>Ga0004534J46558_1003570_pt1 | contig 13146 bp, 10 predicted proteins | sample BioPla1RNA1_FD_46558 | JGI IMG/M metagenome (IMG submission 46558) | reverse complement strand
ATCGATATTAACCGCACAAATAATTATAAACCTCTCCTGCTGCCGCTTTCGCATGACCGACAGTTTGGGGTATATCTTTAGGCCCTTGACAAACTCCAGCCAGAAAAACGCCGTTTTGGCCTGTTTTGACACTGTTTTCTCCCCCTGCCATAAAACCGTAGGGGTCTATGTCTATACCCAGCTGCTCCGCAATATCCTGGCTTCCCTTCGTTGGAGTAATAGCCAGTGATAACACAATCATGTCATATTTATCTTCACACTGCTTACCCTCAAAGGAATCAGTATACCGTACTGTTAGACGGTCATACGGAAAACCATAGATTTTGGAAGGAATAGCTCTGACCAACTTGACCTTATCAGTTTCTTGCAAGGTCTCCTTAAAAGCGTTGAATCCCTTACCAAAATTCTGAAAGTCCATATAGAAAATGTCGATCTCAGCATCAGGCAGGTCTTTCCTGATTATTTTGGCAAGTTTAGCAGCATACATACAGCATACCCTTGAGCAGTAGCCGTTACCGATGGAAAGGTCGCGGCTTCCTACACACTGGATGAAGCCAATCTTTTTGATATCATCACCATATGCTGCATTGATGCTCCCTTTCTCTTGAATCGCTTCTTCTAATTCCTGTCCTGTTATAACATTTTTCTCCTGTCCGTAAGCAAATTCATTTCTTTTGCTGAGATCATAAGGGTCAAAGCCTGTTGCCACAATTACTGCTTGAGATTCAAGAGAAACTGTATCTTCGCCGCATACAACGTTGGCCTTGAATGCTTTTCCATTTTTACTGATCTCTTTTACACGTGCATTGGTGTACACCCGAATATTGGGTTCCTTTATGACCTGATCTTTCTGCTGGAGAACCAAACAGGCGGCACAACGGTTGCATTCATCAGTTGCCTTGCAGCAGTAGGTAGCGGCCCTGCCACCAATATCTGAGTCTTTTTCGACAAGAATAACCTCTATTCCACGCTCAGCCATTTCTAGAGCGCTGGTCATTCCTGCGGTACCACCACCAATTACTAGTACCTTCTTCTTTTCCAAATTGCACCCCTCCCATTGCCCGCACTGTTAAAATGTCGGCCTGGGCAGAAGACCGGCCTTTTCTACTACCGTAGGCACAATAGCCTCCCAGGCTACCGCCATCACATGAACTCCGTCGACACCTTCCATTTCTCTGCAGTGGTTGATGTATTCAACTGATATTTCAACTGATTCTGCTTTTGCATCCTCCGCATTTTCTAGACGCTGGCAGAACTCCTCTGATACGATCATACCAGGCACTCCTGTCTGCATATAGCGTGCCATCCTCGGTGACTTCACAGGCATGATACCTGCACATATATGAGCCCTTTCATGCAGACCGCGTTCCCTCGCCAACTCCATGAATTTTTCAAACCTCTCCATGTCCAGGATACACTGGGTCTGTACAAAGTCAGCACCTGCTGCGATCTTCTTTTCTAAACGGGTTACGCGGAATTCAAAGGGATCCGCAAAGGGGTTCACAGCGCAGCCAATAAAGAACTTGGGAGCAATTTTACATTCTGCACCACATTCGAAACAGCCATCATCACGCAGTCTTTTGAGCATGTGGATCAACTGCACAGAGTCTAGGTCAAATACTCCCTTGCATCCCGGATGGTTGCCAAAGGCCTGATGGTCACCAGTTAAACAGAGAACGTTGCGAATGCCATGGGCATAAGCACCTAGAAAGTCACTCTGCATTGCCAGGCGGTTCCGGTCCCGGCAAACCATTTGCAAGTTCGGCTCCATTCCCAATTGAAGCAGGCGTAATGATGCTGCCCAACTGGAAAGTCGTACAACAGCAGTCTGGTTGTCTGTAAAGTTAACTGAGTCGACAAGACCCCTCATCTCTTCGGCATGTTTATCAATGTTATCAAAAGTTGCATATGTCAGTGGTCCAATTTCCCCGGTACAGGCAAACTGACCCGAGGCAAGTACCTTTTCCAGATTACTACCAGATTTCAAGTTTTCAGGTTTAATCTCTTTCAAGGGTCAATTCCTCCTTTACCAGTTTTCTGGGGCCCTTCTCACGGTGCCAGTTCTTAGCAGGAATATATTCTGTCATTTTATCGAGCTGTCCCAGTGCACTCAATCTGTCATAAATCAAAGCCCAAGCACAATCGACATCTTTGGAAATCTCACATTTCCCATCTTGAGAACCACCACAAGGACCATTCAATAAACTCTTGGAGCAACGGGCAATAGGACAAATACCACCTGTTTTATCCAGGACGCATTCACCACATGCCATGCAAAATTCTTCCCACTGACCAACATCACGGTTAGTACCCAGGAACTGTGTATTAACTCCCGGTAACACCGGAACAGAACCATATATTTCGGCCAAATACTGGATTCCGATTCCACAAGCTAAGGAGACAACAGCTTCAACTTCCCTAACATTATCCTGAAACTTATCCAAATACTCTTTGTCACACTGGCGCTCAACAGTCTGCTCCAGCACCTCTATAGGGTTGCCTTCCTTCTGTCTTGCCATGCGAATCTGGGAGGCCAGCAGACCAACCTCTTTTTCGCCTCCTGCCAGGCAAACAGTGACACAACCATAGCAACCTGCGATCAAGACTTTTTTATAGGGGGCGATCATCTGAAGTATATCTTCAACAGATTTATTCTCAACAACGATCATTTTATCACCTTCCCCGGATTTGATCCTAACTGGTTTATTTTATCGACCATCGAACGTACGGATGCATTGAACTGATTTCCCTGGTTTGCAGCCAGATGTACTATATCTACACGGTCACCCTCCAGACCAATCTCTGCAAGCCGCCTCTGTACCTGTTCTTTACGTTTGTCTGCTCGCTCATTTCCCCAAACATATTTGCAATTCTCTTTGTGGCAGACAAGCAACAACACACCATCGGCCCCCTGCTCTAAAGCTTTAAGCAGAAAAAGAGCATCGATCTTTCCCGAACAAGGAACTGAAACAATCTGTAAGTTCTCTTGTAACTCGGGCTGCAAGCTCTTAGCAAATTCCGCTGCCAGCGTACCTGAATTTTCACAGGCATATGCTACTAATTTAGGAGGCTTCGATACTTTCTGTAATATCTCCTCATCCGAATAAAATGGCAGCTGGATGGCCTTTCCAGGGCATTCTGCCGCACATGTACCACAACGACGGCATGCTAAAGGGTTCATGCGAGCTGCAGAATTGTACATATTGTTCAGGGATTCATCATGAACTATTTCGATGGCATGATGGGGACAGCACCTATAGCACGTCAGGCAAACAGCACATTGTTCGGCGGTTACCTGAGGTTGCAATGCTGGAACCCGTATATTCCCTGATGCAAACCGGCCCACTTCAGCTTTAGCAGTTTCAACTTCCTTATCCAATTCGATACCGTGTATGGGACCATGACAGCTTCCAACAAAATAGATCCCTTCACGATTTGACATTACAGGAAGGAAGTGAACATTATCTTCTTGAAAAAATCCACCTGGACCTGTTCTTACATCAAGTACAACTGCCAAATCAGCAGTGTCGGGATGGGGTACATAATCCTCTGCCAGCACCAGATAATCGGATATAAGTCTAATCTGTTCGATTTGTGGCAAAAAAGGTTCCCAGTAGCGTACTGTTGCAGCAACATCTGTTGTAAGGATCTGAAGATCGCCGTTATACTTTAAAAAATTAACACCTCGGGCCCTTGCCAACTCATAATCCTGCTCCAACTCGTCAGCAGATACCTTCATATCATCGTATAAAATACTGACATCTGCTCCCTTTTCTTGGAGAGCAATAGCATTTGAAAGCGCTGTTGCATATGAAAGCAGGGAATCTTGATCTGCTTGTCCTAAAATAAAGGTAACCTTCTGACCTGCATAATCTCTATCATTTTTTACAAATTGAGATAGACTCAGGATGCGCTCTCCCAATTCTACACCATTATATTTAATCGGATCGAAACTGGGTTGAGCTTCAAGCGCAATAATAATGGCCCCGAAACTTTGTTTTGCATGCTTTCCATTGTCCAGAAAGCGCACTAAAAAATTACCCGGAAATCCCTCAAGCCCCACAACCTTAACACCTGTTTTTACAGTGATATTTTTCTTCCCTTCAATTAGGGAAATACCATCCCGGAATGTATCATTATCGACCACGGTAACTGGTTGATTTTCACTGACAGCAAGAGCAGCAGCAGCCCCTTCTGTTCCACAACCTATCACCAATACCTCCGGGAGCACATCAATTTCTTCATAAACAACCGCGCCGCGTGTCTGCATCTGTAGCAACACCTCGTTAATGATGGAGACAGCCCCCTCTGTGTTTTCTTTACCTGGTATTAACAGATTAACAAACTCTACTTCATATCGGTTTATTCCATTTTCCTCAGCTAGTACTGTAAACTGTCGTTTAATAAAGGGATCTGTACATCCAGCAATTAATAGTCGGTTTAATGAATATTTATCGATCTCTTGCACAATCTTTTCTTTTTCTAACGTTCCACAGAGAAGATTGGCGATACGAATATACTCAAAATCCGCTCTACTTTGAATCACAGCCTTAACCTTATTCAGATCAATAGACTGATCCAATTTGCCTTCACAATCACAGAGGTAAACTCCCAATCTTATGTTTGTGTTTTTGCTCATTCAGTTTCCCCCTATTACAAAAAACGAACTTTCATCACATCCTACATAATAAAAATTTTAGTAAGGTCCCGTCGATAAGACAGGACCTTACTAGATTTCATTCTATTAACTCTTACGGAACACCTTGGCATAAGAGTCGCAGTATATTGCCTGATTAAGCAGCATATCAGCTGTTGCAATTGCATCTACGAGCTCATCATCATTGACATCCATAATCGCAGAGTCGAGCCCGCATGTCATCGCCATAACACAGTATATGCGGTTAATCAATGGGCGGAACGGTGTGCCCTGGGAAACGTTGCTGAGTCCTAATGTTGTATGTGGTGCGGGATCAGATAGCAATCTGATCTGGCGCAGTGCCTCCAAAACTTCCGGGCCATGATCCTGTGCTACGTTGCAAGGCAGAATGAGCGGGTCAATAAATAGGTCATCTGGTGAAAGACCGAACTCATCAGCTGAAGCTACAAGCTCCATTGCAAAACCTACACGCATATCTGCACTCTTAGGAATACCAGACTTGTCCATGGTCAAGGCAATGATCTTAGCATCGTATTTCTTAGCCATCGGGAAGACACGCTCAATTTTCGGTCTTTCCGCAGGGCAGGAGTTAATTAGTGCACCAGGTTTGCAGACTTCCAGTCCTGATTCAATGGCATCGTAATCTGTAGAGTCAAGAGCAATCGGGGTGTCACTGACTTCCGTAACAACCTCACACATCCAGCGCATAGACTTGACTCGATCGGCAGCTGTAGGGCCAACGTTGATATCAAGATATGCAGCGCCGGCTTCATCCTGCTTTTTTGCCCAATCCTGGATTGGTTTGGGGTCAAACTTGGCAACAGCTTCACCGATATCATTAAACATACCGTTGATTCTCTCACCAATCATATAAAAAGCCATGGGCTTACCTCCTCTTTAATATTCTTGAATACCTCTCGCTTTGGCCAACCATCTAATAGAGGTTAGGTTTCATGAGGTCATCAATGTGCTTTTTAACTAATTTGACGGCTTCTGGGTGCCTCATTAAAACAAGGTCCCCTCCTGCCTGCAATAGAGAGGCAGCGGTCATTGCTTCCCACATAATCCCTCTCGGTTTCTGCTCACCCCAACCAGGGCCAGCCTCCTCTAAAGGAGCATATGCCTCTTTTGCTCGCCATGCTTCAGGACCGGCAAGGCAAACTACTGGGAAAGCCATCATCTTGTCGCCGATTAGTGCACCCCAGCGAGCCCTCTCCATAATAGAGTAAGAGTATTCGATTCCATAGCCGAGACCACTGGACATGGGGTCATTGATAATCTTATTAGGAGCAACACCCATATCTGCAATCATGATGTTCAACTGCTTTAAAATGTTAATATCAACAGGTGAACGCCCGATAACGCAGTGCTTGCCCATCATGGCGGCAGCAGCTATAGAACGGTAGTTATCCTTCTCCGCAAGCCCTATGGCTATGTTTTCCCCTGCTGCAGCTTCTCCCACAGCCTGGAGGACATCGTTGTCTTTCTCCGGATGTCCGGGGCCCTCCACCATCAAGGGTTTGCTGGTGTTTTCTAAGACAGCCTTGACTATTTTTGCACATTCATCCGCAGATTTTGAATTTTCTAACTCAGGATCTGCACCTGCTAGCTTCAGGTATATGACATCCGCTCCCAGTTCCTCGGTTTTCTTTGCCCAAGCAGCCGGGTCACTCCAAACATCACCGTAATAGGGTTCAAATGCTTCGCCCCAATCAGGTTTAATATCCAAAACTTCTAAAGCAATAACAGGACGGTTCGGAATATCGCCTTCATACTGGAGAAAAGGTAGTGTAGAGCTGCCGCCTAATTTCACGGTGTTCGATCTTGTTCCGCCTTCTTCCTTTGTTGCGCCGAGCACTACTTCCTGGACTGTGCCTGTAAATTTTTCTTTCAGAATTTGTACCGGCATAGTTTACTCTCCTTTCTTAACTAAAGTGGTAGTTTACCAAACATTTCACGCGTCGCTTGAACTGCAGGGCTATCAGCAGGTAGTTCCAACATTGGTTTGCCCTTCAAATCGTAGTCTAAAATCATTGAATCATTAGGTACGGCACCGAGCAGTCTGAGCCCGGTAGCCTCGATCTCACTCTGAAGGGGCGCTGGATCAGATGTTTTTGTGATAATTAGGTATGCGTCTCCGGCCTTAATATTTAAAGACCTGGTAAGCTCATAAATTCTTCCTGCAGTACGCACACCCTTTACTGTGGCATCGGAAACCACTAGCATAATATCAACATCTTCAATTGTTTTGCGGCTGATATGTTCCATCCCCGCTTCGTTATCGACTACCATGTAGTCGTAACTCCTGTCCAAGTTCGTTAAATGTCGCTTCAATATATCGGTCGGAAAACAGTAACATCCTGGCCCTTGTGGCCCTCCCATTACCAATAGATCAATATACGCTGTTTCAATAAGGGCTCGGTGTAGCTCGAATTGTAGGTACGTTTCCTTTGGCATTCCAGTAGGAACATCGCCTTTTTTGATATCAACAAGGATTGATGATATGGTATTCGATATCTCATATCCTAATGCCTCGTTGAGATTGGCGTTGGGATCCGCATCAACTGCTAAGACTGCACCTTTCTTCTGTTCAACCAGGTACTTAATTAATAGTGCTGCCATGGTGGTCTTCCCTGTTCCACCCTTTCCTGCCATTGCTATGTGTTTTGCCATTTATAGACACCCTTTCTTATCTATTAAAAGTGTCACCGGGCCACCTGTTACTTATTTATGCACCTAACTTAAGCTTAGCAAAGGAACTAATCCCGTTTGCTTCACGCGGTCCAACAGTAACTTCCCAACCGGAAAGTTCTTCGATCTTACCCTTGATAGCTGCTACACCACCAGGTATGATCAACTGTTTATGGTTGACCTTTTCATTAATCTCGGAATCTTTCAGCCAGGGACCAATATTCTCACCGATGAAACTTCCACCGGCCCACGCCGTTAGAACTGATAGTCCCTCTGTTTCATAAGCAATTAAATAGCTCGGAAGCCTAGTTGCCTCAACCTCAGTCTGAACGGTGTAGAATGTTAATGAGAAGTTGGTTGTAATGTAGACCGGGGAATCTGGTGTAACTTCACCAATAGCATAAATGCCGGGCTCTACTGCAATCGGCTTCTGCGGATCAGTGTAAAGGTTGCTTCTCCAGCTGAATAACGTAAGCAAACTTGCCAGTTCTGTGGTCTTCAACACTACGATGCTGGCATATTTAGAAACATATGCCTGTGCCTGCAGGGCTTCCATATAGGGGTCCTCTTCTGTTGTAAATGCAATTGTAGGATACCCGAAGGGACGGAAGCGCTTCTTAATAGCCTGACGACGAATCTGAGTCAGGTCAGCAATAACCTTCGAGGTTTCGCGCTCACCAGAATCAAGGATCAATTCTTTGTAGCCCACCTTACCTGCAAGGTCAGCAACATCTTCAAGGTTTTTGCCCTTAACTACCAGCGGTGCACCGATCTTCTTGGCGATTTCCACCATTTTTTCGTAGTTGTCAGCATTTGCAGCGTAAAGGATCGGCTTTCTTTCCTCTAATCCAGCTGCAGCAGCCTCCATCGCCGCGGCGTCCTCACTTACCAGGAGTAAAACCTTATCGGTTTTTCCTGCTGCGGTAGCCACTGCATCCTTGAAGGTATCCGCATTTCCTGATGCATTGACAACAGCAACACCATCAACCTCATACTTCTGGCCAACACGCTCAAAAACCAATCCATTAATTTCGTCGACTTTTGCTGCTACATCAGCATTGTCTGCTACCTCAATAAAAACTCCTGTGGGATGATAGAAGGTCTTGTCATGACGGAACATAACCTGCTCATCACCCAACTCCAGCACATTGTCCCCCGCCCCCGCTTTAACAAGCTTGATCGGTGGAGCAGTTGCTGACTCCAGGGCTTCCTTGGCTTCATCAGATACATAGGGGCACTGCTCCAAGGTTGCTTTTCCTGATGCCAAAGCCATAGCGAAAGCCATGCATGTGGGCACACCACACTCTTTGCAGTTTGTCTTTGGTAGCAGCTTAAAAATAGCTAGTCCTGTTAAACCCATTGTCACTTCTCCTTTCTATTGTTTTCTCCTTTTTTAAAGAAACCGGATTTGAGGCCGCCAGTCTAAATAAGGCGGCCCCAAAACCTGGTGTCTTTACATTACATCAAGGGATCCATCTTGAGAGCTGGATGTCCCTTTTCCTCAAGGAATGGCATTATTTCATCCGGTGTTTCACCAACGGTTTCATCTGCAATCATATCTGCGAAGTTGTCTCCGAATCCTTCTTCCTTACCTCGCTCATTCAACTGGTCAGTCAGTTCATCCTTGAGTTCCTTCGGTAGCCAGATAACTCTACCTAATCCACCATCCGCAGGCAGGAACTTCTTGCTCACCAGGTAGAGGCGACCGAGTCCCAGGAAGCCCGGGGTCTGGTTACCGCCACCAACCATTCCAGCCAATGTGGAGAATGTCATACCTACCGGGGTCATTCCCTTATGCTCACGGGTGGTAACCATAAAGCCGTTGCACTCGGGAACCAAGGCGAGAATACACTCACAGCAGCCGCACGTGGTCATCGGGCGGTCCATCATGGTGTACATACAGACCTCAGTAGTTTTACCCTGAGTCCTGGCAGCGGCTTCCTCATTGATTGAGGACCATTCGCCGAGAACCGGGTCGATCAGGTTCTTTTCAGTGATATCAATTGGCTGGCAAACACCGGTTGGATCAATCTCAAAGGTGGCCTTAGCATCAAGCCAGCTTACCGCTCCACAAAGTCCTGTCCGCTCAGGTGAAACAAAGCAGATGTGAGTCGGGGCAAAGGACTGGCAGAGGGTGCAGGTGTAGAATTCCTCAACTGCATCATCACGCAGCGTAGCAAGTCTGTCATCACGTGTTTTATACTTCGCGTTTGCCTCTTCAAGGACCTTATCTACTTCAGCCTCATCTGTGATCAGGTTTACTTCCAGTCTATCCACAATTGCTGCGTATTCTTTCTTAAAGTAGGCAAATAGAATCTGACCCACGTCATAGAGTGTTAAGCCTGCTTCTTTTGCGCCTTTGCTGATACGCATCCAGTTCTGGTCCCTCTGGCCCATATGCCAGACACCCTCACCGTAGTTCATGAAGTAGTGGATCCGGCGCTCCAAGACTGGCTCAAAGTCAGACTGGAACTTACGTCCATAGACCTTGATGACAATGCCCATAGGATGGGCTTTGCCTTCTTCCATCTCATCTAGGTCAGGTCCTATGATCTCTATCTTGCCATCTGTAATTTCATCTTGATCGACCATCTTTACTAGCTCACAAGCTGTAGAACGGCCACCGCCAAATTCCACAAACATCTCTGCCCTACGAATAGCCTCACCTTCAAAGGCAGGGCCGTGTGCAATGGGAACATCGATTTCGATAGCGGTAATCTTGATCCCGCGTACCTCGATGCCTTCCTGCATCATTTCATCGTAGTCATCTACATAGAAGTACCAGTCTTTCCAGATTTCATCCTCTTCCAGCGGCTGGTCTACCAGGACTGGGAAGCCAAGGTAGATAGCAGCAAAGCAGGCTGCCACCTTGACGATATCCCGCTCGCCCAGGGCCATCACGTAAACGAGGATACGGTCACGCTGGTAGTTCCTGTGATTGAATTTGTCTCCCGCCGGGATACCGGGGAAGATTGATGATGCACGCAGGGCGTAGTTAACCGCGTGAATGACCTGTGTAAAGTTACCCAACGGATAGACAGGCCAAGCATCAATATCAAACTTATAGCCTTGCTCCATTAACTGCTCAATAACTTCATCAACCAGGAAGAGCATAAAGCCCTTTTGTACCAATTCATTGACAATCCGGATGGCGTCTTCGGAGGTGCGGAACCGTCCTACGATAACAACCTCACCGGGAATTGTCCAGTCAACGTGCTTGATACCCCATTGCCGGACATAAGTGTCAGGAATAAAGCCAGTCCATGGCTTAGGCATCATTTCATGGCCACCGGTAGCATATCTAACTGCTTCGATGATTTCTGCGGCATGAATAGTTGACTCGCCCCACTGGAGTGCATTCTCCAGAGTAAGCTCCGAACGTACTAGATCCCTCATCTTGTTCAGAACGGGTACAAACTCACCTAATTTAGTAATTTCTGGCCCGCTGAGAGCCCTGATTGCCGGAATGAAGTAAGCTGTTTCACCACCATACCCAACAGGGTGATCTTCACCATAATCCTTGATCGCCTTGTTGAGCAGGATTTCAGCGTAACTGAGGGCAACAATGGTTCCCTCTAATGCCTGCCGAAATAATTTTTTCGGCTCTTTACCCGGTTCTATGGAACCTTCGTAAATCTCTTCAAAAGCTTCTCTATCTACTTTCCATGCTGTCGACATATTTTATCCCCCTTTCCTCTAGGTTCTCCTAAAATGCCTGGCAAAGATCGGTTCCGTATTCTTCAGCAGCCTTCTGGTGGATCCTCAACTTCCAGGCGCGGTACTTAACAGCTTCTATCAGCTTCTGAGCCGCTACCTGAGGATCTGTCTCCAGAATGAAGTTGCCGCCAAAGACGTCATGGGCGATGCAAGTAACAACACTCCACACCAAGTTGCTGCCCTCCAACGGAGGCATAGCACCCACATGGCAGGGAATACCGCTGGCGATCACCCAGGTACCGATAGCAACAGCCTTCTCACTCATACCTTCAGGAGCAGTGGCAACAAACGGTACCTTCGGAACGTCTACACCGTATTCGTCAGCCATAGCTGTCCAGAGGTTGAAGATGCGGCTGTTATCAACACAGGAACCCATATGGAAGGTTAATGGCAGTTTGTCCGGTAGCTTATCCTTGTTGGCTTCATAAAGCCTATCAATAAACTTTTTAAGACCCGGACCAGCATACTCTTCAACTGCCTCATAATTCATCAGGCCCTGTTTGGCAGCGGCCTGCATCACACAGCCGGTACCAACCATGAACACATCATTCTTGGCCAGTTCTTTGATGATATCGGTATGGCTCTTCTCGTAAACGGCTTCCAGGTTGTTGCAGCCAGCAAGAGCACAGACACCGGTAATCTCTCCATCAACAATAGCATCTGTGAGTACCTTAATAGGATTATCGGGATTGATAGCTGCGAATAGGTCCAGCAGAGCCTCAAAGCTGAAACCAGCCATCAATTTGTTCTTGATCTGTGGTACCTGAACAGGACGTCCTGATTCCTTACGAACCTTAAATGTTTCTATAGCCAATCTAATGATGGCCTCCGCACTTTCCTTGGCCTTGGAGTCTTCAAAGGAGAAGTGGTAGGAACCCGGAATCTTAGAAATTGGCATAGTTGTAACCAGTTTGGTGTCGAAGCACTCGCAAACATTGCGCAGGCCAGGCATGATGCACTGCACGTCAACGACACAGACATCAATAGCACCTGTGGCAATAGCAAGCTCCTGAGCCATGTAGCTTGTGGCAATAGGAACACCGTTGCGCATTAAGACCTCATTGCCTGTACAGCAGATACCGGAAAGCTGGATTCCTGCAGCACCGGCAGCCTTGGCCTCATCTTCCATTTCACGTGCGGTATCCACTACCATCTGGCTCAAGACAGGGTTGTGGCCGTGAAGAACAATGTTCACCTTGTCTGGTTCAATAACCCCTAGGTTAGCCTCACTCATCAACGGCTTCGGAGTCCCGAATAGAATATCGGATATGTCTGTAGAGATTTGCTCACCTGTTAAGTCAGCCAAGGAACATTTAACTCCACCAAAAATTAAGTTGACTGGGTCAGCGTCCACACCGACATGAGTACGGTGCATAACCTCTACAACTTCCCTGTCAATTGCCCTGGGCATTGTATCGGTCTCTTCATATTTTTTAATACGCTTGTCGCAAAGATTTGCCTTCAAGAAGGTAGTACCCTCAGAAGTATGGCGGCCATAATCTTCAAACGCGGCCAGGGCAACTTCCTTGGCCAGTTCAACATCTGTTTTGCCTTCGATTTCCAGGCCAATCTTTTTAGCGACACGTTTCAGTTTGTCAGCATCCCTAATTTCATAATCAGGTGCTTTACCCTCACTCATATTATATAGAACTTCAACAAGCTCACGACCATGGTCAGAGTGGGCGGATGCTCCACCTGCCATCATCCTGATAGCATTACGTGCTACAATTGTGTAGTCTTTAGCTCCGCAGATACCCATGCTGCCGGGTCCCTCAAGACCCTTGATCCGGCAGGGGCCAGCAAAGCAGATGCGGCAGCAGATCCCCTGGTACCCAAAAGCACACTGTGGTTGCTGGGCGGACCAGCGGTCAAATGCCGTTATAATGTTATTTTCAGTGGTGTAATCAAGCATTTCTAGTGCCGCTGGATCGTTGGTACGCTTAATGTTCTTTACATTTTTTTTCCTGTTTCTCCGATCCACCGACGGTTTGGAATTCTGCAGAGAGGTATCACTAAATCTCGGCATACATTTAACCCCCTTTGATTAAAATTCAGTCTCCCAAAATGGTTCTTTCAAGAAC
>Ga0004534J46558_1008214_pt1 | contig 13164 bp, 10 predicted proteins | sample BioPla1RNA1_FD_46558 | JGI IMG/M metagenome (IMG submission 46558) | reverse complement strand
GCGGTTAAAGATGCCGCCCGCCAAGAAATCACCGATACGGGGAAACAGCAGGTAGAGCCTAGCGCCAATTTCCATAATTCGCGGCAGATTGATTTCCCGCTTGTCGGTCAGCATGCAGGCAGTAACTTTAGCTGCGACCACCTTTGGGTCGAGAACCCAGCGGTCAATTTTCTCTAAGTAAGATCCGCTTGGATCAGCGTGAATAAAGAAATCAGTCTGCATCGGTCCGATGTTGACAGTAGTTACATAAATCCCAAAAGGCTTCAGTTCCAGACGCAGAGCATTAGAATAGCCGCGGACTGCGAATTTAGTTGCAGCGTATACAGCGGATTTGGGAGTGGCCATTTTCGAAGCCTGCGAGGCAATGTTGATGATGTGGCCAGCTCCGCGCTTTTTCATATCGGCAGCGATAAGCTTCGTAATCTGGATTAGACCAAGCACGTTTACTTTAAACATCTCGTTGGCCAGTGACTGGGGAGTGGCGAGGGCTTCGGCAAAAAACCCAAAGCCTGCGTTGTTCACCAGTACATCCACCGCTCCCATCCGCGCTAATATATCGGGCACAACCGCTGCTATCTGCTCAGGACTGCCCACATCCAAACGATAAGAGTAAGCGGGTCTGCCCGAGAGTTCCCGACACCGCCTTTCAATCTGCTCCAGGCGCTCCCTGCGCCTGGCAGCGAGGATAACAATCGCTTTTTCGGAAGCTGCCTGGTAGGCAATCTGCTCGCCCAGTCCGCTGGAAGCGCCGGTAATCAAGACGATTTTATCCAGCAAGCTCCGGTTGGTGCGGCCCATAAGATCACCCATTGCTGAGTTTTCCGTATTTCTCCGCGATCTTAACCAGTACAGCGGTGCAGTCATCCATCGCCTGCACGCATGCGTATTCGAATTTCGAGTGATGGTTGTGGCTGCCTGTTCCTAAATTCGGGCAGGGCAGTCCCATAAATGAGAGACGAGCACCGTCTGTACCGCCGCGGATCGGAATGCTGTAGGGCTGGCCGCCTACTTCCTTGACTGCTTCAAAGGCGGTTTCAATTAAATGCCAGTGGGGCTTGATCTCTTCAACCATATTGTAATAGGAATCAGTTATCTCTATGGTTACAGTGCTTTCGCCGTATTTCTCGTTCAACCAATCGGCGATGCGCTCCATTTGCGCTTTTTTAGCTTCAAACTTGTCGCGGTCATGGTCCCGAATAATATATGTTAGCGATGCTTCCTCCACGATGCCCTTCAGGTCAATCAGATGGTAAAAGCCTTCATAACCCTCAGTATGCTCCGGCCGTTCTACTGCAGGAAGCAGACTGTTAAACTCCATGGCAATCAAGGAAGCGTTTTTCATCTGGTTTTTAGCGGTGCCTGGATGGATGTTTTTACCTTTAATGGTAACCTTGGCGGTAGCGGCGTTAAAGTTTTCATATTCCACTTCGCCGAAAGCTCCGCCATCGACTGTATAGGCAAAATCAGCGCCAAAGCCCGCAACATCGAAGCGATCAGCACCGCGGCCAATTTCTTCATCGGGAGTGAAACCGATCTTAATGGTGCCGTGCTTAATCTCGGGATTACTAAGCAGGATTTCCGCCATGGTCATAATCTCGGCTATTCCGGCCCTGTTGTCGGCTCCTAAAAGGGTGGTCCCGTCAGTAACTACCAGATCGTGACCTACATAGTTTTTTAAGGATGGGTATTGATCGGGGCTGAGGATGAGACCCTGCTCCGGATTAAGGACGATATCGCCACCATCGTAGTTTTCTACCACTCTGGGCTTGATGTTTTCAAACGGCACATCCCGCACTACATCCATATGGGCGATAAAGCCGATCACGGGTCCATCCCAGTTTTCAATATTCGCTTCAATGGTGCCGTAGACATATCCATGCTCATCCATATGGGCATCCTTGATTCCCAGTTCAAGCATTTCTTTAACTAAAGCGCGGCCGAATTCCAGCTGTTCCGGTGTGCTGGGACAAGTTTCGCTGGTGCTGTCGGATGCCGCTGCATATTCAGCGTACTTGATCAGTCTTTCGTAAGCTCGCATCTATCTGCCTCCTAAACCAAAATAACGTTATCTTATTGTTCGAGGAAAGCGATTGGTTACCTGCCAGCAGTGTATTTTTTGGGAATCTCTAGTTTGGCCGAAACCACAATTCTGAACCGATTGATGAGATCTAATGAGCCGATTCTCCATAAGGAGCATCGGCTCTTCGAAAGGTGGATGAGGTTATGCGAGAGCATTGGTGATCAGTCTGCCCATTTCGCGGCAGCCGACCAGCTTCATACCGGGACTCATAATGTCCCCTGTGCGAAAACCGGCGTCAAGGACTGCGGTTACCGCATTTTCAATGGCTTGAGCTTCTATTTCTAAATTAAAGGAATATCTAAGCATCATTGCCGCCGAAAGTATTGTTGCAATCGGATTAGCTTTGTCCTGACCGGCGATATCCGGCGCTGAGCCGTGAATTGGCTCATACATTCCCAGTCCGCCTTGGCCGAGGCTGGCAGATGGCAGCATGCCGATGGAGCCGGTAATCATGCTCGCCTCATCCGACAGGATGTCTCCAAACATATTAGTGGTGACGATAACATCAAACTGGTGGGGATCCCGGATCAGCTGCATGGATGCGTTGTCGACATAAAGATGATTCAGCTCCACATCCGGATAATCCTCAGCTACTTTGATCACTACCGAACGCCACAAGCGGGAACTTTCCAGCACATTGGCTTTATCTACGTTGGTAACCCGCTTGTTCCTTTTTAAGGCAATCTCAAAAGCGGTGCGGGTGATCCGCTCTACTTCCATTATGCTGTATGCTTCAGTGTCATAGGCTTCTTCACCGTGAGGACCCTGGCGGCGGCCGCTGTCGCCGAAATAGATACCACCAGTCAGCTCACGCACTACCATAATGTCGATCCCATCGCCGATGATATCCGATCGGAGGGGACAGGCATCTTTTAAGGCGCTGTGGAGTACCGCTGGGCGCAGGTTGGCGTAAAGGCCGAGTTTTCCCCGCAGTCCCAATAATGCCTGCTCGGGGCGGATCGGACCGGTGAGGTCTTCCCATTTTGGTCCACCGACTGCTCCCAGAAGCACTGAGTCGCTGGCAAGGCAGCCGGCTAAAGTTTCTTCAGGAAGCGGCTCTCCCAGCTGATCAATGGCTGCGCCGCCGACCAAATACTCTTTAAACTCAAAGCTGTGGCCGTAGAGTTCACCTATTTTATTGAAAACAGCGCAGGTCTGCTCAATTACCTCTGGACCAATGCCATCGCCAGGTAAAGTTGCAATCACAAACTTCATCTAAGTCTACTCCTTCTGCTCTTTGATATAGCGCAGCAAACCACCCGCTGCGATCAAATCCTGCATAAACTCAGGAAATGGCTCCGCCCGGTAAGTTTCACCGCGGGTTTGGTTGACGATTTCGCCGGTATTAAAATCTACAGCCAGGACATCGCCTGCTTGAACTTTCTCGACGGCCTCGAGACATTCCAAAATCGGCAGTCCGATGTTGAGCGAGTTGCGGTAAAAGATGCGGGCAAAGGTAGCGGCGATTACGACCGAAATACCTGCTGCTTTGATTGCTAGGGGCGCGTGCTCCCTCGATGAGCCGCAGCCAAAGTTCTTTCCGGCTACGATAATATCTCCTGCCTGAACTTTTTGAATAAACGCTTTGTCAATGTCCTCCATGCAGTGCTGCGCCAGCTCCTGCGGGTCAGAGGTGTTTAAATACCGAGCCGGGATAATTACATCAGTATCAACATTGTCACCGTATTTAAAAACTGCGCCTTTGACATTCATGAAACCACCTCCAAGTCAGCGATTTCCTCCGGACTGGTGATTCTGCCGGTAAGGGCAGAAGCAGCAGCTACTGCCGGGCTGGCCAGATAGACCTCCGATTCGGGGTGGCCCATGCGCCCAACGAAATTGCGGTTGGTAGTGGCCACAGCCCGCTCTCCAGCAGCCAAAATGCCCATATGTCCGCCCAGACATGGACCGCAGGTGGGCGTGCTGACTACAGCGCCGGCTTCGATCAGCTGTTCGATCAGCCCTTCCCGCAGCGCTTGGAGATAGATCTTCTGGGTAGCCGGGAACACAATTACCCGCACTCCTGTGGCGATTTTCCTGCCTTTTAGAATTCCAGCTGCAGTCCTAATATCTTCGATGCGTCCATTGGTGCAGGAACCGATTACTACCTGATCGATTTTGATATCCCCAACCTCATCAATGGTGCGGGTATTATCAGGAAGGTGGGGAAACGCCAGGGTAGGACGCACCTTGCTTAAATCAATGGTGTATTCCGCTTCATATTCAGCGTCAGGATCAGCCTCATAAACTGTACACGGTCTGGTAGAATGTTCCTTGACATAGGCCAAAGTCTTGTCATCTACCGGGAAAATACCGTTTTTAGCTCCTGCTTCAATGGCCATGTTAGCCATGGTAAACCTAGAATCCATGGATAAATGAGCAATACCATCACCCACAAACTCCATGGAGCGGTAGAGGGCGCCGTCAACACCGATCAGGCCGATGATGTGGAGAATAATATCCTTGCCGCTGACCCATTTTCCGGGTTTGCCGGTGAGTGTAAACTTGATTGCTGCCGGCACTTTAAACCAGGCTTTGCCCGTGGCCATCGCGGCAGCCATATCCGTACTGCCGATTCCTGTTGAAAAAGCGCCTAAGGCACCATAAGTGCAGGTGTGGGAATCAGCGCCGATAATAACATCGCCCGGAACTGCCAGGCCTTTTTCGGGTATCAGGGCGTGCTCAATGCCCATTTCACCGACTTCAAAATAGTTCTCGATCTCTTTCTCATGGGCAAATTCTCGGATGTATTTGCACTGCTCCGCAGCTTTAATATCCTTATTCGGAGTAAAATGATCCGGAACGATTGCGATTTTTTGTTTATCAAACACTTGATCAAAGCCCATTTTGCGAAACTCATTCACCGCCACGGGCGTTGTAATGTCGTTGCCGAGCACCAGATCAAGATCGGCCATGATTAACTGCCCGGCTTTAACTTCCGAAAGACCAGCGTGCGCAGCCAATATCTTCTGCGTCATGGTCATTGCCATTTCATTACCTCCCAGCGTTACATATAAATGCGCATCTTTTCTTCCATATCCTTCAGCAGCTTGTGCTCCATTGAGTCCACTAGAGCAATCCAGCTTGCTTCAATAATGTCCGTGGAAACACCCACAGTGGTCCAGGAATCGGTGCCGTCAGTCGAATCAATTAATACCCGCACTTTAGATGCAGTAGCAGTCTTGGTATCCAGAACCCGCACTTTATAGTCGGTTAAATGAACTTTCTTCAGTTCCGGATAGAACACTTCTAAAGCTTTCCTTAGAGCACGATCGAGTGCGTGGACCGGTCCCGCTCCGTCAGCAGCAGTGATTTCTTCCTGTCCATCTACTTCCAGCTTTACCATGGCACTGGAGCTGCAGCTGCCGTTGATATTGCTGTCCCCGATAATCCTAAAGTAGATTAGATTGAAGAAGGGACGGTATTTGCCGAGGTGCTTGCGGACCAAGAGTCTAAAGCTGCTTTCTGCGCCTTCAAATTGATAGCCCTCGTGCTCCAGTTCTTTGAGCTTATTGATCAGCTCTTCCGTTTCCACCGAATCTTTAGTCAGGGAAGGATCCACTGTCTGCAGTTTGGCAAGAATGGTGCTGCGCCCTGCTACCTCAGACATGAGCAGGCGGCGCTCGTTGCCGATCAGCTTGGGATCAATATGCTCAAAGGAGCGGGAGGCTTTGTTGACTCCGTCGATGTGCATGCCGCCTTTGTGGGCAAAGGCACTTTTGCCTACATAGGGATCCCGCTCATTAAATTGGACATTGGCGATTTCAGCGATCGTGCGGGCGGTGAGGGTAAGTTTTTCCATCTGCTCCGGTGGAATGCACCGATACCCGGATTTCAGCTGCAGATTCGGGATAATGGTGCACAGATTAGCGTTGCCGCACCGCTCGCCAAAGCCGTTGATTGTACCCTGAACATGGACTGCGCCGGCCTCTACAGCCATGATGGAGTTGGCCGCAGCCATTCCACCGTCATTGTGGGCGTGAATACCTACATCTACGCCATTTCCAGCGAATCTTTTAACTACAAGCTTAGTAATTTCATAGACATCCATTGGGAATGTGCCGCCGTTGGTGTCGCAGAGAACCAGAACCGAGGCACCACCTGCCACTGCGGCTTCAAGTGTCTGCAGCGCATATTCAGGATTGTGCTTGTAGCCGTCAAAAAAATGCTCTGCGTCGTAGATAACCTCTCTGCCGCGCTCTTTAAAAAACTGGAGCGTTTCCCGAATCATGTTCAAGTTTTCTTCCAGGGTGGTTTGAATGATGTCGGTGACGTGGAAGTCCCAGCTCTTACCAAAGATGGCAACTGCCGGAGTATTGGCGGTCAGCAGAGATTTTACATTGCGGTCATCCCAGACCGAGATGTCTTTGCGCCGGGTGCTGCCAAAAGCGGTAAGCTTGGCATTTTTAAGTTCCAGCTCGCTGACCCTGGAAAAGAATTCCAAGTCTTTGGGGTTTGAGCCCGGGTTTCCCGCCTCAATGTAGCTTACACCCAGCTGATCCAAGGCAGAGACAATTTTTAACTTGTCAGTGACGGAAAAGGAGATGCCTTCCGCCTGGGCACCGTCTCTTAAGGTAGAGTCAAAGATCTGAATCTGTCTAAAACTGTCAGTCATCGGCATCAATCCTCTTTGTGTATCTTAATTCGTCAAGCATTTTATTGATGGCATTGAGATAGGCCTTAATGCTCGATTCAATAATATCAGTGCTTAAACCCCGGCCAGTGTAGAGCTGACCGTTCTTAGCAATTTTCACGATTACTTCGCCTTGGGCGTCTTTACCCTCGGACACAGCATTGATTGTAAATGTATCGAGCTCAAACTCGATACCGACAATTTGATCGATCGCTCTAAAGGCGGCGTCAATAGGACCATCTCCGGTGGAGACCGCTTCTTTCGGGAAGTCGAGGGTATCCAAATGGACCGTGGCGGTAGCAGTGATGGTATTGCCGCTGTTAATGACAAAGCGTTTAAGGCTGTATGTCTCCGGAATGGTGAAGGTTTTCTGCTGCACCAAGGCTTCGATGTCCAGATCAGTAACGATTTTTTTCTTATCGGCGAGGCGCTTAAACTGCTCAAAGGCAGTGTCAAGTTCTTCCCTGCTCAGCTCATAACCGAGGCTGAACAGCCGATCTTCAAAGGCATGGCGTCCGGAATGCTTTCCTAAAACCATTCTGTTTTCTGTTAATCCGATCGCTGCCGGAGTCATAATCTCATAGGTGCTTTTGTTGGCTAGAACGCCGTGCTGGTGAATTCCCGATTCGTGAGCAAAAGCATTAGCACCGACAATCGCTTTATTGGGCTGCACCGCAACACCGGTGATAGAGCTCAGCAAGCGGCTGGTCCGGTATATTTGGGTAGTATCGATCCTGGTATCAGCATTGTAGAAATCACGGCGGACCACTAAGCCCATCACAATCTCCTCCAGGGCAGCATTGCCCGCCCGCTCGCCGATGCCGTTAATGGTGCATTCAATTTGGTTCACACCGGCCTTAACTGCGGCCAGGGAATTGGCTACTGCCAGCCCCAGGTCATTGTGGCAGTGGACTGCCACATCAACCTGATCAATATTGGGCACCTTTGCGAAAATGTTCTCAAGCAGCTCCGTAAACTCCCACGGCGTAACATAGCCGACTGTATCCGGAATATTGATGACAGTAGCCCCCGCATTAATCACAGCTTCGATTACCCGGAACAGAAACTCCGGATTGCTTCTGGTAGCATCTTCTGCCGAAAACTGCACATCGGGGCAGTACTTTTTGGCATATTTAACCATCTCCACAGCCTGTTCCAGAACCTGCTCAGGTGATTTGCGGAGCTTATACTGCATATGGATGTCGGAAGTGGCGAGAAAGGTGTGAATTCTGGGACTTGCTGCTTCCTTAACCGCTTCCCAAGCAGCATCGATATCCTTAGTCAGAGCCCTGGCCAGGCTGGCAACTTGGCATTCCCGGATTTCTTTCGCTACAGCCTGAACTGCCAGGAGATCGCCGGGAGAGGCGATGGCAAATCCGGCTTCGATTACATCAACCTGAAGCTTTTCCAACTGCCTGGCCATCTCCAGCTTTTCCTGCAGGTTCATGCTGCATCCCGGGGACTGCTCACCATCCCGGAGAGTAGTGTCAAAGATTTTAATCACAGCAGCCATCGGCAATCCCTCACTTTTTCAGCCAGCTCATCATCTTCCTGAGTTCTTTTCCTACTTCCTCAATCGGATGAGCGGCTTCAATTTCCCGCATCTTATTAAACTGCGGCCGCCCGACCTGGTTCTCCAGCAGCCAGCTGCGGGCAAACGCGCCTTCTTGAACTTCCTGAAGCACTTTTCGCATTTCGTCCTTGGTGTCTTCGGTGATAATCCGCCGACCGACCATGTAATCCCCATACTCGGCGGTATCACTGATGGAGTAGCGCATGTAAGCTAAACCGCCTTCGTTAATGAGGTCAACAATTAACTTCAGTTCATGGAGGCATTCAAAATATGCGCTTTCAGGCTGGTAACCCGCTTCAACCAGTACCTCGAAGCCGGCTTTGATTAAAGCAGTAACACCGCCGCACAAAACAGCCTGCTCGCCAAAAAGATCGGTTTCGGTTTCTTCTTTGAATGTGGTCTCCAGAATTCCGGCTCTAGCACCGCCGATCCCCGCCGCATAAGCCAAGGCCAGTTCTCTGCAGCTGCCGGTGGCATCCTGATGAACTGCAATCAAGCAGGGTACGCCTCTGCCCTCCAGGTACTGGCTGCGGACAGTGTGTCCCGGACCTTTGGGTGCCACCATAAAGACGTTGACATAATCCGGGGGCACAATCTGACCGTAGTGAATATTGAACCCGTGGGCAAAAGCCAATGACTTGCCAGGTGTTAGATTAGGCTCAATGCTTGATTTGTAGAGGGAAGCCTGCTTTTCATCGTTTACCAAAAGCATGATAATATCAGCGGCTTTGGCCGCATCTGAGCTTACCATCACTTTTAGGCCGGCTTCTTCAGCAGCCTGCCAGGATTTGCTGCCCTCATACAAGCCAACGATGACATTAACGCCTGATTCATGGAGATTGAGGGCATGGGCATGCCCCTGGGAGCCGTAGCCAATCACCGCAACAGTCTTGTCTTTCAGCAGATTTAAATCGCAGTCATGCTCGTAGTAAAGTTTTGCCATCTTAAATTTCCTCCTGTGTTAAGATATTTTGATCGCCGCGGTGCAGTCCGATCAGGCCGGTTCGGACCACTTCCAGAATTCCATGAGGGGACAGTAGATCCACAAGAGCCTGAATCTTCGGCCGATCGCCGGTAATTTCAACCGTCATGGACTGCGGCGCGATATCGACTATTTTTGCCCGGAACACATCAATCACATCAGAGATTGTGGCTCGGGTGCTGTCATCAGCCTTAACTTTCAGCAGCACCAGTTCCCGGTATACTGATGCATCATCGGGCAGAATCGCTACTTTTAAGACATCCACCAGCTTGCTGAGCTGTTTGGTAATCTGTTCGAGGATTGCGTCATCCCCATGGGCAACGATTGTCATCCGGGAGACGGTAGGGTCCAGTGTTTCGCCCACCGAAATACTGTCGATATTGTAGCCTCTCCGGCTGAACAGTCCTGCAACCCGGCTCAGCACTCCTGAATGGTTGTCAACCAGAACCGAAATTACATAGCGCTTCATTGGCTCACCTCCACAATCAGCTCATCTACAGCAGCTCCGGGAGGTAAGAAAGGATAAACCTTGTCTTCCGGATCGATTTCGCAGTTGATCACTACCGGACGCTTAGCGTTAAGCGCTGCAGTGAGCACTTCGTCTACATCTTCTTTCCGAGTTAAGTTAAAGCCAACTGCGCCGTAGGCTTCAGCGAGCTTAACAAAGTCGGTGCTGCGCTCAATGATCGATTGGGAAAAGCGGCCGTCATAAAAATGGTCCTGCCACTGCTTCACCATGCCCAGAGCGCGGTTGTTGAGGATCACTACGATGATCGGCAGCTCGTATTCTACAGCGGTGGCCAGCTCATGGCAGTTCATGCGGAAACTGCCATCTCCCGCGATGTTGATTACGGTTTTGTCCGGATTGCCGATTTGCGTCCCGATCGCCGCTCCGAGCCCAAATCCCATGGTTCCCAATCCACCGGAAGAAATAAAGGTGCGGGGTCTGCTGAAATGGTAATACTGGGCGGCCCAGATTTGGTTTTGGCCTACTTCCGTGGTGATGATCGCCTCACCATTTGTGAGGGCATAAACCCGCTCCACAATGTGTTGGGGGCGAAGAATCCCGTCTTTGTAAGCGAGGGGATATCTGCTCTGCCATTCGTTAACCTGACTCAGCCAGTCGGTTGTATCAGCCAATTCTTCACCATCCATGGCTTCCAGCAGCTTCTGCAGGGCAATCTTTACATCCCCGATGATATAGCCGTGGGTTTGGATATTCTTATTGATCTCAGCGGGATCAATATCAATTTGGAGAATCCTGGCATTAGGCGCAAACCGCTTGGGATTGCTGACAACTCGGTCGCTGAACCTGGCTCCAATGGCAATTAACAGATCGCATTTACTGGCGCAGAGGTTGGAGGTTCTGGTTCCATGCATCCCGATTAATCCGCAGAAGTAGGGATCGTTACCGGGGAAAGCTCCCAGTCCCATTAAGCTGGATGCAACCGGCGCCTTAATTCTGTGCACAAATTCCGCTAATTCCGGTCCGGCATCAGATTGGACCGCTCCGCCCCCGACATAAACGAAGGGACGCGAGCTTTCTTTCAGCATTGTGACAGCATTCTCAACTGCTGCCGAAGTAATATGCTTTGTGTGGCGCTCAACCGGCTTTGGTGTTTCTCTAGTGTATTCCGCTTTCTGAGCGGTAATGTCTTTCGGAATGTCGATCAGCACCGGTCCGGGCCGTCCGCTCCGAGCGATGGAAAAGGCTCTGCGGACAACGCCGGCCAGCTCTTCCACATTTTTGACAATAAAATTATGCTTGGTGATGGGCATGGTAATGCCGGTGATATCCACTTCTTGAAAACTGTCCTTGCCCAAAAGCGGCAGAGCCACGTTGCCGGTGATGGCAATTAACGGAACTGAATCCATATAGGCAGTGGCGATGCCGGTTACTAAATTAGTAGCGCCAGGACCGGAGGTAGCCATGCAGACCCCGACTTTACCCGTGGATCGGGCATAGCCATCAGCTGCGTGAGCTGCGCCCTGTTCGTGGGAAGGCAGATAATGGGTAATCCGATCCGAGTACTTGGCAAGAGCGTCATAAATATTTAACACTGCACCTCCGGGATATCCGAAGATTGTATCTACCTGCTGTTCCAATAAACATTCAATGAGAATTTCTGCACCTGTCAGCAGCATCTTGTCACCCCTTTACTTTAATACCGCTCCATATTTTGCTGAGCTAACCATCCTGGCGTATCTGGCTAAGTAGCCGTGCTGCACCTTTGGCGGAGGAGCCTGCCAGGCTTTTTTCCGTTCTACTAATTCCTCCTCGCTGACTTTTAGTTCAATAGTGCAGGCGTTCATATCGATTGAGATCAAATCACCATCCCGGACCAGGGCAATCGGTCCGCCTTCAGCCGCTTCCGGCGAGACATGCCCGATCGATGCTCCTCGGGTGGCACCGCTGAAGCGGCCATCGGTGATCAGCGCTACATCTTTATCTAAACCCATACCCGCAAGGGTTGAGGTGGGAGCAAGCATTTCCCGCATTCCCGGCCCGCCTTTAGGACCTTCATAGCGAATTACCACTACGTCTCCCTTGTTGATCCTGCCTCCGAGGATCGCCTGACTGGCTGCTTCTTCTGAATTAAATACTCGCGCCGGTCCTGTGTGGACCAGCATTTCCGGGGCTACTGCCGAACGCTTCACGACACAGCCATCGGGAGCAAGATTTCCGGTCAAAACTGCGATTCCGCCGGTGGGACTGTGAGGTTGATCAATCGGCCGGATCACTTCCGGATCCAGATTTTTGGCATTGGCGATGTTTTCGCCCACTGTGCGTCCGCTAACGGTAATCAAATCGAGGTTAAGGAGCTCCTTTTTGCTGAGCTCGCTCATTACTGCCTGCACTCCGCCAGCTAGGTAAAGATCCTCGATATAATAAGGACCCGCAGGGCTGAGTCGGCAGAGATTCGGTGTGCGGGCGCTGATTTCATTGGCGATGTCTAAATCGAGCTCTATTCCTACCTCGTGGGCAATTGCCGGAAGATGAAGCATGCTGTTCGTCGAGCAGCCGAGAGCCATATCGACGGTGAGGGCATTGACAAATGCTGCTTGGGTGAGAATATCCCGAGGTCTGATCTCGCGGGACAGCAGCTCCATTACCGCTCTTCCGGCTTCCTTGGCCAAGCGAATTCTCTCGGCATAAACGGCCGGGATGGTGCCGTTACCCGGCAATCCCATTCCCAAAACCTCTATCAGGCAGTTCATGCTGTTGGCTGTAAACATTCCGGAGCAGGAACCGCAGCTGGGACAAGCAGTATCCTCACACGCTTTCAGTTCTTCCAAGGTCATGGTTCCGGCCTGCACAGCTCCCACTGCTTCGAACATCGTTGATAAGCTCATGCGGTCGCGGTCACTGCGTCCTGCCAGCATCGGTCCGCCGCTAACCACCACAGTTGGTATGTTGAGGCGCCCTGCCGCCATCAGCATTCCGGGGACGACTTTGTCGCAGTTGGGAACCATCACCAGCGCGTCGAATCCATGGGCCACAGCCATTGTCTCGATGGAGTCGGCAATCAATTCACGGCTGGCAAGAGAATAGTGCATTCCCGTATGTCCCATGGCAATTCCATCGCAGACAGCAATTGCTGGAAACTCAATGGGTGTGCCGCCGCCCATCCTTACTCCAGCTTTGACCGCCTCGACGATGCGATCTAGGTGAATGTGGCCGGGGACGATTTCATTTTGGGCATTGACAATGCCAACCAGCGGAGCTGCAATTTCGGCGTCGGTGTATCCCATTGCTTTGAATAATGAGCGGTGAGGTGCTCTTTCCAGTCCTTTTTTGACTATATCGCTGCGCATTACTAATCCTCCAAATCCAAACAAATTTATTGCGATTTTAGACATTTTACTCACCAATAGTAGGCAAGATGAACATTTTG
>Ga0004534J46558_1011439_pt1 | contig 13453 bp, 10 predicted proteins | sample BioPla1RNA1_FD_46558 | JGI IMG/M metagenome (IMG submission 46558) | reverse complement strand
CCGATAGTAAAAGGTCATAAACCTGGGCTGCCAATACTTTTTGACCGCTGCTTCTACCTGCTGGACGGTGATGGCTTTGACGCGGTCACCATAGCTGTAAAGCCGCTCATAATCGCCCAATAGCGCCTCCGCCACAATATAGCTGGCGATGCTTTCACGCGCTTCAAAACCATAGAGCCAGCCATGGATGATATCACTACGGATCAGCTCAAACTCTTCCGGGTCGATGCCGTTGTGCCATAAGTCGCTGAAATTCTTGCGGATAATGGCAGCGATCTTGGGTATAGCACTCTTGCGGGAGGTGACGAAAGTGACCACCGATGCGCCGCTATCAAGACCGCAGAGAGAATAGACGCGAATCGCAGAGCACAGCTTCTTGTCTTCCACCAGTATTTTGTGCAGTTTTGAGCTGCGTCCAATAGCCAAATAGCGCATGGCAAAGAGCAAAGGATCAGCCGCGGGGTTCAGCTCGCTGAGTTCCGGCAAGACCCAGGCAAAGAGGTTTTGCTCGGCCTTTTGCCACACGTAGCGGTTTTTGGAGACTTCGGGGTCAAGCCACCTCTCTTTGTCCTTGCTGATGGCGGAATTGCGGTTTTGCCACTTGCCAAAGATGTCATCAACGTAAGTATGCAAAACATCTGCCTCAACCGCACCTGAAACCACCAAAAACGAGTTTTGAGGCTGGTATCTTCTTTTGTAAAAACTCTTTAGCCGCGTATGTGTAGCGGCTCTTATGCTCTCGGGATTGCCAATGATAGACCTGCCCAGGAGGGATTTATCAAAGTGGTTCAGCTGGATGTATTCCAGGAAATCTGCCTCAGGATCGTCTCTATATTGCTGCATCTCTTCCAAGATAATGTCTTTCTCGGTCTCTACATCCTCGGCGCTAAATGAAGCATTCATCAGCAGTTCGCCCAGAATCTGCAGACCTGTAAATACGTGTTCTGAAGGCAGTAGCATATAGTAGCAAGTGCTGTCAAAATCGGTGTAAGCATTGAGCCAGCCACCAAGCGCGAAAACGGTGTTTGATATTTGGTTAAAGCCATAATGCTTGCTGCTTTTAAAGGTCAGATGCTCGATAAAGTGTGAATATCCGGCCTGGCTCTTTTGCTCGAGGGTGCTGCCGGTTTTTACCACAGCTTGCAGGCAAACTATAGGCTCCGACATATCGCTGTTAAGATAATAACTCAAGCCATTACTATGCACATACTTCCGGGCCTTTTGGGTTTCAAAGCTGTGCGACTCGCCGGGTTTGGAGCATCCCGTCACTTTGGCAGAAAGCGGTTTGAACAGTTTGAGTGGGTTCATTCAGGTTAGGTGCTGGGAGAAGATGTTACAGGGCTTAAGACTCCATCCGAGCTCACCAGTGCATAGGCGTTGTGGGCGTGGATGGATTCAAAGCTGCAGGCTTCCACATAGAATTTCTTTACCCGGGGATCGCCCTTGAGGATTCCGGCTATTTCTCTCACTATATCTTCCACAAAGCGGGGATTATCGTAGGCATGCTCGGTTACATACTTCTCGTCTGGACGCTTCAGAAGAGGATAAATCTGCGCGGAGGCAACACTTTCGGCAATCTCTATCAATTCCTCAAGCCAGATAACCTCATGATAACAAAGGCGGATAGTGATATTTGTGCGCTGATTGTGCGCCCCATATTCGCTGATCTCTTTGGAGCAGGGGCAGAGTGTGGTTACTGGTACGACCACGCCTATCCAGAGTTCAAAAGCATCGTTGTATTTGGCATTAAAGCAGCAATCATAGCTCATCAGGGAGGCTATTTTTGATACAGGTGCTGTTTTGCGCATAAAATAGGGAAAGCTGACGTCCACGTAGGCTGCCTGCGCCTTCATAACCTCTTTCAGCTCAACGAGAAACTTTTCCAGCTGATCCACGAAAAAGTCTTGATGGTATTGGTTTAACACCTCCAAAAAACGAGACATATGAGTGCCACGTCTGTGGTGGGGGAGATCCACGTAGATATTCAGGTCGGCTACGGTGGACTGGACCTTGTTTTCTCTATCTTCCACGACTATCGGGTAGCGCAGAGACTTTACGCCCACCTTTTCGATGTTTACATGTCTGTCATCGGGTTGAGATTGGATATCGGGTATGGTCATAGTTTTTCTTTAAAATCCAGTTGCTTCATCCCCATGCTTTTGAGTGATACGGGGTGTCCATCTTGCTCGTAATAGATCACCAAATCGCATTCTTTAATGCTCTTAGCCACTTCGATTGCCTTTTGGGGCGGCATCAGGAAGAAGGCTGTGGAAAGTCCATCTGCCAGAGCTGCGCTGGGCGTGATCACCGTGGTACTGAAGATATTGGGCGTGGGATAACCGGTGTGGGGATCGATGATGTGATGGTAGTGGACGCCATCCTGTTCGAAGCATTGCTGATAGTTTCCACTGGTTCCTACGCTGCTGTCGAGGATCTTGAAGGAGGCGATATAGTCGTCCCGGCTGAGCATCGGATGCTGGATATAAACCAATTGCGGGATTTTGGAGCCGAAGAAGATCATGCTGCTGCGACAGTCTATGTTTCCGCTCACAATGCCCAGTTCTTTCATTTTCTGCGCTGCCTTATCCAAGATATAGCCTTTGGCGATCGCACCGAAGGTGAGCTGCATTCCTGCAGGTTTATAGAGGCTGGTTTTATCAAAAGCGAGCTTGGAAAATCCCACCATATGCAGCGCTTGTTTGAGCATTAAACTATCGGGTACAGCGGCCTTGAGGGTGTCGATATACTCACCGGGACTGGAGCCAAATCCCCAAAGGTTTAAAACCGGCTTGATGCTGGGATCAAACTTTCCGTCGCTCAGTTTGTAAAGCCTGTCGCTGAGCACCAGAAGCTCGTAGATATCTTCATCCATGGTGAAAGTGGTGGCATCGGAGTGGTTGATCTTGTACAGGAGCGAGTTGGGATCAAAATCGTTGAGCTTATCCTGCAAAGATTCGATATAGACAAACACGGAATCTATCATGCTGCCTACGTTTTTACTCTTTGAGGTAGCCGTAATGCTCACCACGGTGTCCAGAAGATGCTTGGACTTGGTCTGCGTGAAGCTGCGGTGGTAAAACTGCCAAGCTCCGTAGCCGATGACCAGGATCAGGATCACAAGCGAGGTAATTTCTTTTCTTTTCATGACTTATTGTTTATCCAGTTCATATTCAAGTAAGGTGCGGGTGTAATCCCTGACTGCATACCAGCTGAAGGGGATGGTGATGGCCAGGGGAACGAGCAAAACAAGCGTTGCCAGTATATTGAGCATAGCCAGTACCAGCACCATAAGATAGATATTCCAGCGCACTACGCCGAAATGGCGGCGTGCCAGCTTGAATGCCGCCATAAAGCTCAAGTTGCGGTCTTCCATCAGAATGGGAACCGGCAGGATCAAAGCAATCCAGTAGTTTACCAGCACTATCCACACCAATCTGAGAATGGGGTCGCTGCCAAAGCCGGGGAAACCAAAACAGATCAGATAGATAACCACGAAGTAGGCGCAGTTGATGATGCTGAAGACGAGGTATTTGGGATAAGCTTTGAGAGCCATGAAGAGCCCGGGCTTGCCCGCCTGATAGCCATCAAGGGTTGAGACAGCCTTGAATCCTATCAGGGTAAAAGGCAAAAACAAGCTCACCAGCACAGACTTTATCAATAGATTGAGCAACAGTTTAACCGTGCTGTCCATAGGCAACATCAAGCTGGTATTGAAGAGCCAAATCAGGATGAGTAAAGGGATAATCCCGAAGATGATGGCGGGCACAGCCAAAGGAACGTTGATGCTGATATTGGGCTTGTACTGTGCCCAAGTAGCTTTCAGTGAGCGCATGGCGGAGAGCTCGTTCTTTACCAGGCTGCTCTGTCGCTGGCACTTGGGACACCATACATCGTGAACCGCTAAACGGGTGTTGCAATGACGGCAACGCATTATGATAAACACTCCTTAAGAGAATACATTATTAACATTTAGACCACCCACAGGAAGGGCATTTGAGGCAGCCTTCGGCATGCTCAACGCTGGAGCCGCAATCAGGGCAGAGAGCGACATTGGGTTTGAGGGTGGAAAAGGAAATCGCACCTTCGTCAGAATTGATGGTCACCTGTCTGATATCTCCATTTTTGTAGGTGGCCAGGAAGTTTTCCAGAGCACGTCCCACGGCATCACCACAGGAGGTGATCATCTGCCCTTTGTGCCACATCGGAGACTGACAGCGTATACCTTTGAGCTGACGAATGATGGCTTCCAATCTGATATTTGAACGAAGTGCCAAAGAGGAGAGGCGGGCGATGGCTTCCAATTGAGCTGAAGCACAGCCACCCACTTTGCCCATCTGCACAAAGACCTCACAGGCACCCAAATCGTCTGTATTGATGGTGACGTACATATGTCCGCAGCCTGTTTCCAGACGCTGCGTGATGCCGTGAGTGATTTCAGGCCTATCACGCGGGGCGACTTTCTTCTCATCTCTGCTGCCGCTTCCGACGCTAAGCACCTGATGTTCCCTGCTGCCATCACGATATACAGTCACGCCCTTGCAGCCGAGCTTGTAGGCAAGGTCAAAAGCGCTGCGGATGTCGTCTTTGCTGGCTTCATTTGGGAAGTTGATGGTTTTGCTGACTGCATTATCTGTATAAACTTGGAAGGCTGCCTGCATACGGATATGCCATTCAGGGGTGATGTCGTGGGCGGTTTGGAACACCTTTTTGATGTGCTCCGGGATACCGTCAATATCGGCGACGGAGCCCCTTTGCGCCACTTCTTCCAAGAGTTCGCGGTCGAGCAGACCTTCCTGTTCCAGGGCTTCTTGAAACCATTTATTCACATATAACAGCTTGTCGTCATCCATCACGTTTTTGACGTAGACAAGCGAGAATTGCGGCTCGACGCCACTGGATGTGTCCAGAATCATGCTAATGGTCCCAGTGGGTGCGATGGTGGTGACTGTGGCATTGCGTATCCCTTTGGCTTTCACGTCTTTAGCCAAGGTATCCCAGTCACATTCAAGCTTGGGTCTTGCAGCGATGATGCGATGACAAACGCTCTTTTCAAAGGTGGGGAAACTGCCCTTGATTTCAGCTATTTCCATGGAGCGGGTCTTGGCCTGAAAGTCTATAAACTCCATCAATTTAGATGCCAAATCCACCGCCTCATCGGAAGCGTAGGGAATCCTGAGCCGGTATAAAAGGTCGCTAAAACCCATTACGCCCAAGCCTATCTTGCGGTTTAGTTTCACCATCTCTTCGATCTGAGGCAAGGGGAATTCGGAGACGTCGATCACGTCGTCCAAAAAGTCTACGCAAAGGCGCACAGTCTGCTTCAATCCTTCCCAATCAATCTGATCATCAACCACGAACATAGCCAGGTTGATTGATCCCAAATTGCAGGCTTCGTTGGGCAGTAAAGGCTGCTCACCACAGGGATTGGTGGATTCTATCCTGCCCAAATGTGGCGTGGGATTGTCCTTATTGATCCTATCCAAAAATACGATACCGGGTTCACCGTTTTTGTAGGCCATTTCCACGATGAGGTCATAAACTTCACGTGCATTCTGGCTGCCCACAACTTCGCCCGTGTGCGGGGCAACCAGCTCGTAGTTTGCATCCTGGTTTACAGCTTGCATAAAGTCTTCGGTGATGCCTACGCTGATATTGAAGTTGTTGAGCTCATTTGGGTCTGCCTTTGCGGTGATGAATTCCAGGATTTGCGGGTGATCGACGTTTAGGATGGCCATATTGGCGCCGCGACGAGTACCGCCTTGCTTGACGGCATCCGTAGCAGCGTTGAAGACCTTCAAAAAGCTGATAGGCCCGCTGGAAACTCCATTGGTAGACTTCACCCGCGCATTAGCCGGACGCAAGCGGTTGAAAGAAAATCCGGTTCCGCCCCCACTTTTGTGGATCAACGCAGCGTTTTTGAGCGTCTCGAAGATGCTGTCCATACTGTCATCAATAGGAAGCACAAAGCAGGCGGAAAGCTGCTGCAGATCGCTTCCTGCATTCATCAGAGTGGGGGAGTTTGGCAAGAAACGTCCGGAATCCAAGAGCTTGAAATAGGCTTCAAAACGGGCTTGGTCTCCGCCAGAAACATTCTTCGCTACCCGGCTGATCAAGGCCTCCCAATCTTCTTGGGGACGGCCCTGATCATCCTTTTTAAAGTAGCGCTTTTCTAAGACCAATAGTGCGTTTTCACTGAGTTGCACCATTCACCTCATATCTATAAAGCAAGAATTTCACGGGCTTGTTCCAGTGTGGCAATAGGACGTCCGATTTCTTCGGCTATCCTCGCCATTCTGGCTACCAATTGGGCATTGCTGTCTGCAAGTATACCCTTGTGATAGAAGATATTGTCTTCAAATCCAACGCGGATGTGACCACCCATAACCATGGCTACCATGGAAGCGGGGATGTGCCAGCGTCCGATACCAGCGACAGCCCAAGTGGCTGTGGGAATTTCTTCTGCCAGATGCTGGGCCATGTAGAACACGTTGGAGGGCTTGCCACTCATTCCACCGGGCACGCCAAGCACAAACTGCACGTGAAGGGGTGTGTGGGTCACAATACCTCTTCTCACCAATCTTGCCACGTAGTCAATCATACCGGATTCATACACTTCCACTTCGGGAACAACACCGTATTCCTTGAAAGCTTCTGCCAAGCGCACAATGTCCTTGGGGTGGTTTTCAAAGATTTCGTCGCCAAAGTTGAGGGTACCGGCATTGAGGGTTCCCATCTCAGGCTTTAACTTCAAGGGAGCCAGGCGTTTGTCAAATGGTTCGCCCACGGCTCCACCGGTGCTGATCTGGATGATAATGCCAGGTACAGCTTCACGGATCGCTTCGATGGACTCTTGAAAGCGCTCCAATCTCTGGGAGGGTGTGCCATCATCTTCACGTACGTGCAGATGGATCACTCTGGCACCTGCTTCATAACAGGCTTTTGCTTCTTTTGCCTGTTCTTCAGGCGTGATAGGCAAATTGGGCTGATGCTCTCTGGTGGTTTCGGCACCAGTGATTGCGGCGGTCAAAATTAAAGGTTTCATTTGTGTTCCTCTCTTTATCTTATTTTTATGTTATTCTTCAAACCAGCTCTCAAAAAGCTTCACCCGCTTGAGGTGATGCAGTTCGGAGCCTAAAATCTTGGCTGCAAGCTGGGAAAACTGCTCTTCATTGTCGCTGACAAAGAACTCGTCAGTTCCCGGCTTGGTATTATCTGTGCGAGCTATCAAAGTCTGTAGATGGTCGCTAATCGCCTGAGCACTATCCACCAAGCTCACGTCTGGGCCCATTACCTCGGCGATCACGTCCTTGAGCAGGGGATAGTGAGTACAACCCAAAACGAGGGTGTCTATATCCCTTGTCATCAAAGAAGCTAAGGTAATGCTGCGCAATGGTTTTGGCAACGGGATGACGGTCAAAGCCCTCCTCGGCCAGGCTGACGAATAGGGGACAGGCGGTGCTGTAAATCTCAAAATCCGGTGCAAGATTCAGGATAGCCTTTCCATATGCCTGAGAGCGCACTGTGCCCATAGTTCCAATCACGCCAATGCGGCCGCTTTTGGTCTTTTGTACAGCTTGCATTGCTCCCGGTTCGATCACTCCCACGATGGGGATGCGAGCAAGATTCTGCAATTGGGGCAGAGCAACGGCAGAGGCTGTATTACAGGCAACCACCAAGATCTTGATATTGTGCTGAAGCAGAAAACGGGCGTTTTGCAGACTGTAATCTAGGATGGTATTCGGGCTCTTGGGGCCATAAGGAACCCTGGCAGTATCCCCAAAATAGATCAAATCTTCGCTGGGGAATGCTGCGCGGATAGCTCTATAGACGGTTAAACCACCTACGCCGCTATCAAATATACCTATGGGTCTTTTCATCGTCTCCTCGCTTTCTTGCTCTTTCTTTTGTAGCGTACACTTTTATCTGAACCCCTCTTTTGGTCAACCCTTTTTAAGCGCTTGGATTTTATCTCCTTGCTCTGTCGCTGTCTAACCTTTTTAAACGCATGAGGGCTGAATTCGGCCGAATAATGAGTGTGCGCTCCGGGTACTTGTGCTAACTCCAAATATATATCGTCACTAACGTCCATGATGTCAACAATTACTTTATCAAGCAGCTGGTAGTAGTTTCCAGTCAGGTTACTTGCATGCATCATGGCCTGTTCATGGTAGGTGAAAGGCGAGCCTTTCAATGTATCAGTCTTGAGCACCCCCGTCACCGGAATCTCGGTTAAGCGAACTATCAGGGCATCACGTCTGGTGGAAATCACCGTGCCGGTAAAGCGTTCACCCACCTTTTTCTTCATAAATGCAAGGCTGTAGACACGTTCCAGACTGCGCTCTGCCTCATCTGCCAGAAGTTCTTGTTCGTTGGCAGTTTGTGCATGGTTTCTCAACTGGAATGCATTGAGGCTTGCTTTGGAGGTTTTCAGCAGGTAAATCTTGCACAGATGATGGATGCAAAGATCGCAGAGCCTGCGGATGGGACTGGTGAAGTGGGTATAATGCTCAAGACCCAAGCCAAAGTGACGCTCTTCCTTGATGGTGTATTGGGCCTTCTTCAAGCTGCGCAAGACCATGCGATCAAAGACCATATGATAGTCCTTGTTGGGCATGGAATTAAGCAGATATTGCAGGCTGAGATTGGGGTCTTCATGAGGATCGAAGCTCAGGCCATAGTGCGAGATCAACACGCCCAGTCTCTCAAGTTTCTGGGGATCCGGGTTTTCGTGTATCCTGTACAAGGTGTGTGGGGCAAGCTGCTTAAGCCTCTTTGCCACATATTCATTGGCTACCAGCATGAAGTTTTCAATCAGCTTGTGTCCATCGGTTTCTTTATCCAGCCCCAGCTCTACCAGCAGACCGTCGTCATCATATTCGTATTGGATTTCGGGCAGGTCAAAGAAGATATAGCCTTCACTGATCCGTCTTTGGCTCAATAGCTTGGACAGCTTCAGGGCATCACTTAAGGTCTTCTTCAAGATAGGGGAGAGCTGGCTGTCCTCGCCATCAAAATAAGCATCCACTTCTTCATAAGCCAAGCGGTAGTCCGAACGAATCACGCTTTGCACTATCTTCTGGTTTCTGATATTGCCCTTGAGATCAAACTGGGTGAAGACGCTGAGGCAGAGCTTGTCCTCATTGGGTCTGAGGCTGCAAATCTGGTTGGATAAGCGCGGTGGCAGCATGGGGATGACCTGCTTGGGGAAGTAAAAGCTGTTGCCTCGTTTGGATGCCTCTTTGAATATCTTTGAATCGAGGGCAACAAAGTGGCTCACATCAGCGATATGGACCCACAGCTTGTAGCCCTGATTATCAGCCTCCAAGCTGATAGCATCGTCAAAGTCCTTGGCAGAAGCAGGGTCTATCGTAAAAGTCAACAGGTCTCTGAGGTCTTCACGGCTTCTGAAATCTTTGGCTTCTATCTCTTGCTTGAGGGCATCTGTCTCTGCTATCACATCAATGGGAAACTCCAAAGGAAGCTGATACTGCCTGAGAACAGCCAATAGTTCCACTTCCACATCGCCCGAAGGGCCAAGCACTTCCACCACTTTACCACCTGGCATCTTGCCGCTGTAAATGTTGCCCCAGTTGGTAACCTCAAGAACGACCTTGTCGTTTTCTTTGGCGCCAAGCGTGTCATTGACCTCAAACCAGCGGTGTATTTTGGGGTTGGAGCAGATGAAGATTGGCTTGTTGGAAAGGTACTTGATGTCACCGGCCATAGTCTCATTGGAGCGCTTGATTATCTTGCGCACAATGGCTCTATCCTTCGACCTTCCTCTGATAGTCTCTATCGCCACTATATCATTATGAAAGGCATTAAGGGTGTCTTCAAAATCCACAAAGTAGTCGCCCCCGTCAGTTCGCACGAAGGCGTAGGATTGATCCCGTGAAAGAGACGTGGCATCAAACTTTCCTTCGATGAGACGCATATTGGCTTTAACAGCCGCTCTGGGAATAATCTTCTGTGCTTTCTTAGGTGGGGCAGGGGAGTAGCGTCCTCGGCGCTTAATCAATTCGCCGCTCGCTACCATGCGCTCCAACTCTTTCTTGAGCTCTGCCTTATCCCTTCTGGCTAAACGCAGTTTGGGCACCAGAGCCTCATATGAAATAGGCTGTCTATCATTGTTGAAATGATTGGTAAGCAAGCCTTTTATATCTTTCTTATTCATGTATTACCTTAGTATTTCTTTCCTATCTTATCCATAAGTATTCTGATTAGCTCTTCCTCTTCTGTCTTTTCGCCGGAAAAGCGCAGAGATTGCCCCCTGAAGGGATCCAAACGTCTGGGCATCTTAAACGTACTGAGCATTACGCCACGTTTATCCTGGTAGAAGCAACCAAAGTCTTCCCATTTACGGCTGACTTTGATGAAGATATAGCGAACATGGACGCCTTGATGATCCAGCTCATAATCCGTGGGAATGAACCAGGGCAGCAAGTTTCCCAATACCAACAGCATACCCAGGAAATAATAAAAGGGCGTCTGCCATATATTGACAGTGATGTGCCAGACTAAAGCAGCGACCAGGAACAGAAAGAGAACCAATGCCACAGTGGTCCAAGGCCTTTCCACCGCGGGCCAGGAACGCCATTTAAGGAGCACTTCACGAGACATTTAGGCCAATCTCCCTGCATTTCTCTATTTCCTCTTTGATAATGAGGATGTATTTGAAGCTCTGCGTGGTGGAAAACTTGGAGCCCAGAGTGTTGGCCTCCCTCTGCATCTCCTGCAAGACGAAATTGAGCTTTTTACCTACTTCCTGGCCGTTGGAATTATCCAGGAGCTGAGTAAGTGTGTCCAGATGGCTGTCTAAGCGCGTCAATTCCTCCTGGATATCATATTTATCTACATAAATAGCAGTTTCCAGGACTAACCTCTGCTCGAGGACTTCACGGCTCTCTTTGCTGAGAAGCTCTTCCAGACGTTGTTTGAGCTTCTCATAAAGTTCTTGTTTATAGGGCTCTATCAGCAACTGAACCTCACCCAAAGCCTCACGAATCTTAACTTCTGACTTATAGAACTCCTTTTTGATCTCTTTACCTTCGCGTAACGTGACTTTCAACAACGAGTTAATGGCATCATCCAGAGTGGTCTCCAAGGCTTGAATCAGTGTGGCATCTGTATCGAGGCTATTAAGAGTCTGGATTACTCCGGGCTCTGCGAGGATGTATTGTAAAGGTATATTATCTTCAGTACCAAGAAAACTTTGAGCTTCTTGAATGAGCTCTTTATACTTTGCCAGACGTACTTTATCAAGCTGTAAAGGAGGCTCACGATGATCGATGTAGTTGATCCTCAAATCTATAGTGCCACGGAAGAGGTGCTGAGCAATCTTAGCACGCACTTGATTTTCAAAGAAGTTCAGCTCACGGGGGGCATTGATCCTGAGATCCAAATAGCGCCCGTTTACGCTCTTGATTTCAATTTCAATATCCAAGTCCCGGTTTGAGAATTTGGCTTTTCCATAGCCGGTCATGCTTTTCATATTGTTAATCCTTTAGAATTAATTGATGGGGCAGAGGTTGCCACATTGCTTTGAAGCACAAAGGCTTGCCCCGATGTGTCCAAGTTTACATAACGTGCATTATCCGTAAACATATGGCTCAGTCGCATATAAGAGTCCCTGCGGTGGCATCCACTACTTTGGCCAAGCTTAAGCCACCTATTTTGTCTGAGCCGCCACTGAGTACAGCAATCTTAAAATCCCGAGTCTTCCCTGAGACCATATCCTGTGACTTACGGCTGAAATCTTCCACGTATACCTCAACGGTCTTGCCGACTTGCTCCTGAAACTTATCGAAAGTGATTTGTCTTTGGAGCTCTATCATGGTTTGAAGTCTTCTAAGGCGCTCATCTTCAGGGACTTGATCTTTGTAAGAAGCGGCTTTTGTGCCTTCACGCTCGCTGTATTTGAAGCAGAAGGCATAATCAAAGCGGATGCTTTCCATGACTCTCAGGGTGTTCTCAAACTGCGCCTCAGATTCGCCAGGAAAGCCCAACATGAGGTCTGTTGTAATAGCGATATTTGGAATTGCTGTACGGAGCTTGTCAATGAGGCCCAGATAATGATCTACATTATAAGAACGGTTCATATTCTTAAGTACTTGATCATCACCGGCTTGCAGAGGTAAATGTATATGCTCGCAAACCTTGGTGCATCCCGCCATGGCTGAAATGAGCTCATCCGACAGGTCTTTGGGATGTGATGTTACAAAGCGTAAACGCCAGAGTGACTCAATATCATTGAGCTTCCTGAGCAGATCAGGAAAGCGGTATCCATCGTATTGATAGGAGTTTACATTCTGTCCTAGGAGCGTGATGTCGCGCAAACCCGCCTCTGAAGCTGATTTCACCTCGTTATATATATCATTGACAGGGCGGCTGCGCTCCCGTCCTCTCACATAAGGAACGATGCAGTAACTACAGAAGTTGTCACAACCACGCATCACAGTTACAAATCCGCAATGAGAATCCTGCCGATGGGGTATAATCCCTTGATAGACCTGCGTTTTATCCATGCTTAGAGTATCCGCATCGAAGGATTCAGTATCCTCCAAGATAGAGGGGAGTTGCTGATACTGGTCCACCCCCACCACAAAATCTATGCCGGGTTCTAATTCCATCAGCCTCTTCCCCATTCTCTGCGCCATGCATCCGATCACGCCGATCTTGAGCTCAGGATCAGCTGTTTTGCGATGCTTTTCATTGGCGATGCGCCCCAAAACACGCTGTTCAGCATGATCGCGCACAGAGCAGGTATTGAAGATAATCACTTGAGCATCATCAATATCCGTGACAGGTGAATGCCCGGCGGCAATCAGGATGGAACTCACCAGCTCACTATCTGCCACATTCATTTGGCAGCCATAAGTTTCGATAATGTATTTCATAATTGTCCAGCGGTTGTCATTTATTCAATATATTGCCTAACGATATGCCATAGTAACAGATAAGGCACTCTTTCATCTGGTATTTCTCGAGGATGATTTTGACGAAATGCAGCGCAGATTCAAGGATAAAGAGATCCATACCCGTGGCTTTGGCGCTGCTCACGATTTCATTGCTATCATGTTGTAAATCATTAATGAGCTCGTTGACTTGAGAAAGACTGAATTTCTTCGCATGACCTTCCCAGGCAAGCTGATAGGGATAATCGTATACGGCAGCTGCAATATAGGTAGCGGTGAGCCCCGTAACCACCAGGCTGTACTTACTGGCATCCTGAAGCTCGGGAAGTCTTTTATACATAAGCTCGTAGAATTCTCTATATGAAGTATCTTGTAAAGACAGCAAACCTAACTCTATCCCTTTACGTTCCTTATATGAGCCTCCCCAAGCAACCTCAGTACTCATACCCCCGATATCAACCACCAGGGGCTTGGCCACATCCGGCAGAGAAGCTTTCACCGCCATATAGGCAGCAGCCGCCTCCTGATGTTGTTTTAAC
>Ga0004534J46558_1014440_pt1 | contig 13707 bp, 16 predicted proteins | sample BioPla1RNA1_FD_46558 | JGI IMG/M metagenome (IMG submission 46558) | reverse complement strand
TCTTTAAACAGTTATCTACAACATCTTTTACCAACAATGACATTGCAGCCGTTGAAATACGTTTCTTTACTTTGATTTCCAATTCCTTACCATCATCATAGTTCTTTCTTAATTCAGAAACCTCCATTTAAACCATCTCCTTTTGTTCACAAATAATTTCAAACTCAACCATAGGGTTGCCCTTGCAATAATCTCCCTTAATCATGAGCGATCTAATATGCTCAAAATCATCATCCTTAAACAACCCGCCAGCAGTAAACCCATCAAATAAAAACTTGGGCGAATAATTGTCGGCATCATGCCTATGTTTACTACCAAAATAATAAGTAACTACAACATCACACTTATCTATTAGCAAATTGTTATATTTATAATATGTAACTAACCATTCCCCAAATTCCTTCCACTTCTGCTTTTCGTTATTCATCTGATGCCTTGGCATAATCATCCATTTATTTAGTGAAGGAGGAATGGGGGATTTAATAGGTAATGTCTTTCTACGTGGGTATTTATGAAAATAATATTCGTGATATTTAGCAGTCACATCCTTATCAATAACCATCTTTAATTTAGCGATATTTTATCTCTCCCTCCATAATAAAGGAAAAGGCGGGATTACCCGCCTTATGAAACCGTAATTTTTACCACGTTGCTTCTAATCATTACAATTTTATTCCGCTTCGCATCATTATTTGTATTTGTTATTTCACAATAATAATAAAAATCTCCTTCTGTGTTTACTGGCGGTGAATACTTCGCGTTGGTTTCGCCATTAAGTTTTACTGGATTATCCCCATCAGTATTGTCTGCACCATACCATTGATAAGTTAATACACCACCATCGGCAACGGTTGCAGTTGCATCCAACTCAATAGCATTACCTTTTAATGTTGTCACATCGGTCAATTCATTTGTTATTACGGGCACCGCCGCATCTAAGTTTTCTGCTATTCTAGGCGAAAAATACTCTTCCCAACTTGTGCCATTCCAAATTTCATGCAACGATTCTCCAAAAGTATAAAGTCTGTCTGCTATATAGGAAGATGTAGGTCTATTGTCTGTCGGTTTACGGTAAAGATATTGTCTATGCGGTTGACTACCCGCATTAAATACTGCCATATACTACCACCACCTCTATTGCTTCTGAATTTGATCTATCCTTTTATGGGCCTGTCTGGTAGATTCCTCATTTCTAGTAATTCTCTCGATAATGTCATTAATTCTCTTTTCTTGGGCTTTCTGATCAAGCCTAATTTCATCGACTGTTCTTTTGATATATCCAATATCGCTTCGGAGTTTACCATCATCTTTAGCATCAAATTTAATTTCATTATTACAAACTCTTCGCCAATTCAAATACCCAATAAGCGCACCTAAAACAGTACAACCAAAACCGATTAAAACTACAAATTCGGTTGACATATGAAACAACCACCGCCTCTTGTATAAGATACCTCCTTGTGGTAATATTGGTATATCAGACAACCCCTTGTCTGATAATAGGGCAGGAAGTGGGGCACATTCTTCTTCCTGCCCTTGCATGATTATCTTTTGCTTTTATTAAACAGCATTGCCTCATCTGTAGGTTCTGCTTTAGTCATTAATTCTTCTGGTTCAGATTTTGGTTTAGGTTCTATCTTTGTTTCGATTTCATCCCATGTGAAATTCACAGGTTTGAATAGAATTCTAATTTGATCATCGCTTAATCCATCTTGCCGTAATTCATCTAATGTATAAGTCTTACTTGTACCATATTTTTGCGAAAATGCAGGGTGATTATATGTTAATAGTTTCATATTAGCTATCTTCACCATCTGAATCCGAACCTTCACCATCTGAATCCGAACCATATTCTTCATCAGCAAGCGGGATGATGTCGAAGAAAACTCCCTTACCACCAATAATATCTGGAGCCATATTGCAATTAAACGGAATTTTTGCTGCTTCACCAGCTTTAAATATCATCTCGAACTCAGGGGTAGGTTTACAACGATAACAAATAAATGCTACAGGAGACTTATTACCAGATTCATCAAGAGCATAACCGGTTCCGGTAATTCTGCAATAATCTGGAAAGTCACTAGCTGTAACCCGCACTAATTGTGTATTAGCACCAGAAGTATAATCATACAAAACCTTAATTAAAGAACCTTCAGTAATTGACGTATTCACAGTAATTACTTTCCCAGTAATTGAATATTGATCTACTCCTGTACCAGGAGTACCTGCCTTTAGTTCGGTCTTAATATCTCTTCCATTGCTTTCAAGCGCATACACCTTCAATGTGCCATTTAAGGGTGTTTGGTCAAGAGTTACCTCATGGTCATCGCCAACAACCAACTTCTCCGACCGCGGAGCAGTGGCTGCGCCCTTTACGGCTTTTCTGCCAAGCTTAACGCCAAGTGCAGAAAAATCAATTAAAGGTAGTTCACTATTAAATTCTGCTGTCCTACTATGACTAGTAGTAATCCTAACTGGATTACCAATACCACCACGAATCTCAAGTATTTCAGCATCAGTCTTCAAAGTTACAGATTCTGCATAATCTACTGAAAACAACAGATCTCTTGTAAGGTAATCCTGAACCTCAAAATCAACCACATCAACAATCGCTGTAGTATTATCCAATGCCATATTTTACTTCACTCCTTTATTTTATTTTCTTAATGTAATGCTCAAGATTTACATGCTTTTTATCTACACCCGCCAATAATTGTCTAACACTCATATCATAATTTTCAATTAATTGCATCCTTTGAAATTGATCGTTAAACTGGAAGTAATTTAATTCCCATATGTTCATAATGTTTAAATTGTTATGTTTAGAGGCCAACACTGAAATTAAGTCTATTAGCATGATTTTATCTTCATCTAATTTTCTACCAAGTTTTTTGTTAACTTCAGCTTTTGCTTTTGCAATTTTTTCGTCCAATTCCTTGTTGCGAATATCTTTGCTACTATCCCTTTTAACATCAATACAATTAGCAAGTTTTAACAAACGCACAAATGTATCAAAATTACCTTTGTGCAAGCAAGTTGAATCATTGGCAATAAAACAATCGTTATCCTTAATAAATGTTTGTCTTGTAAAAAACTCCAACCCAGCAAGGAACAAAGAAGTTATTACATCATCGTAATTTAAAATGTTATCAAATTTATTCTCTAATTGTAAAAAAAGAGGATGCAAATCATCATTAGTACAGATGCCTAAATAAGCAGCATACATTGACTCTCCCATTTCAAATATCTGCTTTAATGTTGGAGAGTATATACTTATACCATCAACAAACAAGGGAAGTGCAGCAAGCAATCTTCCCCGATTGTTATACTCTTCCATAATCTCACCTACTTAAAGTTAATGCCGCATATCTTATAAATGTTCCGTACCACTTACCTCCGGCATCTGCCAGAAAATCACCACCACCTTGGAATGTAAGATTGCCAGATTTGAATAAACTACAATTTTTTATAGATTTATTAATTTCGGCAACCATAAAATCTTTTCTCATCCCGCCATCAACGGACATTAAGCTTATATGGCAAATAGCATATAGTATAACCTCTGTAATCTTGATTGAATCGCCCGTATAGGGTTTAAAAGACCATTCGGTGGTTATCAAAGACTTCGGATTATCTTGAATGTCTGGTATGAATCGGAGTGGCCATACCTTATCATAAATAAGGGAAGTGCGATCAAGATCGGAAGGGATACTTTTGTCTAAAAAGTTAGGCACATCAAACATTAACGCCTTAACCAAGCGGTCATTCTCCAATAATTCCTGAAGTAATAAAACCTTGTTAACGCTTAAATTATCTATGTTAGCGCACCTCCCTTATAGAAATGTTTTTAACTTAATTTGCTTTTCGGTAAATTTATTACTACTCATATCTGTAGCTCGGAGAGTAATGTAATAAGGAAATTTATTACATTTAACTGTACAAGTATTATCTGATACGACTGTCAAGGTATAAGCACTATCCGGCACATCATCTGCAATAATGGTAAAGTCAAATTTTGCAGAAGTATCTTCTTCGATAGAAATATTCCCTTCATCGTCTTCTTTCTCAACATATTTTCTTGCAATATAGGTTAAGGTTTGCCCAACCTTTATTTCTGCACTTCCATCAATAACATAGCCAATAGAAGGCAGAGTAGGGGATGGGGGAAGAGGTTCTGGTTCTTCGGCAGCATAGTAATCTAATTCCAATATAATAAGCCCAGGGTTACGCACGCGATTCAAATCTATTACACGATAAACATCATCACCATAAAACACATACTTGTCATTTCTTAAAATGTGTCTAGTAACAGAATTGTTGCTCACTGCAATCATCATACGACTGTTAGGCGTAATTACATAACCCTTATTAGTATCAAGCCCCATTCTTGTCAATGCAATACTATCATATGTGACATAGGGCACATCAATCGGGGTAGGGGAAACAAATGGCTTGTGAAAAGTAAAAACATTGTCACACAAATACACCCTACCCGTTTCATTAACTGGATTAGTTTTATCTGCTTCAAGGCATAACCACTTGCCATTATCAAATTCTAAAATATCTCCAATATTAATTGAGCTTCCAGGGTAAACTATAATATCCTTAACATTGTAATGAATAGTATTAATAACTTGGATATCAATACCCTGGGAATCACTTAACTTCGATTCACGGTAAGAAGGGGTATCTTTAAAATCGTTCATAACGGCATCCACCATAGAATTAATTTCTCTTTCCCTGAGAGAGTCCCCGTCAACCATTAACCTTTTTTCATATAAATCCCAATTAACCATACCCCTTCACCTCCAATTATTATTTTAATAATCTGACAGTTGAACCTTTCTCCATTTTACATTGCTCTTATTGCCCTCTTTAATGCATAAGTAATAATCTGGATCAGCATAAACTGCAATGTTTCTCATGGGACAAGGAGTTCCAAATTGACCGCCGCTTAATGTAGACGCACTTGCATCCCAAGAAAAATTCTCCCCACTAGCGCTAATGGCAACACTATTTCCTTCGGTTCCATTACTTTTATAGTTTACAACAACCTTGTCGTCATCTGAATCTGCTATAGCAGTTACAATTGTGGAATTATCATTTATCGCTTTAACCAATCCCACAATAGCATTATCCGCCGTTAAATCAGTCCCAACAACAACTGGAATACAACCTGTGGTTACATCTTCCGCGCTTGCAACAAATTCATATATTTCATCGGTTCCTATCGTAACTGTTTCTCCGGCAACAACCGCATCAGTAAAAGTTAGGGTAGCAGAAGCAGGTTTGGAGCTTACTGGATTGGTTTCGGAAAACCATTTTGGTTGCAAATAAAATTCGTCATATCGCACTTACTCATTCCTCCTTTTCAAAATACTTTTCTTGCATCTTTTTAATCAATGAAATGCAATCAAAAATATCTTTCTTGTAGGTAGGCAAATCTACATCGTTGTAGATTAAAAATTCTATCTTGCTCAGAAGGGAAAGAAAATCGCTATCATATTTTAAATTAATAATTAATTGTTGGTTACCAATCAATTCACGCTGTAAACTACGCATATATTTTCCCAACGTCTTGCTATTCTCTTCTCGCATACACAAAATTTTATAAACCTTACCTATCAAAAAATCTAAATAGTTCCCAAACAACTTATCTGGAATAGCATCATAATTAGTCTCAATCATTATCTAAAGCACCTACTTTAGCGGATAAGCATAAAGGGTGTAACTAACAATCATTCTACTAAGTTCGTTTTCCAACTTATCCTTTAAATCAAGCAATCTTAATAAATGTGTTGCCTGTGAAGTCATTTTCCAATCTTTTGTTGACATTCTTTGCTTTAATAGTTTTAAATCGTAAATTTTATCATTCAACCAAAATTTACGCATAGCAGTAGCAATAATCAACATTTCTTCATCTGTTAAATCGGAATTAAATTGTTTTTTTTCATCATCCCTATCAGATAAATTCTTCTTACAGGCTTTAAACTGTGTTACGGCTTTCCTTCTTAAACCATCTAGTATTACATCCCTATCATCCTCATCAAAGGATAGTAATGTATCATCTTTCAAATCACTCAAAAACATATTGTCAATTTCAGAATACGAAGTGGGCATTTATCAGTCACCCCTTGTGGGTAATTCTAATTCAATTCCCATTTCTTCTTCAATGTAATCTTTTATTTTAATAGAATCTAATTCTCCTGCTTTTATCATCCTTGCTGCATGTTCAGCCACAGTATTTTTAAAGCCCTTGGGTAAATTGTCAAATTTTTTCTTAAATGACTCAAAATCTTCTTTAAGCATATCCGTAATATTGTCAATACCTAAAATACCTTTATAATGCTGGTAGATGTTGGCATATTTCAGTATCTCTACTTCATCATCCTCTAAAATTCGTATCCACGGCTCGGTAACAAATCTGCGGTCTGTATTTTTAAGGTTAATAAATTCCCCTAGCTCAAGATAGTTTACATCTCCACTATTAGGCCATTCAACAGTATAACCCAACTGACGCTTACTAACATAAATCAACTTACCCTGTGCAATATTCTTAATACGAATCATACGTTTTAAATCGGGCTTCCATTGTTTTGTGGTTTCAGTTTTCTTTGTTTCCATTTCTTTTTTAGGTTTAACAACCTTATCCTGTTTAGCTAATGCACTTTTAATCCTATCAACATCTTCATCACTAATCACACCAAGATGATGTTTTACATCTATTCCTAAACTCTGAATAAATTGAACTAGTTCTTTGTTAGGAATATTTAATTCTTTAGACAATTCATAAACCTTCATAAAAAAATCCTCCTTTTGTTCTAAGTATAAAAAGAGGGGCAAGCACCCCTCTTTTTATTTAACTACTAATCTCATACTTCCCGTAAAGATCAGTAATGACAACCCCTAAACCGTACATAATAGCAAAGAAGTAATCTTGAGTCAAGTCCATGTTACCCAAAGCATCTCCTGTAACAATCAGGGCTTCACCTTCTGTTACAAACTTCACGGGTTTTTCATCGGTAGTAACAACATAAATGTCATCTTCCGAAAGTTTAAAAGTATATGTTCCTACATTATGAACCTGTCTGATCCTTACCATAGGAGTACCATTAAAGCTACCATAGTAACCCATCCGGTAAACATCTTCCTTGGCAGAATCGGAAACAAGACCAGTTGCAACCTTCCGAAGAGCCTTTCTAGTACCAGCCAAAATAGCCTGCTTACCGCTAGCGGCCTCTACGTGCTCAATAATATCAATCATAGCACTTTCATCAAAGGAACCACTAGTTGTAAATCCAGCAGGAAGGCTTGTGAAAGAACCTACGAAAGCATCATAAACATCATTATTAATTTTCACACGAAAAGCCTTTTCAATCTGTTCAAGCATTTCGTTAAAATCAACACGACCACTAATCAGACGGCTAAGATGCTCAAAGATTTTGATACCTTTCAAGGTTGTTGGGATAGGAACGTTAGTCCCTACATCCAAACGCTGCCGCCTTAATGCCTGTGTACCATCAGCAATTTCAGATACAACAAGCATGGTATTGTCAGGAACATAGAAAGAGTTCTGATCACCACGAGCTAAATTCTTATCCTCAACAAACTGCGAAAAGAAATTATCATCAGGAAGTCCCTCAAGCACGGTAACCTGAAGAATTTCCTCAATAATTTCAAACATTTCCGCACCATTGCGGCGCAATGCCTTATAATTAAGCGTTTTCGACCCACCGTTTAGATCGATAAACTTGTTTCGCAATACTTCAGTTGCTTCATTCGCAGAATATTTTTCATGCGAGAATTTATTTTTATAAACATCTCTTGCTAATTCTACTAAAGTCTTATTGTCTTCCATTTACATATTCCTCCTTTATTTAAAATTTAATTAATTGGCAACTACAATTTGAATAACGTTCAAATACTTGTTGGCCCTATACATTTCACGAGCAACAATTATACCCTGTACAGATTCTGGTGTAGCCGAGGTAGGGGCATCGGCTATCTTCCACTTATTTCCCGCCTGCAAAAGCACATACTTGCCAACTTCAGGAGTTCCATCAATGCACTCATCCGAAACAGAGAGAATATCCTGCGGGGCAAGCATTAAAACAGTAATGGGTTGACCAGCAGCATTTATAAAATTCTCTAATGCACCAGCAGATTTGAGTTGTTCATCATAAATAATTTCTGGGGTAGCCACAACTCCAATATTTTTAGCGGTTGTAGAACTAGGAACTGTAGCCTTAAAAATCTCACGATTTGCAGATGCATCCAGAAGATTGCTTACCTCAACCAACATTCCATTTTCAATTGCGGCCTGCCCATCATTTGCATCATAAAATTTGGCAGACCGAATATTGCCATCTTTTGTTGCTTTAACGTTGTCCGAACGAATTACTCCATAAGCCATAATTTATATTCCTCCTTTATTGTTTTAAATATTTATCAAACAATTCATCAAACTTGCCTGGTAAATCATTGTCCTTGGGTGGAAGTTCGATTTTAACAGTATTCTTTCTGCTTGGTCTTGCAGAAAACTTAAAACCAACACTACTTTTTACCATAATAAAAGCAACTTCTTTTTCAAGTTGCTCCAAGGTAAATTCCGAAGCCTTTTCTTTTAACTCTTGATATTCAACATTATCCTTCAACTTTTCATCAAATTGAGAAAACAGTTCTTCTTCTGCCATCATGCGTTCTTCTTTAAGTTTATTTGCCTGAAATTCTCTCAGAATTTTATTTTCTTCATCCAATAGTGCATAGTTTTCACGCATAGCATCAAGAGCTTCTTTCTCTTCCCTAGTAAGTCTTTCTTGGAAAAGCTCAACCCTGTCTCCCACGAAACTTACCACATCACCTTTTTTTTCATACCCCTGCCGATAAATCTTTGTCATATCCCAATTTGAATATTCAAATCTGTCATCAAATACTTGATCAATACAATACCATTCATTATCTTCCGCTTCTACAACTTCAAGAAGGTTATATAATGCGTATCTGATATCTTCATGGGATATTTCAAAGGTTTTCACATATACCTTAGGTTCATCTTCAACTTTAGTTTCGATTGTTTCTTCGCCCTCAGTAAACTCTTCGGTTTCATTTGCTGGCTGTTCTTCAAGGGTTGTCTCTTTCGTGGTAACTTCTTCTTTCTCCGCTAACATTTCTTTTACTTGTCCATCCACTTCATTGCCTCCTTCCGAAAGAACTTTTTTTAATTCTTCCATCATCATAAGAACTTTTTCCTTATGAGCATCTTCGCTAAATGTTTCTGTAGTAGCCATAGCATCTATCATGCCAGTACCATAATCCTTGTTTAAAAAGGTTATGCCTTGATACCTATAATCAATAATTTTAAAGTATTTTTTCTTGGCATCATACTCAAATTTATCAACGATTATTTCTATCGAAAGTTTTACATCTTTATCTCTTTCAATAATGTCTTCAGCCCAATTGCTATACTCACGCCAAACATATCCATTGCAGCACACATAATTCCTGCCATCATGTTCTTCTATAACATAATTATTGCTTTCGGGTACCAACCCAATAGGGGTCTCTAAATAAATTAACTTATAATCATCGTCTCCCATTTTGCTTTTTTCGAGAATCATGTCATGCCCGCCAAATTGCGGATTACCATCCTCATCCTCAATAACATGTGCCAATATGGGAATATTAGAAAGTGATCCCATTGCTCTTTTCATATCCTCAAGTTCAAAATAACTACCGTTAGGGTTCTCACCATTATGACATATCCTCAAACGCATTTTAATAAATTTTTCAGAATCAAAACTTTCATCAACCTCATAAGTAGCTGCAAGTGACAAATGTTCTAAGTTCAATACTGTTTTTCACCACCTCACTAAATAATAAATTTATTACTAAAAACAAATTGCGACTTATCTAGTTCATTAAAACTGAACTTCAAAGAAGTATTATTCTCAAAAATAGAAAGACCATTGTGACACGTCAATAGTCTAAAACCAGATTGAAGCAATTTAGTTTTTAGCTCCTTATCAAAACAATAGATAAACTTCACAAGGTTTTTTCCCCCTTTTGATATTATTAATTTCTATTATCAGGATTATTGGTATCCCGATCTATAGCATCCTGTCCACCATCTGTAAGATCCTCTTCATCAACTCCCGGATTACCTGATTTTTTATCCGACTGAGTATAGCTTGTTTTAAGAGGTGTCCATTTTTCAGGTATATTAAAAACAACATTTTCCACAAATTCATTGTTCAGCATTGCACTAGGCGTTAATCCTAAAGCAGTAGCATATCTCATCTTTATGGGAACTCCAAGACTGGCAGCTTCTTTGGCACTTTCAATATATTCCCTTTTGTTCATATGGGTAATTTCTAAGAAATGAGTCTTAAATAACATTCTTTTATTAAAATTTTTTAGTTTACGATTTACCCATCTCTCACATTGCTTCAGGAATTTAAAAACAAGCATTTCATCTACAACTACACTTTTAGTTAGAGCAGCCCCCGTAGCATCTTGAGAGCTAAATAACAGTTGACTGATACCCGCATCATTATAGAAAGCACGTTCTGCTTCAGCAACTGTATCAATCGCCCTTTCTGATTTGTCAACCCTGATAGCATCAACTTTCTCATAAGGACTAAGTAACGCTCCTACTTGGTCTGGAAGTTGTGCTATGGCTAATTCGTAAAATTCTATTGCTTTGTCTATAGACAATGCAAACTGGTTTTCGGTGTTCTTATCTTTCTGATAAGGAATAGAAAGAGCAAGTATTAAATAATTATCCAATTCCGTTTTTGCCTTTTTGAGTTGTTTAAAATCTTCAATGTCATACAGAGATTCCAAGATACCCGAAAGTGGAGGAACGCTGTAATCAAAGTTATCATTTATTTTTATACAAATAGTTTTATCCGAATCCAACTCTTGCCACCTATACTTTTTCTTATTAGATTTGTATAATTCGTATTTTTCATTAAATTCTGGAGCAAAACGATCCAATTCTTCTTCTCTTCGATTAAAATAAGAAAAATCATATTGAAAGTTTAATACACCATCTTCAATTGATGATATTTGGCAGTAGTCAGGATCAAGAGGTTGAATAAAGTAACTATCCTTAGTTTTATATTCATACCCAAAGAATGTATCTTCGAGCCAGCATATTAAACTTACCTTAGATAATTCATGTTCCAAGTTCATTATTTCTAAATAATTAACAGTTTCAATATATTTTTTTCTAACAATATCAATATCTAAATCTTTAAAATCAGTCGTGCCATACATTTCTACGGTATATTTAAACATAGGCAAGGTGGCAAAATATAAAACAGCTCTTCTAAAATGAGAACTAGATATAAATAAAAATCTGACTACTTGCCGGAGTTCTTTTTCAAACCGTTGAGGCTTAGCAAGCCATTGTTGAACCTTGTCCCGATCAAAGTTTTTATAAAAACTATATTCCACTTGTTTGTTATCATTTAGGTCACGTTTAACCAATCTTGCTAATGCTGCAAATTGACTCTTTAATAACTCTTGAAGTTTCAAGTCATCCTTGTCGGGTTCATTTGAAAGAATTATGGTTTCGGTTACTGACACAATTTCACCACCTTTTACCCTTATTTATTTTTTATATATCTGGGGTTTTCTATAACTAAAAAGTTTGGAGATATCAACATCTTTAACCTTTTTGGTTAAATCCTTCTCAAGTATGCTTATGAAATAATTTCCATATGCCAAACTCGAATATCTGTCCTTTCTTTTTCCTGCTTGTTCTTTTAATTTAATATACCTTGGATGTTCTTGTCTTTCGAGTAAAACCATTTCTGTCTGCAATAAATTGGTTTGCATATAAGGCAACAAGAAATCTGCTTTTTCTTCAGGGGATAATTTATTAAACCAAGGTTCTTGTGATAAAAGTTCCCTTGCATCCTCTTTGGGTATTAAAAGTTCAATTCTTTTGTTGATAATTTTATCCTTCAAATCTAATGCTATGTCATGGTTCAACTCTTCATCTGGAGAAACTGTAAATATTCTTTTTTCATATTCTTCTTCCATGTGATATGCCGCCAATTTAGGATCATTAAATTCATTCATAGAATAAAAAGGCATATATTCGATTTTTCTTTCGTTATCATAAAGTTTTCTACACAGGTAACTGTAAATGCTAATACCATTTCCTCTAATATCCAAAACAATATAATCACATTCGTAATCATCAAATAATCTTCTAATCATCAACGCCTGTGTTTCAGGATGAATTCCTTGGCAAGACACAATATTCCTAACGTATCTTTTGTATCTAACGCCGTTAGCTGTTTTTTTGCCTACTATTAGTGTAAAAACGGATGAGTCATTTTGATCTCCTCCAAGTAATGCAATATCACAGCTCAATATCCGAATTTCATTAACTGATTTTTTTTCAAATAATGCCTTATTTTTAATGATATTTTGCATTTCCCGATCATAAATAGGGAATGCTATTTTTCTTATGTCTTTTAACTCTTCAGTTTTGAAATATGCTTTTTCGCTTTCACCAAAAAATAAACAATCCATTTCTAATTGCCATCCAATTGTGTCAATATCTTCTTCTTGCAATTCATCTATTAACTGTTCTTCGTTTGTTAACCCTTCTTTTATGGCAAACTGATAAGGTAATCCACAAACGAAATATCCCTTACCCTGAAGCATAGCTTTTACAAAAACTAAATATCTTGCATATGCCCAATTATATTTGTAATACGGAGAAGTCAAGAATATTTCTTGATTTCTTTCCATGTATTCTTTTTTACCCCTGTATTCTTCCTTCCTAAGAAAACCAGGTTGTCTGGACACAGCAAGAAACCTACGTAAAACATTTCTATAAATCAAAGGATCAACAAGCCTGAATTCATCAACTATTAGAATATTCGCTCTCTTTGATCTAGCCTGCTGGTTGCTGGCTGTTATTTTAATCCATGATCCATTCCAAAAAATCACGTTTGGATCAGAAGTATTCATGGATGTACGAATACTACCATCTATTTCCCTCTCAATCATTCCTGTAGAAGATAGATTAATTAATTCTGGTATCTTTTCAATTAATTCCATTGCCTGTTTGGTTGTACCTGATGCAACTATAATTTTTGTTCCAGGATACAAGATACACCTTACTATGCAATACAAAGCAGTTAACCATGTTTTGCCCAAACCTCTACATGCAAAAAACATGGTATAATTGTAATGATTCATTACAAACAATAATATTTTCTGGAATGGTTTTAGGTTAATTCCAAGGTAATCTTCCACAAATATATCAGGGCGCGATCTATAAAATGATGTCCATTCTGCTACGCCCTGCATAAGTCTCTCTGATTTAGTTAATTTTTCGTGGGATTTGTTTGGATTAATACCTTTATTGTATAATCCAACCGCCTTGTAATGCTTATTTCTCTTAACTTCAAAATTTTCTAAATGGCGACTCATTGTTCTTCATCTTCCATTTTTGACACACGCTCTAAATCAATGGTATATTCCTCAATTGCTTTTTCGTATTGTCTAACTATTTCGTTGTCCAAACCCTCCATCTTTGCTAGGTGACCTATCATATAAGTATCTATATATTTTTTCATTTCACTATCCATGCGTTTTTCTATCGGTCTTTCATCTTCCCATTTTTTTATAAACATTCCTAAACTCATTTTTTCAGTTCTGTCAGCACCCGTTGATTGAACTGGT
>Ga0004534J46558_1012030_pt1 | contig 14495 bp, 12 predicted proteins | sample BioPla1RNA1_FD_46558 | JGI IMG/M metagenome (IMG submission 46558) | reverse complement strand
ATCTGTTGGGATCGTACTCAATCTCAGCTACTTTTGCTGGAATACCGTCTTTTTGACGTTTGAAGTCAATAATGCGGTATTTCCGTTTATGTCCTCCACCTCTGTGTCTAGCCGTCACTCTACCTTCTGCGTTGCGACCGCCTTTTTTTCTGCAGTGCGACCACAAGCGATTTTTCAGGTTTATCGGTAGTGATCTCCGAGAAATCAGAAACGGTCATAAAACGGCGACCAGGGGAGGTTGGCTTAAATGATTTCATACTCATTACGATAACCTCCTTTGCCGGTACTCATTACATACCTTCGAGGATTTCGATTCTATCTCCATCTCTTAAGGTTACAATGGCTTTTTTCCAATCAGGACGGTAGCCTTGGTATCTGCCCTGTGTGCGGAGTTTACCCTTCATGTTCATTGTTCTGACGTCCTCAACCTTAACGTTGAAAATGTCTTCGACTGCATGCTTGATCTGGGTCTTGGTAGCACGCTTATCGACTACGAAGGTGTACTTGTTCTGCTCCATCAGAGCAACGGTTTTCTCTGTGACAATAGGCTTCCTGATAATGTCATGAGGGAAATACATTAGCTAAGCACCTCCTCGACCTTGGCAACAGCGTCCTTGGTCATGATGAGGGTCGCGTAGTTCAAAACCTCGTAGGTATTGAGGTTTCTAGCCTCCATTGCAGCAACCTTTTCAATGTTGCGAGCTGATTTGTACATTACCGCATCGTTGTCAGCGGTTACAATCAGTGCTTTTTTGCCATCTAGATTGAGGTTTTTCAAAACCTTAACCACTTCTTTAGTTTTTGGAGCGTCGATCTGCCAATCATCCAAGACGATCAGATTGTTACTCTGAACCTTTGCAGATAGAGCAGAGCAAAGTGCGGCTCTTCTTGCCTTCTTAGGCATGGTATAGCTGAAGTCTCTGGGCTGCGGTCCGAAAACGATGCCGCCTTTTCTCCATTGAGGAGCTCTAATGGAACCCTGGCGGGCGCGACCCGTACCCTTTTGTCTCCAAGGCTTTCTACCGCCACCGCGCACCATGCTTCTCGTCTTGGTTGCAGCTGTGCCCACTCTTTGACGAGCAAGATGCATAACGACAACTTCATGCATTAAGCTCTTGTTAACTTCGGCCCCGAAAACTTTATCATTTAGTTGAAGTTCTCCAACCTGCTTGCCGTTAGTGTCATATACTGTGACTTGGGGCATTTTCCGCTGCCTCCTTTCGTGCAACTAGTGAGTTAGGCTTTCACAGCCTTGCGAACTATTACCAAACTACCTCTAACGCCAGGGACGGAACCCTTGACCAGAAGCAGATTCTTCTCGGCATCAACTTTTACAACCTCGAGGTTCTGGATTGTGACTCTGTCGGAACCCCAGCGGCTTGGCATTGGTCTGCCTTTAAAAATTCTTGCCGGGCCGATTGATCCCAAGGAACCTACACCTCTGTGGTACTTGGAACCGTGAGCTTTAGCGGCGATGGCGTAGTTCTTCATCTTCACCAGACCTGTATAGCCGTGGCCCTTGGAAGTACCTGTGACGTCCACGAGGTCGCCCTCTTTGAAAAGATCAGCTTTGACAACATCTCCTACTTTGACTTCTTCACCATCTTTAAGTTCGACTTCTCTTAGGTAGCGATGAGGAGCCAGAGATGCCTTCTTATAGTGACCTTTGAGAGGTTTGTTTACTTTGTGTTCTTTGATCTCGCCAAAAGCCAGCTGAACAGCGTTGTAACCGTCGATCTCGGTCGTTTTGAGCTGAGCGACCGTGCAGGGACCTGCTTCGATAACTGTTACGGGGATCACTGTGCCGTCTTCTGCGAAAATCTGCGTCATTCCAACTTTCTTCCCAAGTAATGCTTTGGGCATTTACCTACACCTCCTTACTGCATCCAACAGGTTTCGGTCAAGTCTGTAAATAGTGCCCTGTGTTATGGAGGGAACTATTTACCTTATTATAGCTTGATCTCGATATCCACACCTGCTGGCAAATCCAGTCGCATGAGAGCGTCTACTGTTTTAGCATTTGGTTCTAAGATATCGATGAGTCTTTTATGTGTTCTCATCTCAAATTGCTCGCGTGAATCTTTATGGACATGAACAGAGCGAAGAATTGTATAGATGTTTTTCTCAGTTGGCAGAGGAATAGGCCCAGAAACCTTGGCACCAGTTGTCTCTGCTGTCTCCACGATCTTGCGTGCTGATTGATCCAAAACAACATGATCAAACGCCTTGAGGCGAATTCTTATCTTCTGTTTCACTGTGTTCCCTCCTTTTATGACTATTGTCAAGGTCCCAAAAAAACGGTAGCGACAAAGGTAAGACTTAGTCGCTACCTCGTGAAGGAACTATTACTTAAGAATCTTACTTACAACACCGGCGCCAACGGTGTGTCCGCCTTCGCGAATAGCGAGACGCAGGTTTTCCTCCATAGCGATAGGTGCAAGTAGCTCTACAGTCATAGTAATATTGTCACCAGGCATAACCATTTCTACACCTTCAGGAAGGGTGATGGTACCTGTAACGTCAGTTGTTCTGAAATAGAACTGAGGACGGTAACCGGAGAAGAATGGCTTGTGACGTCCACCTTCATCCTTCTTCAGAACGTAGACTTGAGCTTCAAACTTGGTGTGTGGGTTGATGGAGCCGGGCTTTGCCAATACCTGGCCGCGCTCAACGTCTTTACGCTCGATACCGCGGAGAAGGATACCTACGTTGTCACCAGCTTCAGCAACATCAAGGATCTTACGGAACATTTCAACACCCGTAACGACAGTAGCTCTGGTCTCTCTCAGACCAACGATTTCTACCTGTTCGCCAACTTTGATTGTTCCGCGCTCTACACGACCGGTAGCAACGGTACCGCGACCTGTAATTGTGAATACGTCTTCAACAGGCATAAGGAATGGCTTGTCGATAGCGCGCTCTGGCTGTGGAATGTATTCGTCTACGATGTCCATGAGCTTACCGATAGCCTGGCTCCACTGATCGTTCGGGTCGTCGCTTTCAAGTGCTTTGAGAGCTGAACCAACAACGAATGGTGTGTCGTCGCCAGGGAACTCATACTGGTTGAGCAGATCGCGAACTTCCATCTCAACGAGTTCGATGAGTTCAGGATCGTCTACCATGTCAGCCTTGTTGAGGAAGACAACGATAGCTGGAACGCCAACCTGACGAGCGAGCAGGATGTGCTCTCTGGTCTGTGGCATTGGACCATCGGCTGCAGAAACAACCAGAATGGCACCGTCCATCTGAGCTGCACCAGTGATCATGTTTTTAACGTAGTCAGCGTGACCCGGGCAGTCTACGTGAGCGTAGTGTCTATTGTCGGTTTCGTACTCAACGTGCGAAGTATTGATAGTAATACCGCGTTCTTTCTCTTCTGGAGCGTTGTCAATATCGTCGTACTTTCTTACCTGTGCATAACCCTTTTGACCAAGATGCTTGGTAATAGCAGCAGTTAAGGTTGTCTTACCATGGTCAACGTGACCAATGGTACCAATGTTAACGTGAGGTTTTGTACGTTCAAAATGTGCTTTACCCATTTTTTTAGCCTCCTTGCTTTGTGGGTGTTAACCCTTGTTTATTATTGTCTCAGCTATGCTAGCCGGAACTGGCTCAAAGTGAGAAAACTGCATTACGTAAGTAGCACGTCCCTGAGTCAGAGAACGGAGCTGATTGACATAACCGAACATCTCGGCCAGAGGCACGTAGCTGTGAACTTCCTGTCCTCCCGGTCTAGGTTCCATTCCTTCGATTCTTCCTCTACGGCTATTCAGATCACCAATTACATCGCCGAGGAAGTCATCGGGAGTGGTAACGTCAACCTTCATTACAGGTTCGAGAAGCACAGGGTTCGCTTTAGCAACTCCCTCTTTGAAGCCCATAGAGCCGGCTATCTTAAATGCCATCTCACTTGAGTCAACTTCGTGGTACGAGCCATCCACCAGTGATACTATGACGTCTACTACAGGGAATCCTGCTAAAACGCCTGATAACATGGCCTCTTTGATGCCTTCCTCTACAGGTCCAATGTACTCCTTAGGAACTACGCCACCAACGATCTTGTTCTCAAAGACAAAACCTTTGCCAGGTTCGTTTGGTCTGAGTTCCAGTACCACATGACCGTACTGACCGCGTCCACCAGACTGTCTAATGAACTTGCCTTCGGCGCGCGCAGCCTTGGTGATGGTTTCTTTGTAGGCTACTTGAGGAGTACCCACATTGGCCCCAACTCTAAACTCGCGTAACAGTCTATCAACAATGATCTCCAGGTGCAGTTCGCCCATACCTGCGATAATTGTCTGACCGGTTTCTTCGTTAGTTGACACGTGGAAGGTTGGATCTTCTTCAGCCAGACGCTGAAGAGCTTGAGACAGTTTATCCTGGTCGTTTTTGGTCTTTGGTTCGATGGCAATGTCAATAACCGGATCAGGGAAGGTCATCGACTCGAGAATGACAACTCTGTTTTCGTCACTGAGGGTATCGCCTGTGGTTGTATTTTTCAAACCCACACCGGCCACAATGTCGCCAGCATGAACTTTGGCAACTTCTTGCCTGTGGTTAGCATGCATATAAACCAAACGGCTGACACGCTCTTTGCGTCCTCTCGTGGAGTTGTATACGTAGGAACCGGCCTCAAGAGAACCTGAGTACACTCTGAAGTAGCAGAGCTTGCCGATAAACGGATCGCTCATGATCTTGAAGGCCAATGCTGCAAATGGTTCGTCTTCGGATGATCTGATGGTTACTTCTTCTCCAGCTTCGTTTTTGCCAACAATGTCAGGAACATCAATTGGCGACGGGAGATAATCGATAATTGCATCGAGTAGCTTCTGTACACCCTTGTTCTTGAAAGCAGAGCCGCACAAGACAGGTACGATTTCATTTCTGCAGCAGGCAGCACGAAGAGCAGCTTTAAGTTCCTCTGCGGTAAACTCTTCGCCGTCGAGGTAGCGCATCATCAGTTCTTCATTGGTTTCAACGATTGCTTCGATCAGTTCTTGGCGTTTTTCTGCAACAAGGTCGGCCATTTCCTCAGGAATGGGCTCGGCGTCGAGTTTGGTTCCCAGGTCATCTTCATAGATGATAGCCTGGTTGGTGATCAGATCCACCATACCGACAAACGAATCTTCGCTGCCGATGGGTATCTGAATTGGCACTGCATTTGCTGCCAGCCTATCGTGCATCATCTTCACAACTCTGAAGAAGTCTGCACCGGTTCTATCCATTTTGTTAATGAACGCTATACGAGGAACGTGATAGCGATCTGCCTGTCTCCACACGGTTTCGGACTGCGGTTCAACGCCTCCTACCGCACAGAACACGGCAACTGCTCCGTCGAGTACGCGGAGCGATCTTTCTACCTCAACTGTAAAGTCAACGTGTCCGGGTGTATCAATAATGTTGATGCGATGACCCAACCAATTACAAGTTGTAGCGGCAGAAGTGATGGTGATTCCTCTTTCCTGTTCCTGCACCATCCAGTCCATAGTGGCGGCACCCTCATGGGTTTCCCCCATTTTATGGACTCTGCCTGTATAAAACAGGATTCTTTCTGTTGTGGTTGTCTTTCCGGCATCAATATGGGCCATAATCCCAATATTACGTGTTTTTTCGAGTGGGAACTCTCTTGGCACCCACTTTCCCTCCTTACTACTGAGTCTCACCAAAGCTAGGCCAAGTCTTGTACTTCTGACGGTTGACTGAATAAGGGTGCGACTTATGTCCCTAGACCGACCGAGCTCATAGAAAAGCAAATCTAGTATGCGTACAATCCGTAGTTATTAGCTACGCATTTGGTCGGGAGACCGCCAGTGGTAAGTGCAGGTTTCGGTCTGCAAAAACCAATTAGTCAGTAGATGGCTACCAACGGTAGTGAGCAAACGCTCTGTTGGCTTCGGCCATGCGATGAGTGTCTTCTTTTTTCCTAACAGAACCACCGGTGTTATCTGCCGCTTCAAGAATCTCAGCAGCCAGTCTCTCTGCCATAGTCTTTTCTCCGCGCGCTCTAGCGATACCAATCATCCATCTCATAGCTAAAGCCATGCGACGATTGGCAGGAACCTCAACAGGAACCTGATAGGTGGCACCGCCTACACGACGAGGTTTTACCTCAACAACCGGCATTACGTTTTCAAGAGCTTTATTCAATACCTCGAGAGGATCCTGACCAGACTTTGCTGCAACGATGTCTAAGGCACCATACATAATCGATTCGGCTACGCCTTTCTTACCATCGAGCATCAATTTATTAATGAACTGACTTAAAACAGTGCTTTTGTAAATTGGATCTGGCAGGACGCTCCTCTTGGGTACGTGTCCACGTCTTGGCAACTTCACTACACCCCCTTGCGATTGAAGATAGCGTCTTTATTATTCTTTTGGTCTCTTTGTTCCGTACTTCGAACGGGCCTGACGGCGATCTTGAACGCCAGCAGTGTCCATTGCGCCTCTAATTATATGATAACGGACTCCGGGAAGGTCCTTTACACGTCCACCTCTGATAAGTACTACAGAGTGTTCCTGCAGGTTGTGGCCTTCGCCAGGGATATAAGAGCTTACTTCAATACCGTTGGTGAGACGTACACGAGCTACCTTTCTCAAAGCCGAGTTTGGCTTTTTAGGAGTCATCGCGGAAACCTTTGTGCAGACGCCCCTCTTCTGCGGAGCACCTTTAGGAATCTCAATCTCTCTTCCCTTTAGGGTGTTTTGCACAAAAAGGAGAGCTGGTGAAGCGCTTTTCTTGCTCTTAGACTTGCGACCTTTGCGAATTAACTGACTGATTGTTGGCATCTTGCCACCTCCTTCCAGTGAACTCAGTCTTTAAGTATAGCTGCTGTTGCAGCTGCTACATCGATTCCACATACTTGGCCTAGTTGGGTTTTGCTCTTTACAGGCTTGATCTCGACACCATGCATCTGACACGACGTGTTGATCTTGCCTATAATGTCGGCATCGGCATCCTGAGCAACGAACACCAGACTAGCGGCGTTTTTCTCGATAGCCCTAAGCACTTGCTTAGTACCTACCGCCTTCTTGCTAGCCGTCTTTAGTTGTTCCAACGGCATGCCAAGGCCCTCCTTCCCCAATTTATGGCGTACTATTGAAGTATAGCATCTTGACCCTAGGGGTGTCAATTGCTAATTTCATTGACACCCTCTAGAGTCAAAAGTTAGTCAAAGTAGTTAAATGCTTTCTTCTTCGGGCATTATTTCTATGCGACGGCAGCGTTCCATACCGGTACCAGCCGGAATGAGCTTACCGATAATGACGTTCTCCTTGAGACCGATGAGAGTATCCACTTTGCCTTTGATAGCAGCATCGGTGAGTACTCTGGTGGTCTCCTGGAAGGAAGCAGCCGACAGGAAGCTCTCTGTTGCCAGCGAGGCTTTGGTAATACCGAGGATTACAGGTTTGAACTCTGCAGGTCTGAGTCCTTTGGCCAGTGCCTCTTTGTTGATGTCCTCTAGATCGAAGACATCGATCAAACCTCCAGGCAATAGCGCTGTATCTCCCGGTTCTGTAACCTTAACCTTGCGCATCATCTGTCTTACGACGATTTCGCAGTGCTTATCATCGATCTCAACGCCCTGGGAGCGGTAGACTTCCTGAACCTCCTGAACCAGGTAAGACTGGATCTCTCTGAGAGGTCGGATGTTAACCAACTCGTGCGGGTTGATAGGACCGTCGGTCAGCCTGTCGCCAGGCTCAACTTCCATGCCGTCTGAAACCTTAAGTCTCGAACCGAACGGTGCTTGGTAGACCTTTTCGGTACCATCAGGTTGGGTGATGATGATCTTGCGGTTCTTCTTGCTTTCTTCGACCCTAACCACACCGCCGACTTCGGTAATGATGGCCTGACCTTTAGGTTTCCTTGCTTCAAAGACCTCTTCAACCCTCGGCAGACCTCTTGTGATGTCGTCGCCGGCAACGCCGCCTGTATGGAAGGTACGCATTGTCAGCTGAGTGCCAGGTTCGCCGATGGATTGAGCGGCAATTGTACCTACAGCCTCTCCGATCTCAACCAACTTGCCTGTTGCCAGGTTCCTGCCATAGCAGTTGATGCAGACGCCGTGGCGAGAACGACAGCTGAGAACAGAACGCATGTAGACCTTCTCGATACCTGCATCGACGATCTTCTGGGCGATCTCTTCGTCAACCATTTCGTTCTTGCGAACAATGACTTCACCAGTTTCAGGATGGGTAACATCTTCGAATGCCAGCTTGCCAATGATGCGGTCTTCCAGAGACTCTAAGACGTCTCCGTCATCCTCAATGGCGCTGATCCAGACGCCTTCTTCCGTTCCACACTCTTCTTCTCTGACGATAACGTCCTGACAGACGTCTACCAAACGGCGTGTCAGATAACCTGAGTCAGCGGTTCTCAGCGCTGTGTCCGCAAGACCTTTTCTGGCTCCGTGGGTGGAGATGAAGTACTCCAAAACGGTGAGGCCTTCGCGGAAGTTGGCCTTAATGGGCAGCTCGATAACTTTACCGGTCGGGTCGGACATCAGTCCGCGCATACCGGCAAGCTGAGTGAGCTGGGACATGTTGCCTCTGGCGCCCGAGATAGCCATCATATATACCGGGTTCCACTTACCGAGGCTTTCTTTCATTTTTTCTGTGATCATGTCCTTGGTGTTAGTCCAGATCACCGTGGTGCGCTGGTATTTTTCATTGTCGGTAATCAGTCCCCTGCGGTGCTGCTGCTCGAGCTGTAGCACTTCTTCTTCTGCCTTCTTGATGAGTTCGGGCTTTTCAGCGGGGGCTTTAATGTCGGCCACGGAAACCGTGGTGCCCGAGATGCATCCGAAGTGGAATCCTAAGGTTTTGATCCTATCCAAAACCTCTGCAGTGCGGTTGGCACCGTACTTTATGAAGCAGAGGCTAACGATCTTCTGCAGATCGCCCTTAGTAATCTCCTGTTCATAGTATGGCATATTTTCGGGCAGAACATTGTTAAATATTAATCTTCCCAAAGTGGTTTCTCTGGGTTGACCTCTGAAGTTTCGCACTTTGATCTGTACGTGGAGATCAAGATCGCCTTCTTCGTAGGCCATCAAAGCTTCATCGATATCGATGAAAGACTTGCCCTTGCCAGGACCTTCGTCTCTGGTCAGAGTCAGGTAATAGCAACCAATGACCATGTCCTGGGTAGGCACTGCGATCGGGTCTCCGCTTGCAGGCGACAGAATGTTGTGGGATGAAAGCATCAGAATTCTGGCTTCCGCCTGCGCCTCTGCGGAGAGCGGTACGTGCACCGCCATCTGGTCGCCGTCGAAGTCGGCGTTGTAAGCCGTACAGACGAGAGGATGGAGTTTGATGGCTCTTCCTTCAACCAGAACTGGCATGAACGCTTGAATACCCAAGCGGTGAAGGGTCGGTGCACGGTTGAGAAGCACCGGATGCTCCTGAATGGCTTCTTCCAGTACGTCCCAAACCTCGTTGTTTACCCTCTCTACCATCTTCTTGGCATTCTTAATATTTGTGGCCTTGCCTTTATCGACAAGGAGCTTCATGACAAATGGTTTGAACAGCTCAAGGGCCATTTCCTTAGGCAAACCGCATTCGTGCATCTTCAGCTCGGGACCGACAACAATAACGGAGCGGCCGGAGTAGTCGACGCGTTTACCTAAGAGGTTCTGACGGAAGCGACCCTGCTTACCTTTGAGCATATCGCTCAGAGATTTCAAAGGTCTGTTGCCGGGACCTGTAACAGGACGCCCGCGTCTTCCGTTATCGATTAGGGCATCCACCGCTTCCTGAAGCATGCGCTTTTCGTTGCGCACGATGATGTCTGGTGCATCCAGTTCGAGAAGCTTCTTCAGGCGGTTGTTGCGGTTAATGACGCGGCGGTAGAGGTCGTTCAGGTCGGAAGTGGCAAACCTGCCGCCGTCGAGCTGAACCATAGGTCTGAGTTCAGGAGGAATTACAGGGATGACATCAAGGATCATCCACTCCGGTCTTGCGCCTGACTGCCTAAATGCTTCAATAATCTCCAGGCGTCTTGTTGCTTTAATCTTGCGCTGACCGGACGACTCCTGGATCTCTTTGTACAGCGCTTCAGCTTCTTTATCCAAGTCGATCTGCTGCAGCAGCTTTTTGATCGCTTCTGCACCCATACCGCACTCGAACTGATCGCCGTACTTCTCTCTCATAGCGCGTCTTTCTGGTTCGGTAAGCAGCTGTTTTTCGGTAAGCGGTGTATCGCCTGAGTCAATGACTATATACGAAGCAAAGTAGAGAACCTTCTCTAAGTTGCGAGGAGATATATCAAGTATCAAGCCAAGACGGCTGGGTATACCTTTGAAGTACCAGATGTGGCTTACAGGAGCAGCAAGTTCAATGTGTCCCATGCGCTCGCGGCGCACTTTGCTCTTGGTGACTTCTACTCCGCACCTGTCACAAACCACGCCTTTGTAGCGTATCCTCTTGTACTTGCCGCAGTGGCACTCCCAATCGCGGACAGGTCCGAAGATGCGTTCGCAGAACAAGCCATCCTTTTCTGGTTTCAAGGTACGATAGTTTATCGTTTCTGGCTTCTTGACTTCTCCGCTGGACCAGGCCCGGATCTGATCCGGTGAAGCTAGGCCGATCTTAATGCGATCGAAGTTGTTAACGTCCAACAAGAGTGAGTCCCTCCTTTTTTTGGCCAGGAAGTCTTTTTGGATTATAGATCATCGAGATCGTCGTCCTCAAAATCATCGTCATCTAAAAGATCATCGACACTGTCTCCAACGTCTAGGTCGTCAAGGGGAAGATCGATGTCCTCGTCATCCAGCTCCTCGACAATATCCAGATCTTCATCGATATCGGCACTGTCGACGTCTACATCAACATCTACGTCCACGTCTACGTCTACATCCAGATCGTCGTCAGCGGCTTCATCATCTTCGACATCTTCTTCATACACATCTTCATCAGGATCCAGAATTGTCTTTGTCGCTTCAGGTTTATCTCTTCCCTGTAGATCAATGCCCAACTCTTTTGCCATCTCTCCGATGTCCTCGTCTTCGTCCTTGATCTCGACTTCTTGATCTTCAGAGTAGACTCTGGCATCGAGACAGAGAGACTGCAGTTCTTTAATCAGAACTTTAAATGACTCGGGGACTCCTGGTTCGGGTACAGTTTCACCCTTTACAATAGCTTCGTAAGTCTTCACCCTGCCCACAACGTCGTCGGACTTAACGGTGAGCAGCTCTTGCAGGGTGTAGGCTGCACCGTAGGCCTCCAAGGCCCAGACTTCCATTTCACCAAATCTCTGTCCGCCAAATTGGGCTTTGCCGCCGAGAGGCTGCTGAGTAACAAGAGAGTATGGTCCGGTAGAGCGAGCGTGAATCTTATCATCTACCAGGTGGTGGAGTTTCATCATATAGATATAGCCCACTGTGACCGGCTGGTGGAACGGCAAACCTGTACGTCCATCGTAGAGTACGGTCTTACCGTCGGGACTAAAACCGGATTTTTCGAGCATTGCGCGAATATCGCCTTCTTCAGCACCGTCAAATACCGGCGAGGCGATCTTAATGCCAAGGGCTTTTGCCGCCAACCCTAAGTGAGTCTCGAGAATCTGACCGATGTTCATACGGCTGGGAACGCCTAGGGGGTTCAAAACGATGTCCACCGGAGTTCCATCGGGCAAAAACGGCATGTCTTCCACAGGAAGAATCCTCGAGACAACACCTTTGTTACCGTGGCGTCCGGCCATCTTATCGCCTACGGAGATCTTTCTCTTCTGGGCGATATAGATGCGCACCAGAGTATTGACTCCAGGCGATAGGTCATCGCCGTTATCTCTGGAGAAGATCTTAACATCGACGACTACTCCACTTTCGCCGTGAGGCACGCGGAGGGACGAATCCCGAACTTCTCTGGCCTTCTCGCCAAAGATAGCGCGAAGCAGGCGTTCTTCTGCGGTGAGTTCGGTCTCGCCTTTGGGCGTAACCTTACCTACGAGAATGTCGCCGGGATGAACCTCAGCACCAATACGGATGATGCCGCGCTCATCTAGATCTTTGAGAGCGTCCTCACCGATATTGGGGATGTCTCTGGTGATCTCTTCAGAGCCGAGTTTGGTGTCTCTTGCCTGACACTCGTACTCTTCAATATGAATAGAAGTGAAGACATCCTCTTCCACGAGTTTCTCACTGATGAGAATAGCGTCTTCGTAGTTGTATCCTTCCCAAGGCATAAAGGCAACAAGTGTGTTGCGTCCGAGAGCAAGTTCACCTTTGTCGGTTGCAGGTCCGTCTGCAAGAACGGTGCCCTTTTCTACTCTCTGACCCTTCTTGACAATCACCTTTTGGTTGATACAGGTGGATTGATTGCTTCTGACAAACTTAGTGACTTTGTAAACGTCTTTCTTACCGTCGTCGCGTTTGACAACGATCTCCCTTGCTGTGGCTCTTTCTACCACACCTGGGTTCTTTGCAGTGATAACTGCTTGGGAGTCCATTGCAGCGCGGTACTCCATTCCCGTTCCGACGAGCGGTGCATCGGTCATCAACAGAGGAACTGCCTGACGCTGCATGTTAGCACCCATGAGGGCGCGGTTTGCGTCGTCGTGCTCTAAGAACGGAATCAAAGCAGTCGCCACAGAAACCAGCTGTTTAGGCGAAACGTCCATGAGGTCTACCTTTTCTGGAGAGATGCTCATGATCTGATCTTTGTAACGTGCTGCAACGCGGACGTTTTTGAAGTGGCCATCCTCTGTCAGAGGTTCGTTGGCCTGAGCAATAACGTATTTATCTTCTTCGTCGGCTGTGAGGTACTCGACTTCGTCGAGAACCCTGCCGTTTTCAACTTTTCTGTATGGGGTTTCGATGAAGCCAAAATCGTTGATTCTGGCAAAAGTACACAAAGACCCGATAAGTCCGATGTTGGGACCTTCCGGCGTCTCGATCGGACACATACGCCCATAGTGGGAGTAGTGTACGTCGCGGACCTCAAATCCAGCTCTTTCGCGGGAAAGACCGCCTGGACCTAAAGCCGAAAGCCTTCTCTTATGCGTAAGTTCGCTGAGAGGGTTGGTCTGATCCATAAACTGCGAAAGCTGACTGGAACCGAAGAACTCTTTAATAGCAGCTACAACAGGACGAATGTTGATAAGCGCTTGTGGTGTGATGATGTTAGCGTCTTGGATAGTCATGCGTTCCCGTACAACTCTTTCCATACGGGAAAGACCGATACGGAACTGGTTCTGCAGAAGCTCGCCAACAGTCTTCAGTCTCCTGTTGCCCAAGTGATCGATATCATCGGTTGAACCAACGTCTTTAAACAAACCGAAAAAGTAGTTGATGGTTGCAACCATGTCTTCGGGGGTAATGTTCTTGACCTCTGTGTCGACAAGACCGTTACCTACGACTTTGACCGGTCCGCTTTCGGTTTGCACCCAAACCTCTTTTATCTTCAAGGCTTCGAGTCTCGCCATCACTTCTCGATCGATGCGAACTCCGCTGTCGACGATGATTTCGCCGGTCTTAAAATCGACAATCGGCTCTGCTAGCGTCATGCCGAAAACGCGATCTCGAAGACCTAATTTCTTGTTCAGTTTGTATCTGCCTACTGCAGCTAAGTCGTAACGTTTTGGATCAAAAAAGAGAGTCTCGAATAGAGCCCTGGCGCTGTCTGCGGTAGGAGGTTCACCAGGTCTGAGCTTCTTGTAGACTTCAATGAGACCTGCTTCGACTGAGTCTGTGGTGTCTTTGTCCAGTGTGTTCTTGAGCTGCTGCGATTCGCCGATGAGGTCCAGAATCTCTTCGTCTGTTCCGTATCCCAGCGCTCTAAGCAGTACGGTTACGGGGATCTTTCTGGTCCTATCAACCCTCACGTAAACGACATCGTTAGCATCAGTCTCGAACTCAAGCCAAGCACCTCTGTTGGGAATGATGCTCGCACTGTAAACCACTCTGCCGTTGGCATCTATTTCCTTTTTGAAGTAAGCACCGGCTGACCTAACGAGCTGACTAACTACGACGCGTTCGGCACCGTTAATAATAAAAGTGCCCTTGGCCGTCATCAGCGGGAAGTCGCCCATAAAGACTTCCTGTTCTTTAACCTCACCTGTTTCTTTGTTGATGAGCCTTACTCTAACCTTAAGTGGTGCCGCATACGTGGCATCGCGTTCGCGGCATTCATCCTCATCCATCTTAGGTTCCTCAAGAGTATAGCTGACAAACTCCAAGGTAAGGTTGCCAGTAAAGTCCTGAATCGGAGAGATGTCGCGGAAAGTCTCTAGCAGTCCTTCGTTTAAGAACCTTTCATAGGAAGCGGTCTGGATCTCGATGAGGTTTGGTAGGTCCATAACCTCTCGTATCCTGCCGAAACTATGGCGCTCTATTTCTGGACCCTTGGTGACAGTGGCCACCTTATCCATTCGCTGATCACCCTTTCTCGGCAGATCTACCTGAATATTTTTGTACACGGAAAGTAAGCAAGGGGGTGTTTTTCCTACTGTTCCCTTGCTTAAGAACACGAACCTTCAAATGCATATATGACTC
>Ga0004534J46558_1003600_pt1 | contig 14552 bp, 8 predicted proteins | sample BioPla1RNA1_FD_46558 | JGI IMG/M metagenome (IMG submission 46558) | reverse complement strand
TCCATCACAATCGCCTGTTTCTCAATCACTTGCGAAGCGCTCACAACTCACTACTCACTACTCACTACTGCGACACAGTCGCCATGTACGGGCGCTCGCCTGGAGCGCCGAATTTGTAGCAGGAATTCGCCTGTACACCGAAGGTACCGGCATAAGCCGCCTCCTGTACGGGCGCTCGCCTGGAGCGCCGAACTTGTAGCCGGAACTCGCCTGTACACCGAAGGTACCGGCGTGAGCCGCTTTCCCACAAAAAAGCCGACCCGGTAATCCGAGCCGGCTTTAAGACAATAGTCATTTGATTCTATTTCATCAGCATCATCTTGCGGGTTTCGCTGTGTTTACCGGTGTCCAGGCGGTAGAAGTAGATGCCGCTGGACATGGTGTTGCCACGCTCGTCCTTGCCGTCCCACACCACTTTGTGGTCGCCGGCGGATTTGGCTTCGTTTACCAAAGTGCGCACCAGCTGGCCTCTGAGGTTGTAAACGCCCAGTTTGACCTTTCCTGAGGCGGGGAGGTTGTAGCTGATGGTGGTGGTGGGATTGAAGGGATTGGGGTAGTTGCCTCTGAGCAGGTTGAGTGCAGGTGCGTCTGCCATGGGGTCATCACTGTCATCCGCGGGCCAGAAGGCGCATTTCACTTCCATAAACATGATGCATCCACCGTCGTTGTTGTCGTGGTAAGAGGGTGGGATTGCATTTGCTCCCCAGGTGTAGTCGTCGTAGAACATGAGGCCTATCTTGCCCATATGCCAGCCATTTTCTATTCCGGCATAAGTGACCTGATCTGCGGGATATACCCACATGGGCGTGATGCCGGCAAGCTGGGGATAATCCTCACCGTTGAGGCGGAGAGGCTCTTTCCAGGTGAGTCCACCATCGACACTCACGGCGATCATGATATCGGGGGCAAAGCCATCGCCGGGTTGGCCGGGGTCGTCTGCCTGGCTGTGAAGCAGGGCTCTCTTGCTATCTTGCCACACCATCGCTGTCATGCCGCGGCAGTTGGGCTTGCTCATCCTGAGGTTGTTGTAGTGGAACATCATGGAGCCATCGTGAGCCTGCCCATCCCAGTGGCAGAAAGGCCAGATGGTTTCAACATCCAGATAACACTCTCCATCTATCCAAATATACTCGGCCTCTCCCCAGGGCGGTTCGGTGTCCCAGGGGTGGTAATGCTCATAACTGGCGGTATTGTGAAAGTGTTTGACCGGATATACGTCGTGGATGCTGAATTCGTTTCTGTTGGTATCAAATACGATCTGTTTCAGATACTGCATATTGGGAAAGTAGGTGCCATCTTCCGTGGTAAATCCCCACAGTGCCGGGAAGTGGATCCTTCCCACGTTGTCTACGACGGCGTTTGTGTGGCTGGAGTTGTGGATAGCCCAGTAGGATTCGCCGGGCGGGAAAAGCGGATGGTCAGCGTGGGGATCAAACCAGGGAGGCGGATCAGGGATCCAGACAGGGATATGGCCGGATGCGGTGTGCACGGTCCAGGTGCCTTCACCATAGTTGTCACACTTCATCACGTGTATATCCGGCTCGTCAATCGGCTGATTTTCTGCATCATAGGCGGTGTGGTAGCCTATGTAGTAGATGTTTCCTGCCTCGTCGGCACAGAGGGTGCTGAATGGTCTGCGCCAATTGGTTGCATCAACGTTCCAGAGGTCGTAGGTGGGCACGGAAGTAAAGTTCCAGGTGGGGGCAACGCCGTTCAACATCATGGATTCATCGATGTCAGAGTAGGCGAGCAGGACGTTTCCGCAGGCTCCGTTATTTACGGCGTGGGAGACGGAGTTGCGCGTGGATACATAGATGCGGCGCTTGCCTGATTCGGGTGAGGGGCCGGTTACGACTTCGGGCCAGAGGAAATGGTTGTTGGATGTGATGGTGCCGTTGGGAGCGGTGATCTGGACAGGGTTGTCCACAATGACCTGGTAGTTTTCAAACAAGCCTGAGAAGCCGCTGTGAAATAAGTCTGCAACAAAATGCACTTCGAGCTCCGGATCATCATCCGCATTCGCGTGCCAGGCGTAGAGTGGTTTGCCGAGAACGGGATCGAAAGCCAGGCCGGGGTAACCCTCACTTGCCGGTATCTCATCGTCCGGAACCTGTGTTATCTCGTTGTTGATATATATGCTTGGGAGATCGAACAGGTAAGTGTAGAATATTCTGCGCGGGCTATCGAGATCGCGGCGTCCGTGATAGACCATGAAGTATCCACCGCCAAACTCCTCGGGCACCACATACAGCGGCAGGCCGTTGTAGCTTCCAATCATGTAGTCAAAATAGCTGGTCATGATCTGCACGGGGTCGTGGGAGATATAATGATAAGGCACATTCTGTGGGGACTCTCGTATGTTGCCTTGGTGGTGCTTATTGATATAGACGGGTTTTGGGGTTGGCTCCGGTGCTTGAATATCTGCATATACAAAGCTCATCACCATGAGCAGGATAAAAATGGTTGGTGCAAGTCTCTTCATCTCAAACTCCTTAGAAAGAGGATGCCCCCGGCTTGCCAAGGGCATCCGTTGCTATATTCAGTTAGGTTTATTTCATCAGCATCATCTTGCGGGTTTCGCTGTGCTTACCGGTGTCCAAGCGGTAGAAGTAGATGCCGCTGGACATGGTGTTGCCACGCTCGTCCTTGCCGTCCCACACCACTCTGTGGTCGCCGGCGGATTTGGCTTCGTTTACCAGAGTGCGCACCAGCTGGCCTCTGAGGTTGTAAACGCCCAGTTTAACATTTCCTGAGGCGGGGAGGCTGTAGCTGATGGTGGTGGTGGGGTTGAAGGGGTTGGGGTAGTTTCCCTTGAGCAGATTGAGGGCGGGTGCGGCCGCCGTCTGATCGTCGTTTCCCACCAGGTCTGTAAAGTCGATCACCAGCTCCATAAACATGGTTTGCCCGCCATCGTTAATGCTGTGGTAAGGCGGTTGGTTTGCATGGGAGCCCCAAGTGTAGTCATCAAACAACATGAAGCCTATTTTACCCAGCAATCTGCCGTCTTGCTCACCCAAACTGATGACTTCATCTGCGGGGTATACCCACATGGGGATGATGTTGGCCAGTTCGGGGTTTATCTGGTTGTTGAGGCAGATGGGTTCACTCCAGTTGACACCGTTGTCACGGCTGGCAGCGATCATGATTTCGGGCGTGTTGACATAATCCGCATAGTCAGGATCGTTAAACTCGTTGTGCATACGGGCTTTATTGCTGTCCTGCCAGACCAGCACGGCCAAGCCATCGCTGTTTGGCTTGCTCATCTTGATGTGATTGTAGTGGAACATCATGAGGCCTTCGTGGGCAGACTGATCCCAGTGTGGGAAAGGCCATATGGAATGGATGTCCAGATAGTATTCGCCTTCACTTTCGATGTATTCCGGCACTCCCCAGGGTGCCTCGTTGTCCCAGGGATGGTAGCAGCCATAATCGGCGTCGTTTTGGGCGTCTTTCTTGGGGAATACTTCCCGGATTTCAAATTCTGCAGATTCCGGCTTGAATATCAGCTGTTTCACGTATTGCATGGCCGGGTAGTAGGTGTTTTCGTTTGTGGTGAGTCCCCAGATAGCGGGGAAGTGCAGGTGGCCCCAGCCATCCACGACTGCATTTACGTGGCCGGAGTTGATGATGCTCCAGCGCAGGTCTCCCGGCTCATACGGCACGCCGTCGTCATTTTTGAAGTAGGGAGTGTCATCAGTGGGAGAGGAAGGCGGATTCCAGGTGGGGATATGGCTGGAGAAGGTGTGCGTGGTCCAGGTTCCTTCGCCATAGGCGCCACATCTGAGCACGTGTACATCCGGTTCATCAAGATCGTTGCTATCCGCATCAAGGGTGACGTTGTAGCCAATGTAGTAGAGGTAGCCCGCATGGTCTGCACAGATGGTGGTATATGGTCTGCGCAGGTATTCCGTATCCACGTTCCACTGGTCATATAGCGGCACGGTGGTGTGGTGCCAGGTGGGGAGCGTACCGCTTTCTATCATCTCTCGATCGATGTCTGCCCAGGCAATCAGCGGATTTTCGCTGGGGCTGCCATTCAAGGCGTGACTGACGGAGTTGCGCATGGATACATAGACGCGGCGCTTTCCGGGGAAGGGTGAGGGGCCGATCACAGCGGTGGGCCAGATGAATTCGTTGTCTTTTGTGATGATACCGTTGGGCGCTGTAATCGTGGTGGGGTTGTCTGCAATAATCTGTTCTTGATTGAACAGCCCGGGGTAGCCGGCCATATAGGCGTCCGATGTGAACATCACTTTCATGCCGGAGCCGTCTTCCAGGTCTACGTGCCAGGCGTAGAGGGGTTTGCCACTTTCGCGATCCAGAACCATGGTGGGGAAACCCTCGTGTTTTTGTACGTTGGAAATCTCGTTGTTGTTGATCACATCTCCGGCCTCGCTCAAAAGCGTGTAATACACCCTTCTGGTGCCACCGGATTCACGGCGACCTTGATAGGTCATAAAGTATCCGCCGCCGAACTCTGCAGGGATCACTCTGAGAGGAATACTGCTATAACTTCCAATCATGTAGTCATAATAGTTTGTCATGATTGGCAATGGGGCGCGGGAGAAGTAATAATTTGGCGCCGCCCGCGAGGTCTCTACGACCTTGCCCCGGGGTGTGTCGATGGGTCTTTTAGCCGGCCCGGATGCTTCGATCTCCGCATAAACAAAGCTTAGCACCATGAGCAGGGCTAACACGATCAGAGCAAATCTTTTCATCTTTACCTCCTAAGTAAACTGCTTTAGAATTTGCTATGGTTGTCTATTTGGTTGGGTTCGGAACGCAGGAAAGCCTTTTGTGATCAGGCTTTCTGCAGGGCTAAGAAATAATCTGAATACTCGGGATTATATTCTTGCACAAATCGGGCCAAAGCGTAAACTTATTTGGTTTTGCGTATGCTTTTGTAAAAGTCCTTCTTCAAAATGTAGGTCTGAAATAGGGATTTGGCGCTGCCCAGGATCATGCCCGGTTCTATGGATTTGGTTTTTAGCGCCTTGATGAAGAGCGAGGGCAATTCCCGCCACTTGGTTAGATATATCTTCATATAAGCTTTGGGCAGATAGGATTCCATCTCTTTGTAGGTCATGCCCAGGGGATTGTAGACGCAGTGTGTGATGTCGTAATCCTCCCAGTTGTAGTGGCGGATGCGGTTTTCGCGCTTGAGCTTTTCATACACGGCTGTGCCCGGGAAGGGCGTGAGGATGGAGGCGAGGACGAGGCCGGGGAGCTTGCTGAAGAACTTGATGTTCTTATCGAAGATCTCAGGTGTGTCAAACTCATCACCGCTGCCCAATAGCATGAAGAAGGTGTAGCTGATGCCCTGTTTCTTCAGGATGTTCACCGCTTTCAAGATCTGGGGGATGCTGAGCTTTTTGTTGATGCTTTCCAGCACTTCCGGCACGCCGCTCTCGATGCCGATGCTCATCATGGTACAACCACATTTGCCCAGTCTCTCCACCAGCTCGGGTGATCGCTCGATGAAGTTTATCCGGCTCATGCAGCTGAAGGTAAATTTGAGGTTTTCCTCCTCCACCAGGTCGCAGAAGCGCGTGAGCCAGGCGGCGTCCGTGGTGAAGTTGTCGTCATGAATCCAAAACTGCGTGTAGCCCCAGGAGATGTAATCCTTGATGTCTTCGATCACGTCTTCCACTCGGCGCTGACGGTATACGCCACCGTAAAAGGCGGATATGGAGCAGTAGGAACACTTGAAGGGGCAGCCCCTACTGGAGACTATCTTGGGCGTGAAGGTGGATTCCGGCGCCACCAGGTCCATGGTGATCCTGGGGATTTTGTTGATGTCTTCCAGCAGCACTATCCGCTCATCGTTGTAAAACTTGCCGTCCTTCATGTAGACCATGCCGGTGATGTCCGGATAGCGGTTTTTGGCTTCCAGAGCTTTGAGGAGGGCGGCGAAGGTTTCTTCACCCTCGCCGCGACAAACAAAGTCCACACCCGTCTCTTGCAGGGTTTCTTTATACATGAAGGTCACATGATGGCCACCGACCACGGTGACGATCTCGGGGTGCTTTTCCTTCACGTAGAGGATCATCTCGCGCACCATGGGATACACCGCCGTCACAGCGGTAAAGCCGATGACCTCGGGTTTGTATCTGCGGATGTAGCGGTGCAGGTTGTTCACATCCGCCTGAACCACTACGGCTCTGTAGCCCGCATCCCTCGCTGCGGCAGCGATATACAGGATGCCCTGAAACACTTGATGCCCTTTGCGCATCATTTCCAGGCCACCGGTAGTGGCCGTGGGTGAGACGAGTAAGACTGTCATAATAATATCCTATTCAAATGGCAGGAAGTGAAGCAGCCCATGCCAATGGACGCTGGAAAGGAAGGTGCCGACGATGATCAGGAAGATCATCACGACCTTGAAGTAGTCCTGCGCTTTGAGCATACTCACCAGCTCGATATTGCGGGAGAGATAGGCACTGGCGGCGTAGAACTCTTCGCCTATCAAAGTGTAGTCGCAGGTAGTAATAAAGAAAGGCACCTGCGTGATGGCGTCTGTGCCGGCGATCTGGATGCAGCCCATCTGGTTGCCCGTCTCGGTCATGAGCAGAGCTTCCGCATTGAAGTAGCCCATATAGAGCACCGTGGCTGCACGCTCGCGGATGATGATGCCGTTTACGCCCGCAGCAAAGGCAAACTGCGAATCTGAGACGTAGAAGATGTCTTCACGGTTGAAGGAATCCGGTCTGCCGGCTTCGTTGTAGGCAGACTGAACCATCTCTTGCGCCAGAGGCATCACAAAGTAGTCGCAATGAGGCGAGATGAGGCGCACGTCAAACTCTGCCGTCTTCTTCGCTGTTTGGCCCAGGATCATGAGCGCGCTGATGGTGCAGGGATCGCCCAGGGAGCCCCAGCCGGGCACAAACATCACAGGCCTGCCCATTTCGGTGGCGCGGCCCACGGCGTTATCCAGCTCTTCCAAGCCTGCAATGGGACGGATGTAGAGGTCTCTGCGACGAGCTTGCACCAAGGCGACGACTATCATGATGCCAAAGGTGATAGTGCCTAGGAGAGTGGCCAATTTGCTCATGTCAAACCATTGCGGCACGGGGAAGAACCACTCGTTGCCCTCGGCGTCCTTGTAGGTATCTGTCCTCTGGATGAAGCCATGACCGTCTGTGAGCAAGAGCTGATAGGCATAGGTGCGGGAGTTGCGGTTCATCTCGTTCAGCAGTATCTTGCGCCATGCTTTTTCGCTGCGTGCTTGCTGGGCCTGTTTATAGGTGGGATGGTTGATGATAAAGCTATAGTTGTCCTCAGCTTCGGTGGCCTGGGTCTGGCTCATCAGATAAGCTTCGCTGAGCGTATCGCCGGCGGCTTGCATTCCTTTCACAATCTTGCCCAGGCTGTCTGCCTCTGCCCTCATCTCCTTGAGCTCCTGCTCAAAGACATCACGATAGATATTGGCGCCAAAGCTGAGCATCTTCTCTTCGTCAAAGGCAACGGTTATGACCGGGCTGATCAGCATCCTCTGGCTCTTGGCATCATAATCTGAGATGGGTTTGTAGAGCACATCCGGGTAGTTGATGGTGTGATCCAGCGCCCTGATCATGCCGTTGGAGCGCATACCGGGATTGAAGTAGGGGCTGAGCTTGTTCTTGGTAAACACATCCAGATAGACGCGGTCGAGGCGCTTGCCTGCAATGCTCAGATGCTTGCCCAAATACCTGAGGGTAGCTTCTTCATACACTATATCCTGATGCGCGGCGGGCTCTTCATACTTGCCCTTGCTTTTGCGCAGCATCACCCGGGTCTCCACCTTGAAGCTCTTGCCGTGCTCAAAGTCCTTGGGAAGCTTCATGGTGATCAGCTTGTCCGGATAATACTCCGTGACCTCTCCAATCTTCTTGCCGCTATCTTCTTTGAAGGTAAAGCGCAGGCGCTCGATGGGATACAGGTAGTTCTCCAGGATCTCGTAGTTAAACTTGAGCTTATCGTGCCTGGATGAAGTGTAGGAAGCCTGTGTGATGTAAACGATTGGCTTGCCCATGGACAGGTGGTTGCTATCCCCTTTGTCGTTTTGTTTGTCATGAACGCTGAAGGCGGGCAGATCGGGATATTGTGAAGAGTGCTTGATGTAGAGAGTATCCGCAATGGAGGCGTTTTGATACTGGGAATAATCCATGTAGCTCAGCACGGGCAGATAGTCTGAAGCAGCTCTGCTGAGGCTGATGCCCAGCTCTTTGAGGTCTACCTTCTCATACAGCGTCTTGGAGCCGGAGGTCACATAGGAATCAAAGACCTTGATGGCTCTTTCTTGCCAGGCGGCGTGGAACTGCTCATCTTCAGCGGTGAGATTGAGCTCCTGCTCTGCCTTGAAGAGCGGCACTGCATCCTTGGGCAGCAGCCAGCCGGTGTAGAGGGCAATGTCGTAGCCCATCTCGGGCATATCCCACTCAAAGCCAAGCTCCTGCGTATCTTCCACATAGGTGGCGTTGACCACCGCATCGGCTGCGGGACGGTTGTCCACAGGGATGGCAGAAACTATCTCTGCAGCAGGCAGATGGCGTCCACGCTCATTCACGGCTAACACGGTGTAATAATACTCATTTCCGACCTTGGGATTGGCCAAGATGAGGTCAAACTGATTGAGCTTATAGCCGGCGAAGGTTTCCTGATCCAGCTTCACCTGCTGGGATTTGTGATAAAAAGCGCTGTGGTTGATGGCGCCCAGCATATCATAGCGATCGACAAGCGAGCCGATCACCTCAGGGTCTCTGGGAACGGCTCTATAGAGCGGGCTGTCTGCGCCCTGGTGCTTTTCCTTCTTCAGCTTGGCGGGCGCTGTCTCAAACTCAAACAGCGGCTGGTAATCGGAATCGGTAAAGCTGAGCTCATCACCGATTACGCCCATGGAGGGGTCTACATCCATGCTGCTGTGGAAGAAGAGCGTATCAGGAGTGCAGCCCCGGTAGATTTTATATTGGATGATGCGATGTTCTTTGCTCAGCGGCTTCCATTTCAACACAATGCCGGAGCCATCATCAAAGGGAGCATCCATGGCTGTCAATCCGGTCACCTGACCTTGTTTTGCCACCTCCGGTGTGGAGGCGGAAAACAAGATCAAGATTCCCAGAAGAACCATGGCCGCAAACAAGCTATATTTCTTCATTGGTCTTCACCTCATAGTCCCCCTGACAAAGCGAACTAAGGCAGGACGGCTAAGCTAAAGGTTTAGAATATCTTGGCAAAGACATCGTTGACCAGGAACTGGATACGCCCGATCAACAATGAAATACGAGCCATCACGGTGAGTCCGAAGGAGGCACCAAAGCCCACCATCATAAACCACTTTCCTATCGAGACAAACTTGCCATAGACGCCGGTGTGTGCTTTAGAGAAGAAGAAGTAAAGCAACACGGTGATCGTGCCCAGGAAGATCAGGAAGAGGTTGAAGTTTTCGATGGGGATCATGGCTTGGCGCATCTGTACCAGGATGGAGCTGTGCATAGCCAACGCCACGCTGGCTCCGGTTCCCATCATGGAGAAGGCGATCGGGTAGCGGCTCAGCCAGCTCAGCTTGCGGCTGAAGCGGAAGAGGTAGAAGGCACCAATGATCGCGGGGATGATGAGGATAAACTGCTGTTTGAGTATGATGGGCTGCCAGAAGAAGGGAATGAACACACGCTCGTAGGAGAGCACGAAGCTGTATCCCAGCGAGATACCCACCAGGAGCTGTTCAGACATCTGATACAGGGGGTTATCCTTGTAAAGGAAGGAGAAGATGGCCAGGGTGAAGAAAGCACCCACTAAGTTACTGAATAGTTCAAATGACATTTTGTACCTCCTTTACTGCTGTCTTGCCTGACGGGCTTTTTGCATGAAGTAGCCGATATTACCCAGGATGATAAAGACAATGATCATGACGTGGGCAACGGACTGGGCGTTCATGCCGATACGTGCTACTTTAAACTTGTAGGGGATGTTGTAGGTGAGGCGGTTGAGATCGTGGAAAGCCACATATCCCAGCTCATCCTTTTGGGCTTCGGTCACCTTGGTGACGTCGATCTCGATCATGCCTCCCTTTTCTTCTTTAAGACCGTCAAAGATGGCCTCTTTCCCGGGATGTTTCGCCACAAACTGCTGATACTCTTTGGGCGTAAACTTGGCAATGGTCTGTGTGGTGATACTGAGATACTTCTGGATGGACTTGTCTCTCAGGATGTCGCTGCTGAAGGAGCGTCCGTGCGGGATTTTGTTTCCATCTTCATCCACTCCCATATCCAGCGGTGTGCCGGGTTCGCGGTAGGCGCCAAAGACGTCGGTGAGCTTTTCATATTCAGCTGCGCCTTTGAGTCCGGAGAGCATACCGATAAACTGTCCCGTTTGCAGGTAGGGATACATATCTGCGGCCATCACAGCGGTCACACCCACAGCGACGTTGAGGCCAAACTTGGGTCTGGCATAATAGAGCCAGGTTCCACCCGCAGAGCTGCCTGAGAACTCGATCACCAGGTTCATTTCGCTATAGTTGGTGATGCCTTTCATGATCTCGAGGTTTTCCAGCTTGCGTCCTTCGGCGTCCGTCTTCACTGCTGCGGCGATGTTGTCGCCCATACCGAGGACGGTGGGCATAGCCAGGGCAATGGGGATATAGCCGAAGTTACAATAATCCACGCCGGATTTGATGTTTGGATATTCTTCCTTCACGTTGTTGATGGCGTAGTCGATGATAGGTGCAGCCTGAGGATACCAGGTGAGGGTAAAGACCTTGATATTGCGCTCGAAGCAGTGCCTGAGGATAGCCACTTCCATGGGGAAGAGCTCCGGCATGGTGGATGCATCATGATAGAAGCTCAGCAGGATGGCTCTATCGGGTCTGCCGGCGAAGCTGTCGATAAACTGATACAGATTTTCCGTGGGCGGCGAGGTGACGTTGTCTGAATTGAAGGGGAAAGCCAGAGGCAACGCGATGGCGAGTGCCACCACGATATAGATCCAGCGGCGATCCAGCTTTTGAAAGCGTTCAAAGATATTCATGCTAAGGCCTCCATTAATCTCCGCCCAGATATGAGCGTTCTATACCTAACATAATTTTGAGGGTGGTAGCCACCGAGCCCAGGCCCACGCCCAGCATGATGCCGCGTTTGGCAGCCAGGTTGGGGACGTCCAGGATCCACTGTGAGATGGTGGGCAGATGCTTGGAAATCTTCACTCCCAAGGGCACCTGTGCCAGCATCACCACGATGGCAGCAGCAAGCAGCACTGTAGCCTCTGCTGAGCGTGCTCTGAAGGCTTTATAGGCTGCAGATGCCATATAGAAAGCCAGCAGCGAAAACATGGTGGCACTCATGGGCATGGCCATGTTTTCAAACATCCACATATAGAGACCGCCCTTTTGCGTGCCGCCGATAAACCCTGCCAGCGAGGTGGCGATAAAACCGGCAAAGAAGAAGTAGCTGTATTGCCATTTTGGTGCACGGCGCTTGATCTTGGCGGTGTGCATCATGGAAAGGCTGAATATACCCAGGATGATGGCAAAGGGTGCCATGGCCCTCGCCCAGGGCAGGTAAAACTTGGAGTAGAAGCCATCTGCCATGATTGTATGGGGCACAAACACCCAGAGGAGCCATAGTATTCCTCCGCAGATGACGATCATGAGTGGGATTGTCTTTTTCATAATTTTGATCCTCTATTACTTAGTAGGAAGTATATTTAGCAGGGTCATTACCTGTAAGCTGGAGAGCAGGGAGCCCACAACCACCAGGAACACGATAATGATCTTAAAATAGTCCTGAGCCTTCAAGGTACCCAGGAGCATGGGTTCACGGTTCAGATAAGCGCCGGCGGCATAAAGCTCTTCGCCGATCAATGTATAGTCACATGTGGTGATGAAGAAGGGAATCTGCGTCACGGAGTCTGTGCCGGCGATCTGCACTGCACCCACCGTGTTTCCGGTTTCCGTCATCAGCAACGCTTCCGCTGAGAAATAGCCCAGGAAGAAGTTGGTCGCCATCTTTTCACGGATCATGATTCCGTTCACAGCAGCCACATAGGCAAATTGGGAGTTGGTGAGGTAGAAGATGTTGTTTTTATCGTAAGTATCGGGTCTGCCAACGCTATAGTGAGCTTCTCTCACGATTTCCTGCACGATGGGCAGCACGATGTAGTCATAACACGGCACGATCATCTTGGTATCATATTCTGCCGCTTTCTTGGCTACCTGTGTGATGATACTCATCGAGGCCAGCGTCGCAACGTCTGACAGGCCACCATGACCCATACAGTAGAGCATGGGACGGCCCATCTCTGTGGCACGGCCCACGGCGTTGTCTATTTCATCCAGACCGGCAATGGGGCGGATGTAGAGCTGTTTGCCGCGTTTGGCCAAATTTACAAATGTGACCACCAAAGCACCGTAGACAATCACGGCGATGAGCGTGACAAACTTGTCTTTGGCAAACCAGTTGGAGATGGGGAAGTGGAAGTTTGGCTCACCTTCTTCGTTCACGTCCAGATCGGCTTCAACAAACAAGCCCCTGGTATCCGTCTTCACCACTTTGTAGTTGTGTTGACGGCTCTCCGGCTCTCTGATCTTGGTGATAAACCTGGTCCAGGCTCTCTGGCCTTTGATCTTCAAGGCTTCGATCACATTTTCGTTTGTATCATAGAGCTTCACTTGTGTTTCCAGTGCGTCCACCTGTGCCTGCAGTTGAGGATCGGGGCTGTCGGCTTTGGCTATCTGGCTTTTAAGTGTGGCCAGCTCTTTTTTGTCATTTTCAACCTGCTTGAAGGCTTCGTCTCTGAAGATATTGAAGCTGAGCTGAGTTCCGGTTTCTGCATCGTAAGTAAAGCTTACCTCAGGTGAGACGAGCGCATAACTGCTTCTGGATTCGCCGGCTTTGAGCTTTCTCACATGGCGCTCACCGTTCATATAGGTGTGCAGATTGCCATCTTTCACAAAGCTGAAGCCACTCACGAGCTTACCCACTGTGGAGGGGTAGGGCACGTTGACATCCAGGTTGTTGTCAAAGCAGGTGTTGCGCTTCATCATCACATACATGGGCGAGGTGATGCCGCGTCTGAAGACCACGTTTTGGATCTTGGATACTTCCACGCCATTGCGCCAGAGTTCCTTGCCCGGCATCAGTGTCATCATGCTCTCATCCCAGCGGAGTTCCTGTTCCAGGGTATAAGACTTACGGTCCACTTTTTGGCCTTCCATGGTGATGCGCACCTTGAATCCCTTGCGGTAGTCATAGCCTTTGGGCACGTTGATGATGAAGCTCATATCCTGATAATACTCTTTTATGGTGGTAAAGGGCTTGTTTTCGCCCAGCTTGGTGAATTCAAAATAGAGGTTTTTCACATCCTGAGTATCAGTTTTATTGAGCTGATAGTTTACTTGCAGCCTGCTGTTGTTCCGGTCCAAAGATGTAGTTTTGGTAACGAATACGATGGGATGATCCCAGATGACGCTGAGACGATCTCCTTTATCGTTTGGCTTATCTTCCACGTAGAAGGTGGGCTTCTCCGGCAGATGTGTGCTATCCAGCATCCTGGGTGCTGCCAGGGAGGAGAAAGCGCTGCCTACACGGTTCATCAGCTCGATCGCAAACTGGGCGTTTGCAGGGATGCCGTCAGGCATGGGAACCGCCGTATAAGCAGGGAGTGCGCCTCCACCCGCAGGGCCTGAAGTGATGGGGCGCAGATAAGCGCTGCGTTGATCCGGATTGTCTTTGACATTTTCCCAGGCATCCGCATCAATCCCGCTCACCATGTGGATCTGATACTGCATGATGTTGTCTTTGACCATGGGATATTCCCACTCAAAGCGCAACTCCCTGGTATCATCGAGCCACACGCCATACAGGGCGGCTGCTTCCTCCGGAGCGTTGGGGAAGGGGCTGCCGGAGACCACAGGCGAAGGGTCTTGGAATCTGCTGCGTTCGTCCACCGCTACCACACTGTAGTAATAGGTGACACCGGGTCTCATTGAGGCCAGCAGGTTCTGATGTCTAAACTGGAAGCCGGCATAGGCTGTGCTGTCCGCTTCGTTGGCGGAATAGACCTTTTTGGCCCGCTTGTAGAAAGCACTGCGTTCCACTGAGGCATAGATATCATAGCTTTCAGATAATCTTGCTGCCAGCTCCATATCTCTCGGGATCTTGCGATACAGAGGGCTGCCCGGCTTTTGTTGTTTCTCTTGTTTAAGCTTTCCGGGCGAAGTGATATCGATAAACTCTCCAAAACCGCTATCATAAAAGTACATCCTGTCACCGGCAAAACCTACATTGGGGTTCACAGGTACAGCCTGAGTGAAAAACAGGGTGTCGGGATGAACGCCGCGATAGATGCGGTATTCAATGATGCGTTTGGAACGGTGCAACGGCTTCCAGCTCACAACCAAGCCGTCGCCATTGTCCGATGGAATGTCCTCCACTCTGAGGTCCTCCACCACATTTCGCCCCGAAGCAGGGTCTTTGCTCGCTACGCTCAACCCAAGGGCTACTGCAAAAGCAAGCAATAACGTCAACTTCAGCAGTCGATTTGACAGTCTCATATGTTATCTCCAATTCAGGATATTATTG
>Ga0004534J46558_1003727_pt1 | contig 14829 bp, 16 predicted proteins | sample BioPla1RNA1_FD_46558 | JGI IMG/M metagenome (IMG submission 46558) | reverse complement strand
ATCTGCCGCATCGTCTCCCCAAATAAGGGATGCTAGCCCTGCTACACCTGCTCCAGCTAAAGCCCCTACTATATTTCCTACTCCAGGTAATACGGAGCCTATAGCCGCTCCTATACCTGCTCCAGTAGCTAGAAGACTCGTCTGTACGGTAGCTTCTATTCTTTTTCTGTCTCTTTCTTCCCAGGTGGCTGAGTTTTGAGATTCTACTATATCTCCCAACGTATCTACTACCGCTATAAGGGAGGTTATGGCTCCCGCTAAACCGACGGAGCCAGCCAATAACGCTGCACCACCAGTCATAGTCGTGGCTGCACCACCGCCTGCGCCAACCAACATATAGCCCAAGTTCGCTACTCCACCAAGTACTCCGGAACCCCCTACCATAGCGGATCCTGTTGACCCTAGAGCTCTAGCCAACAAACCTCCTCCAGTGGCTTGTATGACTCCGGCTCCTCCTATACCTCCTACCCCTACTAAACCTCCTGCCATTCTTCCTAGACCACCTATAGTGTTAAATAACATTTTGCCTGAGGCTAGTATGAAGTAAAGGTCGGCTATAGACACCCCTAATGAACCTAACGCTTGTGCCAACTCGCCCCAAATAGGCATACTAGAGATCATGTTGGTAAATCTCTCTAACAAAGTGGTGGGGTAATCCTGTAAAGTTGTTGTCATATTATCTGCAGACTCTCCTAGAGTTGCTTCCAGAGCTTCTGCGTTGCTATTCACGTCAGTATGAAATAATCCTACACTGGTTAGGAATTCATCTTGCCACCCAACCACCTTTAGTAGGTTTCTCGCCATAATGGGATCTTCGTCTAACATCTCTCCCATACTAGAGATTATGCTATTTGTTACGGCTAGAAAATCCCCATCCTGTAAGGATGATTTCACTTCATCAAATGAAAGTCCTAACACTTCCAGTTTTTGTAGAAGTTCTGGATTCTGACCTAATTGCACTAGATCTGTTGTCATAACATCGGTAATTAACTTAATAACTCCGGAACTGTCCATCCCCACATCACTCATCGCCGCAACGGACGCCATCAAGGATTGTGCTGCCTGTCCTAGATCTTCTGCAGACTCTGCTGAATGTAGTATGAGATTGCCTAATTCAGAGTTAGACAACAAGCCTAACATCTGTGATACTTCTACCCCATAATTCTGGTATAAGTAGGTTGCTGAATCCCCTATAGATTTAACTACTTCTGAGCCAAATTGTTCGTAGTACCTCTTCATCCACTTAGCGTCCTCTTTAGAGAGCTCGGGCATCAACTTCTGCATCTGCATAGTTATTCCTAATAGCTCTGCTAAAGTGTCTTCGTCTCTTACACCAGCGTCTAAAAGTAAGCTGGACGCTCTGTAGGCGTCTGTTATGTGGAAAATATTTCCTAATTCTTGGTTTAGTAAGCTTGTGGTCTCTTGCGAAATAGCCGCATAAGCTTCCCACTCTTCCTGAGACATTCCCAGACGTCTCCTAATCTCTACCATCTCATTGTATTGTTCATCTATCAGTCTGGTTATCTCTCCACCCTCACGTCTCAAGTAGTCAGCTATTGCTAACTCTTTAACGGATTCGTATAAGGAGGACCCTAGTTCATATATAGAGGTGCGTGTCTCGTCAAACCATTCCCCTGTCTCTCTGTGTCTTCTAGCCTGATTAGTTTCTTCTAGGAGGTTTGATGTTTCAAGGGAACCTAGAACATCGGAGAAGTTTCTATCTAACTCTCTCCTCATCCTAAAGTCTCTTTCTACCTCCCTCTCCCAAACTTCTGATTGAGTTTGATTCTGCTTACTGTCCCCTATTAGGGAGGAGTGCATGACGTTTAGAATCTCTCTTAAGGTTGTTTCTTTACTGATAGAGTCTAGTGTCTTTTGGAAAGACCTCATACCATAAATTAGTTCTTCTTCTATAGTAGGAGCCTCTTCTCCTGAATCCCCTCTATTAAAGTCATCAAAGAAACTCGTCATGCACTCACCTCCTTATCTTGATCTCCTCATATCATTAATAATTTCTTCTTCTTTTTCCTTTGTTTGTTTGAGAAATTCGTAGATCTGTCTTCTCTCAAAGGGGTACATTTTGTCACTATCACTAATCGGTATGTTGGCGTAATACGCTAGATGGAATTGTTGGTGAAGTATACTCTTCCAGACTTGTTTTCTTAGTTCTAATGCTCTTGGGGAGTTCGAACTTGGGACGAAAGAATTCCATTCCCGTCCGGAGCACCACTGTAAACTCTCTCTTACAAGAGGCGTTAGAGCATCTGATAGATCTAAGAATTATAGGCCCTATGTCGAGTTCCCTTTCTATAAAATCAATATAAGCGGAGTCTTGTGCTGGCAGTCTGCCGTAATACTCCCACTTAGTAATAAGATCTTCTACTTCACCGTTTATTTCTACTATGGACTGTGCTTTACGAAACATTCTTCGTTCGTCTTGTTTATTAAACTCCTCGAACCTCGTCGCCCTACTGTCTAAAAGATCTTCTACCTCTTCTAGATGTTTGTCGGTCAGAAATCTCCACTTTATAATGTCTTTGCTCTCAGGAAGTTCTAAGGTTATAGGATATTCTTCAAGATCAAGGAAGTTTATTTCTATTTTGTCTAGGTCCCATACATAGTGGGTGGTCTGTGAGCATGTGGGACAAGTGTAGTCTACTGGAAAGTCTTTGCCTAGCGTTATGGCTCTTAGTCGTATAAGAAGGAGTGCTTTGTCTGACGTAAGTAAGTCTTCTGCTTTGTATTTTCTATCTGGCTCGTTAATACAATTATTTATTAACATATCTACTCCATAATGACCACCTACGGAGTTAATTCCTTTTTGGTCTTCCGTTAAAAAGGGTCTTATTGCTATCTCTGGGGGGATTTGTAGTTCTTTGCTATAAGGAATACCTTTTGAGGGCAGAGGAACCCGTTCTGTGTGTAAAGCATATTTATCTGCCACTATAATTCTCCTTCCAAACTTTCTTTTAAAGTACTCGGATCTTTGTTATACAACTTACTTTCAAAAGGGGAGGGGTTTTCCCTCCCCTTTTTCTTACCTTTCTGGGAAACACCTATCTACGCTTATTGTTGAGGAAATCAGCTTCTTGTCTGGGTTAGCATAACTCAGATCGCCTGGGACAAAGGAGGTTGGGAAACAACCTACACATTTCCATGTTCTGGAAGTTTGTCCATTAGGGGAATACTGTACAAGCCTCATTACTTTCTTGTAATCTGAAGCGTTCCCCATAAGACCTGTCTCTGGGTCATATACTTGAGTAAACCAATTATAGAAAGCTAACTCAAGGTCTTCACCCACAGCATCTTTCATTACCACGTCCCCACCGTCAAAGGATGGGCTCGTCGCTACTTTGACTGTCTCATTACCATGACGTAACTCTGTGGTCTGTAAGCTTATGGAGGGTATTCTTACGGACTCAACAGCTAGTCTTATCTTTTCCGAAGCTGTCGTAAGTTCTGTGATCAACACTTCGAAGTGGTTGGTTCTTTGTACTTCCCACGAAACGTCAGTGGCAAAGTAACTAGCTCCTGAATAGGCCATTAATCATTACCTCCTTTACTCTTCCATTTCTCCTGCCGAGGAGTGTACTACGTAATCTAAGATGAATACCTCAGCGTCTGGAGTGAATTGTAATTCTACTCTACCACGAACTCTTCTTTGAGCTAACTCTTGAGGTGATGTTATTGAAGCTCCCATAGTGGCTCTGTACCACTGTAACCCTCTGCGGTCTTTTATTGGGGCTAGAACTCTGTCTTGTACATGATCTACCCACTCAGACCAAAGGATCATATCATTGAGCTCAAACTTCTTAGACTCTGTATACTCATCAATAGTAGATCTAATGTAAGTTAGTGTTCTAGCTATGTGTGCTGCAGATAGATCGGAGTACTCTGTATTAAGAGTCTCGTTCCCATATATCTGAATGCCTTGGTATCCTGTGTCATATATCGGGTTAATGCTGTGAGTTACCAGGTCGTTCCTATCTACCACCTCGGGTATCTTTGTGACTACGCCAGAAGCTTTTACTACCCCTCGGGAACTGCCTGCTACAGGGAACCACGGTCCGTTCAAATCGAAGGATTTCATTGAGTTGAGTATTACATAAGCGGAGGGAGGTAAGATTACGTTCTCTCCTCCATAAGTATCTCTCAACCAATCCCAATAGATTTCACAGTTCCACCCTATTCCGTATAGCTGCATAGTGTCTTCATAACTTCCTGTTCCCTCTAGCCAGTCAATTACTTTCGACTTAGTTAAGCCTAGAGGTGGGTCAAATATACAAGTTAAATCTTTCCTTCTATCTGCGATATCTTTCATGGCTGAATAGAAAGCTTTGTCTGTGTAACCAAAGGAGCCAAAGAAGTTTCCTTTGATGTCTTTTCTTAGGAACACATGAGCCCCTGTTAAATTTCCATCAAAGCTTACTCCTATATAGTCTTCGGCTGTAATCCCTTCTACTCCGTCATCTCCACCTTGCATCTCGTAATCCCCAGAAGCTAAGCTAGAGTAGTCGCTTCCTACTAAGTTTACTCCAAACACCTCATGGTCTAAATCCAACACAAAGTTATCAGCTGACTCATCGTTAGACACAGTAATGGTTTCTAGTACCAGACCTGCTCTACTCAGAGATATGGTGAACTCTTCTGAACCAACCTCTGTCTCGGAAATAGAGAGGGAATACTCGTTACCGTCAGACCCTTTTTGTTTAATGTAAAATTCAACTACGGGGTCTGGTCCTTCACTACCTGGAACTTCTGCTTTAGCCGACGCTAAATTCTCAGAAGCCACTCTAACAAGGTATCCTGGAATCCCTTCACTGATAACTTTATAAGCTGCAATAAGCCCTATATGGTTTTTGTTCGGTTTGCCTAGTACAGACTCGACTACTTCAGGAGTTTCGCAAAGGTAAGGAGTATTAAGTTCTCCTTTTGTTGCTGTTACACAAGCGAAGAACGCCCTTTCGGGTACTATGGATATTTGAGATAAATCTGTTACGCTGGAGGTAACTTGTGCTGAAGTTCTTTGAACACGCTCTACCATTAAACTTCTCCTCCTTTCTTATAAAAGAACAGTCTGCTTGTATTTAGACTTTTCTTGTACGGTGGCTCTCCTTATAGAGAGAACTCCTGCTTTCTTTAGGCTTTCTGCTTGGTCGGAGGTTTTGGTTACCAAGACTCTTTCCCCTTTAGATAAGCTTAGAGTAGTGGGAGTTCTTCCTTCCACGACCTCAAGCTGAAGAGGACCTTGTTTAGCTGTCAACAATAACATGATTCTTCCCTCCTTCATCTTTCCTTTCAACCCTAATAATAAACTCTTCTACTCTCAACTGCTGGAATCTTCTTGCTATCAAGGCTTCCATAGTGTACACTACAGCCGCTCTGTAAACTGGAGACTTCTCTCTAAAACTCTCCACGTCTGACAAGTCTTGTATGTCCTCTAAATCTAAGGTAAAGGTTTGGTTTCCGAACCATCGATCTTCTGTGATTACATCTAGATAAGGGTATCTTATTAGGTTTTCTTGCGTTTCAACCAACAGCTCATCAAAATTCTCTTTGTTAAGAGAGTATATGTCTAGTTGGTACCTTAGTAGAAACTTAGAGAAGGTTAACAGATGCTCCTCTTCCGGTTTTCGGAGCCCCCTGTTGACTGCTGAGATGTTGTTATCTCTCTGTATCACAGGCACTCCTACCCTCTGAAGTGTGAACATTGGGTACGAGCTATGCTCTTCTGGACGCACTCTTGAGTCTTTCTCCATTCTACTCTCTACTCCATCCATTTGAGCAGTGTCTGAAGATCTTACCCAGTGTGTATTATCAAAGTAGGCTTTCCATCTAGACAGCATAGCCTTATCATACAACTTAATATCCAACTAAAGAACCTCCTTCCGAGGCTGCTTCAGTAAGGTTGTCTGTGTGCTTCTCTTTTCTTCTTTGTGGGAGACACGGTCTCTTCCCCAAGGTACCAGTCTTACAATATACCAGACTCCATTTAAATACTGCCTGTTCACATCAGCTATCTTCATTGAAAGTCTGTCAGGGAACACCACTATAGAATCCCTTCTCACTTCCTGTATGTTTCCAGCTTCTGAAAAAGACATGTAGGCGATTGTCGCTTGCTCTTCTTTACCTGATTCAAACCACCCTAAGTTTTTGAGCAGTGGTCTGGGAGGAGCTTCATCTAGGAGAAGTTTGGTTCTAACTCCCTCCTTCAGATTTATGCTATCTCCGTACATAGATGTCTTCTCTGAGTCAAACAAAGTTACAGAAACTCCATATAAGTTTAAAGCTTCGTTTACCTGTGATGCTAGCAGGTCTTGTTCTTCTATACTTGGTAGTAATAAGCCCACTACATCACCTCCTGTAGAAACCTTGCTGTTATCTTATCTATATCTCTGTACATAGACAGCAATACCGGTCTAAATAGAGGTCTGGCTGGGATAGTACCTGTGCCATACTCCAACGCTTTCGCTATTAGGTGTAGAGGAGTTCTCGACACTTTCTCTACCTTCCTTCTATCTATCCCGACCTGAATCTCCATCCCATAACGGACAACTACGATCGACTCAATTAATCTTTCTGTGGCTATCCACATACCGGGATTCAGACCTGTTCTAATCTTGTGTTCCTTGTATGCTGGATTAAGAGAGACCCAACCATCAGCTAAAGATTGACTTATAACTGCTTGCTTCAATCTTTCTCTGTACTCATTGGCTATAAAATAAGCGTACCTAAGTTGGTATCTTCTTCCTATTGCCGTGTTGGATGGAGGTAATCTCATCCTTTGGTCTAACTCTCGTATCCAGATATCCACAAACTATCTCCCCTTATTCTTTATAAAGGAACTCACAAGACTATTTTGTCCTCTGTCAAAGGCTTCTAGAATGTATTTTGGNGCTTTGAGGCTTTCTAGATATCTCTTTATCTGAGCGGTTTCTTTCTTAGTGAAACCTTCTGTCAGATCAATTTTAATGTTCTTCTTTTTCTCCAACCAAGCCGCACACCTATTGAATAGTTTCTTCTCATAAGCTAGCATGATTGGTTTTGGAGCTTTAGCGCTTTCTAACATCTTACCCATAAGTTTGACTGTGTCTTCGTTGTAAGGTAGGATATTTAGAGTTTCTACAACCTCTTCTTCCTCATCATCTGGATCCTCTTCTTCCTCATCATCTGGATCCTCTTCTTCACCGTCAAAATAGTCGTCTTCGTCTTCTACGGTGATTTCTATTTCAACGTCTTCAAGGTCTTCTAAGTCCTCTAGATCTTCGCCCTCTTCGTCTTCTATATCTGGGTCTTCTTGCTCCAATACGGGGTTTAAAGCTACCCCACAAAATTCACAGTAATTGGAGTTTTCATGAAGTGAGCTTCCGCATGCTGTACACTCATTTTTCAGTTTGACTAACGACTCTCCGCAAGAAAAACAGAACTTAGACTCCGACGCATTAAAGGTTCCACAAGAACATCTCACCTTCTTCTCTCTTACAGGCTTTCTCTTTCTTGTGGAGCTCTCATTTAATGCTCTAAACAAGCCATTCGCTTTCATCGTCTTTCCTCCTATCTAGTAGCAAAGAATAGTGATATATCTCCGCCTAACCTATCTTCCAGTATTCTTCTTTCCTCTAACCCCTCGTTCTTTAAAGCTTCCCCATTCATCTCCACAGGGGCGGAAGGTACTCTGACTTTACTTCTTATCTCCCCTTCAGTTATCTTGAGGAGAGCCAGAGCGTAGTCAAAACACCACTGTTGGTAAGTATTGCTCATACTTTCTACGTCTGTTCTCGATATAGCTTCTATAGTGTAAGGTCCAGAAAACCCCGAAACCATAAGCTTATTGTCTTTAAACTCCCAGTCTTTAACCACAGCAGACTGAATCTCTGACCTTTGAATATTTCTAGCTAGAACTTGTGTTAGATAGTTAGGGTCCTTTGCCACCCTAGCTACATTTACAACCGCAAAAGGGTCTATGTCTTGGTGGACTAGCCTTCTTCTGCTTATCATGCCAGGGAATACTCTTAAAACCGCCATGATATTGTAGTCTGTAAGATCTGTAGAGTCTCCGCTACCTTGAATAAATGTGGTTTCCCTTAGATAAGGTTGTATCTTTTCTAAGGTCTGTTCAATTAGGTCTGTTATGGTTTCGTCAGGTGTGTAAATAGAAACTACTGGGAACCCTAACCTTCTTTTCAACCTATCGACTATTCTGTTCCCAGGAAAGAAGGTGTTCCCCATCCTTTACTACACCTCCTGAATTGCTTTGATGGCTTTAGCCTTCGTGAATTTACCTTTAATCTCAAGCTCTAACAAATCGAAGAGGTCTTTTAGTTCCTTGTCTTTCAACTCATCAAGACTCCTACCAGCAAGAATCTCATCTCTTATTTGAGCTTTCGTTGGTTCTGGTTCTTTGTCGTTCTCAGGTTTCTTATCTTCTAGAGGTTCTTTATCGACTTCAGGTGTCTTATCCTCTTGAGGTTCCAAACCCTTCTTGCCCAAGTCAATCTTTTCCTGCTTCTCAACCTTCTTTTGCTCTAAGATAGGTCTAAGAAGTATGCCTACTCTAGCCATCTCTTTGTAGGCTACAACTTGCTCGTCTTTCAGAGGTCCTAAGAACAAAGCATTCTCTTCTCCTGGAAGTAGTCTGGTTTTGTTCACCCTACCGCCAATTGAAACTTCCACCGCATTCTGGTTCACGTTTATCAATTTGTAATTCAAGATCTTCTCTCCTCTCCGGGGGTTAGTCAGAGGAGGGGACTTGCCCCTCCTTCTTATGAACTTGTGTTGGTTATGGTTCCCCTCACATACATTCTATTATTAATCATCTTAGTTCCATAGGAGGAAGCAAAGCCTCGACGTCCTACGAAGTCTTCAAGCATGATTAATTGAGTGGCGAATATTGGTAGGTAATCTCCTAGAACGTATCCAGCATCTATGAAAGAGCTTCCTTTGTAACCTACCAAATAGTCATTCTCTCCCATAAATGGGTTGAAGTATACTTTTAGACGTTTGTCCAAGGTACCAATGAATTGAGGTCCAGGTCCCATGATGTCTCCTGTACCTTCAAATCTGGGCGCTCCTATCGCAAACAGAACGTCCATACCTGTCTTACCTACCACAACCCAGTTACCTGTAGCTCTCTTGGTGTCTTGCGTAATGCGGGTACATGCTCTGCCTAACTCTGTAATGAAAGACTCATAATGCTCTTTCTGAGTCAGCGCTGCTGGGATGTATTGGTTCCAAGTAGAAGTGTTTCCTGCCTGACGGAACAGAGCACTAATAATATTTCCATCTCTTTGATGTCTGATCTCAGCTGTGCAAGCCTCTAGAACGGCATCATCAATGCTGATACCTTGAGACATCTCCAAGTCATAACTAGCATCAAACGCCCAAAGTGCGCTCAACTTGTGAGGTCTAGCTGTTATGATAGCTTCATCAACTTTCACAGTTACTTGACCCGACATAGCTGGGGCATATTCTAGATTGTAGCTATAGTTAGCTGCTAAATCCTCGGTAGCGGCTGTACTTAATTCAATCTCAAACTGCCCTGTTTCGTAGTTGATTGTTCCTACAGAAGAGCTAGCTTTCTTTAAGGTTCCATTGCCATCATCGGTGATCACATCTTCGCCTGAAGAGATGGTCACAGATCCTTTGCGGATAGGAATCCACTGGAAGAATCCTTCATACTCTGTATCACCAGCTACACCAATCAATTCATCGTCAACTTGCTCGGAGTCGTAGTTGTTGTAACCAGCCGCTCCTGTAAATGGCGATAACATATTATCTCCAGCTTTGATGTTACCTTTATCTGAGCCATACAGGTAACGTAGGAAGAAGATTTGACCTAGCTTCTGGCTCAAAACTTGTACGCTAACCAGTTCGTCTGCAATAGAGGTTGGATACAGCGTGGAGATCATGTTAAATACGTGCCTGCGGAAAGGTCCTATGTCGTAAGCTTGTGTTGCCTCGTTCATTCTGAGAACTCTGTTAAGTTCTCTATCTACGTTTTCCATTGCTCTAGCAAGCATAAGTCTCTTGCCTCTGTCAGCTTTGTAGGAAGGGTCGTGCTTGCCTACAATATTCAACTTACTTCCCCATTTGCTCTCAAGCATAGCTCTTTCTCTTACTCCCACAAGTTCCTCATAAGAGTTAACAACTCTGTTAGGGTTATTACTCATATTCTACACTCCTTTATTTACATTCTGAGAGATCTTTCAAGCATTCCTTCCAACATAGAATCTTCTGCGTTTGTTATTGAAGGTTTGATTCTAACTTCTGTCTGCTCTCTTTGAATCTCTTTCCTACTAAGTCGTTTCAACCGCTCCGCAATCACTTCAAGAGGCTCTTTCACCTCTTTAACTAATTCCCTTACCCTAAGTTCTGACATACCCGATAGGGCGGACAATGCTGTTATCTGAGCTGACTCCAAGGCAAGACTTAAACTTCTCTCGGCCTCTTTCTTCTTTTCCAGCTTTTCACTCAGCTCCAACACCTTTGACTCTAGATGTAAGTTTTTGGGTTCTGTTTGGGTTTGTGATTTTGTGAGCTTTTCAAGTCTTTCGTTTACTAACTTTAACTTAGAACTATTCTTTCTACTTTCCTTCAATAACACTTTTAACCTGTCAATCTCACGATCTTTTGACTCTAGCCTCTTTTGAAGTGCTTGCTTTCCCTGCTCGCTCTCTTCTAAACTCAGCTGGGTCGTTTTGATCGTTTCAATTACTGACGAGGGTAACCTAGTTTCCGTTATTATACGGGAAGATCGGCTCCTCTTCTTTTCTCTCTCCAAAGCCTTTTCGAGAGAATTTATCTTACGCTGAGATTGTTCAAGAAGGTCTCTAGCATTGTTGTCTTTCCTAGACAACAACTCGTCGACCTTACTAATCTGTTCAGCGAAGAATTCTGGGTTTATTGACTCTAGTAAAGATTTAGTCATGTTCAGTTCAGTGGAATTGTAGTTCTCCAACATAGAGTCTACGTTATCGTGTATTTTGGATTCCATGATGGGACTCAATCTCGCAGACTTAAATCCTGGTTCTGGGACTGCATCAAACGTAAAGAAAGTGTAATCTTCCTCGCACATCAACATGGAGCCATCATCTCTACTCATAGAGGTTCCCATAGCTCTTGCTGAAATGCCTATCGAGGATCCTACGTCTATCAAAGTCTTAAGTATCCTACCAACGGGTGTGTCCAGAACTGCGAACCTTCCCCACATATCGCAAGTACCGTCATCCTGATCCTCTATCCACAGCTTTTCTACAAGTAAAGCCACTTCTGTGTACTGCACCTCAAACCTATCTTGAGGGTGTCTACCCTCACCAAGTAAGGCTCTGTTTTCTATTAGATGAACCGTATCTGGGTTATTTAGTATTTTATTCTCCGCTAAAGATCTGGGATAGAATCGGTTATTCTCGTTTACTCTTTCAATCTCCATACAAGGGCCTTCAATCACAGCGAGTATCCCTTTAGGCCATGATTTGGTGTCGTTTGTTGGTTGTACGGATTCGAACTTCCTTATTAAAGTGTCGTTAAATCTTTGTTTCTTCACACTACCTACTCCTCTCTATCCCATAATTTTACATCTGGTGTTGGTGGTGGAGCCTCTGTGTAATCGGCGTATATATTTCGTTGAGTTAGGACTCCCAGTCTAACCAAATCTCTAACGATTACACTAATATGAAATGGTAGGACTCCTAGTACAGCATAAGCATGTTTACACAAGGTTCCTTTCAAGTTAGGGTTCCTCTTTGTTGGAGGTCTCAACTCTGGGACTAGACCTGACCCTAACTCCCAATTTATGTATTGCCACCCATAGTATAAAAAGGCGTGACAATTGCAATTTAACTTTATATCTCCAAATATAGCTAGGTTAACAACGTCTCTGTTAGTCATTGTTGTGTCTTTCTCTTGAAGTTGTATAGCTCTTTTAAGATCTAGAAGTTGTATCTTCTGTCTCCATTTCTTTGATGAGCCATAGGTTCCAGAGTTAGTTTGAAAGTACACAACCCCTAATTTATCTACCCCTTTAAAGGTCGGGATGAGATTTTGGTTTCTAGACTTCCATGCAGTCTGAGGCCACTGTGTGTCTCCTCTTAAGTCTTTAAGACTGTATTCCTGCATCTCTCCGGGTACTCTCCAACTTGTTGGCTCTTTCCCCTTCAGCAAGCGCTTTCGTTCTAGAATCGACGTGTTTCTGTAGGGTCGGTAAGGTTTCTTTATAAAACTGTTTAACATCTTCTTGGGTCACCTCACCCTCTAAAACACCCTGGAGAAGTTCTATCTGTCCTTTAATATCTAAGAACCTGTAAGCATGCAGAGAGTTATCCCGAGCTTCTAAAAGGGAGTGGGTTAGGACAGAACATATAGTTATAGACATTTGAAGTTCGTTTTGGTGTGAGGTGTACAGTCTGTGGAGGTCCTCAAAAACAAACTTCTTCTTCCTCTCTTCCAGAAAGGTGTCTGTAAACTCTTCACGAGAGGGTATCTCGTCCATTATAATTGAGTCTAGCTGCTTCTTTATGCTTTTAGCTAAGGTTATGTCCCCTTCCTGTTCAGCCAAAAACATTCTTTTATAAAGACTCTCCACGTTCGAATATAGGACCTGGTTCACTTTTCTTCTCTCCTCCAAATAGCTCTCCGTATAGACGAGGTTCTCCATAAATCTCTTCTATAACAAACTTTAGTATTTTAGAGGCATCCGCTCTGTTGAGATTCTCTCCTTCTGGGTCCAATCTCTCTAACAACTCTAGAATTCTGTCTAGTCTTGCAAGACGCAACTCTTCACTTTCAACGGCTTCTGCATCCTCTGCTGTAGAGATCGTGGCCATATGCACTTCGTAATCAGGAGGGGTTATATTCTTCTCTGAACAATACCAATCAATCAGGTCTTTGACGCCCTCTTTAACTACAGTTTGAACTCTTTTGCAAGTTCGAGCATATCTGATATCTAACCTGGTAAGAGTTGTATCCCCTAAACCCCCAGGCATGTCTTCAGCTTGCCCTAAAAACTGTTTGGGGACTTTTAGAGCTCCGAAATATTGGTTATCGAAATGGTCTATGTCCAGTAAGGCTCTAACGTCAACGTCCCCTCCCGTAGTGTCTACTTTAACAGACCCTACTCCGTCTCTCATGGGAATGTAGACATTACCTCCTGTGGAGATAGGTGAGGACATTGAATCCAGAGTGCCTTTCTCTAAGTTTACACTTCTTTGTGAAGATATAGCGTTCCTAACTTCTTTGATTATCTTCTGGGTTTCTATAGAGTCTGCTTTGCCTACTTCTATACCAAATATCCTGTAGAACTGAGATCTGGATAGTCTGGATAGAATTAAAATGTTGTCGAGAAGTACCTTAGTTTTATATAGAGATCTAGCCGCTTCCAAAAAAGAGGTTCCATAACGGATGGTGTACTTTTTCTTCTCTACTAGATTAGACCCCTTTAGTTGAACTTCCACTTCAATTTTCTCTCTGTTCAGACCTTGATCTGCTATAAAGTGTATAAAATCCTTCTCCGACAAAAGCATCTCCGACACTCTTCTCGAAGAGAATCTATTTTCCTCAAACACGTAGTAACCTATTGGGTCTCCATACTGATAGAGATGGGCGACATATTTGGGAGATTCTATTTCAAAGAAACTTCCAGTCTTCTTTCCCGATTGTTTAAAATCCTCATCGGAATAGAAAGTGTTAACGTAACACTCACCAAAAGCTACTATATTTAAAGCTAGAGCAAATGCTTTCTTCTCTATTTCAAACTCATTCTGTAGGAATGCGTTTATCTTATCTTCAAAATCTTTATCTAGAGACTTGACCCATACAGTAGCTCCCGCCTTTTCATCTAACTGTGTTGAATCCTCGGCTATTAGCTCAGCCGCAGATAAAGTTATTCCATCTGTAAGCATTTCAGAGTATTCCTCTATCTTATCGGCTCTTTCTTGGGACAATTCTCTAACATTCCTGAGAAGTAGGAGGAATTCACTCTCGTTTAAGTCTTCAAATGACGAAGCTGAGGCGCCGGTCATTCCTGTCCTCTGCCCTCTTATAAATATACTCTCGAATATTCTCTTCACTCTGCTCACTTTAAATCTCCTTTCTCAAGGGAGGGAGACTTAAATGTTCCCCCCAAGGTTACAAACAGGTCCCGTATTCGCAACCAACATTCTCATCTCCCTCATAAACATAGATAGAGGGTGCTACCCCTGGTCCCTGTAATAAACGGGGGAAACGCCCTCTACCTCATAATTATATCTAGTCTTAGATTACTAACTCCCAATCTTCTGACAACATATCTGTTTGGCTAGCTAACCAAGGTACCCTGCCTTTCGGAGCTTCTGGGTTATTGGTTTGTAGGTTTGTCGTATCAATGTAAATGTAAGGATGGGTCATCTTACTCTTCTCGTCAGGTCTTTGCAACTCAATGAATATTCCTTTGCCGTTCCAACCTCGTCTAGCTACTTTCTTACCCTCTTTTAGTAGTTTTAGAGCTTGTCCAAAGTCCAATTTAACCATCTCCTAATAAGTCGTTCTGTCTTTGAAATAATCCCCTAGAATAAATCTCGTGTGTTCATCTCTTTCTCTGTCAACCATAGAAGTAACTCTTATTGCAATGTCTCGATCACTTTCGGAATGATCTTGGGTATCTTCTGCTTTTAAGCAGTTCCATACGGCTCCAACGCAAGCGTCCATCACGTCCTTAGATCCTTCAGAACTGTGATCAACTTTCCGACGTTCACGGTAGTGTATTAAATCAAATATCTCGCTTGCAATCAAGTCGTGAACTTGTTGAGACATCTTTATGCGACCTTCTACTAAAAGTGAGATAAACTCAAGATATTG
>Ga0004534J46558_1000809_pt1 | contig 14924 bp, 12 predicted proteins | sample BioPla1RNA1_FD_46558 | JGI IMG/M metagenome (IMG submission 46558) | reverse complement strand
GCAGCAAGCTAGCGACGCCGCCCCGCCGCCAGGTGCAGCGGCCGGCCAAAAACAGCAAGCGCCGCCTCCCAGGCGGTCTCGCTCAGCGTGGGGTGCGGATGGATCAGCTGTGCCAGATCCCCCGCCTTAGCACCCGCAGCCACAGCCAGCGTCCCCTCCTGGATCAGATCGGAAGCGTGGGGGCCGAGGATATGCACCCCCAGCACGGTCCCGTCCCCGGCATCGGCAATGATCTTGACGATGCCCTCCCCTTCACCCTGCAGGAAGGCTTTGCCGTTGGCGCTGAAGGGAAACTTACCCACACGCACAGAGATCCCTTTCTCCCGGGCCTGCTCCTCCGTCAGCCCCACACGTGCCAGCTCGGGGGAGGTAAAGATGCAGACGGGAACCGCTCCGGCATTGAAGGCACTTTCCACACCAGCAGCGTTCCCAGCGGCAACGAGCCCCTGGTGAACGGCGGTGTGCGCCAGGAAGTAACCGGGATCGGCCACATCGCCGACGGCGTAGACCCCCGGGGCAGCGGTGGCCATCCTCTCATCAACAGCGATACCCGCCTCGCTGAAAGCGATACCGGAAGCGGCCAAGTCGAGCCCTCCAAACGAAGGTCTCCGCCCTACCGCCACCAGAACCTTCTCTACCGAAAGAGTGCTCTCCCCGCGCGGACCCTCTACCGCCAGGGTCAGCCCGCCTTCCGGTGCAGCGCTGATCCCGCGAAGCGCCGTCTCCGTCATCACCTTGATCTTTTGCCGTCGCAGGTACGGAGTGAGGCGGCGCACCATCTCGCGATCCTCGCGGCGCAGCAGGATGCTCCGCTGCACCACGGTAACCGGAACGTCAAATGAAGCAAAGAGCGAAGCCATCTCCAGGGCGATCACACCGCCGCCGATGACCGCCAGGCTGGCCGGCAATTCCGGCCATTCCAGGGCCTCGCGGGAATAGATCACCCCGGGCAGATCTATACCGCTGACGGGAGGGACCACCTCGCTGCTGCCGGTGGCGATGATCAGCTGCTCTGCTCCCGCCCCGCGCCTCTCCCCCCCGGGGAGGACCACCTCGATCCTGTTCTTCGCCGCCAGGTGGGCCGTGCCCCGCCAGACCGTCACGCCGGCCGCTTTGAGCAGCCCCTCGAGGCCGCCCACAAGGCTGCTGACCACTGCATCCTTGCGCTGCTGAACTTTGTCATAGTCAAAAAAGACGGCGCCGGTAAGGATCCCAAAAGTAGCGGCATCTTTGAGCTTGCGGTAGAGCGAGGCGCTGTAGAGCAGGCTCTTTGTAGGGATGCAACCATGATGCAGACAGGTACCGCCGGGACGCTCCTTCTCCACAAGCAGGGTTTTTAAACCTAGTTCGGCACCCCGCAGCGCAGCGCTGTAGCCGCCCGGGCCGCCGCCGATGACAGCGAGCTGAAATTGCTCCATCAACTAAATACCTCCTTCATCGATTCCATTCTACCCCAAAAAGGCGGGCAAAGCCCATAGACAGCGCCTCCGAAAGCTCCTCCAGGGTGATTGAATAACCCAGGTCCAGAAGGCCCGCCGCCCGCTGCTGCAAAGATTTGAGATAGGCTTCCCCATTTTTTCCGTCCCGGTGCAGCAACACCTGGCGGTAGCTCGACAGCGGCAGCGCCAGCAGGATCGAGCCGTGCTGCAGCAGCATCCCCTTCCGTCGCAGCTGAGCGCTGCCGACCACTTTTTTACCGGTCACACGCAGCTCATAGGCCGAAGGCGTATCGAAGCAGGACCCCGGTGCCAGATCAGCACCGCGCGGGCTCTCCGGGCTGAGCGCCGCATCGATCTGCAAAATTTCGAAAGCGCCGAGCAAAGCCCGACTGATGAAGCGGTACGAGGGGATCACGCCGGCGGGGATATAGAGACGGCTGTCCGGTACGACAAAACTGTAGGTCAGCTCCCTGTCATGAAGGATCGCCCGCCCTCCCGTGGGGCGGCGCACCAGATCTACCCCTAGGCGGCGACAGGCTTCCAGATCTGCCACCGCTTCCGCTTTCTGAAAACGCCCCAGGGAAAGAGCCGGCGGCGCCCAGCGGTAAAGGCGCAGCGTCGGCGGCGCCTTTCCGGAGGCAACTTCCTCGAGGATATCCAGATCGCGCTGCATATTAACCGCTCCGGGCAAGGGGGGATCGCTGATTAGACGCCACTTTTTAGCCAATTCTATCCCTCTTTCCCGTATGCAGCCGGTTATACCCGGTTGCTACGCTTAGTTGATCGCGCCGGTGAGCAAAAGGCACCGTCCCCTCTACTCACTCTCTACTCATTTACGGTTCAGCAGGGTGAGGGCGGCGGCGATTTCGGGCGCTTCCAGGGGGCGGGGGTAGTTGTAGATGAAGCCGCCGGGCCTTTCATTGAAATAAGGGCGGTTGCAGCCCGGGCAACCGCTAGTTTGAAAGGCCTCGCCCCCACCGAGAAGGCGCTCCAGTTCACCATCGCCGATCCCATAGGAGATCAACCGCCCCTCGCGAAAAATCAGATCATCGCCGGAGGTGCAGCCGCAGCGCAGAAGATAATGCAGCGCCTGCAGCCGGCGGTACGAAGCCGGATGGGGCGGAGAGCGCCGCTCCAGCGCAGTCCCTTTGAGCGGTGCAAAGGCGAAGAGCCCTACCGTAATCTCTGCCTGCAGCAGCAGCTCCAGCAGCCGGGCGAGCTCTTCTTCGCTCTCGCCGAGGCCACAGATGAGATGCGTGCTCAGCCGCCCCGGCCAGAGGCGGGCACAGTGGAGGAGCAGGCGAAGCTGCTTCTGAAAATCCCCGCCTTTGTACCGTTCATAGAGCTCTGCCGACGCCGCGTCAAGGGCGATGGAGAGCCGCTCCGCCCCTGCCTCAAAAAAGACCGCCGCCTCACCCGTGGAGCGCACGGGAACAGAGAGGGAGAGCGGTAGCGATAGAGCGCTCTTCAGCTGCCGTGACAGGGCGGCAACGGCAGCGCTGCCGCCCCGCTCATGGACCGCCTGCAGGCAGATCCGCTGCAACCCCTTCGACCGGGCCTGCTGCAGCCGGCAGATAACCTGATCCAGGGGAAAAGAAGGCCAGGTAACCCGCCCGAGGCGCCCCGCCGGCCGGCGTGCCCCGCGAGCCTGAGGGCAGAAAGCGCAGTTTCTCAGGCAACCCTCACCATGCAATAGGTAAGCAGTGGTGGGCTGAGCCATCGTCCGCAGCCTCAGCAACCCCAGTCGGGCCGCCGTCCCCAGGGAAAGGCGGATCACAGCGCACAGCACTCCTCTCCAAAAGAAACTTTCAGCCCCATCTGCAGGGCAAGACGCTTCGCCGGGGCGGCAGGCTGAACGATCTTGTTGATCCCCGCACCCAGAGCGAAGCAATCGAGAGTTTCGCGGTAGCGCCCGCCCGGGCGCAAGCAGCCCAGGTGAAGCGAGGCGCGGGGAAAGAGCGCCCGCGCCTCCGCCAGAACCCCCGCCACCTCCTCCGGCGGGGGAGGGGATGCTCCGGCGAGCACTGTTCCCGGCGTAGGACGAAAGACGATGAAGCTGATCGCCCCAGCCCCTTCCTGCTTCAATATTTTCAGCGCACGGTATTCGCTCTCGATGCGTCCGCCCATGATGCCGATGCAGATATGGGGCACTACACGGCAGTGACGGCGCAGATGGCGGTAGGAGCGAAGGTAGTCTTCCGGCGATGCCGGCAAACCGTAAATATTCCTGAGCACGGAGGCGTCAGCTACAAAATCGAAGGAGACAACCCTGGCGATCTTCCCGATGGCCGCAGCGTCTTCCGCCGTAACCAGACCGGTATGGAGGTTCAGCGGGCCCCGCAGCGCCAGTCTCTCGATCTGCGCCCAGTGCTCTCGCAGGGGCACCCGGCCGGCGGCGGTGCAGCCCCCGCTGACGAGGAAACTCCCGGCTCGCTCACCCCGCCGGCCCAGCGCTTCCGCAAGGCTGGCCATCCCCCGCAAGTAGTGACCGCCGCAGTGAGCGCAGTTCAGATCACAGGAGCTGCCGGTAACGCTCACCGCCATCGTCTTGCGCGGGGTAACAAATTCGATGCGCCCGGGGATGGAATCGCCGTCCTCCCGCCGGCCGGTTACCTCCGGTAACGATCTCAATCGCTTTTCCTGTTCCCGGTCCAGCAGACTCTGGGCCTGCGGGCCGCGCTGACCTCATCGAGTCGGCTCACGGGAGTGGTATGAGGCGCCGCAAGCACGCTAGCCGGATCCTCCGCGGCAAGACGAGCGATCTCCTCCAAGGCTTCGGCAAAGCGGTCCAGGGTCTCCCTGCTCTCCGTTTCAGTGGGCTCGATCATCAGCGCTTCTTCAACGATGAGGGGAAAACAGACCGTGGGCGGATGAAAACCGTAATCGAGCAGCGCCTTGGCGATATCGCCCGCCGAGACTCCCCTCTTTTTCTGTTCCCGGGCCGAGATGACAAACTCATGCTTGCAGCGCCGGTCGTAGGGCAGCGCATAACTGTTTTTTAGCCTCTCCATCAGATAGTTGGCATTGAGAACAGCGTCGGCGGCGGCACGGCGCAGCCCCGCCGCCCCCATCATCACCATATAGGTATAGGCCTTCACGATCACCCCGAAATTGCCATGGAATCCATGCACCTTGCCAATGGTGTGCGGCAGGTCATCCTTCCAGAAGTAGCCCTTTTCGCCCTTCTCCACCAGGGGTACCGGCAGAAAAGGCGCCAGGTGCTCCTTCACCCCCACGGGGCCGCTGCCGGGGCCGCCCCCGCCGTGCGGCGTGGCGAAGGTTTTATGCAGATTTAGATGGACCACATCGAAGCCCATATCGCCGGGCCGGGCATGGCCCATGATCGCATTGAGGTTGGCCCCATCGTAATAAAGGAGGCCCCCGACATCGTGGACAGCGGCGGCAATCTCTAAAATATCCTCTTCAAAAAGCCCCAGTGTGTTCGGATTGGTCAGCATCAGCGCCGCCACCTCGTCGTTAAGCAGCTGGCGTAGCGCTTCCAGATCGACGAGCCCTCGCTCGTCAGAGGGGACCTCCTTGATCTCATAGCCGGCCATGGCCGCCGAAGCAGGGTTGGTGCCGTGTGAAGAATCGGGAGCAAGGACAACTTTGCGCTGATCGTTCCTCGAGCGATGATAGGCCCGGATCAGCATCATCCCCGTGAGCTCGCCGTGCGCCCCCGCCGCCGGCTGAAAAGTAACCTGGTCCATCCCGGTGATCTCCTGCAGATAGAGCCCGGCGCGGTAGAGCAGCTCCATCGCCCCCTGGACACTTTCCGGCGGTTGGCAGGGGTGCAAAAGGGCAAAGCCGGGCAGCCGAGCCACCTCTTCATTCACCTTGGGATTGTACTTCATCGTGCATGAACCGAGCGGATAAAAGCCCGAGTCGACCCCGTGGTTGCGTGTCGAAAGCGCCGTATAGTGGCGCACCAATTCTCCCTCAGAAAGTTCGGGGAGAGCGAGGGGATCCTGCCGCTGCATCTGCGGCGGCAGCAGTTCGTTAATCGGTTTTGCCGGCACATCGAGCGGCGGCAGTGAGCAACCGCGCCGCCCCGGAGCGCCTAGTTCAAACAACAGGGGTTGTTCTCTTTTCATGACCATCCCTCCAGCGCCCCCACCAGGGCGTCGATCTGTTCCCGGCTTTTCGTCTCGGTGACGCAGAAGAGCATCGCTGGACCCAACTCGGGATAGAGCGGCTCCAGGTCCAGCCCACCGATAAGTTTATGTTTCAGCAGATGCTCGTTCAGGTTTCCGCCGCTGCCGGGCAGCCTGACGGCAAATTCCTTGAAGTGCACGCCGGGGAAAACCTGCGCAAAACCCCGCAGCGCGGTGATCTTCTTCCGCGCATAGGCCGCCTTCTGCAGGCAAAGCTCTGCCACCTCGCGCAGCCCCGCCGGCCCCATCGCCGCCAGGTAGACCGCGGCAGCGAGTGCATTGAGCGCCTGGTTCGAGCAGATATTCGAGATCGCTCTTTCGCGGCGGATATGCTGTTCGCGCGTCTGCAGAGTCAGGACAAAACCGCGCCGCCCCTCGCTGTCTTCTGTTTCCCCGGCAATCCGCCCGGGGATTCGCCGGATCAGCTTCTGCCGGGCAGCGAAAAAACCGAGCAGAGGGCCGCCGAAGGAAGGCGGGTTACCCAGAACCTGCCCCTCACCGGTGACGATATCAGCGCCGTATTCCGCTGGGGTGCGGCAGACAGCCAGAGAGATCGGATCGGTCGAGAGCACGAGCAGGGCCCCGTGCCGGTGGGCCAACGCTGCCGCCGGCTCCATCTCTTCAAGCAGCCCGAAAAAATTAGGCTGCTGCAACAGCAGTGCCGCCGTGTCTCTGTCGAGCAGCTTTTCAGCCGCCGCATAGTCGGTCGCTCCCTCGCGCAGGGGGAGCTCCTGCAACTGCAGATCGCGCACATCCAGGTAGCTCTGCAGAACGCGGCGGTAATGGGGATTAACGGAACGGGAGACGAGCACCTTGCGTCGGCGGGTAGCCGCGCAGGCCGCCACCGCCGCCTCAGCCAGGGCCGAGGCCCCGTCGTAAAGCGAGGCGTTCGCCGCCTCCATCCCAGTAAGGCGACAGATTAGGGTTTGGTATTCGTAGATCGACTGCAGTACCCCCTGGCTGATCTCGGCCTGGTAAGGGGTGTAGGCGGTGTAAAACTCGCTCCGCCCGGTAATATGCGAAACCACGCTGGGGATGAAGTGATCGTAAACGCCGCCGCCGATGAAGCAGGGATATTCACGCAGATGCCTGTTCTTCGCGGCCAGCGCCTCCAGGTGGGCCAGCGCCTCCATCTCCGAAAGAGGCGGCGGCAGGTCCAGCCCCTCCTCCAGGCGGATCGCTGGGGGAAGTTCAGCGAACAGATCATCTTCGGAGGCCGCCCCGATATGGGCCAACATCTCCCGCCGTTCCCCGTCGGTTAGAGGGAGAAAGTGGCGACCGCCGTTCATCGGTCCGCCTCCTCCTTCACCAAAGCGGCGTAATCATCCTCACCGAGAAGTTCGGGGTTCTCGTAGCCGGCATCAATTCTGATCCGCACAACCCAGGCCTCCCCATAGGGATCTTCGTTGACCAGCTCCGGCTGATCGAGAAGCGCCTCGTTTACCTCGACCACCTCGCCGTCCACGGGCGCGTAGAGATCAGAGACCGCTTTAACCGACTCGAGCACTGCCAGGCTCTCCCCCACCTGCGCTTCCTGCCCTATTTCAGGCAACTCCACGTAGACCACATCCTTGAGCATATCCTGGGCATAGTCGGTGATGCCCACGGTAACCAGGTCGCCCTCGAAACCGGCCCACTCATGCGTGCGGGCATACTTTAGGCCTTCTTTGATTTCCCACTTCACTGCGATTCCCTCCTGTAAAAAGGTGTTTTTACAATCTGAGCACGATGCGGCTTATTCCGAATGATCACCTGCACCTCTTCACCCGGCTTTGCGCTTTCGGGCAATAAAAAAGCCATCCCGATCGACTTGTTCAACGTCGGGGAGAAGGTTCCGCTGCTGACGACACCGATCTCCTGTTCACCGTCAAAAATGCGGTAGCCCTCCCGGATGACACCCCGGTCCAGCAGCACCAGACCGCCAAGCCGCCGGCGCAGGCCTTCCTTTTTTTGCTCCACCAGGGCCTCCCGTCCGGTGAAGGGCCCTTTTTTGAAGGAGACAAAGGGGAACAGCCCCGCTTCCAGGGGAGAGATCTCTTCACTCAGCTCGTGGCCATAAAGGGGGAGCGACGCCTCAAGCCGCAGCACATCGCGTGCCCCCAGTCCCGCCGGAGTGAGGTCAAAATTGCGCCCCGCCTCCATCAGCTCATCCCAGAGCCGCCCGGCTTTATCCGGATCACAGAAGATCTCAAAACCCTTCTCCCCGGTATAGCCGGTCCGCGAAACCATACACCTGATCCCCGCCAGCTCCACCTCGGGAAGAAAATGATAGTAGCGCAGCTGCTCCAGCGGAGTCCGTGTCAGGCCCGAGAGAACAGCTTCGCTGTTGGGCCCCTGAAGGGCAAGAAGCGCAGTCTCATCCGAAAGATCGTTCAAGGAAACGCCGCCTTTGACCCCCTCGCTGAACCAAGCCCAATCCTTCGCTGCATTCGCCGCATTGACCACGAGCAGGTAGCTTTCGGGCCCATAGCGATAGACCAGGATATCATCCACCGTGCCGCCGTGGGGATAGCAGACGGGACTGTAGATGATCCGGCCGTCATAAAGTTTAGCTGTGTCATTGGTCAGGTACCCCTGCAAAAAATCTGCCGCCGCCGGACCTTCCACAAGAAACTCCCCCATATGGGAGGTGTCAAAAAGAGCGACTTTGCGCCTTGTCCGATGCACCTCCGAAACGATCCCCTCGTACTGAACCGGCATCAACCAGCCGCCGTACTCCACCAGGTCGCCTCCCAGCGCTCGGTGTTTTTCGTATAAAGGGGTTTTTTTGAGTTCAGCCATCTTTTTCACCACTTCCGTTATATTATCTCAACAACCCTCCGGTTACAGAGGGCACCGCCAATGCCGCCGCTGTATCCCTTCGCTATCGCCCACCCCCACCTTTCGGCTGAACAGATCCAACTATTAAAAAAACAAAGGACAGCGGAAAACCGACCGGCTTCCCCCATCCTCTGTCCCTTCACCTGGAGGATTTAACTCCCGCGCCAGGAAGGAAATTTTCCCGTCGGTGTCCTGCATAAAATAGGATCTCTCCAGAGGGCCGTCCCCTACCGGTACTGCTGCCTGAGAGTTTCCCTTCCGGTGCCTGAACCGGAAGCTTGCTCCTTCGGCGTCCCTCTATATTCAAGGTCCTCTCCCGGCAGGTTCATTCTTCCTTTTCTATACTTTACTAGACAGACGCTGGATCTGCAATGGTGCCTATTTTTTGATCCCCTTGATATAGGTTAAAAGTTCATTTTCGATCTTTTTATCCAGGGGGGGGCCCTGGTATTGTTCTAACAGTTCCTGGCAATACTTACCTGCGTTAGCCGAGGTATCCGGTATCTTTCCACTGTAGTAAGCCTTGCGCGAGCTGATCAGCGGCAGCCTCATATCCCTCATATGTGCGAAAGTATGATCTTCACCCAGATAGTTGCCGCCGCTACCCACATGTAAGATGGTCTCCACTCCGAGATGATCCCTGTCCACGGTGATACCCTCAAAATATTTTTTGACCATACCGCAGATCTCATCATCAATGATAAACTTCTCATAGGACATGGTCATATAGTTTTCCAAAAGCCCGGCGGCATGAAGGATAAAATGAAAACCGCTTTGCACTGCAGCCATGAAAAGAAACATTGACTCGTAGCCGCTCTGAGCATCAGGAAGCAGTGAATCGGTCAGTGAGCCGCCGCCCCGCGAGGGAATCTTATAATAACGAGCCAGCTGGGCTGTGCCGCTAAACATGAGCGCGGTCTCCGGGCTGCCGATCGCCAGGCCGCCGGTCTTCAGATCAACCACGCTGGAAGCCGACCCGTAAATAACCGGAGCCCCGGGGTTGACCAGCTGGGCTATGCTTATGCAAGCGATTACCTCGGCGTTTTGCTGAACCAGGGCTGCAGCCAGGGTCACTGGGGCTGTCGTCCCAGTCATACTCAACGAAGCTATTACCATCGGTTGCTTGTATTCTGCATAGACCAACAGCGATTCCATCATGCGGCGGTCGAGCTGCAGGGGACTGTTTGTGTTGATCAGCGACAGCAGGACAGGATGCTCCTTTACGAATTCAATACCCTGGTGGACAATTGCCGCCATTTCCACGCATTCCCGCGCCTTCTTCTCTCCCAGCGCACTGCCCATTACGGCCTTATCGGTATACTTTACCGCAGCATGATACATCTGCGCATGGCGCTGCTCATCGGGCAGATCAGTAGGTTCGACCAGCACCCCCCCGACCACGTCTATGTACTCGCTGGCGCCGCTGAGCTTGGTAAAATTGACATAATCGGCATAGGTGGAATTTCTTCTTTTCCCCAGTTCAAGATCCATGACAAAGGGAGCACCGTACCCCGGTGCAAGAGCGGTGTTATCGCCGCCGATCAGCACATTGTTCCTGGGATTGCGCGCATGCAGGGTAAATTCGCGCGGCGCCTTTGCCAGCTGCTCTTCGATCAGCTTTCCCGGTATAAAGACTTTCTCCCCTTCCACCCGCGCCCCATTCTTCTCCAGTATTTTCCGTGCTGTTTCATGAGCCAGTTCGATTCCATTTTTCTCGAGAACTTCCAATGAGGCCTGGTGAACCTGCAGTAGTTCTTCCTCAGACATCAGGTCGCTGTGAGCAAACTTGCGATAAATCATCTTTTCCCCTCCTTTAACAAACTTAAGCCGCAGCAAAGTTACCCGCTGTACTGGACAATCGCTCCTTTAGCACTGCTCTCAATCGATTAAGATCACACCACTGTAGCGGCAGCTGGTCATTAGTCCAGTAGCCCCGCTCGTGACGCTTTCAGATATTCAGCTCCATAGGCATCCCTGTTCAGCAGTACCTCGGAAGCCTTGATCAACTTGATCATCTCTCGATCGAGGGGATCGACGAGCGCCGAATCAAGCCCTCTCTCCATAGCCATGACCAGAAAAGCCCGATTTAGCAAGCCCCTGTGCGGTAGGCCAAAGGAGATATTGCTCAGGCCGCAGGTGATATGGACACCTTTATTCCAGCCGGCAATGCCGGCAATGGTCTCCAGAGCCTGAAAGGCGAACGCTCCATCGACACTGATCGGTTTTATCAGCGGATCAAAAAATATATTTTCCGGGGCCACCCCGTCTCTTTCTAGATCCGCCATTAGCTGCCTGGCCACATCCAGCCTTTCCGCTGCTGTCTCCGGCATCCCAGCATCACCCATACAAAGAGCGAGGACCCTGGCATTATACTTTTTGACCAGAGGAACAATTGCTTCGTATCTCTCCTTTTCCGCGGTAATTGAATTGATCAGGGGAGTCCCGCGGTGTACTTTAAGGGCTTCTTTGAGCGCCTCAGCCCTGGGGCTATCCAGGGCAAGCGGTTTATCGACAGCTTCCTGGACCGTTTCAGTAAGCCAGACCAGGCGCTCAACCTCTTCATAGACGAAAGCCCCTGCGTTGACGTCTATATAGTCAACCCCGGATTCGGCTTGTTTCCTGGCGATATCCTGTATATAAGAAACATTTTTCTCCTCAATCGCTTTTTTGATCGGCACTCTGGTGGAATTAATCAATTCGCCGATGATAATCATGGTATACGATGGGCCGGTTATCCGGCATCTTTCACCTCTTCCAACTTATTTGTAGAACCCTGGGGCAACTCCCGTAGCCTGTCACAGCTACCAATCCGCAAGGCGTTTAATTCCACGGCCTGCCCACGGCGGAAATCTCGACTACGCTTTCAATAAAGAGCTTGTGTTCCATCCCTGCTTCCACCTTCTCTCCGCTCGAGCGGGCCAGGTTACTGTAGCGGTCCTGCTGTTCCACAACAAGCCTGACCCCGGCAGCGCCCGCCGCCGCAGCTTGCCCGCGGGCATAGGCCTTCCCCTTCCGTAGTGCGTAGCGGCTAGCTTCTTCAAATTCCATGAAAGCCTTCCGCCCCCAGGGGGCATGAATGATAAAACCGCCTCCTTCCCCCGGTTTGATCAGGATCGATACCCTTTCCATGATCTGCCCGCTTACCGTCCCCACGGCGTTGGCCACTTCGGCCGAGGACGGCAAGGAAAGCGCAGCATTTATCCTTTTAGCCGTCTCCGGAAAATAAGCTTTCACCGGAGCACCGACAGCGATGAGAGGCAGATTTACCTTTGCCGAAAATTCAATCGCCTTGCCGCCTTTATCTTGACCGAGGATCTCCTTCAGGAAATAGCGGCTTGCCAGCTCATCCATCCCCGGGGCGCGGCTTGCCTGCCCGGCGATCAACCGTCCGGTGATCAGGGAGGCGATCTTGAAATAGATCTCCTCCAGAACCGTTTTGCTGAAAGTATCAATCGCCGCATTAAATCTATAGGCCAATATCTTTGTGCCCAGCTTCGCTGCTTCGCAGTTCCACCGCCTGAATGCACCGGTGACATGCAGTATATCGGTGGGCGTGATCGATGCGCGGTGCACCGAACCGACGCTTACCAATCTCCACCAGGAGAGCAGATCGAAATCTTTATTCAATTTCTTGCTGATATAATGAAGCGTATGGGGTGTTTCCCTGATCAGGTCGATGATCTCCCTTTCTGCATCGGTCAGCTTGAGATGAAGCGGCTCCTTGATATAAACCAGGACTGTGGTCGGCAGGGTCGCAAAAAGGCAGTAATCCACTTCCCTGATCTCGGCCAACTCCCGGGTGAGATGGGAATTATTTGAGGCGACCCATGAAAGAGGAAATACCCGCTGGGGGCCGATCGAAAGAACTCCCTTGCGATCAACCTCGATAAAGCTGTCGCCGCCAAGCCCGATGGTGGTAATTTTGGCAGCCTTAACCTGGGTCAGCCATCCGCCAACCCTGGCTCCCCGGCGGTCTATGGAAGGGCGGCCGCCCCGGAGCAAGGCCAGATCGGTGGTGGTACCTCCCATATCGATCACCAGACCATCCTCTATGCCGGTAAGGGCCATCGCTCCGGTAATGCTCGCTGCAGGCCCGGACAGAATTGTCTCGATCGGTCTCTCTCTGGCCTTGTGCTCACCGATCAGGCTTCCGTCGCCTTTTACCACCATGAGGGGTGCGTTCAACCCCCTGCACGCCATGCTATCTTTAACTGCAGCGATCAGATCGGTGATCAAAGGCATCAGCCGGGCGTTCAAAACTGCCGTTACAGTGCGCTCGTGAAAACCAAGTTCGGAGCTGAGCTGGTGAGCACAAACCACTGGGTAACCGGTGAGCTCGCGGATAAGATTCGCCACGGTTAACTCCTGAGCCGGGTTCCTCACACTGAGGTATCCCGATACGGCGAAAGCATCTACTTTATCTTTCATCTCCTCGACGGCTTCGCTGGCAGCAACAAGATCTACTTCCTCTTTAAACTTTCCCTTGAGATTACAGCCGCCGCCAACAGAAACATAAAAAGGGGTGGGTAGGCCTTGATCCGGTTCAGAACCGATCAGGATCAGGCCTACCTCCGCACCCTGCCCCTCGACAATCGCATTTGTCGCCAACGTGGTAGAAAGAGAAACCATCCTGATCCGGTCGAGCTCAACCTGCTCTCCTTGGCTGAGTATATTGTCCAGGCATTGATTAACCGCTACGGTGAGATCGTGCCTGGTTGTGATCACTTTGGTTTTGGCAACAATCTTCTTTTTATCAAGATCGAAGAGCACACCATCAGTGAGAGTCCCGCCTGTATCTATACCCAATGCCAGATTAACCATATTCTCTCTCCACCTTAGCGCCGGGAGCTTACAGTTCCAGCTTTGCTTCGGCCCGCTGAATGATCTCCTTTATCTTCAGCTGGACATCTTTCGGCAGCGGATCGGGCTCATAATTCTCCAGAATATCGATGACCCGTTCATTGCTCCGCTGAAAAAGCGTTTTCGAACCGTTGCCCACCCAGCTTTCGTAGATCTCCCTGGTAAACAAGCGAGGATACCAGGTCTCTTCCCGAAAATGTTTCATCGTATGATCTTCACCGAGGAAGTTTCCGCCCGGACCGACCTTATCGATCACATCCAGGGCCAGCGTCTCCTCGTTCACCTCGATCCCATTAACCACTTTGCGGGCGTAGCCGATCAGGTCATCGCAAATGGAAAGATGCTCCAGGGAAGAACAGTTGCCGTGCTCGATATAGCCCACATCATGGTTCAAATTGGCTCCGCTCTGAGCAGTGATCATGATCGAGAGAGCCGCTTCGATCAGGGCCTGCTCATCAACAACTTTTGCATCAGTGCAGCCGCATGTACCGAACATGGGCAGATCCAGGAAATTTGAAATATCGGCCAGAGCCGCTTGCATCAAGTCAAATTCCGGAGCACCGTAGGCAAAGATGGTCGTTTTCATATCCATAACCGTAAATACCCCGCCCATGATAAACGGGTTGCCCTCGTTGGTCTGCTGATTAAGCACCAAACCGCTCAGGCTTTCAGCCAACCCGGTAGCCATCGCCCCGGCCATTGTCGCCGGAACAGTGCCTCCAGCCATAATGCAGGGGGTATAGACCACTGGTAGGGATTTTTTCCCCGCCAGGATCAGCTTCTGAGCTGCATCGTTAGCATGCTGCAGCGGTGAGATCGGCTCGGCATAGAGGGTCATAAAGGGATTGTTTCGTAGCGCCTCTTCGCCGCCGGCGATAATCTCGCACATTTCAATGATATCACCATAGCCCTCCAGATCAATAGCGGTGATCACGATAGGCTTGGAGGTGTTCAGAACCATTGATTGGAACTGATAGCGATCGTAGACCAACTGGTGCACATCCTGCACGATCCCCAGGGACATCACAAAATCCATATTGGGGAGGGCATCGATCACCTTGGCAGCCATACTGACCGTCTTACGGCTGGCAGGAATGCGGTTCTGTGTATAAGGGTCGATAAAAAACGGCGTATCCGACCCCGTTCCAAAATAAGCATTGCCGCCTTCCATCTCCATGACCGGCTTACCGGTACGGCTGTTGCACAAAGTCACTTTACGGGGCACCGTATTCAGCGCCTTTTCCACCAGCTTGAAGGGTATGCGCACACGGTTGCCGTCCACAAAGCAGCCCGCTCTTTTCATTATCTCCAGGGCTTCATCATCAAAGTAGAGCGCGCCGGTTCTTTCCAGGATTTCCATCGCCGCGCCGATCAAGCGCCGGCATTGATCGTCCGAAAGAACCTGAAAGGAAGCGGAAGCGCTTGTCTGATAGCTGCTCCTCAGCATATTCCAATTCTCTCCTTCCTGTAATTACTTCTTACCGGCCAGCTCAACGGCGAGGTCTTTAGCTGAAGCCGCGTCGGGAGCCCAACCGTCAGCCCCGATCTCGTTGGCGAAATCAGCCGTCACCGGCGCTCCACCCACGATCACCTTCACCGAATCCCTTAAACCCTCTTCCTTGAGCAGCTCGATGGTATCCTTCATCGCCAG
>Ga0004534J46558_1009412_pt1 | contig 15030 bp, 13 predicted proteins | sample BioPla1RNA1_FD_46558 | JGI IMG/M metagenome (IMG submission 46558) | reverse complement strand
CCTTAAGGTCCGGGTTGTATCTATAAAGCTGCCAGTAGCCTGACTTAACAGCCTTGTCTATCTCTGCCTGGACTCCCTTCATACCACCTCTTAAACCGTGGTTAATGCAGGGTGAGTAAGCTATGATCAGAGATGGTCCCTTGTAAGCTTCAGCTTCTGCAAAGGCCTTTAATGTTTGGGCCATATTAGCACCCATACCAATTTGGGCTACATAAACATACCCATAGGTCATCGCCATGGCGCCCAGATCCTTCTTCTTGGTACTCTTACCAGCAGCAGTAAATTTGGCTACTGCTGCTCTAGGGGTAGACTTGGAAGCCTGGCCGCCGGTGTTGGAATAAACCTCGGTGTCAAAGACCAGGACGTTAACATCTTCGTTTTGAGCCAGCACATGGTCTAGTCCACCATAACCGATGTCATATGCCCAGCCATCTCCGCCCAGAATCCAGATAGACTTTTTAATTAGGACATCATTCATGGCTGCTATTTCTTGAAGCAATGGGTTGTCCTGTCCTTCTAAGAGAGGTTCTATTTTAGCTGCGGCCGCTTTGGAAGCCTCTGCATCATCATGGCCGTCAATCCACTCCTGGAAAGCAGCCTTGAGTTCTGGATTAATATCCTGACTCATTGCTTCCTTCATTAGGTCGATGAGTTTTGCAATCCGCTGCTTATATCCAAGATATACACCAAAACCAAATTCAGCATTATCTTCAAATAGGCCACTGCACCAGGCTGGTCCCTTCCCTTCCGGGTTTACAGCATAAGGTGATGAAGGAGCACTACCACCCCAGATTGACGAGCAACCTGTAGCATTTGTAATAATCATTCTGTCACCAAAAAGCTGTGTGGGCAATTTAGCATAAGCAGTTTCCAGGCATCCACCGCAGGAGCCGGAAAACTCCAACAAAGGTTGTGAAAACTGGCTTCCTTTGACTGTCAGCTTGTTCCACAGGTTGTCCTTGTAGGTTACATTATTGGTAGTATAATCCCAGTTGACTGCTTCCTGCTCCTGGGTACCAAAGGGCTGCATAGTAATGGCTTTTTCTTTGGAGGGGCAAATTTCCACACAGACACCGCAACCCATGCAATCCATCGGGCTGATCTGCAGGCTATATGTTAGACCGGCTAGTTGTTTACCGGTGGCCTTTATAGATTTGTACCCTTCAGGAGCATTTTTGAGTTCTTCGTCTGTTAACAAGAATGGCCTGATAGCAGCATGGGAACATACAAAGGCACATTGGTTGCACTGGATGCAGTTTTCAGGGTTCCACTCGGGTACAAAGTCAGCAGTGCCGCGTTTTTCGTATTTGGTGGTAGCCATTGGGAAGCTGCCATCTTCCCTACCCTTAAAGGCGCTAACCGGAAGCTTGTCGCCCTCCAATCTATTCATTACCCTGGCAACATTTTTGATAAATTCCGGTACATCTTCTACCTCATCTTTTTTATCTACAGCATCCTTCCATGTATCCGGTATGTCGATTTTTACCATACCATCAATGCCTTTATCAACGGCACCATAGTTCATGTTGACTATGGCATCGCCCTTTCTGCCATACGATTTCTTGATGCTGCTTTTTAGTTCCGTAATTGCGTTATCAACAGGAATAACATTAGCTAACTTGAAGAAAGCAGATTGCATAACCATATTGTAGCGGTTACCAAGGCCAAGCTCCCTTGCTATGTCCACAGCGTTGACGGTGTAGAAATTGATATCGTTTTCAGCCATGTACCTCTTCATGGTAGCAGGCAGCTCTTCATCCAGCTCTTCCGGTGTCCAGACGCAGTTCAGAAGGAAGGTGCCACCTTTTTTTAATCCGGAAAGCATATCCAGGGTGTTGACATAAGACTGGTTACTGCATGACACAAAATCTGCATTATCAATCAGGTAAGGGGCTTTAATCGGTTTTTCGCCAAAACGCAGGTGTGATACAGTGAAGCCGCCCGACTTTTTAGAATCATAGGAAAAATATGCCTGGGCATAAAGGTCTGTTGTATCCCCAATAATAGCCACTGCCTGCTTGTTGGCGCCTACAGTGCCGTCGGAACCAAGTCCGTAAAACTTGCACTGAATGGTTCCTTCGGGGGTGGCGTCGATAAGTTCTTCCCTGGGTAGTGACAGGTTGGTTACATCATCAACTATACTAATTGTAAACCCGTCTTTGGGCTCATCGGAGGCCAGGTTTTTAAATACTGCCAGGATATCGGATGGAATGGTATCCTTGGAACCAAGACCATAACGCCCGCCGATAATCATTGGCCTTACTTCCTGATCATAGAATAGGGCTTTGACATCTTCACATAGAGGTTCACATAGAGCGCCAGGTTCTTTGGTGCGGTCAATGACGGCAATTTTCTTAACACTTTTAGGAAATACATCAAAGAAATATTTTGCTGAGAAAGGCCTATAAAGGTGTACGAATATGGCGCCAACCTTTTCTCCCTTGGCGTTCAAATAGTCCACAGTCTGTTCAATGGTGTCGCAAACTGATCCCATGGCAACGATAATGTTTTCAGCATCCGGTGCACCATAGTAAACAAACGGCTTGTAGTTCTCTCCTGTCAGTTTATTTATTTCTTCCATGTAGTCGGCTACGATATCGGGTACTGCATCATAGAACGGGTTGCATGCTTCTCTAGCCTGGAAGAAAATGTCCGGGTTTTGGGCAGTGCCTCTAACCACAGGATTTTCGGGATTTAGTGCTCTTTTGCGGAACTCTTCTACAGCTTCGTAGTCAACCAGCTTGGCCAGGTCTTCATATTGAAGAACCTCAATTTTTTGTTGTTCATGAGAGGTTCTAAAACCATCAAAGAAATGGAGGAAAGGCACTCTGGACTTTATGGCGGCCAGGTGAGCTACCGCACCGATATCAATAACCTCTTTAACATTGCTGGAAGCCAGCATGGCAAAACCAGTCATGCGGCAGTTCATAACGTCAGAGTGGTCCCCAAAAATACTAAGGGCGTGTGCGGATAGTGCCCGTGCAGTGCAATGGATCACACCGGGCATTAGTTCCCCGGAGATTTTATACATGTTCGGAATCATCAGCATCAAACCTTGAGAAGCTGTGTAGGTTGTGCTGAGTACCCCGGCAGCCAGCGAACCGTGCAAGGCAGCAGCGGCACCGGCCTCGGATTGCATTTCTTGCACAGTAACTGTTTGGTCAAATATATTTTTTAGGCCTTGTGCAGACCACTCGTCAACATATTCGGCCATACCGGAGGATGGAGTAATTGGAAAGATGCAGGCGCATTCAGTAAAAGCATATGACACATAGGATGCGGCCTTTACACCATCCATAGTCATAATTTTTCCTTTTGCCATTTAACTAGTTAACCCCCTTTTAATTTTTCCCGGCGCCTTGGTTAATCTGTCATCACAAATCAATATTATACTATATAGCCAAACAAATTTCCTTATATCTTTACTGGCAGTTAAATCCCATGGCGCCATGTGCTGCAAAACTAGCTTATACCAATACTAACACTAATTTTAATCAATCAAGTTATTGGCCAAAATTTTTTCAACAAAACATAGGGTTGTTTGCAAAATTAATATCCCCATACTAAACGTTGTGTAAATATGGATTTGCCTAGTGATAATTTTGTCATTATGGGCCGGTTGGGAAAGCAGCCGGCCCGATTATGACATTTTCTGTTGCAGTTATATTTATACTGGGTAGAACTGTGTACTCTGCTTGGCTAGCTCAACATCAACATTAAGCTTTTTTGCCATCCTTTCTTCAAGAAACCCTGGTGCTACCTGTGGGTAGATGGCACATGAGATAATATCCTCTTCCTTTTCCATCACATGGGCAATCATTTCTTTTGCCTTCGGCAGTTCAGGCTCCAACTTGTCGGCCGGGCGACAGGTGATTGGTTTTTCATCACGTATAATAGCCTTGCGCGCTTCTTCGTTAATTGGTGCCGGTGGTCTTCCATAATAACCGCGCATGTACTGCTTAACTTCATTTGTGCACATTTTATAACGTCCCATAAGGACATTCAGCACAGCCTGTGAACCAACAATTTGGCTTGATGGTGTGACCAGTGGTGGCCAGCCAAAATCTTCTTGCACCCGTGGCATTTCCGCCAGCACGTCCGGTAGGCGGTCAAGGGCATTAGCCTGCTGCAGCTGGGACAAGAAGTTGGACATCATGCCACCGGGAACCTGTGATACCAGGATGCCGGCATCTGGATATTTTTGTGCCAGATCGAAGGCTGCATATTGTGGACGGACTTCTTTCCAGTAGTCGGCTAATTCAATCATGGGTTCCAGATTCAGGCCGGTATCAAATTCAGTTCCTTCAAAAGCTGAACACATAACCTCAATTGAAGGCTGTGAGGTTTGTACTGACATTGGCGATATAGCACAATCTATAATATTGGCGCCTGCCTCCACACCTTTCATGTAGGCCATAGAACCCATTCCACTGGTGTAGTGGCAGTGAAGCTGGATGGGAACAGTAATACCTGCTTTTCTCATACCTTTAACAATATCATAGGTTATATATGGTGCTATAATTCCGGCCATGTCTTTAATGGCGATGGATTGAACTCCCATGCTTTCAAGTTCCTTGGCCTTGCCCACATAGTGTTCGACGGTGTGTACAGGGCTAATTGCATAGCAAATTGTGCCCTGGGCATGCGCACCCTCGTCAAGCACAGTTTTAATCGCAACCTCTAAGTTGCGGTAGTCGTTCAAGGCATCGAAACAGCGGAAAATATCCATACCATTAAAAACAGCCCTTTTGATGAATTCAGTGAGTACATCATCTGCATAGTTCCTGTAACCGACGATATTTTGGCCCCTCAAGAGCATCTGGGTTTTGGTCTTTTTCAAATGACGCCTGATTACCCTAAGGCGCTCCCAGGGATCATCACCACAAAAACGCATGCAGGTGTCAAATGTGGCTCCGCCCCACATTTCCATAGAGTAGAAACCTATTTCATCGTGTTTCTCTGCAATAGGTATCATATGCTCGGTTCTCATCCGGGTAGCCAACAAGGACTGGTGGGCATCCCGGAAGGTAGTATCGGTAATTAATACAGCTTTTGGTCCTTTTGCCATCTTATTATCCTCCCCTTTTATCGCTAGCAGGACTTGTTTAAGATCCCAGCCCAACTACCTTCATCAGGTCGCGCACTGCCTGGATTGAGTAGTCCAAACCCGCCTTTTCTTCTGGTGTGAGATCGATTTCAAGAATCTTTTCTACCCCGTTACCGCCAATAATGGCCGGTACCCCGGTATAAATATCCTTAGCTCCGTATTCGCCGTTAAGATATGCTGCTACGGGTAGGATCCTCTTTTTGTCTTTTAGTACGGCTTCAGCCATTTGCACAGCAGATGCTGAAGGCGCATAGAATGCACTACCTGTCTTCAGCAAGCTAACAATTTCCCCCCCACCGCCGGCTGTTCTCTTAACGATTTCAGCCAGGCGATCTTCAGGTATCAATTTGGTTACAGGAATGCAACCCACATTGGCATGGCTTAACACTGATACCATAGTGTCACCATGGCCCCCAAGCACTAATGCATTGACATCCTCGAATGACGCGCCAAGTTCCATTGCCACAAAGGTGCGAAAACGGGCGGAGTCAAGTACACCGGCCTGTCCGAACACACGGTTGGCTGGGAAGCCACTGGCCTTCCAGGCGGCATATGTCATCACATCAAGCGGGTTGGAAACAACTATTATGCATGTATTAGGTGAATAGCGGGCCAGATTTTCAGCAACCATATTGACAATTTTGTAGTTTGTGTTTAAAAGGTCATCACGGCTCATGCCGGGTTTACGGGCCACACCGGCAGTAACAATACAAACATCCGAATCAGCAGTATCCTCATAGTTATTTGTGCCCTTTACCCAGCTGTCTGTCCCACCCAGAGGGTTGGATTGCATTAAATCCAGGGCTTTGCCCTGTGGTACGCCTTCAATAACGTCGAGAAGCACAACATCGCCTAGTTCTTTGGCTACGCACCAGTGGGCTGCTGTGGCGCCAACGTTGCCTGCCCCAACTACTGTGATTTTGTTTCTCTTCATTGCACACCCTCCCTAGTATTTATGAATAAATAAAATTATCCATATTCCTTGCCGGTGGAAGCCCATTTACAAGACTTCCACCGGCTTTTATATTTAACCAATAACGATTAGCGCATCGCCACCGTTTACAGCTTGACCTTTCTTAACCTTAACCTCTTTGATTGTGCCGTCTTTATCGGCAGTTAGTTCATTTTCCATTTTCATGGCTTCAAGGATTAGTAACACATCACCATTTTTAACGGCGTCACCCACATTGACCATAACCTCCAGCACAGTGCCAGGCATCGGGGCGCACAGTGTACCTCCACCACCACCGCCTGCGGCGGCTGGGGCAGGGGCGGCTGCCGGGGCTGCTGCCGCCGCCGGTGCCGGGGCCGGTGGTGGTGCTGCTGCCGGTGCTGCCGCCGGTGCTGCAGGTGGAGCAACCGGTGCTGCTGCAGCTGGGCTACCGCCTATTTCTTCAACTTCTACTTCATAGACTTCGTCATTAACTTTAATCTTGAATTTTTTCATGCAAAATTCCCTCCTAAATGGTAGGCCTGTTTTCTTTGCCTAACGTATCCTACATGAAGTCCCTCATTGTTAGATCACGGCCCAGCATTAATTCGGCAATGCCGGCCCTTTTCCAGGCGTTGCCAGCCTTGGTTATGCTGCTAACCTGGTAGCCNGCCTCCACCGAACAACCATAAAGAGCCAGTGCCGCTGATATGGCGGCCAGCACTTCAGGTTTGATACCGGCCTCATTTTTCCGTTTAGTCATTTGCTATTTCCTCCTACATGCCGGTATTAATTATTACATGGGGATATTTCCGTGTTTTTTCTTGGGCCTGCCCTCACGTTTGGTGGACAGATTCCAGAGAGCATCAATAATCCTCTCTCTTGTTTCCCTCGGATCTATAACATCTTCAATAAAACCTCTAGCGCTAGCGATGTATGGGTTGGCAAAGCGATCACGGTAGTCCTGTACCAGCTGCTTACGTTTTTCAATCGGGTTTTCAGCAGCGGCAATTTCCTTGCGGTTGATCACGTTTACGGCACCTTCCGGGCCCATTACAGCTATTTCTGCAGTAGGCCAGGCAAATGTGGTGTCGGCCCGCAGGGAAGCGGCACACATAGCCAGGTAGGAACCACCATATGCTTTACGGGTGATGATTGTGATCTTGGGTACGGTAGCTTCAGAATATGCATAGAGAAGCTTGGCACCATGGCGAATAATCCCACCGTATTCTTGCTGCACACCCGGCAGGTAACCGGGGACATCCATAAAGGTAATTATGGGGAAATTGAAACAGTCACTGAAACGAATGTGACGAGCAATTTTGTCGGAGACATTGATATCCAGGCATCCGGCAAGTACTCGCGGCTGGTTGCCAATGATGCTTACACATTGACCATTAATACGGGCAAACCCTACAACACCGTTTGTTGCATAGTATTGGTGCACTTCAAGAAAAGAACCTGCATCAACCACAGCATCGATTACATTGCGCATGTCATAGGCTTTGTTTGCATCAGTGGGTACAACATTGAAAAGTGTTTCTTTGTCAAGTGAAGGTTCCGTTGCCGGATAGCATGGCGGATCCTCCAGGTTATTAAGGGGCAGATAGCTGACCAGGGCTTTGATTTGGGCAATGCAGTCATCATCATTGGCTGCCATGAAGTGAGCTACACCACTAACCTGGTTGTGAGTGGCCGCTCCCCCCAAAGCCTCCTGGCTGACATCTTCACCAGTGGTGGCTTTAATTACCAGCGGGCCGGTAATGAACATCTGGCTGGTGTTTTGCACCATGAGGATAAAGTCTGTCAAAGCAGGTGAATAAACCGCACCACCGGCACATGGGCCCATAATTACAGATATTTGTGGAATCACACCGGAAGATATGGTATTGCGGTAAAAAATTTGGCCGTATCCGTCAAGGGCGTCAACGCCTTCTTGAATACGTGCGCCGCCTGAGTCACAAATACCGACTACAGGAGCGCCCACCTTTAATGCTGCGTCCAGGACCTTACAAATCTTGGCTGCGTGTACCCGGCCAAGTGAACCGCCGACAACAGTGAAGTCCTGGGCAAAGGCATATACTTTGCGTCCGGCCATCGTCCCATAGCCACCAATAACGCCTTCGTTCGGGTTCTTTACAGATCTAAAATCTATTTCAGTGTTGGCAAAGACATCCAGCTCCTTGAAGGACCCTTCGTCAAATAGTTTTGTGATTCTTTCCCGTGCGGTATATTTGCCGCGTTCATGTTGTTTGTCAATTCTTTTTTGGCCACCGCCGGCCTCAACTTCGGCCCGCAGTTTACCTAGAATATCCAGTTTATCCTGCATACTCATGCGATTACCTCCATTCTAGTCGCGCTCACACAGTTCGATAAGAACACCTAAGGTGGATTTCGGGTGCAAAAACGCTATTCTAGCTCCACCAGCACCATATCTGGGTTTCTCGTCTATTAAACGGACACCTTTTTCCTTGAGTTCGGCTAGTGCTTTTTCAATATTGTCAACCCGGAAAGCGACATGCTGGATACCCGCACCTTTTCTTTCAATGAATTTTGCGATAGGGCCATCCGGCTCTGTTGATTCCAGCAACTCCACTTCGCTTTCGCCTACCGGAAAGAATGCCACCTTAACCTTTTGTTCTTCCACTACCTCCGTTCCGGCCGACTTTAGTCCCAGGGTCTCATAAAACTTAGTGGCTTCAGCTAGGTCTTTAACAGCAACTCCGATGTGATCAATCTTTTTCAGCATCCGAATCCCTCCATGTTTTTGGATTCACAAACCTTATAAACTAACCCCTATAACACATGTTTGGCCCAAGGCGGAACCGGTACACCGGCCCGCCCTGTACCAATATAACAATAACTAGCTTACCTTTTCCCTGATGAAGTTAACAACATTCTCTAACGGGGTACCGGGTCCGAATATTTCGGCGATACCTGCTTCCTTTAGGGCAGGGATATCCTCATCGGGTATAATTCCTCCACCTACAACCAAGACGTCTTCTGCGCCTTTTTCCTTCAGAAGTTTTACTACTTCCGGGAATAGGGTCCCATGGGCCCCAGAAAGGATGCTCATGCCGATTACATCCACGTCCTCTTGCAGCGCTGCTGTCACAATCTGCTCAGGAGTTTGTCTTAAACCCGTATACACAACTTCCATGCCACCGTCACGAAGAGCTTGGGCTATAACCTTCGCCCCACGATCATGACCATCAAGGCCTGGTTTCGCGACCAGAACACGAATGCGTTTCTCGCTCATCTGCTTTCCTCCTTCTCCTAGAATACGATTTGTTGCTTGTACTCACCAAATACATCTCTCAGAACATCGCAAATTTCACCAAGAGTTACATATTCTTTAACTGCATCGACGAATACAGGTATCAAATTGGCATCGCTCTCGGCTGCTTCACGTATTGCTTTCAGAAGTGAATCCACCTTGGCCTGATCTCTTCCCGCCTTTAATTTTGTCAGTTTTTCTACCTGACGCTCACCGACAGACAGGTCAACCTTCAGTAGTCCTTCAGGCGGCTTTTCTTCCATCTGGAATCTGTTTACACCGATCACCGTTTTCTTTTTATTGTCAATATCCAGCTGATACTGGTAAGCAGAGTTATGGATTTCCTTCTGCATGTACTCAATGGCTTTGTCAGCACCGCCCAGGGCATCTATCTTGGTTATATAATCCATAGCCTTTTCTTCAAGAGCATTAGTTAAGCTCTCGATGTAGTAGGAACCACCCAAAGGATCAACCAAATCACAGACACCAATTTCATAGCCGATGACTTGCTGGGTGCGCAGGGCGATCATCACTGACTCATCGCAGGGAAGTGCCAATGCTTCATCATAGGAGTTGGTATGCAAGGATTGGGTACCGCCTAAAACAGCCGAAAGTGCTTCAAAAGCAGTCCTCATGATGTTTACCATTGGTTGCTGTGCCGTAAGACTAACACCTGCTGTCTGGGTGTGGAAACGCAAAGTCCATGCTCTTGGGTTTTTGGCACCGAAACGTTCCTTCATAACCTTTGCCCAAACACGGCGGGCAGCCCGGAACTTAGCAACTTCCTCGAGGAAATTAAGGTGAGCATTGAAGAAGAATGAAAGCCGTGGACCAAAATTATCAACATCAAGGCCGGAATCGACTGCCGCTTGCACATAGGCAATACCGTTAGCCAGGGTGAAAGCGATTTCCTGGGCGGCTGTTGCACCGGCTTCACGAATGTGGTAGCCACTGATGCTGATGGTATTCCACTGTGGGATTTCCGCAGAGCAAAACTCAAAAATGTTGGAGATAAGACGCATAGAAGGTTCCGGTGGTAAAATGTAGGTACCCCGACAAATATATTCCTTAATCACGTCATTTTGAATAGTACCGTTGATTTCTGACTTCTTAAAGCCTTGCTTTTCTGCACAGGCGATGTACATCGCCAATAGCACGCCGGCAGGGGCGTTGATAGTCATTGAGGTGCTGACCTTGCCCAGGGGAATCTGGTCAAAAAGTGTTTCCATATCCGCCAGGGAATCAATGGCTACACCAACCTTACCAACTTCACCCCGTGCCAGTGGATGGTCTGAGTCATAACCAATCTGTGTTGGTAGGTCAAAAGCGCAACTCAAACCTGTTTGCCCTTGTTCAAGCAGGTAGCGGAAGCGCTGGTTGGTTTCCTCTGCGGAGCCAAATCCAGCATACTGGCGCATGGTCCATAGGCGGCCACGATAGAGGTTAGGTTGTACACCTCGGGTAAATGGATATTCCCCAGGCAGTCCTAGATCCTGTTCGTAGTCTCTATCCGCCAGATCGAGGGGTGTGTAAACTGTCTTAATGGTAATACCTGAATCAACTGCAAATTCTGCTTCTCTTTCCGGGCGCCTTTTCATTGCTGCTTCCAGTTTCTCTGCCCATTTTTCTTGGCTGGCAGCAATTTTGTCTAGTTGATCTTGTTTAAACAAAAGATCTCCTCCTTCCACAAATAATTATTCTCTTCCAAGCGCCTCTTTAATCAGAGCCGGGACTTGATAAGGCAGCGGAGCTACTTTGGCGCCGGCGGCGTTCAAAGCGTCTACCTTGCCCTGGTAAGTTCCTTTGCCGCGTTCAATAATAGCCCCTGCGTGTCCCATCCTCTTTCCTGGAGGTGCACTTTTACCAGCGATAAAAGCAACTACCGGCTTGGTCATTTCTTTGATATATTCTGAAGCAATTTCTTCACTGTTACCGCCAATTTCGCCAATTAATACTACAGCCTTGGTTTGGTCATCCTTTTCAAACATCTCTAGAACATCAACGAAGGTTAAGCCAACGGCTCTGTCGCCACCCATGCCAACTACAGTTGACTGGCCAAGGCCGTTGGCGGTTAAATTGCCAACAATTTCATAGGTCAAGGTGCCGGAGCGGGCTACTACACCGATATCGCCCTCAATAAAGTACTGGTTGGGCGGAATGCCCATCTTGCACTTACCGCCTGAAACAATACCGAAAGTGTTCGGTCCAAGCACATATGCTCCTTTACGCTTGGCATAGGCTACGATATCAATTTCATCATATACGGGTACACCCTCTGTTATGATAACGACAACCTTAACCCCTGCCTCCAGATTTTCTATGGCGGCATCCTTGGTTCCAGGTGCCGGAACAAATATAACTGAAGCATCTATACGGTGTTTTTCACAGGCTTCACGCACCGTGTTATATACTGGGATACCCTCCACTTCCTGCCCACCTTTACCGGGGGTGCATCCGGCAACGATTTTGGTTCCATAGGCAAGCATCTGTTTGGTGTGGAAGGACGCCTGTCTTCCAGTTATCCCCATGACTAGTACATTAGTATTCTCATCAATGATAATAGCCAATTTTACTGATCCTCCTTATCAAGAATTTTTATGAATTCGAATGGCTGGATAATAATACAAGACTACTTAACCAACTCAATTATCCTTCTGGCTGCATCTTCCATGAAGTCGAATGCTTCCACTCCGATTGACTTCAGGATTTCCCGGCCCGCATCCTGGTTGGTGCCGACAAGACGGATCACTAGCGGTACCGGGAAGCCGCCGCGTGCTTCATAAACATCCTTGACTGCGTTGGCTACATCATCGCAGCGGGTGATACCGCCGAAGATATTGACGAACAGGCCCTTGGGTTCCAGGCCTAGGAGAATGTCCAAAGCTTTTGCAGTAGCCTCCCTACCGGTACCGCCGCCGCAATCCAGGAAGTTTCTTGGTGTGCCGCCGAAAACCTGCAGGGTGTCAAGGGTGCCCATAGTAATGCCGGCGCCGTTGGCCATGACAGCAATGTCCCCTTCTAATTCTACAAAGGAAAGGCCCAGGTCTGCCGCTGCCCTTTCAGCCGGAGATTTATCATCGACAAACGGTATGCCTTTCATCCGGAATAGGGCATCATCATCGATGGTAACCTTGGAGTCTGCAGCCATCACCTTATCATCACTGAAGACCAGTGGGTTGATCTCAACCAGTTCGGCGTCTTTTTCCTTGCAGATCCTGTAAAGTGTTTGAATTATAGCGATCATTTGCTTACCATGCTCACTTCTTAATCCGAAGCCCATTCTGTTTACAATGTCACGCGCAAAAAAGGGAAGCATGCCTAGTTCCGGATCTATGTGTCTTTTTATGATGTACTCTTCAGGTTGTGCCTCAATTTCCATGCCACCATAAGCGGAGGCGATCATCACGGCTTGTTTGGCAGAACCATCGATAGTTATCGACATATATAGTTCCTTGTCGATTTTTAACTTTTCTTCTACCAGGACGCATTCTACAGGCAGTCCCTGGATAGTCATGCCGAGAACCTCTTCCGCGGCCTTCCTGGCTTCTTCAGGTGTGTTGGGGAACTTAATACCCCCGGCTTTACCTCTCTTACCTGATAGAACCTGCGATTTTACCACACATGGGCCACCAATTTCAGCAGCGATCTTTTCAGCCTCTTCTGGGGTTTTAGCCATTCTGCCTTGCGGGGTTGGAATACCATACTCGGCAAATAGCTCCTTTCCCATATACTCGAACAATTTCACGGGCTAGATCTCTCCTCTCCATTTTTATATTTGGCGCTTTACTTGAAAATATTACTAACTATTACTACTTCTTCGCTTACTTTCCTTTTCCTTCTTCTATCACTGTTATTTTTCTGTATTCCTCTATTTTCCCATTTTTCCTCTCCCTGATCGTGCATAATAAACAACCTACCCTGAAGCTAATATGCATAATGCATTTAAAATATGTGTTTGTTGCATTACTGCTAGTTTATATATATTTAAATTCTCTTTTTTAATGTAACCCCCTACATGTGACCCTCTATCCTAATCACAAAACAATGCACAACCAAAAGGAGACAAAAAATTAACCACATAATCAATAATGGTTTTATCATGGAAACCTAAATTTAAAAAAGGTTTTAGCCCAACCTAAATTTAATGGTCGGGCATTTCTATAATACAATCTTAAACCTCTCTCCAATAAGACAATATCAGCCTTTGCAGTCATAGTTACCCCTGCTGTTTTTTATAATATCCGTATTTACTACTTAACGGCGTAAATCCTCATACCTTCCTGATAGAGATCCCCGCCCAGGGTGTCGTTAACAACTACCATGGGGAAATCCTCGACCACAAATTCGTGAACGGCCTCAGCCCCCAGGTCGGGGTAAGCAATAACCTTGGCGCTTTTGATGCTCTTGGCAATTAGTGCCGCTGCACCGCCAATTGCAGCAAAATAAACTGCCTTATATTTTTTCATGGCATCTATTACTTCCGGGGATCTTTTCCCTTTACCGATAGAAGCCTTTAGGCCCAACTTATGCAGTTCAGGAGCATATGGATCCATACGATAGCTAGTTGTTGGACCACAAGAACCAACGACCTTACCCGGTTTTGTGGGGCTTGGACCTACATAATATATTATTTGACCTTTGGGATTAAAAGGTAGCTCATTCTCTTTTCCTTCTTTAATTAAGTCCACCATTCTTTTATGGGCAGCATCCCGGCCGGTATAAATGACACCACTGATTAAAACCTGCTGTCCAATCCGAAGTTTTTCTACATCTGCATCAGCTAATGGTGTTGTAAGCTTAATTGGGGTCAATATTTTCACCTCCCCTATTAATTCAAATCCCTATACTGTTTAAAGAATAACTTCTTGGTGTCTTGCTGCGTGGCAGTTGATGTTAACTGCTACAGGCAAGCTGGCTATATGGGCAGGGTAAGTGTTTATATGCACAGCAAGCGCATAAGTCCTGCCGCCTAGACCCTGGGGGCCCATTCCCATATTGTTTATTTTTTCCAGTAATTCTTCCTCAACTGCAGCCATAGCAGGATCCTTGCTCTTTTCACCAACCTCCCTTAATAGAGCTTCCTTTGCTATTAAGGCCGCTTTTTCCATGGTGCCACCAATGCCTACACCAATAATAACAGGTGGGCAAGGATTGGGACCGGCGTTTTTAGCTACCTCCAGCACAAAGTCCTTTACACCCTCAACACCGTCTGCTGGTTTAAGCATTTTAACGGCGCTCATGTTTTCAGCGCCACCACCCTTGGGACATACAACAATTTTGAGGTTTTCACCCGGTACAATTGTCGTATAAATTACGGGAGGTGTATTGTCCCCGGTGTTTTTGCGATCCAATGGGTGACTGACAATGGACTTTCTAAGGTAACCTTCAGTATAGCCTTTGGCTACACCGGCCGATATGGCCTCATAAAGGTCTCCCCCCTCAATGTGAACATCCTGTCCTAGTTCCAGAAAAACAACGGTGAAACCGGTATCCTGGCACATTGGGGCTTGCTCTTCCCGGGCTATCTCGGCGTTTTTAAGGATAATCTGCAAAATTTCTTTGCCGGTGTTAGAAGCTTCTGTTTCTAAGCCCTTTTTGATCGCCCTGATAACATCTTCCCCAAGGTTATAATTGGACTCCATGCACATTCTGGCTACATTTTCTGTAATTACACTTGTGTTAATGGTTTTAATTTCTATTCCCCCCTTTGCTGAG
>Ga0004534J46558_1001538_pt1 | contig 15260 bp, 13 predicted proteins | sample BioPla1RNA1_FD_46558 | JGI IMG/M metagenome (IMG submission 46558) | reverse complement strand
AGACTGTGGCCTCCACGGGCAGGCTGTCCAGCTCAAACCCAAATCTGCAAAACATCCCCGTCAGAACGGAGCTGGGACGCGAGATACGCAAGGCATTCATACCCTCTGCGCCAAACAGAGTGATCCTGGCGGCGGATTATTCACAGATTGAGCTGAGGCTTTTGGCCCTCTTTTCGCGGGACGATACACTGCTCAAGGCTTTTGCCCAAAATCTGGATATCCACAGGCAAACTGCCGCCATCATCTACAATGTCGCCGTGGAAGACGTGAGCGCAGATCAGCGTCGTGAAGCCAAGACCATCAACTTTGGCATCCTCTACGGCATGGGACAGGTGAAGCTTTCCCGAGAGCTGAGTATCACCCGTAACGAAGCCAAAGAGATGATAGACAACTACTTCGAGCGCTTCCCCACTATCCAGTCCTACATCACCAGCAGCGTTGAGAGCGCCAGGCAACAGCATTTTTGCAGCACACTCTTTGGCCGCAAACTGTACCTGCCCAATATCACCAGCTCCAATCAGCGACTGAAAAGCGAAGCGGAACGCGTGGCGGTGAATATGCCCATCCAGGGCTCAGCCGCCGATCTGATCAAGATCGCCATGCTGGAAATAGACAGAAAGATCAAGGATGATCCACGCATCAAGATGATTTTGCAGGTGCATGACGAGCTGGTCTTTGATGTGGAGGAAGACCTGGTGGAGGAAGCAAGCGCCCTGATCCGCAAGGCGATGGAAGGTGCTCTGCCGGCACAATATAGGGAGATTATCAAGCTCAAGACGGATATCGGCATTGGCAAAAACTGGTTTGAGGCACACTGATAATCCCGGGCCCGGATAATCGCTTTTTCACATCCGAATCAAAGTATACAAAAAGGGGCGAAGTCCTTTTGGAACTTCGCCCGCTTTTCAGAGTTAAGGAGTAAGTAGTATGTATGTTATTAGTTATATCCCTGGCTGATGGCATCACCGAGATCGAAGATGGGCAGGTAGATCACCACAATGATACTACCCACGATGGCGGCCATGATCACGATCAGGAGGGGTTCGATCAGTGATGTGAGCCTGTCGATCACGGAGTCCACAAGTTTCTCATAAAACTCGGCTGCTTTTCCCAGGAGCTTATCCATATCTCCTGTTTCTTCACCGGTGGCAATCATCTGCAGCAAGGTGGGCGGGAAAAGTCCGGTTCTGCGGAAGGCATTAGCCACGCCATAACCCTCCTTCACAAGCACTCTTGCCTTGCGTATTCCGCCTTCTACGACAGCGTTTTGGACCACGTTTTCCGTGAGTTCCATGGTGTCCATAATCGGCACACCGGCTGCCATGAGGATGGAGAATGTGCGGGCAAACTTGCTCATGATGGAGTTTGAAAGCACCCTGCCGATGACGGGGATTTTGAGTTTCAAGCCATCAATTACATAGCGGCCTCTATCTGTGAGATAGATCAAAAATACACCAATCACTATTGCAATCACGATGAGAATCGTGCCGAACACGTTGTTCACAATGAAGTTTGAAATGGCAATTGCGGCGAGTGTGGGGCCGGGAAGTTCAGCTCCAAAGTCGCTATACACTTCAGCAAACATTGGGATGATGTAGTAGAAAAGGGCCCAGGTCACGAAGGCCAGGAAAACCAGGATAAATATCGGGTAGGCCATTGCTGAGACCACCTTGCGGCGCGTGTCTTCGATCTTTTCCAGGTATTCTGCCAGTTCGTCCAGGACGGTGTGCAAGGTACCCGAAACCTCACCCGCTGTAACCAATGCCACATATAGGGGGTTGAACACGCCGGGGTGTTGCTGCATTGCTTCGGAAAGCGAATATCCCTTGCGGATGTCGTCCGAAATCTTGCGTAGCACGCGGCTGAATCTTTTGTTTTTCTCTTCCTTTTCCAGGTCTGTGATGGCTTTTTCGATGGTGAGACCGGCACTAAACATAGTGGAAAGCTGGCGCGTGAAGAACACCAAAGTGCGCAGGGAGACGCCCGTACGCCACTTGTAGAAGGTGAACATCAGTTTGTCAAAGAGCGAGAGCTTTCCTTTGAAGGCTCCTTCAGATGCCGCTTTGACACTGATAATGGTGCTGCCTTCTTTGGCCAGTTTATCCACTGCCATATCCAAGGTATCCGCTTTGATAACTCCCTCAACGCGAGCACCTTTAGCATCTTTTACGACATAAGCGAAATTTGGCATGGTATTACCTTTCTATTTTTATTAATCGACGATTGTCATTTTGATGACCTCACGAATAGTCGTGACGCCACGTTTCATTTTGGTGATAGCTGCATCGTGCAGGGTACGCATTCCGGCTCTCAGTGCAGCATCTCTGATCATATCCTGGTTGCCGCCTTCATAGATGATACCCCTGATTTCGGGATTCACGGTAAGACATTCAAAGATACCGGTTCTACCGGAGAAGCCGGTGTTGCCACAGTGGATGCAGCCTTTGCCCAGCTTGAAGTTGATGGTGGCAGCTTCTTCAGGCGTGAGGCCGGCGTCTCGAATTTCCTGTTCTGTGGGCTGATAGTCATCTATGCAATAGGGGCATATCTTTCTCACCAAGCGCTGGGCCATCACCAGAGACAGCGACGAACCCACGAGGTAGGGCTTGATGCCGATATCTATCAGACGTGTGATCGTGGACGGGGCGTCGTTGGCGTGAAGCGTGCTGAACACCAGGTGACCGGTGAGTGAGAATTTGATGGCGATGTCAGCGGTTTCTTCGTCACGAATTTCACCGATGAGCACGACGTCAGGGTCTTGACGCAAGACGGAACGCAGGGCAGCACCGAAGGTGAGGCCGATCTGCTCCTTTGTCTCTATCTGTGTGATTCCGTCCAGACGATATTCCACGGGGTCTTCCACCGTTACGATGTTGGTTTCGATATCCTGAATCTCCTTGAGCGCAGCGTGCAGCGAGGTGGATTTACCGCTACCGGTGGGTCCGGAAACGATAATGATTCCATAGGGTCTGCGGATGATCTTGTCAAAGATCTCCATATCTTCTTCTTCAAAGCCCAAAGTGGAGAGCGTGAAACCAAATTCTCCCTTGTCGAGCAGACGCATCACGACCTTTTCGCCCAAAACTGTGGGGGTGATGGACACACGGACGTCCACGCTTTTCATGGCTGTTTTGAGTGAGATGTGACCGTCCTGAGGCAGGCGACGCTCAGCGATATTGAGCTTGGACATCACTTTTACGAGTGAGATCAGGCCGGGGTGCATGCCTATGGGAGGAGTCATGACCTCACGCAGGGCGCCGTCTACACGATAGCGGATGCGTGATGTTTTGGTAAGTGGTTCGATGTGAATATCGGTTGCACCGGCTTTGATAGCTTCGTTGATGATGAGGTTCAAGAGCTTGACTACCGGGGCATCTGCATCGGAGGAGGCAGCGGAAATGGTGATCTCGTTTTCATCTTCGTCGACGGCGACAAAATCAAAGTCTCCCACCGCATCTTCCACCTGGCTGGTGGTGCGGATGCTTTTGTAGTATCTTTCTATGGTATCTGTGAGCGTAGTTTCTCCGATCAACTCCGGCTTAATCGGTTTTCCGATCAGCTTTTTCACGGCATCCAAAACCGTGAGGTTTTCGGGGTCGGTAAGAGCGACCACTACTCCGTCCGGCTCTTCACGGAGAGCGATGACTCGGTTTTGCTGAGCGTAGGGCTCTGGGATCAGAGACACCACTTCCAGATCCAAGTCCATCAGTTCACTGGGGTTTACAATATCGTAGCCCAGCTGCAGGTGCAAAGCATTTAATAGCTGTTTTTCGGTCAGATAGCCAAGTTTAATCAGCGTTTCGCCTATTTTCAAGCCGAAATTGTTCTGCTTGATCATGGCCTCTTTGACCATTTCTTCGGTTACGTAGCCCTCATTTATCAGCACTTCGCCGATACGGGCAAATTGGGGGTTGTAGCTCATTGGCTCTTCCTTAAATGGTATTTTATTAAAGTATAGGCTTTAAGAGCCGCTTGTGTCGATAGCATTCCTTTCATCTTTTTATTGGTTTGAGCACCGGAAGACCGGAGCCTTCCGGTGCCCATAATGGTTAATATTATTTAGCCGGGGATGACAGTAGCCCAGCGGTATAGTAGTACAGTCACGTTTGCAGAAACGTCATGTCCAAACAGGGTAGCCGTAATACTGGAGGTGCCTTGTCCGGGCAACCCTACTCCTTCGGCTTCTGGGACTTGGTTTATATGGTACTTGATCCTGCCTTTGGCTTTCCCATGGAAGTCCGCATACATGGGGTCTGGTGCTATTGCATTTGGATAGAACATACTTACCGTGGTGATGGTCCATGGTTCAAAGATATCGTTAAATGTTCCAAAGACGGGATCATCATCCTCCGCCGTCAGGCCTTCCTGGAATGAATTCACAAACACAAAGGTACCCAACGACGACGTGAGATGGATTTTCTGCCTGCCAATCAGTGAGCCTTGGCCGTCTCGCACTCTGCAGTGGACGCTGACGTATCTCCAGGTTGGTGACGATGGGCCAAAGTTTACGTGTTGAGGATTGGGCAGCACTTCCAGGCGCGGCTCATTGAGCGGCAATGTCAGGTTGGCAATCCCGTAAATCTTGGGATTCTCTCCAGAACCTGTGGAAGCTTGCACGGTGATGGACTCGTTGGTGTAGATACCGGGATAGGTGATAAAGGTGTAGGCTGTGCCTGCGAGAGAGTCGTCATCCACGCTCACATTACCCACCGCACCCCAAGAATGTATGGTGCAGTTGGTAAAGTTGTTGAGCAGCTCAAAGAAAACCGTGGTGTCATCTTGCACGGGGTTTCCATAGATGTCGTGGACGTTCGCTCCTGCCACAACTCTCCACACTCCACCACCCATAGCCTGTCCTGTATTGATGCGGCCGATAAAGGGCGTAATACTGGCTGCAGGACCGCTATGAATGACGATGTTGGTCTTGGTGGCGACGATCTCGACATCGTCCGATTCTCGCGTGTGTGAAGCTCTGACGGCCAAAACTCCGGACTCAGTTCCGGAATTGACCGAAATCTGGGCTTCACCTCCTGTACTCATCACCATCACCGGCTGGTTTGAAGGTTGATTGTTCAGGTTTGCGCCGGAGGGTATACTTCCCACCAGTTGGAACCAAACCGGTTGCTGGGTATCCACCAGGTTTCCGTTGATGTCTTTCAGTTGTACTCTCAAGATGGCCGATTCGTCTCCACCGGTGCCGCGTACTTTCAGCTCCAGGACTTCTGTTTGGGTAAATCCAATGGAGTGGATCTGGCTGGAGGTGATAGTGAACACGGTTTCGGCCTGGAGGGTATCTCCGTTGGCGGAGGCAGTAATGGTGGCAGCGCCGGCTCTCAGGCCGGGGATCAAACGTGTATGAGCGACGCCATCGGCCTGTGTGCTCACGTTGATCATCTGGGAGGTGTTGATAAAGGTTCCCAGGTCGGTGCCAAATTTAACTCTCTTGCCGCCGCAAACGTTGCCGTAAGTATCTGTAAGCCTTGCAGAGAGGCGAATTTCGCCTTCAGATTCCAAGGGACAGGTATCGGTCTCGGTGGCTTCTCCATCTTCGATCACAAATGTCTTCAGGCTCAGTGCGGCAGGATCGCCGGCTGTGATGGTCACATTCTGGCTCTTGCTCACCGTTCCTATCGAGGCGGTAATGGTCTCGACGTGGTCTTCACTCGTGATGAGGTTGGATGCTTTATAGGTGATTTTGGCAATACCGTTCATAGTTCTCACGACGGCTGAATTGCCCAGCTCAGTTCCAGATTCACCTCCTTCACCCGTGCCCGTCCAGAAGGAACCCATGATACAATCGAAGGTTACCAGGGTGTTGTTGGGTACGTTTTGCCCCAGCTCGTTTTTCACTGTAGCGGTAACGCTATGGGTTTGCGTCACTCTTGAGTTGGTGGGAGCTTTGAGGTTGATAGACTCGATGGCAGGAACTTCCAAGATCGTGACATTGATGGTCTTGGAGTCTTCGGAGGCTATGGAGGTTGATCCACCGCCTTCCACAAAGTTGCGCACCACTGCAGTGATGGTGGCTTCGCCTACGTCTCCATCATCCCAGAAGGTGGTGACAGCGACGCCTGTGCTATCTGTAGGCACGTTGGCGAGCACTCTGCCGATATCGGTCTTGAAGCTCACTATTTGGCTTGGGACACCAAAGCCTTCACCGTCTTTCACCTGCACGCGAATTTCGGAAGTGGTGATATTGCGGTCGGCATAAATGGTATCCGGTGTAGCCTCAATAGAGGTGATAAAACGCTGCGCTGAGAGGTCATGATCCACAGCCACAGGGATGTTGCGCCTATCGCAAGACGTGGCCAGAATCACGAGCATCAGCACCATGATTGACAGCATTAAGGGTCTGGATTTAAATCTCATTATTCTCCCCCTTCTTCGATTTCCTCGCCTTCTACTTCTTCCTCTTCATATTCGATCAGCTGACGTGTAAGTCTTTCATCCACCTTGGCTTCGGGAGCTGTCTCAAAGACCGAAACCAAACGGGGAGTGATCTCCATGATGAGGTCTGTGTTTTCCACCACTTCATATTGGTGTTGGAAAAGCTTTCCAACGAAGGGAAGGTCGCCAAGGAAAGGAACTTTATTGGTTTTCTTGGTGATGCTGCTGTTGAGCAGACCGCCAATTACGATCTTTTGTTCGTTGGGAACTGTCACGGTGGAGGTTACTTTGCGCACTTTGGTGCGGGGCACATATCCACCCACGAGGTCTGTCACAGAGCTCACTTCAGGAGCGATGGAAGCGGTGATCATTCCTTCTGAATTGACAGTAGGAGTGACGGTGAGGATGATACCCACCTCTTCGCGCTCGACCTGAACCTGCTTGTCGTTGTCTGTTACCACGAAGGGCACCACTTCACCCATATGGATAGTGGCTTCGGAGCCGTTCATGGTTGTGACGCGTGTGTCTGTGAGCAATTGGGCTGCGTTGTTTTCCAAAAGCCAGTCTACAGTGATGTCAAACGCAGTGAGTTGACGGCTGAAGTGGCCAATGTCTTTGAGCCCATTGATGCGCTGGAAGTGTTGTTCACTGGGCAGTTGTGCAAAGTTTGTGGGGTCTCCGTGAGGCAGGTATCCATCAACATCTGAGTAGTTGAAGGGTAGTCCTGTACCTCTGGCATTTACGGGGTCTTCAGCCAGGATGGTGGTGAGATGGTTGAGGCGGCTCCAATCTATGCCCATCTTTCTGGCATGATTGAGATGCACTTCGATGAGGCGCACTCTGATCTCGATCTGCTTTTGATCCACGTCGATGCTGGTGACCAATTCTTCGATATTCTTGAAGGTTTCGGGGTTTGCATAGACCATCACTGCGTTTTGGCCTTCCAGGGGCACCACCTTGCCGGCGGTATCTTCCAGGGATTTGGCCACTTTCTCAGCGTCAAGATTCTTGAGATAGATGATCTTGCTGCGTTCTCCTGATTCTTCTGAAATGTTTTGCTTGGTACCCACGACGAAGGTGTTTTCACCCTCAACTCTGTAGGCAAGCCCGGCAACTCTGGCCACCAAGGACACTGCCGTTTCGATGGGCACGTCTTTGATGTTCAGGGTCACTCTACGTTCTTCCCTGTCGCCTGTGCTGGTATCAGCAGCAAGAACGATGTTGCAGCCACTTTGGCGTGACAAGGCATTCAATACCGAGGATAGAGTCGCATCATCAGCATTGTAGCTAACTTTAGTAGTAAGTTTGCTGGATTGCGCCATCAGTCCAACAGCCAGCCATGCCATGGCCAACAAGAGGATGATCCGCAAAAATGATTTTGAGTTTGGGCTAAGTGTCATTTAGGTTCTCCCATTATTTACATTTATATTTATTTACCAATTTCCTGTGGTGCCAGTACTGGCTTCCATTTTATCAAAGTCTGGCATGGGTGGTCTCGGTGCCAGGTAGGTAGTCACTGTATTGCCACCAAAATAATACTTGATCCAGTTGTGACCAATGTCAATGATCCTACGGCCTTCCACGGTTTGACCAACCGTGGCATAGTAGTTTTGATCACGGTATTCGATGGTTGCGTATTTCTGTCCATCTTCCATAATGGAGGTGGAGGAAAGCCTGAAGGTATTTCTCACGCTATCCAAAAACTCACGCTCCAGATCCAGCTTGTCTTTGATGATATTGCCCTGACGCAGCGGGTCGCGGGTAATACTAAACACAAACTCCTTACGGTCTTGAATGGAGTTTTCGATGGCTTTGATCTTTATGAGCAGGGAATCTGAAACGGATTCCTTGGAGTGAATGGATTGCTCTGGGACGCTCTTCATCTTATAGTAGTTTGTATAAAGACGAACTCCCAACACCAGGAAGATGATCACGATCAAAGTGATGGCCAAGTCTTTTAGATATCTCAGTTGCATTTAAGCCTCCTTCTTCACTTTGAATATGGAAAGTTCGATCAATATTTTATATTTAGACACCGCATAGTCTTCCGTCTTCTTATCGCCTTCAGCAGAAGGTGTGACGTCTATGTAGTGAATTTTGATGATATTGTCGAGTGCTTCCAGGTCTGAAAGGAATTGTCCCATCTGTACGAAGGTACCTTCCAGTTCCAGGTTGTAGGTGGTTTCAATGAGTCCCGGCAGTGAGAACTTATTGGAGTCTGAAAGCTTGTTGATGGAAATTCTGCGATCATGGGCCAGCTCGCCGATGTGCCTTTTGAAGTCGTTGATCTCTTCAAAGGTGAATTTGCCTGATTTGGACAAGCTGTTGTCTATGATCAGGGAAAACTGTGACAGCTTCTCATCCATGATGCGGGCGCTATTCAGCCTTTCCTGGGCAGTCTTGATCTGGTTGTCATAATCTTTCACCTTCTTCAGGCCGTTGTTGAGGTTGTTGGCACTGGCAGTAAAGATCAGTACGGTGACCAGGATCATCAGCAAGATGAATACGAGGTACTTTTCTCTCATTGTATTTCACCTCCGGGAACTCTTGTGGGCTCTTTGCTGTAGCACTCGATCACAAATTCCAAGATTGCGGTGTCCTTAACTACCTGCTTGTTGATGGCACCAGATTTGATATAGGGGAAATCGTTGCTGATCTCCGGGTTGGATTTCAACCGCAGGATAAACTCGTTGATCAGGTCTATCTCCCGAATGTTGTTGTCCACGGGTGTGATTCCATTGAGGGTAAGCACACCATTGGCAAAGGTAAACTTGCGCACTGCTAACTTGTGGTCTATTTCCTGAGAAAGAGCCACCAGCTTGTTTGCCCAGAAGATGCGGTCGTTGAAGGTTCTTGCCAGGCGATCCAAGTCTTGGCTGGAAAGATATTCTCCGCTGATTCTATACTGATCAATCTGAGCTTGCGTCTCTTTTAGGAACTTCTGCCTGTTGGCTACCTTTTTGTTCAGCTGGCTGCTGATATAAAAGTGGGCGGCCAAAAGGATCACAATTCCAATACCAAATACGATGATCGCCTGGATAAACTGTTTGTTTTCACGCTCAGCTTGCAGCTTCAGGTCGCCGTATTTGTTGAGATTGATTTTGAAATAAAATTGATTCATAACATATTCCTATTCCGCCCGCATGGCCAGGCCAACTGCCAGAGCCAATTGAGGGTCTTTTTTATCGATAAACTTTTCGGGCATCTCTACATTGATGAAAGGCAAGAATATCTCGGTGGGAAGGTTCACTTTCTCCTCGATAAACTCGGGCAAACCTTTCAACTTGGCAGTTCCGCCCATCAAGTAGACTTTGCGAAAATCGCTGTTACCGGCTTCTTTGACGTAGAAACGCAGTGAACGACGTATCTCATCTACGATTGCCTCTTCAGTGGGCTTCTCGGTGATATCCAGCATGCTCAGGGTGCGAACTTCAGAGGCGCTGGGGTCGTCCAAAAGGCCGAATTCCAGCTTGTGGTTTTCTGCTTCTTCCCATTCCATCGAGCGTTTGCGCATGATGTCTTTTGTGAAGTTGTAGCCACCATAGGGGATATCACGGGCAAAGAACCTTGCATCGGGACCCCAAATCACCATGTTGGTACGATGAGCTCCCAAGTTCAATAATACATAAACACCTTCTTCAACGTAGGCGTTGAGCATGAAGCTGTTGGCTACTGCCAGAGAATCAATATCCACCAAGTTAGGTGCCAAGCCGGCGGTTTGCAGGATGTTGGTGTGTTCATTGATCAGCTCTTTGGAGGTAGCACCCAAGAGGATGTTCATGTTGTTTGTTTTCTCTTCGACGCTAAGCACCTGATAATCCAGCACCATGTCTGATCCAGAAATGGCGATGTGTTTCTTGGCTTCAAAGAAGAGGGCTGATTCCAGCTCTTCGTCTGGAAGAAAGATGGTTTTGATCTGTTTGATGCTGGTGTTATCCCCTCCCACAGAAGTGACCAAGTGTTGCACTCTTTTGGGATTGATACGCAGGGTCTTGAGGATGTCCACCAACACGGGACCGTAACGTTCAGGGCGCAGGTCGCCGGGGATGTATTCCACTCCATGGGCAACCGTGGGTCGGATTTCATAGTTGAGCAGCTTAAAGCCTTCGTTGAGTCGTCTAAGATGCACGACCTTGACGCTGTGGCTGCCCAGGTCAATTCCAACCGATTCCTTGAACTTGAGCGTTTTTTGTTTCTTCATAGTTCCTCTTTTATATATGGAGCTTATTTTATAGCATGTGGCATGTAAGTCGGGTTTCTGACCTCCCATTTCACGCCGGTGAAGGTCTTTGCTTCTTCACGCGTTACCTCGGGGAAGTCCAGTGGTGAGGTGTAGTAAAAGCGGTCATCGTAGTGATAGTTTTTCTGGTATCCGGTACCTGTTCCGGAAGCGCCGGGATAGTCCCTCGTTGTAAGCGTAATTCCCAAAACGGGGTCTACATGTGAAACCGCACCCGGAGCGCTGCTTCCCCCGCACTGGTCAATTGTCTGATCCCAGATTCCCGTGGGGTTCGGATATTCCTGGTCGTAATAGTTGCGGTGCACAAAGCCACGTCGGCGTTGCGAGATAGACCCATAAACGTTGATATATCCACGCTCCAAATAGGGCGCTCTTTCGGGCCAAAGCGGGTTGTACCAAGGATAGTCTATCTGAGTGGTGTTGTTGGACCAGCCGGTGTTTGTCCGTTGCGGGAAGGGTCTGCGATGCAGGTCTATCTTGGTGTACAGGATGCCGTTTATCAATACATCCGGCACCGATGGGTGCGGGTGTTGGTATTCAAAGGTGAATACGCCATCCCTTCTGGTATCGCCATGACCATTGCCCAGAGCGGCCATTGCCGCATAAATCCATACTCCTCCCTTGGGCTGAGTATTGCCGGGACCAACGGCATCATGGTGACGCAAGGTATCGGCGGGGTCCCAATAACCATATTTGACCACTATGGATTTCCAGGCTACCAGGCCCACCACGTCCCGTTTATTGGTTAACGGTGGATCGCCGCGGGGAGTGTTTCTAAGGAGAATATCTCCCAAAATGAAGATGGTATCCTCACAACCATAGGTTTGGTAGCCATCAAAAGTTCCCTTAATCCAGAGCCTGTTGGGAACCATATGCGATCTGTTTGCGAGGTTGTTCGCGCCAAGTGGAGTCCAGATAGTATCCGGCACAGAGTAATAGTTTACCCCGATGGAGTCTTCTTCGTTTCCCGGGGGATATTTATGGGGCGGATAATAGGTGAATTGTTCCGCTGGACCACGTATGATCTCACCCAAATAGGCGTCTGCAGAGCTGCCGTTAACATTGAGATAAACGATGAATTTAGGGTCGCGATTAGGCCCGATTTGATTACCGTTTCTTCTCAGGGTGGTGGCTTCCTCAGGAAAGTTGGTATAGGCATAGTTTTCGGTGAGGCCGCCCAGGAAGATATCATCTTCGGGGAAGTCATGTCCTCCACCGGGCCACACTCTGATTTCCCCGGCAGTAGTCACCCAACCGTGGAAGGTGGGCCAGTTGTTGTTGCTGCCGCCACCTGCCTGGCGTATCCAGATATCTTCGTTGCTGTGAACCCTGCCGTAGAAAACGTCCGGGCCATAGTGACGAATTGGGAATCCGTTTGGGTCTTTATCAAAATCTGTAAAGTACATAAACTTGGCGAAGGTCTCAAATTCCAAGGTAAAAACGCCATACTTTTGCACGACTGACCTGGGGCTGCCGGCAGCTGCATACCTGGTGCCACGGTGCGTATACACGCGGCTATGGACGTTGGTGATCTGCCTGGTGTCTCCCTGCGTAATACCTTCATCCACAAGCTCTGTGCCGCCGGGAGTAAGTAAAGACTTGATCCTGAAGGTCTTGCTCGCCTGAGTTCCGGTAACTTCCACATTGCGTTCACTGGTGACAATGGGTACGGCAATGGAGCGCAGTTGATCCATAAGAGCTTGGCCTCTATAGGCTTCACTCCTCAGCAGCAATAAAGATTGAGCGCTTTCATAGTCATAATGAAAACTCATAATATCCCTGTATGCCAATCCGGCCATGGTAAAGCCGGACATCACGGATATCACCATCAAGAGCATGGCTATACTCACGTTGCCGCTTGGGTTTTTCAAAATTGCTTTCATTTTAAATCTCCTCAACAACGTTAAGTGTTGTCATTTCTTCACCATTTGGGTGCGAAAGTTTACATGTTTGTATCGTTTGGGTCCGATCTCGACCTTGGCCCTGAGCGTCACTTCAAGTGCTTTGACGCTGCTGCCTGCGTTTATCTGCTTGAACAAGATTTCGTCCAGGCTGATATAATCCTGCTTCCCTATTTTGGGAAACAATACCAGTGAAACGGAAGACCCTTCGCCCTTGTATAGTCTTCGGCAACGCACAGCACCGTTGGAATAGTAAAAGTCTGCATAGTCAGTAGGCAAAAGCCCCTGCTCATAGGTTGCTGTAGGTATTACTCTGATGGCATTTGATTGCCTTGCTCCGTAGGGAGCATTCAAAAACTGGATGGTGACGGCGTTGTTTACGCCGTAGTATTCTTTTGGGTTTCTAAACTGGTAGTCACCGAGGCCGGTCTGCGTGAGAGCGGCACCATCGTCGCCCATGGGAATCCCAAATTTGATATAGTTTATCAGCTCGATGGCGTCGTTTTGCAGCTCGGCATATTTCTTCAGTTCATCAAACTTTCTAAAGAAGACAGCCACGCCGCTGCCCGATATCATGACCATGATCACGGTGATACCCATCACCACGATCAGTTCTATCAGGCTGACGCCTCGTTGGTTGGATAATATGTTCCGGGTCTTTCTCATCAGAAGAAATCCTCACGCATACTCAGGGTTCTGACTTGATCGGTAGTGGGGTCTTTCCAGGTCATTGTCGCTGTCAGTGCGGTGAATGGGATCGACCTTTCGTTTGTTACATCAGTTCCGACCGAAGCGGTTACCGACATCCTTCCTGTGATAGGGTGGCCTTTTTCGCGCTGCTGGATCACGTATTCCACATTTTTCTGCAGCTGGAAAGGTTGGCCATTTTCGTGGCGATAGTACTCCAGCTCCAGTTGGCCTGCCAGGAGCAGCATCACCACTCTGTCACGGTAGTTTGTTGCCAAGGTTTTTTCGGCGTAGATGATACCTATATACAGGCTGGTGGTGAGAATGACCAATACCACCACCAAAACCAGGGCTTCAATCAAAGTGAAGCCCCTGGCTTGGCGAAGTATGGTCATGGGGTTTACTTTCTCATGTTTTGAGTTTGGTTTTTCGCCCATGATCGGAAGCTTCATATTTAAAATCCTGCACCAGTAGCAAAGAGCTTGGGATTATCGGCCAGTTCTTCAGCTACTGCGCGATCAATTAGATTGTTCATTACAAGGTTGTATAGAGATTGATCACGCGTCTGCATTCCCTCTTTGGTGCTGGACTGGATCACGGAAGGAATCTGATAGGTCTTTTCCTCACGGATCAGGTTTCGCACCGCAGCGTTGGCGATCATGATCTCTACTGCAGGCACACGTCCCTTGCCGTCTTTGGTTTGGATAAGCGTCTGAGATATCACCGCTTCCAAAGATTCAGAAAGCATGGAACGAACTTGTTGTTGCTGCTCTTTGGGAAACATATCAATTACACGGTCGATTGACTTGGTACAGCTTCCGGTATGCAAAGTGGCAAAAACAAGGTGCCCGGTCTCTGCAGCCGTCAGTGCCAAAGATACCGTCTCAAGGTCACGCATTTCACCAACAAGGATCACGTCAGGGTCTTCACGCAGGGCACTTCTCAGCGCGGCGGTAAAGCTCCAGGTGTCGTGGCCCAGCTCCCTTTGATTGATCAATGAGTTTTTGCTGCGGTGAACAAACTCGATGGGGTCTTCCACCGTGATCACGTGGCAAAAACGTGTGTCATTGATGGTATCAATCATAGTTGCCAGCGTGGTGGATTTACCACTGCCGGTGGGGCCGGTCACCAGGATTAATCCCTTTTCCTTTTGAGTTAAACGTTTCAGTACCTCGGGCAAGTGCAGCTCTTCATAGGGCTTGATCTCATTGGGGATCACACGGAAGGCCGCAGATATGCCGTTAATTTGATGAAAAGCGTTCACACGGAAGCGGACATCGTTTGAGAGCTTGGTAGAAAAGTCTATCTCCAGGTTCTTCTTAAACAACACCTGCTGACTTTCGTTCATCACTCCATAAACGAGGCTCTCTACATCTTCCAGGGTTTGGACGGGTAGATTCAGCTTCTTCATCTGACCATTGACTCTCACCATGGGGTGAGCACCAGCGGCCACGTGAAGGTCTGAGGCGCCTGCTTCGGCTGTGAACCGTAGTAGTTCGTGGATAGTCAACTTAAATCCTCCAGATCAGTCGGTTTCGGTCCCTCCGGATTCCGGGTCTGTCCAAGTATCAATACCATAACCATGGAATTTGGCTTCTTTTACATCATACCAAACTTGCTTGCCTTCGCCGCCGGGGAAATCAGCAGTGGAAGTAGCAATATATTTGGTAGGGGGGTTGCCTGTTACTTCAAATTGCCAGTTGCGGATGGTGGCTTCGCCCAAGCGAGCTTCTTTGAGAGCCTGCTCTTTGGTGAAACCTTCAGTGCTTCCCGTTGTCTGCAACTGAACGTCATACACTTTACGTAGGGTGCTAATAGCTGTTTGGGCTTCAGTGGAACGTGATTTTTCCACATACCTTAGATAACGAGGTACGGCCAGGGCCGCCAAGATGGCTACGATAATCACAACCACCAAGATTTCGATAAGGGTGAAACCCTTCTGGTTTTTGAGTTTACTCAGCATTTTCGCTTTTCCTCCTGGGAAATGTTTTTTGTGTTTTAATACTTGTTGCACGTTACGAGCCAATTGTCAAAATAAAAACTCG
>Ga0004534J46558_1007219_pt1 | contig 15592 bp, 15 predicted proteins | sample BioPla1RNA1_FD_46558 | JGI IMG/M metagenome (IMG submission 46558) | reverse complement strand
GCGCTGAATAGCCTGACCGAGCGGGTCGGTGAACCGCGGGCGAATATTGAGGAGTACCGTTTTCCCGACGGGCGCAGGGTTTACCTGCTCGCCGAAGGGAGGCTGGTTAACCTGGCCGCCGGTGACGGGCACCCCGCCGAGATCATGGATCTATCCTTCGCCCTGCAGTTCCTGGCAATGGATTACCTGCGGAAGCACGAGGCGCTGCCGCGGGAAGTACTCCCCCTGCCGGAAGAGCTGGACCGCAAAGTGGCCGGGCTGAAGCTGGCAGCCATGGGTATCGCCATCGATGAGCTCACCGAAAGCCAGCGCGATTACCTCGGTTCAGCATAAAACTGCACTGCGCTCTCGCGGGGCGAATACCCTCGGGGAATAAACCGGTGGGACAAACAGGACCTCCGTCCCCGCTGTCCCGCTTCTTTTCAGTAGATGGTGATCTGATCTTTGATCTGGTTGAAGATGCCCGGGCCGATGCCGCTTACATCCATGATCTCCTCGATATCGGTAAAGGGGCCGTACTCGTTGCGGTGATCGATAATCCCCCGGGCGCGCACCTCTCCGATGGCCGGAAGTGTCTGCAGCTCCTCCACGGTGGCCTTATTGATATTCACTTTTTGCGCCGACGGTTCCCCCGGTGGTGCTGCGCCGTCTGTAGCCTCGCCCTCTGTGTAGATGATCACCTGTTCGCCATCATAAAGAGGCCGGGCCAGGTTGACGGATTCGAGATCGGCATCGGCGACGGCACCGCCGGCAGCTTCCAGGAGTTCATAGACCCGCGAGCCGGCTGGCAGGTCGTAGACACCCGCTTTCTGTACCGCCCCCACGAGATGTACGGTGATCATTTCGGGTTCGTCATCGACCCCGTCGGTCTGCTCTGCCGGGGAAAGGGCGCTCTCCTCGATGATCCCCCCCGGCGGTACGGACAGAACGGCCGGCGCCGCTTTCCAGAGAACGCCGCCGAGGAGCAGCAAGACAAACAGCAGCAGGAGAACCTTCTCGCGTATGCCGAGTTCTCCCCACATGGGAGCTCAACTCCTTAGATTCGCTCACCATATATTCCCCGCGCCGTTATAATTTTCCTGCATGGAGCCGCTCTAATTTTTCTTTCGTTCCCGCTCGGGGCAGCACCCTGGTTCACCCCCACCCCGGCCCTCCCCCTTCAAGGGGGAGGGAGTGCTAGGGACGGTTCCCATTACTCACAAGGGGGAGGGAGTGAGTGCTAGGGACGGTTCCCATTACTCACAAGGGGGAGGGAGTGAGTGCTAGGGACGGTTCCCATTACTCACAAGGGGGAGGGAGTGAGTGCTAGGGACGGTTCCCATTACTCACAAGAGGGAGGGAGTGAGTGTCAGGGACGGTTCCCATTACTTATGAGTATCGTGAGTATCGGGGACGGTTCCCATTACTCACGAATCACTCCCCGCCCTGCTCCCCTTCCGCCGGCTCCCCGGCCTTCTTTTTGGGCATATTGATCCCGGTAACATTGATATTGACCGCCGCTACCGTCAAACCGGTAACCTCTTCGACGGTTGAACGAACATTTTGTTTCAATTTTTCGGCCGTCTCCAGCAACGGGGCGCCGTACTCGATAACCACGTTGAGATCGAGCAGCACCTTTTCTTCCTCCAGGCTCACCCTGATCCCCTTACCGAAATCCTTGCGCCCCAGTCTCTGGGCAATCCCATCGACGATGCCGCCGCTCATCCCGGCCACACCTTCGGTTTCCTCCACGGCGATGCCGGCAACAACAGCGATCACCTCGGGCGAGATGCGGATGCTATCCTCGGTGTGCTTCTCTTCAACACTCGGCCTTTCGTCGGAATCCCCGGGCATGGTTTTACCTCCCCTGTAAACAGATTCTTGGAGAACACCGGAAGCCCCGGTTTTCCGGGATCCGCTCACCGGATCACGATATTGATCAGCTTATCGGGTACAACGATGCGGCGCAGCACGCTTTTCCCTTCCAGAAGTTCGGCAATCCGCTGCTGCTCGCAAGCCCGCTCCATGATCATCTCTTCGCCGGCTCCGGCGGGAACGGTCATCCGGCCACGCACTTTGCCGTTGACCTGGATCACAATCTCCACCTCTTCCACGGCCAGGGCGGCAGGATCATAATCGGGCCAGGGCTGCTTATGCACGCTGCCCCTGCAGCCCAGGGCCTGCCAGGCCTCCTCAGCCAGGTGGGGCGCAAAGGGCGCCAGGAGCACGGTAAGTGTTTTAAAAACTTCTTCCATCAGGACGCGGTCCTGCTTCTCACCGGCGATCCCGCGGCGGTAGTCGTAGATTGCATTAACCAGCTCCATCACCGCGCTGATCGCCGTGTTGAAATTGAAGCGCTCCTCGATATCGACGGTAACTTTTTTGATGGTCCCGTGCAAGGCCCGCTGCAGCTCTATCTCCGCCGCCCCCAGGACACCTGCGCCCCTTTCGCCGCCCCGGGGCTCTTTCTCCCATTCTTCAACGAGGCGCCAGACCCGCTTCAGGAAGCGGTGGCATCCTTCCACACCCTGATCGTTCCAGTCGAGATCCTTCTCCGGCGGGGCGGCAAAAAGGATGAAAAGGCGTCCGGTATCGGCACCGTAGCGCTCCACAATCTCATCGGGAGAGACCACGTTGCCCTTCGATTTAGACATCTTCGCCCCATCCTTGTAGACCATGCCCTGGGCCAGGAGACGGCTGAAGGGCTCCTCGACCCGGACCAGGCCGGCATCGTAGAGCACCTTTGTAAAGAAACGGGCGTAAAGCAGATGCAGCACGGCATGCTCGATCCCGCCGATATATTGATCCACCGGCATCCAATAATCCGCCGCTTCCCGATCAAAGGGAAAGTCCTGCAGCTGCGGGCTGGTATAGCGCAGAAAATACCAGGAAGAGCAGATGAAGGTATCCATGGTGTCGGTTTCGCGCCGGGCCTCTCCGCCACAGATAGGGCAGGTGGTATGGACAAAAGATTCATAATGGGAAAGAGGCGGCACGCGATCGCCGGACAGATCCGCCGCCGGGGGCAGCAGGACCGGCAGATCGCTTTCCGGTACCGGCACCGTGCCGCAGCGGTCGCAGTAGATCACCGGTATGGGTGCGCCCCAGTAGCGCTGGCGCGAAATCAGCCAGTCGCGCAGGCGGTAGGTGATCTTGAAGCGGCCGCAGCCCTGTTCCTGCAGTTTTTTGGTGATGGCGGCAGCCCCTTCAGTGCTACCAAGGCCGTTGAACTCACCGGAATTGATCATCAGCCCCTCGCCGGTGTAGGGCAGTTCAAAAGAATCGCCCTCTTCGCCGGCTTCCGCCGCGGGAGGACGGATCACCGCTTTGACGGGCAGGTTATGGCTGCGGGCAAAAAGATAATCGCGTTCATCATGCGCCGGCACCCCCATTACCGCACCGGTGCCGTAGGTCATGATCACGTAATTGCCCACGAGAATGGGCACGGCCTCGCCGCTCAAGGGATTGAGGGCGTACCTCCCGGTAAAAAGCCCCACCTTGGGCGAATCCTCGGAGGTCCTCTCAATTTCGCTCTCCCGCCTGATCCGGGCCGCGAATTCCATGACCTCTTTCTCCCTTTTTGTTCCCGCTACCAGACGCGGCAACAGGGGATGCTCCGGAGCGAGCACCATATAGGTTACCCCAAAAAGGGTGTCGGCGCGGGTCGTAAAAACAGGGAGGCTCTCCTCAGGGAAGTCCTTTATCTGAAAGGATATCTCCGTCCCCTCGCTGCGGCCGATCCAGTTTTGCTGCATCACCTGGACCCGCTCCGGCCAGTCCTCCAGCGTGGACAGATCGTTTAAGAGCCGCTCGGCATAGTCGGTGATCCGGAAAAACCATTGTTCCCGTTCCCGATGCTCCACCTCGCTCTCGCAGCGCCAGCAAAGGCCGGCCTCGACCTGCTCGTTGGCCAGGACGGTCCGGCAATGCGGGCACCAGTTCACCGCAGCCCGCTTCCGATAAGCGAGCCCGCGTTCGTACATGAGCAAAAAGAACCACTGCGTCCAGCGATAGTAGTCCGGCGAGCTGGTGTTGATCTCCTTGTCCCAGTCGTAGCTGACTCCAAGCCGCTGCTGCTGCCGCTTCATCTGCTCCACGCTCTTCTCCGTCCACTCATCAGGGCTGACGCGATTGCTGATCGCCGCATTTTCCGCCGGCAGCCCGAAGGCATCCCATCCCATGGGATGGATCACATTGTAGCCGCGCATCCGCAAAAAACGGGCGAGAACATCACCAATGGAGTAGACCCGCATATGGCCCATATGCAGCTTTCCCGAGGGATAGGGAAACATCTCCAGCACATAGTACTTCGGCCGGGAGAGGTCCACAGAAGCGCGATCAGACTTCTCTGCAGCCCAACGCCTTTGCCATTTGGGCTCAATTGTTTGGGGATCATAACCTTTCATCCTCTAGACTTACCCCCCGCTTTCTAAAAATTAACCGTGAAGAGGCAAAAAAACCCGCCCGGCAAGGGGCGAGTTTTTCCGCGGTACCACCCTTATTTGGCAAGCAATATGGTGGAGCTGGCGGGAATCGAACCCGCGACCTCTTCCATGCCAAGGAAGCGCGCTCCCACCTGCGCTACAGCCCCATGAAATGCTGCTCTCTTCAGGCCTTAACGCGGCCGCTCGGCGGCGGCTATTTATACTTTTACCGCCGCTTCTCCGAGGCGAGTTCGGCAACCCGCTGACCCGCCGGCTTGCACCACCCGCCGGCTCTCTGCAGTGCCGCGCAGCTGCTTACTGCTCCTCTTCATCGAATTACTTATCGATCAACCTTTAAGCCTTTCCTAATACATGATCGATTATACGCACCCGCAGGGGCCTTGTCAAGACTCGGGCAGGTAAGATTTCGTATGAGTGAGCTCTACTCGGTGCAAAACGCACTGGCTCGGCGGCGCCGTAAAATATTCAGCCGGATCAAAAAGACGATCCCCCTGTCCCATCTTTATCGCCGGGCTGTCATCAGGAAGTGGAGATCTTTACCGTGCTCTCCACCCCGCCCGAAAAAAGATCGATTATCTGCAGGGTGTCACCAGCGGGATCATCCAGTCCGGCAAGGAGCTTTACCGCTTCGGCTGCCTGCCGGGCAGCCACTGCGGCGGGGGTAAAAGACGGCGTACCCTGACGCACCCCCGGGCCATCGCTGGGAGATGACAGCTTCCGCTCTCCATAGATCGCCTTGAACAGGGGCCGCCCCGGCCGGATCACCGCCACCTGCCCCATAAACCCGTCAACGGCGCCGTGTATCAGGGGCACTTTAAGCTCCTGGCAGGCCTCCTCGAGGGCAAAACGGGAGGGGATATTATCCAGACAGTCGAGGACCAGGGAGCAGCCCTGCAGCAGCCGGTATAGGTTGCTGTCGCTGCCGCGGTAGGGATGGGCGGCCGCTTCTACAGCGCCGTTGATCTCCGCAACCCGCCGTACCGCCGCCACAGCCTTGTTCAGCGAGAGCCCCCCTTCCAGGGCATAGAGCTGGCGATTGAGATTGGAGGGTTCAAAGCTGTCACCATCGATGACGGTAAGCCCGCCCACACCGCAGCGGGCCAGCAGTTCCACTGCAAAACCGCCCAGCCCCCCCGCACCAACTACGGCGACCCTCGCCTGCAACAGCCGGAGCTGACCGGCGATGCCGATCGCGCTTATATTACGCCGGTATCTTTCAGGGATCACTTCCGCCTCCAGGGCGGCGATCTCCAGAGCACGGCGGCTCAGGCCCAGTTTGCGGGCCAGGGCGATGCTTTCCCGTAGCGCGATATAGCGACGGCTCTCACCGGAGCGCTCTTCTTCACACCGTGAGGCGCGCAACAAAAGCTCCCTTGTTCCAGCGGTCATCTTTCGCTCCCTCCATAGGACCGCCCCCGCACCGTTTCCGCCGGAAGTTGCAAGTTCGTTTTAAAGATCCACCTGGGGAGCTCTGCTCCAGAGCCGCTCGAGCTTGTAAAATTCTCTCGCCTCAGGCTGTAACAGATGCACCACCAGGTCGCCAAAGTCCAGCACCACCCACCATCCCTCGCGATAGCCCTCTACCCGCAGCGGTACCAACCCCGCCTCTTTTATTTTCTCCAGCAGGTGGTCACAGATAGTGCGCACCCGGATACCCGTCGCACCGGTGGCGATCAAGAAGTAGTCGGCGATAAAAGAGACCCGCCCCACTTCGAGCAAGGCCAGATCTTCCGCCTTTTTTTCGGCAGCCAGTTCAGCCGCCCACAGCGCCATCTTTCGGGTGCCGCTTGCCGATCCCGACAAGCAGTTCACCTCCTTGAGGTATGATTCATCGATTATCTATTTGTTCGGCATAGCTGCTGCCGATGATTACCTGCACATCTATTTGCGCTTCCGGATCATGCTGGTGCAGCATGGAGGCCCCGGGCAGGTAAAGAGCCGCCGCTCTGGCCTTGTCCACGGTCTCGCCCAGCGCAATCACCTCTGTGGCCGTATAATTGAAATGATCGGCGTTGCCCGTCTGCACAACCTCGAAACCCTCCCGTTCCAGCAGGGCCGCCGCCTTCGCTGCCAGGCCCTCTATACCGCTGCCGTTGAGCACCTCCACCCGCACCTGCGCGGGTTTTACCAGGTAACCTTCATTGAGCAGGCGCACAACATCTTTCAACGCCTTTTTGTCGGGCGCCCAGCAAAGGGTGCCGCCGACAACCTTTTCTTTCCCCGGCAGGGTCAACATCTCCATGGAAGCAAAATCGTACCCGCCAAGCTCTTCGCGGGCATTGTTGAGCTCGCGCCAGGAGAGATCGGTCTCGAGATAGGGCGAGAACAGCCTGATCATCTTCGGCCACTGCCAGAATTTTTTTTGCTCCATCCCTTTCCAGATGCCGGCCAGCACTTTCTGCTGCCGCTTCAGCTGATTCCAGGGCGGCTCGTTAAAGCCGGCGCTTAAAAAATAGCGGTAAAGCGCCAACCCGGTCAGCTGCTCCCGATCTTTGGGCAGCAGCTCTTCGCCTGCGTTCTCTTCCCCCTGTAGCGCTTCGATCCCGATGCCGCCCAGGTAATCCCCCATGGCGATAATACCCTGGTAGTCGGCAGCAACATAGTGGTGCACGGCCACACCGACCAGCTCCTGGACCATGGCGATAAATTCGGACTCGTCAAGAGAACCGTAAAGCCGCCCCAGAGGCCCGGCGGTGCCTTTTTCTGTCTTGACCAGGGTATTGCCGGGGATGTAAAGAAGACTGATCGTCTTATGCGCGGTGTCATGATGAAGAAGAACCAGCCGGTCTACATAGGGGCTGGCTCCCCAGAAATCGATTCCATAGAGGAGATAGACCCTTTCGTCTCCGCCTCCCTGCAGGCGCAGGGCTGCGGCCCAATCGGCGCGGTTATGAATGGAGCGAAAAACTGAAATAAGGTTGACCGAGAGAACTACGGCCAGGACAAGGAGCATCAGCGCTGCAAAAGCAGCTAATTTTTTGCGTTTGCGACGCGCCGTTCTTTTCGGCTTCTGCAGCAGGTACGACCTGCTGTAATACATCCTTTAGCCCCCATTCTTCCTTAAACCGGCCAGCAGGCTGTTCCGAAAGCGGACCGATCGGGGATGGAGCATAAAGCCCCTTTGCAGCACCCGCTGAATAGTATGCTCCACCGCCGCCAAAAGAGCCCTCTCCAGATCTGTGCGGGCGATCTCCCTCAGCCCCTCCACCCCTTCAAAATCGCGCCCCGGTTCGATAATATCCGCCAGGTAGAGCACCTTCTCCATCAGTGACGCCCCCGGCCGGCCGGTGGTATGGTAGGCCACCGCCTTAAGCACAGCGCTGTCGGTGACCCCCACCTCGATCGGTAAAAGGGCGGCCCCGACCGGGGCATGGAGCAGCCCCTTTTCCTCGAGGCTGACCCGGTCGAGACGCAGCCCCATCTGTTCAGCTTTACTGCGGAGCTCGGAAGAGCTGTAAACTTTTCCGTAGTCGTGGAGCAGGCCGGCCAGGTAGGCCCGAAGCCTGTCCCCCCGGTAGCGCAGGGCCAGATCGGCAGCAGTCTCCGCTACACCGAGAGAATGCTGGTAAAGCTCCGCTCCCAGATGGTTCCTCATCATCCTGTGGTAAAATTTCCACTCCATGCGCTCAGTCTTTTACTCTTTTACTCTCCCGGAACAAAAGACGCTGTCCGGAATATTGCGTCACTTGAGGCCGTCGGTCGCCCCCTAAAACTGCTCCCGGGGCTTGGCTTCGTTAACCACGATTTTCCGCCCGTCCAGCTCCGCTCCGTTCGTCTTCTCCATCATCTCTTCCATCTGATCTTCGCTGACCTCGACAAACCCGTACCCCCTGGAACGGCCCGTTGATCTTTCAGTAATTATGCGGCAGCCCAGCACCTGGCCATACTGCCCGAAAAATTCTTCCAACTGGCTTTCCGTTGTGCTCCAGGGAATATTCCCCACATATAGCGTCTTCACCATTAAGCTATCACCTCCTTGAATATTATAACCTATTTCCACAGTTTACAAACTATTTTTTATAAAGGCCGTGTTTCTTGATATACTGCTCCACCGGCTCCGGTGTCAGGTACTTAATCGTCTTGCCAAGGGCCACACGCTTGCGGATAAAGGTGGAAGAGATCGCCAGCGCCGGTATCTCGAGCAGGTGTATCTTCGAGATGAGCTCAGGAGACAGATCGGTCGCCTCACCCAATTTTTCAAGAGGATATTCCGGGCGCGAAACCGCAATAAATGTACAGAGTTGCAGGAGCTCGGGGTAATCCTTCCAGGTAAGGATCTCGAGGATGGCGTCGGCCCCGGTGATGAAGAATAAATTGGCCCCGGGGGCGCCGCAGGTGCTGAAATGACGGATAGTGTCGATGGTGTATGATGGCTCCTGCTTATCCACCTCTACGCGGGAGACGATAAAGGAGGGGTTGGACATCACTGCGAGGGTAGTCATAAGGCAGCGGTGCTCCGCCGGCGAGACCTCTTCTTTCTCTTTGTGCGGCGGCAGGCCCGCCGGGATAAAGATAACGTAATCCAGAGAAAATTGCTGCCTTGCTTCTTCCGCTGTCACCAGATGACCGATATGGATCGGGTCAAAAGTGCCTCCCATCAGGCCGATGTTCAGCGGATCGGGTTTTCGGTTCTGTGGTAAGGGCAAAGGCTCAGGCTCCTCAATACACTTTGTCAGGCCTCATAATAGAACTCTTCTTCGCCGATAGTGACCGTATCTCCTGCTTCGATGCCCATTCTTTTTAATTCCTTCTCCAGGCCGCAGCGCCGGCAGTAACGCTGGAAGCGCCGCAGCGATTCCTCGTTGTCAAAATCGGTCCGCGCCGCCGCCCGCTCGATCCGGAGGCCGCGGACCCGGTAGACGCCTCCTTCTTTCTCGACAACAAAAGCGTTATCCTCCTCTACAGGCCCGGGCCGGATCACCGCCTCGGCAGGCCTGGCCGGCGGCAGGGCGGAAAGGCGGGCGACCTCGCCGGCCAGAAAATGCAAAAGCTCCTTTAGGGAAGCACCGGTAGCGGCAGAGATCCCGAAAACCCCGGCCGGTGCGCCCTCCTCCTCTTCAACGGCGCGCCGCAAAAGGGCCAGATTCTCCTCTGTTCCGGTAAGATCCCTTTTATTCCCCACCACCACGCGGGGATAATCGGCCAGCCCTTTGCTGTAAAGGGTAAGCTCTTCTATCAGCCCCCGGTATGCCTCCACCGGGTCGGGGCGAGCTTCGGGGGAGAGGTCGATCAACAGCAGCAGCAGGAGGTTGCGCTCCACATGCCTCAAAAAACGGTGCCCCAGCCCCGCACCGCGGTGTGCACCGGTGATCAGGCCGGGCAGATCGGCAACAACAAAGCTCTCCCCGCTTTCCATCTCTACCAGGCCCAGCTGCGGCGTAAGAGTGGTAAAAGGGTAGTCGGCGATCTTGGGGCGGGCTGTAGTGATGCGCGAAAGCAGCGTTGACTTACCGGCGTTGGGGAAGCCCACCAGCCCCACCTGAGCGAGAAGTTTCAGCTCAAGGTAAATTTTGAGCTCCTCCCCCGGCAGGCCCTTTTCGGCATGCCGCGGCGCCTGGTGCCTAGAGGTGGCAAAACGGCTGTTGCCCCTCCCCCCGGTGCCGCCGGCAGCTGCTCTGACCCTCTGCCCCGGCGAAGTCAGGTCGGCCAGCAGGCCGCCCTTTTCATCCCGGACCAGCGTGCCCGGGGGAACGGGGATGACCAGATCGCTGCCGCGCCGGCCCTGCCGCCGCTTCGGCCCCCCGTTGGCTCCGTGGGGCGCTTTCTGACGACGCCGGTAGCGCAGGTCGAGAAAGCTCTGCCGCGAAGGGTCAGCTTCCAGGTAGACGCTCCCGCCGTCGCCGCCGTCGCCGCCGTCGGGGCCGCCCCGGGGGACAAACTTTTCACGCCGGAAGGAGACCGCACCGTCGCCGCCGCGGCCGCCGCTAATTTCAAGCCAGATCTCATCTACAAATATCTTCAAACACCTCCGCAAGGGGGCTCCGGCGCTACCCCTTGACTTTTATCCCAAAAAAAAAACCCGGGTGTGCCCCGGGCTCTAGTGGACCGCTTCGCTTTCCAGCGGGTAAACGCTAACCTGCTTTTTGGCGCGGCGATCGAATTCATAGACCACCCGGCCGTCAGCTGTAGCAAAGAGAGTATCATCTTTACCCTTACCGACGTTAACACCGGGATGGACCCGGCTGCCCCGCTGGCGGATGATAATACTGCCGGCGGTGACCACCTGGCCGCCGTAGCGCTTCACACCCAGTCTTTTGGACTTGCTGTCGCGCCCGTTCCGTGAACTTCCTCCACCTTTTTTATGCGCCATGGTAACACCTCCCTGTAACCGGCAATTTAGATGGGACATTGGGCCGAACCAGTGGGCGAAGCGTCGCCTCACCCCTGCAATAATCTCTTAACAGAGAGCAGATCGCTGCTAATCCAGACCCTTATGCCTCGATCTTTTTGATCAACACCTCGGTAAAGGGCTGCCGGTGACCCTTTTTCCGGCGGTAATTTTTCTTCGGCTTATACTTGAAGACCACAATTTTCCGCCCGCGACCCTGCTGCATTACCCTTCCCTTGACCCGGCAACCTTCCACAAACGGACGGCCCACCTTGGTCTCCGTCCCGTCGCTGAAAAGCAAGACGCGATCGAAGACGACCTCTTCTCCTTTTTCCACCGGCAGTTTTTCCACGCGCACCGCCCGTCCTTCCTCGACGCGGTACTGCTTGCCGCCGGTTTCAACGATAGCATACATTGATCTATTTACCCCTTCCTCTAGGGACTCGCCGAAAGGGGCAGCCGGTCAGCGCCCACCGGCTTTGGAAACCCTTTTCGAGCGGTTACTACCAAGGCAGATTTTAGCACGCGCCCCCCGCTTTGTCAAACAATCGCTCAGCCCTGTTTGGCCCGCCTCGCCAGGCCGCCCCAGGGCCTTCTCTTCTTTTTCTTCCTGGCGGCAGCGATGGGCGTGGCGCGGGCGAAGGTCCGGGAAACCTCGGTCACTTCGGCGCGGACGAGCTGACCGGCTGCCTCTCCCGCACCGGTTACATTGATCACGTAGCCGTGCAGCCGGGCGATCCCGTTCTCGGGGGAGCTGCTGTGCGGCTCCTCGATCAGGAGCTCCAGGACCTCGCCCATGGAGACAGGAAGGGCGAGTTTTTCAATCTCCTTCAGGCTCCCGGCGGCGACGATGCGGTAATGCTCGATATGCATCTCTTCGGCGCCGCGGATGAAGATATGTTTGCCCAGCTCCGCTTCCATCTTTTTCAGATTGCCGCCGCCTGCTCCGATAATAATGGAGGCCACCTCATGGTGCATCTCCACCAGAACCGCCTCGCGCGGCGTTTTCTGCAGCGTCTTCTTCAACTCCCGCTCGATGCGCGTAGAGGCAGCCAGCGCGGTAAAGACCCGCCCGCTGCCGCCGCAATAAGGGCAGTGCTGCTGCAGCACTTCGGCCAGATCCTGCCGCACTTTTTTGCGGGTCATCTCGACAAGGCCCAGGCTGGTCAGCCCCAGCACATAGGTCTTGGTCCGATCGGCCTTGATCGCCTCTTTGAGCTTGCCCAGCACTTTCCGGCGGTGATTCTCGACGGTCATGTCGATAAAATCGATAATTATGATACCGCCGATATCCCGCAAACGGATCTGGCGGGCGATCTCCTCCGCCGCCTCAAGATTTGTTTTGAGAATCGTGTCAGCGAGATTGCGCCTTCCGATATAGCGCCCCGTGTTCACATCGATGACGGTGAGCGCTTCGGCCTCGTCAAAAACGAGGTAGCCGCCGCTTCTCAGCCAGACCTGCCGCTGAAGGGCTTTTTCCAGCTCCTTCTCCACCCCGTAGCGTTCAAAAATAGGCTTTTCTTCGCGGTAAAGGCTGACCTTGCGCTTGAGCCTGGGCTGGGGCGAAAAACAGTCCAGAATTTCGCAAACTTTTTCATATTCATGCTCGTTGTCAACAAGGAAGCTGTTGAAATCCTCGACAAATAGATCGCGGGCGATACGGCAGGTTAAAGCCAGATCCTGATAGAGCAGCGCTGGGGCCGTCTTCTGCTGGAAGCGATTCAAGACGAGGCGCCACAGCTGCATTAAAAATTGCAGATCCTGTGCCAGCGCTTTCTCTTTCGCTCCTTCGGCAACGGTGCGCACGATGAGCCCCATCTCCGGGGGCCGGATCTTGGCGGCCCTGCGCTTCAGCCTCTCCTTTTCGACCTGGCTTTCGATCCGCCTGGATACACCGATATAATCAGCGCCGGGCACCAGCACCAGGTAGCGCCCCGGTATGGTCACCTGCCCGGTCACCCGGGCCCCCTTGGTCCCGAAGGGCTCCTTGACCACCTGAACGATGATCTCTTCGCCCACCTTGAGCAACTTATCGATATTCGTGCGGGCGGGATGCGGCTTTTCATCATCCTCCGTGTAGACATCGTCGACATAAAGAAAAGCATTTTTCTCCAGGCCGATATCGACAAAGGCCGCCTGCATCCCCGGTAGCACATTGGCGACGACCCCCTTGTAAAGATTGCCAACGATGCGATGTTCCAGCGGCCTTTCGATATAGAGCTCGACGAGTTTGCCGGACTCTAGGATGGCCACCCGGGTCGCACGGTTATCGCTGTTCACTAAAATTTTTTTATCCATCGGTCACTTCACCTCCTTCCGGAAAAGGATCCAGGAGGTTCTCCTGGTAGATGTAAAGACCCTCCCGGTGAATCCGCCAGGCTCGTTCTCCTCCGCTGTAATCGCCAGCCAGCGCCAGCTGCTCCAAAAATCGGGAGGGCGAGAGCCCGCCCTGGCTTCCCACCTGCAGCAGCAGGCGCAGCTGCAAACCCTCTCCACCAGGGGAGGGCAGCAGCGCGGCGGAATAGATATAGGGCCGGATATCCTGCTTGCTCATCTTGCCGCTCTTGCCAAAACGGCGGATCATGATGGCGGGCTGGGCGAGCAGTTTGTCCAGCGCTTTTTGCAGAAGCGAAGCGGCGGGAGCAGGCCGGCTGCTCTTCCATCGGGCGGTATAAAGCGCCGCATTGACCACCGATGCCAGCGGCGGTACGCCTGCGGGGATTACAACGACACCGGTAAGAAGAAGCCCCTTAGGCAGCTGCGCCGACAGGCGCCGGCGGAAAGAAGCCGGCGTGAGCGGCTCCACCAGGAACACCTCGCCGTACTCCTTCGACGCAGTCACCCCTACCGGCAGCGGCGCCGCCAGGCTCAGCCTGATTCGCGGGCTGAAGCCGCGGCTGTAGGCCAACGGCAGCCCGGCACGGCGCATCGCCCGCTGTAGAAGGCGCAGCAGATCAAGATGAGACAGGTAGCGCACTTCTTTGCCGCAGGAAAAACGAAATCGTATACGGTTCATCGCTGCACCTCCAGAGAATGGTTGTCCTCCTGGGAGCGGTGGTACTCCCAAAGAAGGCTCTTCTTGCTCACACCGCTTTTCAGGTGATCCCAGGGCAACGGCTCGGTCTCGTCAAAACGCCGGTAGGCATACTCCCCGGGATCTATCTTCATCGCGGCAAAGAGATCGAGCCAGCGCTGCAGTGAAAAGTGTTCCGACCAGCCGTCAAAGCGGCAGCCCTCCTGCTGGGCCCGCTCCAGCAGGGGAGCGAGACGGCGGTCGCCGCGGGCAAAGACAGCCTCAAGAAAACTGCTCCCGGGATCGCTCCAGCTCAGCTTGAGCCCTTTCTGGCGGCGGGCCGCCTGCCGCAGAAGCCCCTGGCGATGCTCCACCTCCTCCATGGAAAGCTGCGGTTCCCACTGGAAGGGAGTATGCGCTTTCGGCACAAAGGTCGCCGCGCTTACCGTCAGGTTGATCCAGCGGCCCTGCTCGCTCCTGATCCGCCGCCGCAGCTCCCGACAAAGGGAGATGATCGCCGTCACATCATCCTCTGTTTCCGTCGGCAGCCCGATCATGAAGTAAAGTTTGAACGCGCTCCATCCGGCGGCGACGGCGGCGCCGATGGCGGTGAAAAGATCGTCTTCGCTGATATCTTTCCCGATTACCCGCCGCAGCCGCTCCGTGGCGGCCTCGGGTGCAAAGGTGAGGCTGCCGCGACGCCCCTGGTGAAACTGCTCCGCCACCCCCACGGAGAAAGAATCGAGACGCAGGGAAGGCAGGGTAAACCTGACTTTATCCGCCTGATGCTCCCGGTTCAGCTCCTCGAGCAGTTGAGCAATCCCCGGATAATCGCAGCTGCTCAGCGAGGAGAGGGAGAGCTCATCGTAACCGGTGTTACGTAAAATTTCCCGGGCAATTTTCTGCAGCGTCTCCGGACTTCGCCGGCGCACCGGCCGGTAGATCTTACCTGCCTGGCAAAAGCGGCAGCCGCGGCTGCAACCCCGGAAAAGCTCGATGACCCCGCGGTCATGGACCGCAGCCACATGGGGCACCACCGGCGCCAGAGGATGGCAGGAACGATCCAGATCCCGGAGCACCCTTTTTCGAATACTCCCGGGTGCGGCGGGATGACGCGGCTCCATTCCCAGAAAGGATCCGCCGGGGCTGTAGCGGGGCCGGTAAAACCCGGGAACATAGACCCCCTCTATTGCAGCCAGGGAGGCCAGAACCTCTTCCTTGCTTGCGCCGTTCCGAGACAGGGCCACCCAGTGCTGAAGAATTTCCGGCAGCCCTTCCTCACCGTCGCCGATGAGAAAGAGATCAAAAAAAGGAGCCAGCGGTTCGGGGTTGAAAGCACAGGGCCCGCCGCCGATGATCAGAGGCACACCAGCGCCGCGCTCTTCGCTATAAAGGGGGATCCCCGCCAGATCGAGCATATTCAAGACGTTGCTGTAGCTGAGCTCATATTGCAACGTAAACCCGACAAAATCAAATTCGCGCAGCGGCCGCAGGCTTTCAAGGGCAAAAAGGGGCAGGCTGTGCTCCCGCATCAGTTTCTCCATATCCGCTGCGGGGGCAAAAACCCGTTCAAGAAGCATCTCCGGGAAACCGTTGATAATCTCATAGATTATCTTCAATCCCAGGTTGGACATACCCACTTCATAGATATCCGGAAAAGCAAAGGCCATGCGCACCTCTACAGCGTCATGATCTTTTTTTACCGCGTTCCATTCACCGCCGAGATATCGAGCCGGCTTCTGTACCAGCGGCAGGAGCTTCTCCAGATGCTTTTCTAAGGGCAATTAGCAAGCCTCCACATCGCCGCAATAAAACCCTCGTTCCAGA
>Ga0004534J46558_1007469_pt1 | contig 15850 bp, 12 predicted proteins | sample BioPla1RNA1_FD_46558 | JGI IMG/M metagenome (IMG submission 46558) | reverse complement strand
TTGAATTCAAAATTTAAGAAGTACTCAAAAATACCGGTTGGACTGACCGGGAGGGAAGTTGCCTACAAAATGCTGCAGGCAAACGGCATCACGGATGTGAAAATCATTTCCACACCGGGTCAACTTACCGATCATTACAATCCTACCAATAAGACCGTTAATTTGAGTGAAGGAGTTTATAATTCAGCAAACGTGGCAGCTGCCGCAGTTGCTGCACACGAGTGCGGACATGCCGTGCAACATGCGCATGCCTATGCTCCTTTGAAGATGCGTTCAAATTTGGTCCCTGTGGTAAGCTTTGCCTCTAAATGGATGCAATGGTTGTTGCTGGCAGGAATTATCTTCGTTGAATCTTTCCCTTATTTGCTGTTGGCAGGGATTATCCTATTTGCCACTACGACGCTGTTCAGCTTCATCACCCTGCCCGTTGAGATAGATGCCAGTAGGCGTGCTTTAGCCTGGCTGAGCAATGCCGGCATCACCAATTATTCAACGCAGGGACCTGCAAAGGATGCGTTAAAAACAGCCGCTTATACCTATGTAATCGCTGCTTTAGGTTCTTTGGCATCTTTGATCTATTACATCATGATTTTTACGGGAAGAAGGAATTAGCGTTGTTTAAGTCCAAATCTTCTTTTCCAGGCGGGAGTTTCTTCCGCCTTTTTGATGATTTCTTCATTGTCTAAGTCTTCCAAATCGACGGTGACAATTTCTTCTTGCGACTCCTCTTGTGAAACAGGTTGCTGAGTTTTGACATCCAGATTTTTCTGAGAAATGTGCTGTCTGGCAGCTAACAGGCTACTGATGCTGTCAACAGCGGCAGCGGGGGTATCTTTTTCAGGCTCTTTGTCTGCTGCATAATACGCCTCTATGGATTTTTCCAGCCGGTCTTTTTCCTGATCATCCGATACAGCAACAGGTTCCGGGGTTTCTTCTATAATTTCTTCACCATCCAAACTAACCGTCCGAATGGGTTTTTTGACGGTCTTTTCTTTACTTTCTTTCGTTTTCGCCATACCCGGAATATCCGACACATCATAACCTGTAGCGATCAAAGTAATTTTAACTTGCTCCCCCAGTTCGTCGTCAAAAGATGCACCCCAGATCACCTGAACATCCTCCCCTACAGAAGCCATAAAATCATTGATCTGCTGCACTTCTTCCATCTTGATTTGATGTTCAGTGGAACAATACAAATTCAGTAAAACTTTACTTGCACCCCTCACATCGCTTGTTTTCAGCAAAGGTGAATTCAATGCATCTTCGATGGCTTTGGTAATCCTGTTTTCCCCTGAAGCATAGCCGGTATTCATGATAGCCACGTTACCTTTGTGCAAAATGCTGTAAACATCCGCAAAGTCGGTGTTTATATAACCGGGTACGGTGATGATCTCAGCAATACCCTTAGCAGCATTTGTAAGCACATCATCCGCCTTGGCAAAAGCATTTGAAAGCGTAAGATCAGGAAATATTTCCCGTAGTTTTTCATTGTTGATAACCAACAAAGCATCCACATGTTCGCTCAATGCCAATACGCCTTTCATGGCTTGCCTTATTTTCTGATTTCCTTCGAAAGCAAAGGGTATGGTCACTATGCCGACAGTCAGGATGCCCAACTCCTGAGCAACCCTGGCAACCACCGGAGAAGCGCCTGTACCTGTACCTCCACCCATGCCGGCCGTGATGAAAATCATTTTGGTATTGTCTTTCAACACTTCTTTAATGTTCTCTATGGATGATTCGGCGGCTTCACGGGCTACTTCAGGTATGCCACCTGCGCCTAAACCTTCTCCTAATTGAATTTTTAAAGGTACGGGAGAGTGCCGTAAAGCTTGATTATCGGTGTTGCATACCACAAAAGAAACATCTCTGAATCCCTGGTTGTACATATGATTGACAGCATTTCCCCCACCGCCTCCCACACCTATCACTTTGATGATGGAGTGATCTATCATGGGTAAATCTACTAATGGCAATATATCACTCATATTCTGTTGTTTTTGTTTGTTGATTACTATCTCTCAATTCAGTATCATCTTCAAAAAAAGAAAAGATACCCTGCGTTATTTTCTCGGTAAATGATTTACGTTTGTTCTTTGTCTTTTTAGGGGGCTCTGATTCAACAGGTTCCCTGTTCTCCATTTTATGTTCGTGAGCGAGGATGATGGTCCCGATAATCTGGGCATACTCCAAATCATCATATTCTTCGGGTGTGTCGTCGCTCAGCCAGCCCGAATGATCACCTGTGCGAACCGGCAAACCGGTTTTCATCTCCAGGTATTCCTTGATACTTTTCAGTTTGGCAGCCCCGCCGGAAATGATGATGCCATTCGGTATCTCATGTTGATATGCCTGAAGTTGCTGAAAGATGGGATTGAAAATCTCATCCAAACGCGATTCAATGATCATGGCAAGGAAGGTTTTGGGCACAACCAAATGTTCGTCATCGGGATTCTTGGCCGGTATGCGGATATGCACTTCGTTCTCAACAAAGGATTGAGAAGCAACTCCTTGCAGACGTTTGACTTTTTCGGCATGAGCTTGTGAGATGCCTATTTCTTCTATGTCTCTGGTAATATTTCCACCTCCGAAAGGCACCACTAACAGATATTGAAGCAGCTCATGACGATAGATAGCGAGAGTAGTAAAAGTATCTCCCATATTGATGATTGCACAACCATTCTCCCTGTCTTCTTCTTCCGCAACTGCATAAGCCAATGCTTCCGCTGCCAGCGAAATATAATCCACAGAACAATTATAAATCCGTTCCATGCACTTCTGCAATTGCAGTTTCATCAGCTCGCTTCCTACCACCAGATGGTAATGTCCGACAATATTGTATGCCCTTTGACCCTCCGGATTTTCTGTTTCTTTACCGTCTAACTCATAGATTACAGGAATGGTGTCGTAAACCAGCATATTTTTGGCTTGATATGACTTCTCACATTCCAATGCCATATCATCAATGATGTCGTTAGTGATTTCTTTGGATTTATTTAATTTTCTACTGACGGAAGCGCGTACAATCCTCATACTCTTGCCTCCGACAGCAGTCGCTATTTGGGTGATGGGTTCCTGGAAGCCGGCGCTGTTTTGCAATTGTTTGAGCAAGGAAGTAACATTGAAAGCGGTGCCCGAGGGCTGCCCGATGATGCCATGTTTGATCTCATCAGCCATTCGGTGTTCCGACGACAACACCCTGATGCTTCCGTCTTCCAATACCCGGGCAGCAATCGCCCTGACTCCGGTAGCGGCAAAGTCAAACGCAACTAACCTGTTTATATCATCATCTTTTCCCCTCATATTAATAACTATTGATCTAACGTTTAATCGCTACTATTTGATTCTCAAATCTCAAATCAAGTTTTTTATATCTGTTCCATCCTGCTGCCTTAAAGCCCTGAACATAGAGCAGATACACACGGTTGAGTTTCTCTGCATATCCGTCCAGGCTCCCCAGAAAAATCGTTGTATTACCTACACGCGGCACCAATTCAACCGTTTTGTCGGCATGCACATGGATTTGAGCAATTTGTGCATTCCAAAATTCGTGTTTCTCCAGAAAATCAATGAATTGAAACATCTCATTTTTTGCCATGGATTTGGTGATCCTTCCGGTAACTACCGGCACATAGGCAGCGGCATGCAAAGATACGGGAAATATCGCTTTTTCCTCATCTACATAATAATTTTCGTTGTTGCTGACCAAAAACTTAGGTGCTCTTAATTTCACTTTCAGATAAGCTTTGGCTGAAGGAGTATGGTAGCAAATCGCTTCTTTTACCGAAGGGTTTTCTTCAAGCAGGTATTCTATCTCGTCTAATTGCAAGCGGTCCACTGACTGCCCGATAGGATGTAATCCATTTCTACTCAGAACATCATGTATTTCATCGACTTTGATCAGTGGCACCTCCCCATCGATTTTTATGAGCAAATCCTTGCATTTTGCATCCGTATCATTTCCCGAAAAGAATCGCAAGGCAAAAATGAGATAACCCAACACTGCTACTATGCCTGTTGTTATCAGTATAAATTGTATGATGGTTTTTTTGTCAGCCACTTTAATTTTCTTTCGCTTTGATTTTCGACTTCAGCGTATCTTTGATTGCCGGAACGAGCGCCTCTATATCCCCTGCTCCGAAACTCACTACCAACTCCAGATCATCCCTTTGTTCCAACAGGGATATCAATCCGGATTTCGGACAATATTGCTTTTTATCCAGGGTCATTTTATTTAAGATCAAATCCGGATCAACTCCGTCAATGGGCAATTCCCGCGCAGGATAAATATCGGTCAAGATCAATTCATCCAGGGCAGAAAGCACCCGTGCAAACTCATCCGCAAAATCCCTGGTACGGGTATAAAGATGCGGTTGGAATATACCGGTTATCTTTTTATCGGGATACATTTCCCGGATAGAAATGATACTCGCCTCAAGCTCATTGGGATGGTGTGCGTAATCATCAATATAGACTATCGTGTCTGATTGGCATAAAATATTAAATCTTCGGTACACTCCCGAAAAAGATGCCAGTCCCGCACGCAATTCCTCTGCTTTGACTCCTCCCAGCCAGGCCAAAGCCATGGCAGCCACGCTGTTTTCAACATTGATTTTTATTGGCACCCCTAATTTAACATCAGCAATGACTTCAGTAGGCGTATGAAAATCGAAATAAATCTCATGGGGTTTGATCCTGATGCGTTCAGCATGAAAATCACCGCCTTCGTCCATGGAGTAAGTGTATAATTTTACGCCTGGTTGCAATTCAGGTTGAAGGTCGACTCCTTTTTTAATGATCAGGGCGCCACCCGTTGCAACCAAGGAAGCGAATTTTTCAAAACTCTCCTTGAAAGCGTCCAGCGTTTTGTAGATGTCCAGGTGGTCAGGGTCTGCTGAGGTGATAACTGCCATATAAGGACGCAGGGTGTGAAAGGACCTGTCGTATTCATCTGCCTCTATCACCACAAAATTACTTTCTTTGGATACCAATAAATTGGTTTGGTAATTATTGGAAATACCGCCGAGGAATGCGCTGCAATCAACATGTGACTGGCGGAACAGGTGTGCGGTGATGGTGGAAGTAGTAGTTTTACCATGTGTGCCGGCGATACAGATGCCCTTTTTCAAACGGGTAATCTCGCCTAATAACTCGGCTCTTTTCATGATGCGGAAATCATGCTTTTTGAAGTATATCAACTGCGGATGGTCTTCAGGAACCGCAGGCGTCAATACCACCAGGGTTTTGGCAGCATCCAAAAACTCGACCGGGATATTGGATTCATGTTCCTCAAAAGAAACCGCTATCCCTTCCGACATCAACGTATTGGTTAACCTGGTCTGCATCCTGTCATACCCCGCCACTTCATACCCAAGCATTTTGTAGTACCGCGCTATGGCACTCATGCCGATACCGCCGATTCCCAGGAAATAATATTTTGTAAATTTATGATACATGTTATTTTTTCGACAAGAGATTACTTACTTCCTGCACAATACGTTCTGCAGAATTTTTCTCTGCCAATTTAAGAATATTTTTACTCAAGGCAGCCATTTTCTTTTCATCCGATAACAGGCGCAATGCTTCAGGGATCATTTTCTCAATTGCCTCCCCATCTTTTATCAATATGGCAGCCTCCTTTTTGACCAATGCCATGGCATTTTTGGTTTGATGGTCTTCCGCCACATTGGGTGAAGGCACCAATACAGCAGGTTTAGCCAACAAACACAATTCAGAGATCGAACCTGCACCGGCTCTCGAAACAACCACATCTGCAACTGCATAGGCGTAATCCATGCGCGACACAAAAGCGGTGACTACCAGCTTACGGGTTTTAAAAGCTTTGGCTGCCTGTTCGGCTTCTTCAATATAGTATTTGCCGGTTTGCCAGATCACCTGTACCCCCGATGTAACCAAACTCTCAAGATGTGCTGTCACACTCTGATTGATGGTGCGTGCCCCCAGGCTTCCACCTACTATCAATATGGTTTTTTTGTCTGGTTCCAGACCGAAATACGCATAGGCTTTCGGTTCCTTTGGAACTACCGCAAATAAATCTTGTCGTACCGGATTGCCGGTCTTGACAATTTTATCTTTGGGAAAGTAACGTTCCATATCGTCATAAGCCACACAGATGCAGGAAGCTTTTTTCGCCAATAATTTATTGGTTACACCGGCATATGAATTTTGCTCCTGGATCAGGGTAGGAATGCCAAAAGCAGAGGCAGCGCGCAATACGGGAGCACTGGCATAACCGCCGACTCCTATGGCTACGTCGGGTTTGAATGTACGAATGATCCGTTTGGCTTTTACCATGCTCCGCCCCAAATCAAAGAGTACTTTGATATTTTTTAATAAGTTTTTTCGATCAAAACCACTTACCGGCAATCCCTTTATGGGGTAACCTGCAGCAGGCACACGTTCCATTTCCATCCTGTTCTCAGCGCCCACAAATAAAATATCCGCATCGGGATAGGTTATTTTCAGTGCATTGGCAATGCTGATGGCAGGAAATATGTGTCCGCCCGTACCTCCACCGCTGATGATGATCTTAGGGAAATTATTATTTATTTTATTCTTCATCTTCATCCTCTTCTTCTATGACTATTTCTTCTATAAATTCTTCTTGGTTTTCACCCGTTTCTTCCTTAATCTGCCGGGTGATGCCCAACATAATTCCAAAATAAACGCTGGTAACCAATATGGACGTTCCACCGCGACTGATCATGGGCAAGGGTTGCCCCGTGACCGGTATTAAGCTGGTGGACACTGCCATGTTGACAAATGCTTGTAAGACAAGCAACAAAGAAAGTCCTATCACCAAAATAGCAGGAAAGACAGTTTTGCTTTTGGTGGCAATTCTTCCTGCCCTAAACAGCAACACCATATACAGTAGAATTACCAACAATCCTCCTACTAATCCCATTTCTTCCACAATGATGGCATAGATAAAGTCTGAATAAGCCTGCGGAAGAAAATCGCGCTGCACGCTATTGCCCGGAAAAACTCCCAACACTCCCCCTCTGGCAATGGCAATCCTGCCATGTTGAACCTGACGGTTGGCATCATTGATCACAAATTTATCAACGGCATCCTTTTCTTCATGATGCCGGGACAAACGATTTTCCCATGTGTAGATGCGACTAAACGCATCAGGCATCTTTTCCTGGGGAATAAATTTTACGGCAGCAAAACCTAATAAGAGCAAAACAGACATTACCGCTACTACCAACGCAAGTTTCTGCCAGGCAATTTTTGCAACAAACATCATGATCCAGATGACGCCAAAAAGCAATACAGCTGTTGAGAAATTTTCTTTCACTATCAGGCCACATACGATTACTGAAAGGATCATCAGGATTTTGAAATACTTGTCTTCATTTGCCTTTGAGTTTTTTATTCTGGCAATAAAGTCAGCTGCAATAATAACCAGAGACAATTTACCCAGTTCCGAAGGTTGGAACTGAATACCTCCTATTTGAAGCCAACGGGCAGCTTCGTTTTCTGTTATACCAATAAATTGAACCAAAATCAACGTTACTATGGATATGCCCATCAACACAAAAGCCCCGAAACGGATGTATCGTGCCGGGATCAGATGTACTAAAAAAGCGATGCCGGCACCCACACCAAGGAATAAAATGTGACGCATAACAGGGGCAGTATGGTTGACTGCTTTAAAAGCAAGCGTACTGGAAGCGCTGAACATCTCCACCACTGAAATGAAGCATAGGAAGAAAAACACTGCCCATAGCACGGCATCACCCCTGAAATATTTTTTTAAAATTGAATCCATTGTTTAACTTTAAAGCTCTCTTACATATTTCTTAAACTGTTTCCCTCTGTCTTCATAATTCTCAAATAAGTCGAAGCTCGCACAGCAAGGCGAAAGCAATACCGTATCTCCCTCATGGGCTAATTGATAGGCTTGCCGGACAGCATCTTCCATGGATTGTGTTTCAACAATTTGTTTTCCACTATTATCAAAAGCCTGGTATAACCGGGCATTATCAACACCCAGAAAAACCAAAGCCCTCACCTGATCCCTTACTAAAGGCTGAATTTCCGTATAGTCATTGCCTTTGTCTGTTCCACCCAATATCAACACAACCGGCGTTTCGAGACTTTTCAATGCATACCAGCACGAATTGACATTGGTTGCCTTGGAGTCGTTGATAAATTGAACGTTACGCACGGTAGCCACATATTCTAATCTGTGCTCAACCCCCTTGAAGTCGATCAACGACTGCCGGATGGTTTCTTTCTTCAAATCGAGGGCAGCAGCAGCTAAACCGGCCGCCATTGAATTGTAGGTATTGTGGACTCCCTTGATGGTTAATTCCTGAATTGCCATAGTGAATTGTGTATGATCGGTGTTAAAAATAATTTCTTTATTCTCTGTAAATGCCTGAGAGCTGCTTGTTTTCTTCAAAGCAAAAGGATAAACGGCAGACTTGATAGTTCTTTTTGTCAATTCTTTTTGGATGACCGGGTCATCTTCCCAAAAGACAAATGCATCTTGCTCCGTTTGGTTGCGTATGATCCTGAATTTTGAATTTATGTACGACTGAAAATCAAAACCATACCTGTCTAAATGATCGGGCGTTATATTCAATAACACAGCAATATCTGCCTTGAAATCGAACATATGATCAAGCTGAAAACTGCTTAGTTCAACCACATAACAGGCATGCGGCTCCAATGCCACCTGCAAAGCCAGGCTGTTCCCTATATTACCGGCCAAACCCACATCCAAACCGGCAGTTTTTAAAATGTGATATATCAGGGAGGTAGTGGTTGTTTTTCCATTGCTACCGGTGATACAGATCATTTTCGCATCGGTAAATCTTCCTGCAAATTCTATCTCGGAGATGATGGGGATATTTTTTTCTACTGCTTTCACAACAACAGGAGCAGTATTCGGTATTCCCGGACTGATGATAATTTCATCAGCCTGCAAAATTTTAGCTTCGGTATGCTGATTTTCTTCCCACTGGATCTCATATTGGTTTAGCAGCGATTTATAAGGTGCTTTTATGGTTGAAGCGTCAGAAACAAAAACATCAAAGCCTTGCTTCTTAGCAAGCACAGCAGCACCCGTGCCGCTCTCACCAGCACCTAAAATGACGATATATTTGTTTTTGTTGTTCAAGATCTCTGTTTACTCAAAATTTCTATCTTATCTTCAATGTGATGATTGTCAACGCTGCCAATATCAATCCTACGATCCAAAACCTTACGACTATTTTTGACTCTGGTATCGGGTTTTTAGGATTTTGAATTTTGGCTTCAATGCTGCCATCACCCGGCTTTTGATAGTGGTGATGTAGCGGTGCCATCTTGAAAATTCGTTTCCCCTCCCCATATTTTCTCTTCGTGTACCGAAAATAGGATACCTGAATGATGACCGATAAATTTTCAACCAGGAAAACACCGCAAAGTATGGGTATCAATAATTCTTTGCGGATGGCTATGGCGAAGACTGCGATGATTCCGCCTATGGTCAGACTACCCGTATCGCCCATGAACACCTGTGCCGGAAAGGAATTATACCAAAGGAATCCGATGGTGGAACCGATAAATGCACCCGCAAACACCAACATCTCACCTGTTCCGGGGATATACATGATATTTAAATAGCCGGCATAGTTTACGTTTCCCGACACATAAGCCAATATTCCGAGTATCACCCCCATGATGGCCGACGAACCCGTTGCCAACCCGTCTAATCCATCTGTAATATTGGCTCCGTTGGATACGGCTGTCACAATAAAAATCACTACGAGGATAAATAATATCCAACCGTAGATTTGTGCTTTATCGCCGGCTGACTTAAAAGCACCCGCATAATCCATGTTATTGTTCTTAAAAAACGGAATGGTGGATTTTGTGGATTTGATATCTTGCTTGGCGTATTCTACGTCCTCAACACGGTTGTTGTCACCTTTGATTTCAATATTTTCGCGTATCACCACATCCGGACTGAAGATCATGATGAGGCCAACGATGAGACCCAATCCAACCTGTCCGACAACTTTAAATTTGCCCTTCAGTCCTTCTTTGTCCTTTTTAAACACTTTGATGTAATCGTCCAAAAATCCGATGACCCCCAGCCAAAGCGTGGTTATCAACATCAAAATGGTATAAATATTCGTCAAATCAGCCATCAACAAGGTCGGCACAACGATGGCCAAAATGATGATGATCCCACCCATGGTCGGGGTGCCTTTTTTCGACAATTGTCCTTCCAAACCCAAATCGCGTATTGATTCCCCGATTTGTTTACGTTGCAGAAAATCTATGATCCTTTTGCCGAACAAGGTGGACATGGTAAGTGCCAATATAAAAGCGACACCGGTTCGAAATGATATGTAATTGAACATCCCCGCACCGGGAAAGTCGTACATTTTATCCAAATAAGTAAAAAGGTGATAGAGCATTTTTTAATGATTAGTGAGATTATTGATTGCAATCGTAACTTCTTCTTTATCGCTGAAATGGTGCTTAACACCTTGAATAAGTTGATATTCTTCGTGTCCTTTTCCCGCAATAAGCACCACATCGCCGCTTTGAGCCAACGCACAGGCCGTTTTGATGGCTTCTCTTCTGTTGATGATGGATAGGTGTTTGCTTTTTTGTGTGGCATCCAATCCTCCAATCATATCATCCAAAATACTTTGCGGATCTTCATTCCTCGGATTGTCGGATGTAAAAATCGCTTTCCAGCTTCCATCCACTGCTTCGCGTGCCATCAGAGGACGTTTTCCTTTATCGCGGTTACCGCCGCAGCCCACTACGGTTATCAACCTTCCGCTTCCCTGAAGAATTTGGTTGATGGTGCTTATCACATTATTCAGTGCATCCGGTGTATGGGCATAATCAACGATGGCAGTAAAGCCTGAAGGTGAAGATACTGTTTCGAAGCGACCCGAAACTGCCTTCAGCATGCTGATGACACGCAGCGCTTCCGTTTCGTCAACACCTAAAAGGACCGCCGTTCCAAACACAGCAGTGAGATTGGCAGCATTGAATTTTCCAATAAAAGAAACGCTGACCTCCTTGTCGTTCATATCCAACAACATACCGTCAAACCCGTGTTCCAAAATCCTGGTTTTAAAATCTGCCATCCCCCTCATGGAATAGGTGAATTTTCGTGCCTTGCTGTTTTGCACCATCACCAGGCCGTTCTTGTCATCAACATTGACCAGGGCAAAACTTTCTTTTGGCAATTGGTCAAAGAAAGTTTTTTTGGCTTTAAGATAATTCTCAAAAGTCAGGTGATAATCCATGTGATCGCGCGTCAGGTTGGTGAAGATGCCGCCCTCAAAATTCAACCCTGCTATGCGTCTTTGCTCGATGGCATGTGAACTCACTTCCATAAAAGCATACTGACAGCCGGCGTCTACCATTTGATGCAACAAAGTATTCAGCGTCAGTGCGTCCGGAGTGGTGTGCGTAGTTTCTATAGCTTTATCATCCACGTAATTACATACAGTAGAGAGCAAACCTGCTTTATAGCCAATTTCTTTAAATAGTTGATACAAAAGCGTGGCGACCGTTGTCTTTCCATTGGTACCGGTCACACCAACTAAAATCAATTTTTCGGAAGGGTGTCCGAACCATGTAGATGCCATGTATCCCAAGGCTTCCGCACTATCGGGAACCTGCACGTAAGTGACGTTTTTATGTAGTTTTACGGGCATCCGTTCGCATACGACGGCTGTTGCGCCCTTTTCAATGGCAGCATTTATATAGTCATGCCCGTCCAGTGTCGTACCTACAGTTGCAACGAACAAATAGCCGGGTGCAAGTTTGCGCGAATCGAATTCGATACCGCTTAGTTTTATGTCCGGATTACCTTCTAATCGAAGTATCTCAATATCAACCAATAAATCACTTAATAACATAGAATTGGTTTTCATTTTTATTCTAAAAATAATTCAATCGTACTGCCTTCCGACAGCTCAGTTCCGGGTGTAAGGCTTTGTGCAATGACCTCACCCAAACCCCTTAATTTCACTTGTAAGCCAAGATTGTTCAATAAATAAACAGCATCTTTGGCGCCCATCCCGCAAACATCGGGAACAACCTCACTTTTTGTCACATCTATACCCTGACTTAAAACATCTTTTTTACCGTGCTGTACGATAGTTTGTGATTCAATATTTTGCAACGGAATATTGAGATTTGTTGCCACCGTTTTCAACGCCGCCGGGTTCCCATATTTTATATCGGGAAAATACGGCTGTTGGTTCAATGTGTCAGTCTTCAGATAATCAGGATGATGACTGGACTTATGGATCATGGTGCGTTCGGCAATAGTTTTAAATGCACTTCCGGCCATTCTTCCTCCCGAAGGAATTCCCTGGGGGGCGGTCAACAGCACAATGGCTGAATACTGCGGATTATCGGCAGGAAAATAGCCACAAAACGATACATTATGATAGGTTTGTCCGGCTCTATAGCCCAAACCGCCTTGCGAAATTTGTGCGGTGCCGGTTTTGCCGGCTATGCGTACGATATCGGATTTTACACTTTTCGCAGTGCCGTATTTGCCTTCGATGACGCCTAACATGATTTCCTGCACATCTTTTAAAGTGCTGGGTTTACAGATGGATTCTTTAAGTACTTCAGGCTCATATTGTTTGATGATTTCATCATGCCTTTTGATAGACTTCACAAAGATGGGATTCATCATTCTACCGTTATTGGCAATGGCATTGTAAAGTGTAAGTGTATAAATGGGTGGGATTTTTGTCTCGTAGCCGATGGACATCCATGCCAAAGATGTTTTATACCACAGCTTCTTGTCCTTTTTAGGATGCTTGACCCAGGGTTTGGCAACTCCCTTCATTTGGATGGGCAAAGAATCGTTGAGTCTGAGGTCGTACAATTTTTCGACATATCTTTCCGGACGACTTCCAAAACTTTTCATCACCATTTTTGCGGTGCCCACGTTTGAAGATGCGTGAATAATTTCATCCACATGCAAAGTATCGTATCCGCCACGGTGGTAATTATGATCCTTCAAAACGCGGTTGGCAACTGGCAATACTCCTCCATCAATATCGAAATTATCCGATTTTTTTACTTTTCCCTCATCCAACACGGCGATTAAAGATGCGATTTTAAAAGTTGAACCGGGTTCCATTCTGTTTGTAAGCGCATGATTCACCCCCTCATAATACTCGCCCGTTCTTTCATTGCAATCGAGATTGACCATCGCTTTTATCTCTCCGGTTTTAACTTCCATCACAACAGCACAAGCAGATTGCGGAGCATATTCATTGGCCACGTCGCGCAGCGCCTTCTCAGCAATATCCTGAATTTCAACATCAAGGGTGGTATAAATATCCAATCCGTCAATGGGTTCCACATCCACCGTTTCCAAATACCTATTGGCTACTTTTTGCCGGGTCGAAATACCGGGTGTCCCTAATAATTGTTCGTTGAACGAACCTTCTATGCCGCTTCTTCCTCCCAATGACTCGTCGGGATACACATCACCGATGGTGCGGGAAGCTAAAGAGCCAAAAGGCTTTACCCTGCGAACAAATTCACGCTCATACAACCCACCGCGGACCCTTCCCAGCCGAAACAACGGAAGCTTCCTCAATTCTTTGAGTTGAGAATAAGATATTCTATGCGGGTAAAGTTGAAAACTCCTTTTTTTATCACGATATGCCCTCTGCAAAGCTCTTTTGTATTGAGCAGGTGTTTTGTCGCCAAAAAACCGGGAGAGCGACAAAGACAAAGAATCTAAATTGTCGTAAAACAACTTGCCGGAGTTGATGCGCAACGACTCGGCACCCATATCCATAAAAACGGTATAAGTCGGTATGGAACTGGCAAGCAAACGACCGTCGGCAGCATAAATATTACCCCGCTTGGGCCTTACCATGATATCACTCATTTTTTGTTTATCAGCAAGCTCCATCCATTGTTCCCGTTCAAAATACTGGATTTGAATGATTTTGTAAATCACCCCAATAAACAAGAGGGATATAATAAAGTAAACCACTCCAAATCTGAGGACAATATTTCTGCGTTGATCTGTCATATACCTATCATTGTTGCTCGTGTTGCTCGATGATAATGGGGGGCGTATCGCCGGGTTTTAATTTCATATTTTTGTTTTCCAGCAATTTCAAAATATTCGATTGACGGGTAATTCCCATTAATTCAGCTGAAATGGTCAAGGATTCATATTTTACATCCTGAACTTCTTTCTTCAGCTCAGCAATTCGCTTGATCTGTTTTTCGCTTGTATAGCGGTTGTCAATGTAGAAGACGCTGAGAATCACCAGTAATATTATCAGCAGATACTGCTTTCTGATAAACTTCTTAGTAAATATGTTCCCGTTCAAAACATCACGAATGCTACTCGACCTGAAGTCGGAGAAGTCCTCGCTGTTGCGAATTTTATCGATGATTTTTTTGAATATTGACATTTAAAATCTGTTTTATTGACCATTAATTATTTAAAGTAGCAATCCTTAACTTCGCACTCCGTGCCCTTGGGTTGCTTGCGATTTCCTCTTTATCAGGTACGATAACCCTGTTGTTCACTGCTTTCAGTGGTGCCGATACATTGCCGTAAAAATCTTTTTCCGGTTTACCTTCAAAATTTCCGGTACGTATAAAATTCTTCACCAGCCTGTCTTCCAACGAATGATAGGTTAGTATGACCAGTCGTCCGTCTTCATTCAGCAAATCAACACTTTGCTTCAACAATGCCTTGAGCGCTTCCATTTCCTGATTCACCTCTATGCGCAAAGCCTGAAACACTTTCGTCAGTTCTTTTTTCTCTTTTCCTTTTGGAAACAAAGTTTGCATCAGGTTTACGAAAGGTGAAATCTTGTCGAATGGCTCGTTGTTGCGTTCATTCACAACAGCCTGTGCAATTGCCCTTGCATTTCTTAGTTCTCCGTAGAAATAAAACACATCGGCCAATTGTTCCTCCGTATAAGTATTCAGAATATCGGCAGCTTTCAGGCGCGATTTCCTGTTCATACGCATATCCAAACAGCCATCAAACCGAAATGAAAATCCCCGTTCAGCTTCATCAAAATGATGAAAAGAGACACCTAAGTCAGCCAGGATACCGTCAACCTTCTCAAACCCGTAGTAATTCAGAAAGTTTTTAAGGTATTTAAAATTGCTGTGCACGGGTATCAACCTCTTATCCTCAAAGGCATTTTGCAATGCAACTTCATCCTGGTCAAAAGCCAATAATTTACCTTTTTTATTCAGTCGAAGAATGATTTCCTTTGCGTGACCTCCACCGCCGAAGGTGCAATCAACATAAACGCCCTCAGGCTTGATGTTCAGCCCGTTGATAGTTTCAGCGAGAAGTGCAGGAACATGAAAAACGGGTGTTTGCATACAATTATTTTTTCGTCATTTTTTCCTTGAGCAAAGCAGCAAAATCGGCAGCAGACAAGCTTGATTGTTCATATTTGGCTTTGCTCCATACTGCAAACCTATCGATCATGCCTACAAAAAGCACTTCTGAATTTTCTATTTCGATAGCCTGCAAGTGTTTTTTGGTGATCAGAACACGCCCCTGACTGTCGATATCGAGCCATTCGGCTTCCGACACAAACTGCATCAACAGCAACTGATCGACGGGATCCCATTCATCGAGCTTAGACTTAAACTCTTCCAGTTTGGCATTCCACACCGGAACGGGATAAATGATCAAACAGGCGTTTTCAGCATCTTTGCGCATGACAACCTGCTCCCTGTGTGTGTCCGGAAGCAGTCTCCTGTAAGTGGAAGGAATAAAAACCCTGCCTTTTGCATCAGCTTTCAGCTCGTATTTTCCAATAAAAGTGGACATTAATTTCAG
>Ga0004534J46558_1006850_pt1 | contig 16090 bp, 10 predicted proteins | sample BioPla1RNA1_FD_46558 | JGI IMG/M metagenome (IMG submission 46558) | reverse complement strand
GACCACGCCCGGCTTAAGCCTTTTCGCTAGCGATTCCAGCTGACAATCTCCTCCAAGGCCTTGCGCTTTTTCATGGGAACAGGCCCTTCCCCAGGGTAACCAAGGGGGATGAGCACAATGGGCTCCACGTGCTCAGGAAGATCCAAGATGGCATGGAGCCGCTCCGCATCGAAGGCGCACACCCAGCAAGTACCCAGCCCCAACTCCGTCGCGGCCAGAATTAGGTGATCTACGGCAATGGCTATATCCACATCGCAGTGGTCTTTGCCATCCCGTCGCTTCCAGGACTGTTCGTGATCTGCGCAGGCCACGATGATCACGGGCGCGTTTCTCAGCCATTCACCACGGTAGGCCTGACAGATCTCCGCCTTGAGATCCTCGTCAGTGGCCACGATGAACCGCCAAGGCTGATAGTTCACGGCACTGGGGGCGAGCCTGGCCGCCTCCAGGATCTGCAGGATCTTGTCCTTCTCCACCGGCTCTTGGCTAAAAGTGCGTACGGAATAGCGCTGGGCAACTAAGTCAAAGAACGAACTGGACATACCCCATCCTCCCCGTCTAATGGACTTCGGTTTTACCCGACCGCTTCATTTCATACATCTTTTGATCTGCCCGTTCCAGAGCCTCTCTGAAGCTGGCATCTCCTTTCTGAAAGCGAGCCGCCCCCAGGGAGATGCTTGCTCTGACGGCTTCCTGATCAAACCTAAACTCCAAGGCAGAAATGGATTGCACAATCCGATCAGCCAACTTCTGCCCTTGCCCCCCGGCAGGGGCCAGCACCACGAACTCATCACCGCCCCAACGGATAATCTCGCCCGCGCCGCCCAAAACCCGGCGCACTTCCCCCGCCACAGCCTGCAGCAATTTGTCGCCGGCGGAATGACCGAAGCAGTCGTTGATCTCCTTCAAGCGGTCCACATCAAACATGAAGATCTCGGGACTGGAGTTCCCGGCCTGAAAGGCGGCAAAGGCCTCGCTCAGGACCTGCACCCCGCAGCGGCGGCTCTTGGCCCCCGTGAGCAGATCCTCGTTGATCTGCAGCTCAAGCTGGGCAGTGTGTTGCCGGAAGAAGAGATGCTCCACCAAGAGCACCAGGGCTACGGCGGCGATTACCACCAGGACGAGGATCAGTACAAGCCGCACCGAGAGCAAGACTGCCAAGCGTCCGCCCGTCTCCGCGGTCTGAGCAACATAGCGCTCCAGCTCGCCGCGGTGCACACCCATGGTAATCAGCCAGTTCAGATCCTCATACCAGGCAGAAAAGGTCAAAGCATCCAGGAACTGCACTTCTGGCAGGGTTTCCGCGATGGTAAACCAAATCCCCTTCCCCAGGTCCAAAGCGGCCAGCCTTTCCCGCACCTGAACCTCGATGCGCTCCTCCAGGAAAGCTCTGCTTACTCCCCACAGCGCGCCCAATTCCCCGCTGACCAGTCCTTCAGAAAAGCGCAGACCAGGCAAAGCAGAATCCGCTGCCAGCAGTTCTTCGTTCCCGTAGAGGATTTCGCCTGTGGCTTGCCTCCAAAGGACCGCCGTGAGACCCGGCTCTGCCTCCATCAATGCTCGGAAATAGCGGGCGAAACGAGCCTCGTCAAGCTCTAAGCCCAGCTGAACTAATTCGAGGCGATCAGCAATTATCTCCTGCCAGCGCTTCTCCTCCGCTTCCTTCAGACGGTCGATTTCCCGCACCACGTTCTCCACGCTGATCCGCAGAAAATCCCCTTGGATTTCGCCCAATGTGCGTTCCGTTTCCGCGAGATAGATTTGGGCCACATGCTGAAAGGACAGCCAGAAGATAATACCGCTGGCAGCGCAAATGAACAGCACTAAAGTGCCAATGACAGTGTTGTGCGAGTGCCTGTCCAGCACCCCTCTCCAGCGGGGCTTGGGCGCCATCATCAAATCCCTTCTTACGGCCGGATTGTCTGCTGCACGTATTCACCAGCCCACTTCAGTTTTCCTGCCCGTCCACCGCTACTCTGAACTTGACAGCAGGCGAATCTGGTAGATACTGGACCAGAGCTTCCCAGTGACGAAGATCCTACCTGTTTCCCCATGGAAGGCAATGCCATTGAGCACATCTGCCCCCGGGTTTTCCTGCAGCTCCAAAGCGGCAAGATCGCGCAAGTCGATCCAGCCCAATACCCGGCCCGTCGCCGGATCCAGGCGGCAGATCACACTGCTCAGCCAGATGTTGGCCCAGATCTCCCCATCCACATACTCCAACTCGTTGAGAAGTTGGACCTCACCACCTTCCCCCCTCACAGGCAGCCAGCGCACGGGCTCCAAGCTGTCGGGATCTAGGTAGCGGAGCACACTGGAACCGTCACTCATGATCAAATAGATGCCGTCGGTGGTCAGACCCCACCCCTGGCCCTCGTAGGCAAACTCCCCAACCTTCTCCAAACTCTCCAAATCATAGATGAAACCCACACCTTCCCGCCAAGTGAGCTGGTAGATCCTATCATCCAGGACGGCCAAGCCTTCCCCGAAAAACTCTGGCTCCAGGTTCACCATTTTGAGCACTTCTCCGTCTTCCAGGCGCACCTGGCGCAGGGACGACTCACCATACAGCCCCGTCCCCTCATACAACAACCCGTTCAAAAAGAACAGGCCTTGAGTAAAGGCAGCGGGATCGTGGGGATAGCGCTGCACTACTTCCGCGCGGTACACAGGTTCCGCGGCCAAACAGGCGGAGAAGGATACGCCCAAGAGCAGGCACAAGAAGGGCAGTATCCGAACCGCCGCTGACAGCGCTGAATGACTAATCCTCCAGCACACCATGGACCTCATGCACTTCCTGGACAAAGATAATTCCCTTCCCCGGTTCGTGGATCTTCAGCTCATCGCGCACCGCCACCACTATCGCGTCCGCCAGCTCCTGGCGGGCCAGGATGAGCACCATTTCCTTTTCGGGTTCAATCTCCAGGTTCAAGAACTTCCTTGTTTCATGCACACTGGAGCCACGGGCATTGATTATGGTGCCGCCCTTGGCACCAGCGGCCCTGGCCACATCCATCACTTCTTCTCCCCTACCCTTATCCACCACAACAAAGACGGCTCGGTACATGCTGCCGGCACCTCCTTCACGGGTTTTGGAGTCGTATGCGTAATTGCCTGTGCCCAGAAAGGCCACCAGGGGCATGGTAAAGGCAATACCGTGTCTGGGCTTGTACAGCTGCAGTTCATCGTCGAACATCTTCAGGGCATTGCGGCCCAGGAGCCTGTCTGCCACCATGAACACGATCTCCTTGCGCGTGTCCGTTAAGCCCAGAAGTTCAGCCAGGCGCCCGCTCACCGTTCCCCGCCCGAGGGCAATGGTGCCCCCGCTGATGCCGTTTTTCTTGGCCATGTTCAGCACCCTGCTGCCCAGACCGTAGTTCACAACTACGCACAGCAGTTCATGTTCCCTATGCTCTGCGTCCACTCGCCGCATCTGCCTCATCTCCTCGTCAGCTTGACTTGGCCCTAAAGACAACTCCCAACGCAAGCATGGTTACTATGCCCGCCATGGCCACTAGGGCGATCATGCCCAGACCATCCCGGAGCAAATCCGCACCCTCGAAGGCCCCGGCAGCACCCTGGGTAAAGGCCAGGATAAAGGTGGTGGTAAGCGGGCCCGTGGCCACGCTGCCCGCATCAAACCCCATGCCCACGAAAAGACTGGGTACAAAGCGGGCCAAAATCAGGGCGATGGCATAGCCGGGGAGCAGGATGTGCCACAGCGTTAGCCCTGGCACCAAAATGCGCAGGGAGGAAAGGAAAATGGCTGTTCCCACACCCAGAGCTAGTGCAGCCACCACCACGGTACGCTTGACATAACCGCTGGTCACATCTTCGATCTGCCGGGTGAGCACGTAGACCGATGGCTCGGCGGCGATGGTCACAAACCCTAAGATGAACGAAATGGCCAGCAGCCACACCTTGTTGTCCAAGGAAGCTAGATGAAAGCCCAACTCACCGCCGAGCTCCATGAAACCACCGTTCACTCCCATAAAGAACAGAAATGTACCCAGCAGGGTATAGAGAAAACCCTTCAAGATGCGCCGGAACTGCCGCTCATCCAGCTTAAAGAGCACCCGCTGCAGCACGAGAAAGGATACTGCCAGCGGCAGCAAGGCAATGAAACTGTCCCTGACGGCCGCGGGCGTGACACCCCAGAATGGGGCCATGACCGCACCCAGCTCTGCCTGGGCAGGTTCCAAGGTGATTAAGGGATACTCCCGCACAGGCTTAACCAGGTTCATGATCATCACAGCCAAAATGGGGCCCACCGCTCCAGCTCCAATGAGGCCAAAACTGTCCTCCTCCGCCTGCTTGCTGTCCTTGCGCATGCGGGAAATGCCCACCGCCAACGCCATGATGAACGGCACCACCAAAATCCCCGTAACGGAACCGGAGGAGTCGAAGGCGATGGCCAAAAACTCAGGGGAACTGCGGGAAGTAAGCCAAGCCAGAACCAAAACCAACCCATAGGCCACGGCAAAAAAGAGGCGCATGGACAAGTGCAGGAATACTCGGGCAAAGCCCAGGGCGATCATGAAGGCAAAACCTGCTGGGATGACCGCCAAAAGCATGCGGGCGGAAATCCCCCCCGCGGTAACATATTCGATTTGATTCACCAAGACCACAAGCCCCGGTTCCGCCATGGAAACAAAGAAGCCCAAAAGGCCGCCTCCCAAGAGGAACAGCCACAGCTTATTGGTCTTGACTAGAGCAGAGCCGGTGGTGGTTCCAAAAGGCGAGATGCCTATATCCACGCCCACGAAAAAGATGGACAGTCCAACGATGAGAGTAATTGCACCCACCAGAAACCGCAGCACCACCGGGACGTTCAGGGGTACCAATGTGAAATGAAGCACTAAGACAATTATGGCAATGGGAACAACCGCTTGGGTGTTGTTCTTCAGATAACCCACGAGTATGTTCAACCAATCACCCCACCTTTCCAACTATGATCATGTGATGAGAAAAATGTTATGAGGCCTGCTTGGGTGCTACCTAGAATTCTGTGCAAATTTGGGCAGACTGATAGCTAAACAGAAGGAAGGGGTAAAACATGAAGTTCAAACGCTATATCCCACTCTTAGTATTGGTCATCCTGGCCGCAGCCGCGGTTATACAAGGGCTGCGCAGCCAGGTAGCGCAACCTGAACTGCTCCAGTCCCAAGTGACGGCGGCAGAAAACTCCCTGGATATGATCTCCAGCTGGGAACTGGAAATCGAACTCCATGGGGGCGAAGAACTCGAAATGTCTTATTCCAGCCGGGGCAGGGCCTCCAGCACGGGCTTGGGCAGGCGCAGGAGCGACGATGATGCAGTGGAAGAAATCCGTCTGCTGGTGGAAGCGCTTCCGCCCCTGGCAGAGGGCATGCCCCTTGGCATTATCCAGGCAGCTTTGGATCACCTGGAGATCGATGAATCCGACGTTAAGGAGTTTGAACTGGAATATGAGTTAACGGACGGTTTTGAGCGCAAGATCGATTTGGACGTAAACGGCGATGATGACAACGACAACGATTAGACTTGGGATCTAATGTGCACGTCCAACTGGTTATAGGGAATCTCGATGCCCGCCTCTTCCAAGGCGTCCTTCACCTGCTCCAGAAAATCGAAATACATCGACCAATAATCGGAACGCTTCGCCCAGATCCGTGCGTAAATAACGGGTCCGTGGTCGCCCAGTTCCCCCATGACCACCGCAGGTGCGGGGTCTTGCAGGACTAAGGGATGGTTCTCCGCTAGGCTCCGCACCACCTCTTTAGCCCGTTTGAAGTCGGAGTTGAAGGAAATGGGCACCTTGATGGTGGCTCGGCGCGTGTCGTAGGCCGAGTAATTGATGGCACTGCAATTAGAAAGATCGGAGTTGGGGATGATGATCTTCTGGTTATCGGGCGTCTGCAGGATGGTATGGAAAACTTGAATTTCCCGTACCGTTCCAGAATAACCCGCAGCTTCAATATAATCCCCTACTTTGAAGGGTTTTAACAGCAGGATCAAAACACCACCGGCGAAGTTGGCCAGACTGCCTTGGAAGGCCAGGCCCACCGCTAGGGAGGCGGCGCCCACAATGGCAGCAAAGGTGGTTATCTCAATGCCAAAGGTGGCTGCCACCGTCAGAACCAGTAAAACCTGCAGCGCCATGTTGGCCAGGGTGGCGAGAAATGTTTGTAGGGATTCATCCACCTTCAGCTTGTCCACTCGGCGGTCTAGAAGGTTTAGAAGCAGCGTAATCAGCCTCCGGCCTATAACCCAGATGGCAACCCCCAGTACCGCCCTGCCCAGATAGGTGAGGGCAAATTCCTTAATCAGTTCCACACAACCCCTCCTTCAATACAGAAAAAGAGCGCGCCATTTCTGCCGCACCCACTGATTTCGGCATGGAGGAGTGAACTCCTGCCAACCCTACATATGCTCACCGCGCTCCAAGAGGGATATGGCTGCTTCCTCGTTCACCGGTCTGGAAAAGAGGAATCCCTGCAGATAATCGCAGTTGCGCTTGATCAGGTATTCCTTCTGAACCTCCTGCTCCACCCCTTCTGCCACAACCGCGTGACCCAAGCGGTGGGCCATGGAGATAATATCGCCGGCGATGGCCTGTTCTTCGCCCACCACACACACGCGGTCGATGAAGGTCTTGTGGATCTTCAGACAGTTCACGCTCAGTTCCTGCTCCCTGGCCAGCGAAGAATAGCCGGTTCCGAAATCATCGATGGCGATTATGATGCCGGCACGCTTCAAAAGCGCCAGCTTCTCATTGAGGGAGGCGTAGTTTTGAGCAAAGACCGATTCGGTAATCTCCAGGCAGAGCTGATCGGGTTCGATGCCTGCTTCCCGGATCGCTCCGAAGACCTCGTCCACAAAATCCTCCTGGGCCAACTGGATAGCGGAAACGTTAACGGAGATCCTGTAGCCCCTGAAGCCCTGTTCCTCTAGTCTGCGCAGGAAAGCGCAGGCCCTGCGGGTGATCCGCTTGCCGATGGGAACGATGAGCTGATTCTCCTCGGCGATGGGAATAAACTCGCCGGGAGGTATGACACCCAGGGGACCCCCGTTCAAGCGGGCTAGGGCCTCAAAGGCGTAGATACGCCCGGTGGCCGAGTCAATGATGGGCTGGTACTCCAAAAACAGGGCCTCTTCCCTTTCTCCGTAGGCCACTCGCAAGAGCAGTTCCTCGATTTCACTCAGGCGGTCGAGCTCCGCCGCCATATCTTGATCGAAGAAGCGGTAGGCAAAGGGGCGGCTGCGATCGGCCCTTTGTGCGCTGATCCCGGCATCATGAATGAGATCCTCGGGGTCACCGGCTTCTCCCTCTATCTGGCGGATGCCGATGCCGCACCCATAGGTGTTGACTATGTCCACCCCCTGGAGGGTTTCCACCAGGCTGGCGCAAAACTGAATGAGCTCGCCCCTGGTTAACGGTTCCTGGATGTAAAAGACAAAGCGACCGTAAGCAGCCACATACAGACTGCGGGTGTCCGTACAGTGGGCGGCCAAGCGCTGGCCCACGCGTCTTAACATAAACTCGCAGAAGTTAAAACCGTAAATGGCGTTAATCGCGTTCATCCTGCGCATGTTGAGCAGGACCACGGCCCGCTTCGGATGTTTTCCGCTCAAAGCATCCTCGGTCATCACCGCCCGGAGAGATCGGCGGTTGGGCAGGCCTGTGAGGAGGTCCAGCTCGCTGATCTGCTTGAGCTGGAGCTCGCTGTGCTTGCGTTCAGTAATATCGATGATAATGCCCTCTAAAGCATCCACCTCACCACGGTCGTTGAAGACGCCCTGCCCCATTTCCAAAACCCATTTGCGCTCACCGCTGGCGGTGGTGATCTCGTATTCGAACTCGAAAGAACGCTGCTCGGAGAGCACTTCCTGCCACTTCTCCCAGAGCACCTCCCTGTACTCCGGGGCGATCAGTTCGTTGAAGGAAATATCCCTGTTGTACAGGAGGCTTTCCGCGGGATAGCCGGTTAGTGGCTCGCAGCCCTCGGACACAAACTGCATGGTCCAGGCCCGGTCAAGCAAGCAGCGGTAAGCCATGCCCGGCAGGTTCTTGAGCAGCACCGCCTTGCTGCGCTCGCTCTCAGAAAGGCGCTCCTCGATTGCCTTGCGGTCAGAGATATCCTTGATCATGTATATTGTCTTGCGGCTCCCTTTCCCCGGCTGGTCAAAGGGGGCCGCGGTGAGTTCCACCCAAACCTGGGATCCATCCGGCCGCAGGAGGCGCTGCTCCAGGCTGTATCCGGAGATGATACCCTTTTCCAGCAGGCGGCGCTGCACCCGGTCCTGAGCTGCATCCTGGGGATGGAGCACTTGTTCCCAGCCCAGCTCCACCAACTCTCTGCGGGAACGGCCTGTGATCCGCAAGAAGGTATCATTGATGATGGGATAGAGATTACCCGAAGGCTCGCTCGGTTCAGAAGACAGACCCACGGCAATCCCCAGTGTGCTTTGGTTAAAGATGGCATCCAGCAGCGCAGCATGGTGGGGATGGGCGCTGGTGAGCGCTTGGAGGAAACCCTCCTGATCGCTGACCACCACGATGGGGATGCGCAGATCTTCATTTAACTTTTCCAGCTGCCTGGCCAGGTCGTATCCGTCGGCATCACCCTGCTCTCGGCAGATCACAATGAGATAAATATCGGACTCGTCCTTGATCTTGGCCGCAGCATCCTGCGGCGTGCTGCAAACTACGGCATCAAACCCGCCCAGGGTGCCCCGCGCCTCCTGGCCAATCAGGCATTCCCCCACAATCAGAATCTTCCCCGCCATGCAACTTACTCCTCTCAACCAACGGTACAACGAAACCTCTCAGATCACTTCCACATAAACCCCATTCATCCTTCCCCGTTAGCGTGTTCCTGCTCAATTCAAGCTAACTGCAGGGCCTCTAGCTCCTCCACGGCAGGTACTTCCCCCAGGTAGTGGACGGAAAGCAGCTCTGGCGGAAGAGTTCTCTGGGCCAGTTGGACCAGGGTGAGATGATGGGTAAAGAGGATCACCTGGGTCCGCCGGGACAGCTCAGCGAGGACCTGCAAGGCTGCTCCGGCCCGGAAGTCGTCGAAGTTGACCAAGAGGTCATCGGCGATGAAGGGCAGCACTTCCCCTTGGTCTAGGAAGCCCTCTATGCTGGCTAAGCGTAAAGCCAGGTAGAGCTGGTCCTGGGTTCCATCGCTCATGCCCTCCACGCCCACCAGCTCCTGTCCGCGCAGGCCTTTAATCACCGGGTTTCCCTGCTCGTCGTAGTCCACCGCCAGATCGTGGAAGCTTTCGGCCGTGAGCTGGGCGAAAATGCTGCCAGCCCGTTGGAGCACGGGGCTCTGGTACTCTTCCTGGTAGCGCTCCATGGCGCGCTGCAAGATGAGAGCTGCCGTGCGCACCTGGAGATACCGCTCCGCGGCCTTGGCCAAGCGGGCTAGAGTCTCTTGGGCCTCCTCGGCGGCTTGGGCTGCCGCAGCGGCACCGCCCTCCACCATCTTCTCATAATCCTTTTTCAGTACCCCAAAGCTTTCGTGGAGGGAGTCCTTTTCCTGCCGCCAGCGCAGAATGGCTTCCGCAAGGTTATCCAGCTCATGGGGGATGGCGTCAACGTCCACGCCTTCCCCTTCTTCTGCCAGCTCCTTAAGGGACAAGCCATCGCCGCTGCGCAGGAGCTGCTGCTCCAGGTTCTCCAGGCGTTCGCGCAGTTCCATCGCCCGCGCCTGGCGGCTGAGCACTCTTTCCAGCTCCTGGCGGGTATCAACGCGAACCTCGTCCATGAGCTCATTAAGGGCATCCTGGGCTTGGCGAATTTTCAGGTCAAGTTGGACAAGGAGCTCTAACTCACGCTCCAGCTGGCTTTCCTTTTCGCCGCGGGCAGCCACAATCGCGGCAGTTTCCCTGCTCAATCGCACCAGCCTCTCCACCAGGGCTGCGGCATCTTGTGCATCTTCCTCCAGCCCCACCTGCCTGGCAGTGTTCTGGGCCTGGCGGCGGAATGCGGTCAAGAAGCTTTCCTGCCGCCTCTTTTTACCATTGGCTTCTGCCAGCTTGTCCACTCGATCCACGAGCTCTTCCGCCGCGGCCAGGAACTTCAAAGCCGCCTGCACAGTGGTGCTGCTTGGCAGACCCACTTCCTGGAGGAGCTCCTCCCAGCGCTGGCGCCACTCTGCCTGTTCCGCCAGGAGCTCATCCACCCGGCGCCCGGCCCTGGCCGCCTCGGCTTCTTGATCCCGCAGTTGCCGCTGCAGACCGTTATACTCACCCTTACGTTCCAGCACTTCCCGGCAGAAACCTTCGGCGTGGGCCAGCAGTTGGGAAAGGGTTCCTTGGCCTTTAGCGCCCAGTTCAGCCAGGGCGTCCTGCAATCTTTGGGAGAAGGCTGCGATCTTCTCCTCCAGATGCAAAACCTCCCGCTCCGCCTGGCAGCAAGCCTGGAATTGGGCCACCAGCGTCCCGCTGAGGGTCAGCCACTGCCCCATCTCCTTGGGGCTCAACGGTTCAAGACCCAGGTGGCTCCAGAGTCCCAGCCAGCGCTCCCTAAAGGCCTGTTCCCGCTCCGCCACGGCGGCCAGCTGTTGCTCGCTGGCCTTAAGCTCCTCCTGGACGGCTTGCCGCTGTTCGTCCAGGGCGGTGCGCCGCGCCGCCTTGTCGGATGCAGCCCAGAGGTCATCCGCGGCCTGATCCGCCGCGGCAACGCTTTCCTCATAGGCCTCAGCCAGGGGCCGATCACCGGCAAAGGCAGCTGATTCCCCTGGATCTAGCTCATTGTCCAGCCAAGCCCTACGCACCAGCTGCCAGCCCCGATCCCGGTGCTGCCTGGTTAAAAGGACTTCCTCCCAGGAGGGCATGGCACCCTCTGCGGTTAGTCCCGCCAGTTCTCGCTCCAGGGCAGCCAGGCGCTCCTCAAGTTCTGCCTTTGCTTTAGCTGCATCCCGCCTCTCTTGGGCAAGCTCCCGGCCTTCCTCCTCGTAGGCCGCGACGGTTGCCGGCAGGGGCAGCTCCGCGGCTGCCAGTTCCTCCACAGTTCCCGTCCAGAGGGGCAGTCTCTGCAGCTCCAGATCCAGTGAGGCCCGCAGACCCTCTGCGCGCCTTTGCTGCTCCGCGAGGGCCGCTTCCAGATCCCCCGCCTTGTTGATCTCCCCAACCAACGTTTGGAGGATGGTTATGTCTGCTAAAGAACCGAACTCCTGCAGGGCTCGGCGTGTGGTCTCCACATCTTCGGTGCGGCCTGCCCGGGCCTCGGCTGCCTTATCCAACTCCGTTTCCAGCTCGGCCAAGCGGTCGGCTAGCTCGCCGAGGGTTTCTCGCAGGTGGACTGGAAAGCGATAGCGCTCTGCGTCTTCAAGATCTTGAGCCTGGGGATGCAGATCCTTGAGCTTGCTCCAAGCTCCCTGCTGGAGGGACTCCACTTGTTCCTCAAGGCTGGGTAGCTGCTTCACCGTCTCCCGGTACAGACTCAAATCCTGCTGCAGCTGATTTATGGCCTCCTCTTGGTCAACCACTGCTTGGGAAACCAGCAAACCGTCGATTTCTTCTTCCAGGCGCCGAACACGGCCCTCGGCGATACGGCGCTCATCCTGGGCTTGGCCCAGGGCCGCGCTGTGTGTGTTGAAGCGTTCCTGACTGTCCGGGGCCAAGGGCGGCAGATCCCCTAAGCCTTCCAGCTCAGCCAGGACGGCCCGCCGCTCCGCGAGGAGAGGCCTAGTGCGCTGAATGCGTTTGAGCTTCTGCTGGCGCTGCTCCGCCGCGGCCAGCTGCTCTTCCAGGTTCTGCAGCTGTGCCTGCTGTGCCAGGAACTCTTCTTCCAACTGCTGAAACTTCCCAGGCGACAGGACCGCCTGGCCCACCGCGCGTTTGTGCTCCCGGAACTCTCGGGCCAGGCTGTTCACCTTACGCTTGGTTGCAGTTGGCCTGAACAGGGCGTCCGCCTCGCTTTGCAGCTTTTCCAGGCGCTCTCTCAGCTCCGGCAGACCTGCAGCTGCTGCGAGAAGGCTTTCCCCCAGGCTTCCGCCTGCTTCCAAGAGCTCTCTGCCCCCCTGCCGCAGGCGCAGATGGTCCAGGCCAAACATGTTTTCAAACTCGGAGCGAGTCAATCCGCAAGTGCAGTCCCTGAGAAACTCGTCGTCCAGGGGCTGGTCATCCAGGTCCAGCACGCTTTTCCTCAGGGCATAACGGCGCCGGAAGGCAAGCTGTGTTCCGTCGGCCATGGTCAGCCCGGCCTCAATTCTCAGATTGCTGGCTTTATGTTGGAAATCCGCACCGGAGTCACGGGGAATGCCGAACAAAGCGTCAGAAACGGCGCGCAGCAGGGTGCTTTTCCCCGCCTCATTTCGTCCGTAGATGATGTGCAGCCCCCGATCTTGGGGGAAGCGGATGGTTTCGTCGGTAAACACGCCGAAAGCCGGCAAGCGCAGGTAGTCAATCCTCATAGTCCGGCTCCTCCTTTAGGCTGAGCGCCAGTTCAGCTAGGCTTTGGGCCTCCCTAAGCAGCCCCCGGAAAGCCCCCGGGTCCTCCAAGTTCAGCTCAGTGTACTCCGTGAACAGCTCACCCGGCACCTTAGCCTTCAGCTCCTGAAAGCACTCCTGCACGGCCTCCACAAGCTCAGGATCATGCTCCAAAGCATCGAAAAAACTCTGCAAAAAGCCCGCTGGCAGGTGCTCCTGCACAGCCTGTTTCCTGGGGCTCGATGTTTGCAGCTGCACCTTCTCCACCCAGCCCAAATCACCGAGCTGTTCTTGAACCGCGGCCCTGATTTCAGCCTCAACGCGGTCCGGACCGCGGCGCAGGACTGGATCCAACGCAGTTTTACCAACCAGCTGAAAACGGAGGGCCAAGGGGCGCCCCGGAGCCCGTTCCAGCTCCCGGCGCACCTCAGCCCGCACCAAATCCAAAAGCCCTTCCAGACTCGCGGCCGGGGCGCAGTCAATCTGGCACCGGCACCAGCGCAGCACATCCACGTCGCGGTGCTCAACGCTCACAACCCGCCCGTGGTCCAAGGCAACGAGAGTGCAGCCCTTCCGGCCCGCCTCCCGCACATGCCTGCCTTGAATAACACCGGGATAGACGATCCAGGGCTCCTTCTGCACGATCTCCCGTTGATGCACATGCCCCAGCGCCCAATAGTCGTAGCCCTTGTTAACCAGCTCGTCCACGGTGCAGGGAGCATAGGGCTCATGTCCTTCCCTGCCCTCCAGGGCGGTATGCAGCAGTCCAATGTTGACAAAACCCGACACGGGCGGAGGGTAGCTGCGGGCCAGATTCTCCGTTACAGCGCGCTGGGCATAACCCTGTCCGTGCAGGGCCACGCCCAAGTTCTCTAAGATGACTGTTTCCGGCTGCTCATGGGAAAACTCCCGTACGTTGTCGGGGAGGGAAAGCCTGAGGGCGATCTGGCTTGCCGCATCGTGGTTGCCCCGCACCATAAACACGGGAATACCAGCTTCCTGCAGCCGGGTCATCTGACGCCGAAAGAACAGGCCTGTGTTGTAGTCCCGCCAATCACCGTCGTACAGATCCCCAACCAGGAGCACAAAATCCACCGCCTGTTCCAAGGCTAGCTGGACCAGCTTCTCCAGGGCCTGCCTGGTGGCGCTGCGCGCCAGGTCGGGAGCCCCCTCATACCGTTCCAGCCCCCGCAGGGGGCTGTCCAGGTGAATGTCCGCGGCATGGATGAACTTTACCATGCCGCGCCACTTCCCAGCACCACTTCCACCTCATGTTCCCCTCCAGGCAATGGAGGCAGGAGGCTGCCCGCTATTTCCGTTCCGTCCAGGATGACTTTGGCCACGCCCCTGCTCACATGCTCGGGGTTGCGGATGGTGATGTAGTAAACACTTCCCCTAAACTCCCGCCGGATCTGGTAACCGTCCCACTCCGGAGGGATGCAGGGGTCGATGCGCAGGCCGTCGAAGTCCGGTTTGATCCCCAAGATGGCCTGGGAGATGGCCGCGTAGTTCCAGGCCGCGGTTCCGGTGAGCCAGGAGTTTTTCGCCTGGCCAAAATTGACGGCATCACGCCCGGCAATCATCTGTGCGTATACGTAGGGTTCCAGGCGGTGCAGATCCGAGATCTCCTCTCGGTAAGCGGGGCAGATCTTCTTATAGAGTTCAAAGGCGCGGTGTCCCCGGCCCAGAACCGTTTCGGCAATCATTACCCAGGGGTTGTTGTGGCAGAAGATACCCGCGTTTTCTTTATAACCAGGAGGGTAAGAAGAAATCTCCCCCAGATTCAGGTAGTACTGGGAATAGGCGGGAGTCTGGAGCACAATCCCATGCTTCGTCTCCAAAAGGCGCTGCACGGAGTCCAAGGCCGCCTGGGCCCGTCCATCCTCCACGCCAATGCCCGCCATAACGCAGAAACCCTGGGGCTCTATGAAGATTTGTCCTTCGGAGCATGTGCTGCTTCCCACTTTCTCCCCAAAGGCATCGTAAGCTCTGAGGAACCACTCACCATCCCAGCCGTGCTCCAGCACTGCCTGGATCATCTGATCCCTGTGCTTTTCCGCGGCCTCCGCCTCTGACTCCAATCCCCGCCGGCGGCAGAGCTCAATGAAGTCTTTAGCCGCATAAACGAACAGCCCGGCGATGAATACTGATTCCGCCACGGGCCCCTCCGAAGGACCGGTGGTCTGGAAGGACTCGCCCGGTTCTTCTGAAAAGCAGTTCAAGTTGAGGCAGTCATTCCAATCCGCCCTGCCGATCAGGGGCAGCCCATGGGGTCCTAAGTTATTCACCACATGGTAAAAGGAGCACTTGAGGTGCTCAAACAAACTAGCCGTGTTGTCCGGATCGCTGTCGAAGGGCACCTCTTCATCAAGGATGGAAAAATCACCTGTTTCTTTGATATAGGCGGCGGTGCCCACGATCAGCCAGAGGGGATCATCGTTGAAGCCGGAGCCGATATCGTGGTTTCCCCGCTTAGTTAAGGGCTGGTACTGGTGGTAGGCGCTCCCGTCCGGGAACTGCGTAGAGGCTATATCTAAAATCCTCTGCCTAGCCCGTTCCGGCACCTGGTGGACAAAGCCCAGCAGGTCCTGGTTGGAGTCGCGGAAGCCCATCCCCCGCCCGATGCCCGACTCAAAGTAGGAAGCGCTGCGAGAGAGGTTGAAGGTAACCATACACTGATACGGATTCCAGATGTTCACCATGCGATCGAGCTTCTCATCACCGCTGGCCAGCTGGTATTTGCCCAAGAGGGCATCCCAGTAAGCCTGGAGCTCAGCTAAAGCCTGTTCCACCTGTTCCGGCTGGGCAAAGCGGGCGATCATCTCCTCAGCCCTGACCTTGTTGATCACACCCGGAGCCGCCCACTTCTCCTCTTTGGGATTCTCCACATAGCCCAAGATGAAGATGAAGGTTTTGCTTTCTCCAGGCCCCAGCTCCAGCTGGAGGTGGTGGGAAGCCACGGGCGACCAGCCGCTGGCCAGGGAATTCGCGGACCGCCCCGCCAGCACCACCTGGGGTTCGTGCAGGCCGTTATACATACCCAAAAAGCTATCCCGATCCGTGTCGAAGCCCGCCAGTTCCGCGTTCACGGAAAAGAAGGCAAAATGGTTGCGGCGCTCCCGGTACTCCGTCTTGTGGTAGATGACAGAACCCTGTACCTCCACTTCGCCGGTGCTCAAGTTGCGCTGGAAGTTGGTCTGATCGTCATGGGCATCCCAGAGGCAGAACTCCAAAAAGGAAAAGAGGGACAGGGACTTTGCCCGTTCGCTCTCGTTGGTCAGACTGAGCTGCATCACTTCTCCATTGAAGTCCACGGGCACGAAAAAGAGCTGATCGACCCTAAGGCCTCCCCTGGCCCCGGTGATTTTGGTGTAACCCAGGCCGTGACGGCACTGATAGAAAGAAAGTTCCTTTTTCATGGGCCGAAAGCTGGGCGACCACACATCTTCGCCGTCTTTAACGTAGAAGCAGCGCCCGCCCTCATCCAAGGGTACGTTATTGTACCGATAGCGGGTTAAGCGCCGGAGCCTGGCGTCCCGGTAGAAGGAGTAACCGCCCCCTGTGTGGGAAATGAGGCTGAAGAAGTCCTGGGAACCGAGGTAGTTGATCCACGGGTAGGGAGTGAACGGAGTGGTGATCACGTACTCCCGGTGCGCATCATCAAAGA
>Ga0004534J46558_1002152_pt1 | contig 16640 bp, 13 predicted proteins | sample BioPla1RNA1_FD_46558 | JGI IMG/M metagenome (IMG submission 46558) | reverse complement strand
CTTCCAAGGGAATTGGCTTGACCCCGCTGCCGACAAAACCTGTTACGCCTGGAGTATTGCGCACTACATACCATGATTCATCAGTAACAATCATTTCGACCATGACGTAACCGGGGAAAATTTTGCGTTCTGTGATTTTTCGCTTGCCGTCCTTGTACTCCACCACTTCTTCCGTGGGTACAACAACCTGGAATATCTTGTCTTCCATTCCCATGGATTCGACCCTTTTCTCCAGGTCAGTTTTTACTCTGTTTTCGTAGCCGGAATATGTGTGGACGACATACCAAGCTCTGTTATCATTCACCTTATCGCTCATTTAGAAGGGACCGTCTAACCGACCCTTCACCTCCCTAATCCACCTAATAGGTTGAGAAACCCAGACACGATCACGTCAACGGTGCCGGTGAACGCCGCTACGATAACCATCGTCACCAATACCACAATAGTATAGGTGATCAGCTCCTGCCGATTCGGCCACGACACTTTGCGCATCTCCACGCGCACGTCGCGTAGGTATTTGGTAAGCCTCTGCCAAAAAGTAGGTTTACCGGGTACGGTTGCCACATTCCTCACATCCTTTACACCCTTACTAACGGGTTTCTTTGTGAACGGTATGGGTGTTACAAGTCTTGCAGTATTTTCTCAACTCAATACGATCCGTAGTTGTTCGCCTGTTCTTGTTTGTACGATAATTACGGTTTTTGCATTGAGTACATTCTAACGTGATACCGACACGCACCGCTGCCACCTCCAGACAGTCCGAAATACCTTTAGAATTTAACACACTTTAAAACGGGTGTCAATACCTCGTCAGCAACATGAAAAGAAAAGAGGGGAGGCCCCCTCCGTTATTTTAACCAAGAATCTTGGTTACTACACCGGCGCCAACTGTCCGGCCGCCCTCGCGAATTGCAAAGCGCAGACCTTCTTCCATGGCGATGGGAGTGATGAGCTCACCAATGAGCTTCGTGTTGTCGCCAGGCATAATCATCTCAGTGCCTTCCGGCAGGTTTACCACACCAGTAACGTCGGTGGTGCGGAAGTAGAACTGAGGACGGTAACCATCGAAAAATGGGGTGTGACGGCCTCCCTCGTCTCTGGACAATACGTACACTTCACTCTCGAAGCGGGTATGGGGTGTGATGGAACCGGGCTTAGCCAAGACCTGGCCGCGCTCGATGGACTCACGGTCCACACCACGCAGGAGGATACCTACGTTGTCGCCTGCTTCAGCCTGATCGAGCAGCTTCCGGAACATCTCAACACCGGTGGCAACGGTTTTGCGGGTTTCCTCGGTCAAGCCAACGATCTCAACCTCGTCACCAACTTTGATTGTACCGCGCTCTACACGACCGGTTGCTACAGTACCACGACCGGTAATGGTGAATACGTCCTCAACCGGCATCAAGAACGGCTTGTCAACTTCACGCTCAGGTGTGGGGATGTACTCGTCCACAGCATCCATCAGCTTCTGGAGACGGTCGCACCACTCACCGGGAGTACCTGTTTCAAGCTCCTCGAGGGCTTTCAAAGCACTACCGCTGACCACAGGAATGTCGTCGCCGGGGAAGTCGTACTCGCTGAGAAGCTCGCGAACTTCCATCTCTACCAGTTCGAGCAGCTCTTCGTCGTCTACCATGTCAGCTTTGTTCAGCCATACTACGATGGCGGGAACGCCAACCTGACGAGCAAGGAGAATGTGCTCACGGGTCTGGGGCATGGGGCCGTCAGCGGCGGAAACAACCAAAATGGCTCCGTCCATCTGGGCCGCACCGGTAATCATGTTTTTAACGTAGTCAGCGTGACCGGGGCAGTCTACGTGAGCGTAGTGACGCTGCTCCGTCTCGTACTCAACGTGGGACGTGTTAATGGTAATACCGCGTTCCCTCTCTTCGGGAGCGTTATCGATCTCTTCGAACTTCTTGACTTCGGTAGTACCTTTAGCTGCCAGCAGCATGGTGATAGCTGCGGTCGTGGTGGTCTTACCGTGGTCTACGTGACCGATGGTGCCCACGTTAACGTGGGGTTTGGTTCTCTCGAATTTCTGTTTTGCCATTTTTCTTCCTCCTCATATTCGGAAATGAAATTTAAAGTTAGACGCCAATCGAGTTCTTGATTTCCTCTGCCAGGTTCTGTGGAACCTGTTCGTAATAGGCAAAACTCATGGTGTGTTGAGCCCTGCCCTGGGTTAAGGACCGCAGCACTGTGGCGTAGCCGAACATCTCCGCCAGCGGCACATGACCCTTCACAATCTGAGTGTTCCCCCGCGGTTCAATACCTTCAATCTTACCTCTGCGGGAGTTAATGTCCCCTATTACATCTCCCAAAAAGTCTTCCGGCGTAACAACTTCCAGCGCCATCATGGGCTCAAGCAGAGCGGGCTTTGCATTGCGCATCGCCTCTTTGAAGCCCATGGAGCCGGCAATTTTAAAGGCGAGCTCCGATGAGTCCACCTCGTGGTAAGAACCGTCAACCGCTGTAACCTTCACGTCAATGACCGGATAGCCGGCCACCACTCCAGACAGCATTGCTTCCTTGACTCCGTCTTCCACCGCACCGACGAATTCCCTGGGCACCGCGCCGCCCACAATCTTGCTTGTGAACTCAAACCCGGCGCCGGGCTCGTTAGGCTCCACTTCAAGGATAATGTGGCCGTATTGGCCCCGTCCGCCTGACTGTCGGACAAACTTACCCTCTGCCTTCGCTGCTTGAGTAATGGTCTCTCTGTAAGCAACCTGGGGCTTACCAATGTTGGCCTCAACCCTAAACTCTCTCAGCAGGCGATCCACGATGATCTCCAGATGCAGTTCTCCCATACCGGCGATGATCGTTTGGCCCGTTTCCTCGTCGCTGTACACTCGGAACGTTGGATCCTCTTCCGCCAAGCGCTGCAGGGCAACGCCTAACTTATCCTGATCCGCCTTGGATTTGGGCTCAACCGCCAAGTTGATAACCGGTTCTGGGAACACTACCGATTCCAGCAGAATGGGGTTATCCGCATCGGCGAGGCTGTCGCCTGTGGAAGTGTCGCGCAATCCCACAACTGCAACTATGTCCCCCGAATGGGCCGCATCCAAATCTTCCCGATGGTTGGCGTGCATGAGCAGAATTCTGCCCACCCGTTCTTTCTTTCCGGTGCTGACATTCAGGACATAACTGCCTGAACTCAGTGTGCCGGAGTAGACACGTACGAAGACCAACCTACCAACGTACGGATCTGTCATAATCTTAAAGATCAGCCCAGAAAAGGCTTCCTTGTCGTTTAACTCTCTTGTTTCCTTTTCACCCGTCTTCGGATTTTCACCCGCAACAGGCGGCAAATCGCTTGGAGAAGGCAGATAATCCACTACCGCATCCAACAAGAGCTGGACACCTTTATTCTTGAAAGACGAGCCGCAGAGGACCGGAATCAACTTAACCTCAATGCACGCTTTGCGCAGTGCAGACCGCAGCTCTTCCGGACTGATTTCTTCGCCCTCGAGAAACTTGAGAGTTAATTCATCATCTGTCTCCACTATTTTCTCCAACAAAATCTGGCGAGCGAATTCCACATCGTCCAGAATCTCTTCCGGAATTTCGCCTACCTCAGCCGTGCCGAGGTCATCCACATAATAATAGGCTTTCATTTCGATTAGATCCACAATCCCGCGGAAGGTATCTTCAGCACCAATTGGCCATTGGATTGCCACCGGATTCGCCCCTAGGCGCTCGGTGATCATGTCCAAGCCGCGCTGAAAGTCTGCCCCCACCCGATCCATCTTGTTGATGTATGCCAGGCGCGGTACATGATACTTGTCTGCTTGGCGCCAGACTGTTTCGGACTGCGGCTCCACTCCGCCTACAGAACAGAATACTGCCACAGCTCCATCCAACACCCGCAGGGATCGCTCAACTTCAACGGTAAAGTCCACGTGACCCGGCGTATCGATGATGTTGATCCGATGACCTTTCCAGTGGCAGGTTGTTGCCGCCGAGGTAATCGTGATTCCCCGTTCGCGCTCTTGGGCCATCCAGTCCATGGTAGCCCCGCCTTCGTGTGTTTCACCAATCTTATGAACTTTCCCGGTGTAGAAGAGGATTCTCTCAGTGGTTGTGGTTTTACCTGCATCTATGTGGGCCATGATACCTATATTTCTTGTGTTTTCAATTGAAAACTCTCTACCCACGCTTTACTCCTCCTAGCCGAGTGCACCCACCGTTCCCGTTTCGTGTAACGGTCATTACCAGCGGTAATGGGCGAAAGCTTTGTTCGCTTCTGCCATACGGTGAACATCTTCTTTCTTTCTAACAGCACCGCCTTGGTTATTGGCTGCATCCATCAATTCCGCCGCCAATCTCTCCGTCATTGTTTTTTCCCCACGGAGCCGGGCGTGCTGAACTAGCCAACGCAGTGCCAGTGCCTGCCGTCTATCGGAACGCACTTCTACCGGAACCTGATAAGTAGCACCACCAACACGGCGAGGCCTTACTTCAACTACCGGCATAACGTTATTCATTGCCTGTTCCAACACTTCCATCGCCTTGGTACCTGTCCTTTCTTCGGCCAGCTGTAAGGCGTTGTACATGATGGCTTCGGCAGTTCCTTTCTTCCCATCAAGCATTAGAGCATTGATAAACTTCGTTACCAATTTACTGCCGTACATTGGGTCCGGGAGTACATCCCGCTTAGGAACACTTCCCTTTCTTGGCATCAGTTTTCACCCCTTTATGCACAAAGTCCAATCTATACTACTTAGGTCTCTTCGTACCGTATTTAGAACGGCCCTGACGCCTTTCGGCTACACCGGCAGCATCAAGCGTACCGCGAACAATGTGGTAGCGTACGCCGGGCAGGTCTTTAATTCTGCCGCCCCGAATCAAAACGACGCTGTGCTCCTGCAGGTTATGGCCTTCACCAGGGATATAGGAAGTCACCTCTATACCATTTGTCAATCTGACCCTGGCCACCTTTCTCAGGGCAGAGTTTGGTTTCTTAGGCGTATCTGTATAAACCCTTGTACAGACACCCCTCTTCTGCGGTGATCCCTTGGGATTGTAGACCAGACGATCACGCAGTGTGTTTTGGGTATAACCCAGGGCAGGTGCGTTGCTCTTGGACTTCTGCGCTTTACGACGCTTTCTTACCAATTGGTTAATAGTTGGCACTATAGATAACCTCCCTTCGTCTAACTAGTTCCTGTCTTTAAGACCCCAGCAACTGCGGCACCCACTTCAATGGAACAGGCTTTGCCCAGTTCTGTCATGGATTCCGCCTCAACAATGTTTACTCCCTGCTGCTCGCATGCTTCCCGGATGGGCGCTGTTACACGTTCATCCGCATCCCGAGCTAGGTAAACCAATTCTATCCGCCCGTTCTGAATGGCCTTAAGGGTCTGTTTTGCGCCGACCACTTTCGGTAACTCAGCAAGTCTCTGCGGCATACTGGTCTCCCCTTTACTCAGAGATCCCGCAGGGGCAAGCCCCTGCGGGCACACTTGCAAATTATATCATTGTCTTGAATTTGTGTCAATCAAATTCCGCACATTTTCCCTCAAGTTGAAGCGAGTTCAAACTCCACCTCATCAAGCTCTGATTCGGTCAGTTCTTCCTGTCCTTCTACCTCGATGCCAACATCGCGGTAGCGGGCCAGACCGGTACCGGCAGGAATCAACTTGCCGATAATCACGTTCTCCTTCAGACCGAGCAGCCTGTCGGTACGTCCCTTAATGGAAGCATCCGTGAGCACCCTGGTGGTCTCCTGGAAGGAAGCTGCAGACAAGAAACTGTCTGTGGCCAGCGACGCTTTGGTAATACCCAAGAGCACCGGTTGGGCCTTGGCAGGTTCGCCACCCGTCTCTTCCACCTTGCGGTTCTCTTCCTGGAACTCAAACACGTCAACCAGGGAGCCGGGGAGCATGAGGGTGTCGCCCGAATCTTCGATTTTCAGCTTCCTGAGCATCTGGCGGACGATAACCTCAATGTGCTTGTCGTTAATGTTAACACCCTGGGAGCGGTACACTTCCTGCACTTCCTGGACCAGATATTCCTGTACCGCCAACGTACCCTGTACTGCTAATATATCATGGGGGTTGACAGGTCCTTCCGTAATCCGGTCACCGGCGGCAATTACATCGCCGTCCCTAACCCGCAGGCGGGCACCGTAGGGGATAGTGTAATTCTTCTCTTCCCCGTCTTCTCCCTGCACGACTGCCTTCCGTACACCTTTGTTCTCCACAATGCTGACCGTACCGGCAATTTCGGAGATAATCGCCTGACCCTTAGGCTTACGGGCTTCAAATAGCTCCTCAACCCTGGGCAGACCGGCGGTAATGTCGTCACCGGCTACACCACCGGTGTGGAACGTACGCATCGTGAGCTGAGTACCGGGCTCACCAATGGACTGGGCAGCCACAATACCTACCGCTTCACCCACATCTACTAAGCTGCCGTTGGCCAAGTTGCGGCCGTAGCATTGGACACAGACACCGTAGCGAGTGTTACAGGCCAAGACAGAGCGGATTTTCACTTCTTTTACGCCTGAATCCTCAATGCGTTTCGCCGTATCGTCATCGATCATTTCCTGCTCATCGATGAGAATCTCACCGGTCTCTGGGTGAACAACTGCCTCCAAAGAGACCCTACCTGCCAAGCGCTCCCACAATGGTTCGATGACAGATTCCTGATCGCCGGAAATCTCGGTGATGGCCCGGACCACAATACCCTCTTCAGTACCGCAGTCGAATTCGCGGACAATCACGTCTTGGGCAACGTCTACCAAGCGGCGGGTTAGGTAACCCGAGTCTGCCGTCTTAATGGCTGTATCCGCCAAGCCTTTCCGCGTACCGTGGCTGGAAATGAAGTATTCCAGAACGGTGAGGCCTTCCCGGAAGTTTGCCTTAATGGGCACTTCAAACGTTTTACCGGTGGGGTCCGCAACCAAGCCGCGCATACCAGCCAACTGACTGATCTGACTCTCGTTACCCCTTGCACCAGAGATGGCCATCATGTAGACCGGGTTAAAGCGGTCAAAGTTGGCCAGCATATCCTCTGTAACTGCCTCTTTTGTTTCAGTCCAAATGGCGCACACCCTCTGGTAGCGTTCCTCCGGTGTGAGCAGTCCGCGGCGGAATTGGGTTTCAATCATTTCAACCTCTTCTTCTGCCTGCCGGATTTTATCTCTCTTACCGGTGGGCACAACAACGTCCGCAACCGAAACGGAGGTACCCGACTGGGTACTGTACTTAAAGCCAAGCTGCATTACTCGGTCTAAAGTCTTAGCCGTCTCTTGAGCACCTACTTTTCTGTAGAGCTCATCAACAAGCATACTCAATTTTTTCTTATCCAACTCATGGTTGATGTATTCAATACCCTCAGGCATTATGGCGTTCACAAACAACCTGCCCGGTGTGGTCTCCAGGCGCGTCCTCTCTTCGTCATCCAGACGGAGAGTGATCATGGCATGGAGGCTTATATCGCCTGCGTGGTACGCATGGCGCACTTCATCAGTTGAGCCGAAGTAACGACCTTCACCCTTGGCGCCTTTCCTTTGGGCGGTGAGGTAGTACAGACCGATAACCATATCCTGGTTAGGTGTAACAATTGGCCTACCGCTCGAGGGAACTAAGATGTTGTTGGTAGACATCATGAGCATACGTGCCTCTGCCTGTGCTTCTGCCGAAAGGGGCACGTGCACGGCCATCTGGTCACCGTCAAAGTCCGCGTTGTAAGCGGAACAGACCAGGGGATGGAGCTGAATGGCCTTACCCTCAACCAAAACAGGTTCAAAGGCCTGAATGCCTAGGCGATGGAGGGTAGGTGCCCGGTTTAGAAGCACCGGATGTTCCTTAATAACATCCTCCACAACGTCCCAGACTTCGTCCCGCATCCGGTCTACCATCTTCTTGGCGCTCTTGATGTTATGGGCCATTTCCCTTTCCACCAGTTCCTTCATGACAAAGGGTTTAAAGAGCTCCAAAGCCATTTCTTTCGGCAGACCGCACTGGTGCATCTTCAGTTTCGGCCCCACAACGATTACCGAGCGGCCCGAGTAGTCAACCCGTTTACCCAAGAGGTTCTGGCGGAAACGGCCCTGCTTACCCTTGAGCATATCGCTCAAAGACTTGAGGGGGCGATTGCCAGGTCCGGTGACAGGCCTGCCGCGGCGGCCGTTATCGATTAACGCGTCTACCGCTTCCTGCAGCATCCGCTTTTCGTTGCGAACAATAATATCAGGAGCCCCGAGCTCCAACAGCCTCTTGAGGCGATTGTTGCGGTTAATCACCCTGCGGTATAGGTCGTTCAGGTCACTGGTGGCGAATCTGCCGCCGTCCAGCTGGACCATGGGCCGCAGCTCAGGGGGAATAACGGGAATTACTTCTAGAATAAGCCATTCGGGTCGGTTGCCAGAAGTGCGGAATGCTTCCACCACTTCCAAGCGCCTTACCGCCCGCACCCTGCGCTGGCCGGAACTTTCGGCGATTTCTTCCCGCAGCTCCTTACTCATTTCATCCAGATCCAGTTCCTCCAAGAGAGTTTTGATCGCTTCTGCGCCAATACCCGCCTTGAAGCCGCCTGGATAGCGGTCCCGGTATTCCCGGTATTCTGCTTCGCTTAGCAGCTGTTTTTTCGTCAAACCGGACTCGCCCGGATCAGTTACTATATATGAAGCGAAATAAAGAACCCTTTCCAGTGTCCGCGGAGATAAGTCCAGAAGCAGACCCATACGGCTCGGAATACCTTTGAAAAACCAAATATGGGAAACGGGAGCTGCCAGTTCGATGTGGCCCATCCGTTCACGCCGCACTTTAGCCCGGGTTACTTCCACACCACAGCGGTCGCACACAATACCCTTGTAGCGCACACGTTTATACTTACCGCAGTGGCATTCCCAGTCGCGGGTAGGTCCAAAAATTTTCTCGCAGAATAGTCCCTCTCGCTCCGGCTTTAGTGTCCGATAGTTTATGGTCTCCGGCTTCTTAACTTCGCCGCTGGACCAAGCCCGGATTTGCTCCGGTGATGCCAGGCCAATTCGAATTCGATCGAAATTATTGACATCCAGCAAGGGCTGTCCCTCCTTTTGTCTAAGCCTCATCAGCCTCGTCATCGCCATCTGAAAAATCAGCTAGATCATCGTCTAATGAAAAGTCTTCGTCATCGAGCCCATCGAGCTCATCGGCAAGATCAACGTCCAAATCATCGTCTTCGTCCACGTCTGCCGCGGGCTCATCATCTACGTATTCTTCTTCGTCCTCGTCATCGTCATCCTGCCCTGCTTGTTCTGCTTCATTATCGCTGGGCCGAGGCGAGCGGGTGATACTGGTGCTGGTGCTGCGGCCTTGGATATCGATGCCCAGTTCCCTGGCCATTTCGCTAATATCCTCTTCCACTTCTTTAATCTCAATTTCCTGTTCGTTTTCACCCAGCACACGTACATCCAGAGCTAAGCTCTGCAGTTCCTTGATGAGTACCCGGAACGATTCGGGCACTCCCGGTTCAGGTATATTCTCACCCTTGACGATGGCTTCGTAGGTCTTCACCCTACCCACAACGTCGTCCGATTTCACCGTGAGGATCTCTTGGAGCGTGTAGGCTGCTCCGTAAGCCTCCAATGCCCAAACCTCCATCTCGCCGAAACGCTGGCCGCCGAATTGGGCTTTACCGCCCAGAGGCTGCTGCGTAACCAGGGAGTAAGGTCCGGTGGAACGGGCGTGGATTTTATCATCCACCAAGTGGGCCAGTTTGACCATATAGATGATACCCACCGTGACAGGGTTGTCAAAGGGCTCACCCGTACGGCCGTCGAACAAAACCGTCTTACCGTCCGGGGACAAGTTTGCCTTTTCCATCATGGCAACAACTTCGTCTTCGCTGGCACCGTCAAACACTGGGGTAGCAACATGGACGCCCAGCGCACGGGCGGCCATACCCAAGTGGGTCTCCAGAACCTGCCCGATGTTCATACGGGACGGTACGCCCAAGGGGTTGAGCACGATCTGTACCGGAGTTCCATCCGGCAGGAATGGCATATCCTCCACCGGCATAATGCGGGAGATAACGCCCTTGTTGCCGTGGCGTCCAGCCATTTTATCCCCTTCAGAGATCTTCCGTTTCTGGGCCACATAGCAGCGGACTAATTTGTTGACGCCGGGGGACAGCTCATCACCGTCTTCCCGGGAGAAGACCTTCACGTCAACGACAATACCGCCTTCGCCGTGGGGCACACGCAGCGAGGTATCCCGTACTTCCCGGGCCTTCTCGCCGAAGATTGCCCGCAGGAGGCGTTCTTCTGCCGTAAGCTCAGTCTCACCCTTGGGGGTCACTTTGCCAACCAGAATATCCCCTGGTTTCACTTCTGCCCCGATGCGTACGATGCCCCGCTCATCGAGGTTCTTTAAGCTTTCTTCCCCGACGTTGGGAATATCGCGGGTGATCTCTTCCGGGCCCAGTTTCGTATCCCTTGCCTGGGCTTCGTATTCTTCAATATGAATAGAGGTGAATACATCCTCTTTAACCAAATCTTCGCTGAGCAAAATAGCGTCTTCGTAGTTGTATCCTTCCCAGGGCACAAACGCAACGACCACGTTGCGGCCTAGGGCCAGTTCACCCAAGTCGGTGCACGGACCATCTGCCAATAGATCCCCTGCCTTCACTACTTGGCCTACTCTGCAGCGTACCTTCTGGTTGATGCTGGTTCCTTGGTTAGAACGCTCAAATTTGCGCAGTTTGTACCTATCCCTGCCCATGGCGGTTTTTACCACAATTTCCCGGGCAGAGAGGCTCTCCACGACGCCGTCGTTTTTAGCCAAAACGACTGCTCCCGAGTCAACCGCGATTTTGCGCTCCATACCCGTACCCACCAAGGGTGCCTCCGACTCAAGCAGAGGTACTGCCTGGCGCTGCATGTTAGCACCCATGAGCGCACGGGCTCCGTCATCGTTCTCCAAAAACGGAATCAAGGCGGTGGCCGCACTTACAATCTGCTTAGGCGAAACGTCGATGAAATCAACCGTTTCAACCGGTACGTTCTTAATTTCTTCCCGCTCCCGTACCATAACCTTGGGTTTGACAAAGCGGTTATCCTCTGTCAATTCCTCGTTGGCCTGGGCGATACGATAGTTATCTTCTTCGTCAGCGGTTAAATAGACAATTTCATCGGTAACAACCCCGTTTTCCACACGGCGGTACGGAGTTTCGATGAAGCCGTATTCATTGATCCTGGCATAGGTAGTCAACGCCCCGATCAAGCCAATGTTGGGCCCCTCTGGAGTCTCAATGGGACACATACGACCGTAGTGGGAATGGTGCACGTCACGCACCTCAAAACCGGCCCGATCCCGGGACAAACCGCCTGGACCCAACGCACTGAGCCTACGTTTGTGGGTCAGCTCGGCCAGGGGGTTAGTTTGGTCCATGAACTGGGACAGCTGGCTGGAGCCAAAGAATTCTTTAATAGCTGCCACAACCGGCCTAATATTGATCAAAGCCTGGGGAGTGATAATCTCCACATCTTGAATGGTCATGCGCTCCCGCACAACCCGCTCCATCCGGCTGAGGCCGATGCGGAACTGGTTCTGCAAAAGTTCACCTACACTTTTTAGGCGGCGGTTGCCTAAATGATCGATATCATCCACATGGCCGTAGCCATAAGACAAACCGATCATATAATTCACTGTAGCCAAAATATCCTGGGGAGTAATGGTTGTCGCATTCTCCTCAGGCTGCTCGTTAGAAAAGAGGCGCAGTTCTTGCCCATCGCGAGTGGTGATCATAACGCTGTTGATGCCAGCGGCAGCGATCTGCTCAGCCTGCTTGCGGGTAATCCGCTGGCCAGGCTCGACCAGAAGTTCGCCAGTGCGCTGGTCAACTATGTTCTCCGCAGAGATAGCGCCAACTAAACGCTCGGTCAAGCGCAGCTTTTTGTTGATCTTGTAGCGGCCAACACCGGCCAGATCATAGCGCTTAGGCTCATAAAAGAGAGTAGAGAACATACTGCGGGCACTCTCCTCCGTAGGAGGCTCACCCGGACGAATGCGCTTATAGATCTCGAGCAGAGCGTCCCCTTCCGATTGGGTGTTATCCTTTTCCAGCGTAGCCAAAATACCGGGCGCGCTGTTAAAAGCTTCTAGGATCGCGTGATTGCTGCCAAGCCCAACAGCCCGCAGCAAAACAGTAACCGGAAGCTTTCGGGTCCGGTCAATCCTAACCCAGATTACATCATTTGAATCGGTGTCAAACTCAAGCCAGGCACCTCGGTTGGGAATTATGCTAGCGGAATACAACCGCTTGCCGCTGGTATCCACGGTGTAGTCAAAATAAACACCGGGTGACCTGACCAACTGACTGACGATTACCCTTTCGGAACCATTGATTATAAAAGTGCCTTGTTCCGTCATTAACGGAAAATCACCCATAAATACTTCCTGCTCTTTTACCTCGCCAGTTTCCTTATTGACCAATCTCACCCGGACACGCATGGGTACCGCATAAGTAACATCCCGATCCTTGCACTCTTCCACGCTGTACTTAGGTTCGCCAAAACCGTAGTCCATGAACTCCAAGACCAGATTGCCCGTAAAATCCTGAATGGGTGAAATGTCAGCAAATGTTTCCTTCAAACCTGTGTTCAAAAACCATTGGTATGATGTGTGCTGAATTTCAATTAGGTTGGGCATGTCGAGGATCTCGTGAATCTTCGCGAAACTGCGGCGTTCCCGTACTGCTCCGTGCGTAGCTTCTACCAAGGGCGCTCACCTCTCCTTATGGTGTCCTTAAAACATGATGAAAAGCAAGGGTAGTACCCCTCGCTTTTCTATTCGTTTTTGCCCTGCTGAAGTTTTTCCGCAAACAGCAGGATTTCTCGTGATTGTGTTGAATAAAGATGGTAAGTCGGAAAGTTTTCCCCATTTTCCACTAACCTATGATATCACATGGGTTTTTTGTTGTCAAGCAATCTTGTACAGCAATCGCGGATTTAGGGCAGTGAAAAACACAGGGACTTCCCCCATGGGATGTCCCTGTTTTGTTTTTTCCAACTACTATTTGAGTTCGACTTCTGCGCCGGCCTCTTCCAGTTTAGCCTTGATCTCTTCTGCCTCGTCTTTGGAGACGCCTTCTTTGATCGGGCTGGGTACATTGTCTACCATCTCTTTAGCCTCGGTCAAGCGGGCACCGGTGATTTCGCGGACAACTTTAATAACGTTGATCTTCTTGTCACCAAAGCTCTTGAGGATAACATCAAAGCTTGTCTGCTCTTCTTCAGCTTCAGCTGCGGCTGCGCCAGGTGCTGCTGCTGCTACTGCCACAGGTGCTGCAGCAGATACGCCGAATTTTTCCTCCATAGCTTTTACCAGTTCGCTCAGTTCCAAAACGGTCATATTTTCGATTGCCTGTAGAATCTCATCTCTTGTCATTGAAAACCCTCCTAGGTTTAAAATTTACGCACTTGCTTCTGCTTTTTGTTTTCTAACTGCCTCTAGGGCATAGACTAGATTGCGGATATTACCCTGCAAGACGTTGACCATACCGGACAGGGGTCCCTGCATTGCCCGCATTACCATGGCCAGGAGTACCTCCCTGCTGGGCAGGTCTGCCAAGCTTTCAACGCCTGCCGGATCCAGTACTGCACCTTCCAGAATGCCGCCCTTAATCTCAAGGTTCTTGTTCTTCTTGGCGAACTCACTGATGATTTTAGCAGCTGCAACCGGATCGTCATAACCAAAGGCAAAGGCGGTTGGGCCAGTCAACAGCGGAATCAGGTCATTCATTTCAGCCTTTTCCGCAGCCAAGATGGTCAGCGTGTTCTTCAACACTTTGAACTCGATGCCGGCCTCTCTCAACTCTTTACGCAGAGCTGTCATCTCACCCGCATTCAAGCCGCGGTAATCGGTAACTACCGCACCTTGAACCTTGGTCAATCGTTCTTGGATTTCATCTACCATTGCTACCTTTTCAGGTCTTGCCATTCTTTCACCCCCCTGGGTAACAAAAAAGGATCTACCGGCCGAGGGGAGATCCTTAAAATAAGCAGCATTAAGCTATATCTTCTCCAACCTCGGCAGGCGAATGCTGAAAAGCGATTCTTTAAGCGGCTTTACGCCGCACCGGCTGTCTACGGTTAATCCTTTATTGAATTGACAACGTGCTCAGTATAGCACGGCTCAACTTTTACGTCAAGCCTAAGTTTAATTCACGCTGGCAGCTTCTTGGGTATTGAGGCGGATGCCCGGACCCATTGTGCTGGAAACGAACGCCCGGCGCAGGTAAGTGCCCTTGGCACTGGCGGGACGAGCCCTGATAACTGCACCCATCAAAGCATAGAAGTTTTCCAGCAGCTGCTCTTCGGTAAAGGAAACTTTACCGATGGGCACATGGATGCCCGCTTCCCTATTCACCCTATACTCAACCTTACCGGCTTTGGACTCTTCCACAGCCTTAGCCACTTCCATCGTTACCGTACCGGTACGGGGATTGGGCATTAAACCGCGGGGGCCAAGAATACGGCCCAGCCTGCCTACTACACCCATCATATCAGGTGTGGCAATGGCCACATCAAAGTCGGTCCAGCCGCCTTGAATCTTTTCGGCCAAGTCTTCGTCACCGACAAAATCGGCGCCTGCTTCCCTAGCCTCGTTAGCCTTTTCCCCTTTGGCGAAGACCAAGACCCTTACATCTCTGCCTGTACCGTGGGGCAGGACTACCGTACCCCTCACCTGCTGATCAGCATGACGGGGATCTACACCAAGTTTCATGGCCACTTCTACCGTCTCATCAAACTTGGCGGATGCACACTTTTTCACCAGTGCAATGGCTTCTGCCGGTGAATAGAGTTTTTCACGGTCAACGAGTTTTGCAACTTCTTGATACCGCTTACCTCGTTTTGCCATCTAAATTTCCTCCTTTGTGGTTCAGACGGAATAATTCCTCCCACTTTTTCAATCTCTCTTTTTCGAAGGGGCTTAACCCTCTACCAAAACGCCCATGCTGCGGGCAGTACCTTCCACCATTCTCATGGCGGCTTCAATGCTTCCCGCATTCAAGTCGGGCATCTTCAGTTCCGCAATTTCCCGCACCTGTGCCCACGTCAGTGTTCCCACTTTTTCCCTGTTGGGAACTCCGGATGCAAGCTCAAGGCCCAAGGCCTTTTTGATCAGAATCGATGCAGGCGGAGTCTTGGTTACAAAGGTAAATGTGCGGTCCTCGTAAACGGTAATCACAACGGGAATAATCATACCCATCTGATTTGCTGTCCGTTCGTTAAAGGCCTTGCAAAACTCCATAATGTTTACAGCATGCTGCCCTAGAGCCGGTCCTACCGGCGGCGCCGGGTTTGCCTTGCCTGCTGGAACCTGCAGTTTGATTACGGCACTAACTTTTTTCGCCACGGCGCATACACCCCCTTAAAATAATGTGGTAATGGCGGATTATTCATCCTCCCACTTGGCACTTCTAAAGTTTGGCCACCTGGAAGAAGTCAAGTTCTACCGGTGTTTCACGGCCAAACATAGAAATGTTCACCTTTAGCTTGCCCCTTTCCTCGTTCAACTCCACAATAGTGCCTGTGAAGTCCCGGAAGGGGCCGGAGACAACTTGTACCGATTCTCCCACTGAGAATTGGGACTTGGGCGTCTCCACTCCCATATTGCGCAAAATGACGTCGACTTCGTGTTCTTCCAAGGGAATTGGCTTGACCCCGCTGCCGACAAAACCTGTTACGCCTGGAGTATTGCGCACTACATACCATGATTCATCAGTAACAATCATTTCGACCATGACGTAACCGGGGAAAATTTTGCGTTCTGTGATTTTTCGCTTGCCGTCCTTGTACTCCACCACTTCTTCCGTGGGTACAACAACCTGGAATATCTTGTCTTCCATTCCCATGGATTCGACCCTTTTCTCCAGGTCAGTTTTTACTCTGTTTTCGTAGCCGGAATATGTGTGGACGACATACCAAGCTCTGTTATCATTCACCTTATCGCTCATTTAGAAGGGACCGTCTAACCGACCCTTCACCTCCCTAATCCACCTAATAGGTTGAGAAACCCAGACACGATCACGTCAACGGTGCCGGTGAACGCCGCTACGATAACCATCGTCACCAATACCACAATAGTATAGGTGATCAGCTCCTGCCGATTCGGCCACGACACTTTGCGCATCTCCACGCGCACGTCGCGTAGGTATTTGGTAAGCCTCTGCCAAAAAGTAGGTTTACCGGGTACGGTTGCCACATTCCTCACATCCTTTACACCCTTACTAACGGGTTTCTTTGTGAACGGTATGGGTGTTACAAGTCTTGCAGTATTTTCTCAACTCAATACGATCCGTAGTTGTTCGCCTGTTCTTGTTTGTACGATAATTACGGTTTTTGCATTGAGTACATTCTAACGTGATACCGACACGCACCGCTGCCACCTCCAGACAGTCCGAAATACCTTTAGAATTTAACACACTTTAAAACGGGTGTCAATACCTCGTCAGCAACATGAAAAGAAAAGAGGGGAGGCCCCCTCCGTTATTTTAACCAAGAATCTTGGTTACTACACCGGCGCCAACTGTCCGGCCGCCCTCGCGAATTGCAAAGCGCAGACCTTCTTCCATGGCGATGGGAGTGATGAGCTCACCAATGAGCTTCGTGTTGTCGCCAGGCATAATCATCTCAG
>Ga0004534J46558_1006618_pt1 | contig 17273 bp, 17 predicted proteins | sample BioPla1RNA1_FD_46558 | JGI IMG/M metagenome (IMG submission 46558) | reverse complement strand
CTCCACTGGTATATTTTGCACTTCATCTAGGATTAGAATGGCATTTTGCAAACGGTGGAATTTCTTGAGCATGCGGTTTTTGTGGCCAATAAGGGTGTGAAGCAGCTGTACAAAGGTGGTTACAATGATCTCGCTTTGCCAGCTTTCGATCAGCAGGAGAGCCTGATCCAGTGAAAATGATTCTTCATCATTCTTGTCCTGACGGTGGAAAACCGTTTCGGCGAGATGGTGATGTTTTAGCAGCCAGGATGAGGGTACAGGGGTGGTACCACCAGGAGCGGCAATCATAACCTTTTGCAGGGTGTCAAAAGTTTGATCGATAATGCTGGTGAAAGGGAGAGCATATATGATCCGCGGGGGGGGAGTATCCGGTTCTAAGGGGCGATTTCTTAAGCTGAAAGCCGCAGCGAGTCCGGCCAAGGTTTTACCGCTACCGGTAGGTGCAGTGATGGTGAAAAGTTTTTGGGATAAAGGGGCTTTGCTGACGGTGCTGCATACAATTCTATAGAGTTCATCACGCAGTCTGTCTACCGGTTTGTGGGGTGGGCCAAACTGCTTCTCCCGAAATGTATGGACCGGCTGGGGGGGCAGCGAAGCACGCTCCGTGTCTTTGAGCCGGGCAGCATGAATCTTATCAGTATCAATAAGCGCTGAAAAAAGGGTGAGAAGATCAAAATAGTTTTGTATCTCCGTGCCATCTTTGCTGCGGATCTGGCGCCTGCGATGACGATGAAGACGGCCATATGACTGAATCCAGCTTTCAAAAAAACTTTGAATCAGCTCTGTCCAGTTGCTCTCCAGCCAGGCAGGGAGCGGGGATACCCTTTTGTTCAAGAAGATGGATGACATGCTGCGTGGCTGATTTTAAAGAAAGTGCTATTGCTTCTGGTTCTCCCTCTTTGTGCAGTGCTTCGATCTGACGCTTGGCTATCTCCAGACGCTCACTTTTGGTAGGATCCAGGTAGTCCCACGGGGCATTTAGATCCCGGGGTGGTAATAGCAGTTCTTCAGGATCAACGAGGCTGCGGTGGTGCATGCATATGGCGACAAACAAAGCCAGCGTTAAAGTAGGGGGAAATTTAAATTTTTCTGCGAGGTGAGCGACCCAGAGTGCAGATAGGAAAGCGTGTTGTTTCTCTGGGCCGCCATAACCTGTACGCAGATAGTGCTGAAAAAAACGGGTATACTTACCGAAATCGTGGGCCAGACCGGCAAGAAGGGCTGCTGGTACCAGCTGTTGCCGCCGCGGGTGTGTGCTTAAGCGTTCTGCCGCACCCGCGGCGGTTTCTGCCAGATGTACACTTAACGGATAAAATATTTGCCCTTCCCGATGTGCACTGTAAGACACGAATTACTCCTCCATAAAGACAATTGTTTCTATCCCTGCATCGCCTAGCTCAAAGCGGTACGCATTTCTGTGCAGCCGGGCAGTGAGGCGTTCTCCTTCTGTGTAAAGAAGAGATGCCGGTGGTTTCAGGCGGCGCCCTTTACCGAAAGAGTGCGGAGCCCGTTCGCGGTAGATGCGGCCGGGGGCACCGCCGTTAAGTACAAGCTTCTGCATTAAGGCGGTGTTTAAAACTGAAGTGAGTGCTACGTCGGTTCCAGCAGGAATGGAACGGTAATCCTGCGGTGCAAAGAGGCCGCAAAATTCAGCCATGGCCGGGCATTCGGTTAGTCCCAGATAGAGCGGATAGTGGCTGCGATTTTGTTGCAAACGCTGCGCTATTTCCTTTAGTAGCTCGCCGTCGGGATGGCTGAAAAATATCCGGAAACGGAGCCGGGTGTGTGCCCCATCAGGCACCAGCAGCTCCAGCGGGATCTGTGTTCCCGGAACGATACCGAGTTTTCGGATTACCGTCAAGTCTTCCGTTTTAGTGCGGGTATAATTTACAGTTTGCATTAATCGCCGGCCCGGTACTTTTACTGCTATGCTGAAGCGGCCGCGATCCATGGTCTCATAATAGGAATCCCGCTCCATCCCCAGTATGGCAGCAACAACACCCATAAGAACGGTGCGTGGTGGAAATCCGTACGTAAGCGAAGAAGAGTTGGTATAGTATTTACGGAAATGAGCCATCGAACCGGTCAGGTCGAAGGTGACCACCGCTCCATTCGTGGTCAAAGCAATCAAGCTCCTTTCCAGATATGGATCCGCTCTTTGCCGAAGTGCTTGGCCAGACAGTCCGCTAGAGTAACCGCCGCTCCTTTGGAAACGGTTTGCAAGGCGGGATCCTGCCAGATCACGATATGGTTCAGCTGTTCTTTTATTTGAGCAAGGTGATCAGCAAGCCCGTCTAGCTCAACAGTGTAGTCATTTACTGACCGCAAGCCTGTAGTTTTGCTTAACTGCAATTTGTCGCGCAAATCCCCCACAAAGGTATTGGCATCACGGAATACAAAACGGGCATAGAGCCGTGGATATTGGCCGATCTTGGAGCGCGTGGCCAACAGAGGGATAGCCCGGATCATCGCTTCATCCATAAGAGCGAGATCTGTTTCACTGGTAGCACCCCCGGGGCGTTTTTCGCTACGCTCGTACATAACTTGAGCACGCCTTGCGCTGACGACGCCATGAAAAGCTACAAGGGCGTAATAGAGGCGGTAATCCTTGCCAAAGGTGCCCTGGCCGGCTGTATCCCGGGCGGCGAACTGCGAGGATATTGTTGACGAGTCCACAAATTGTGCTTGGTTAAGCGAGTAACCCCAGGTGAACTGAACGGGGCCGGTGAGATTGACCGCCTCGCCTCCCCCGCGGCGCTCACCTTTGATAGGCATGGTTGCGCCAAAGAGGCGCACATCCAGCAGTTTTTCTAGTAATTCTGGCAGATCCTGCCCGCTGACTTTTTCCTTGCTCAGCACCTCCTGAATACGGCCCATCGCCTGGACCACCCCGGCGGACTTGGTTACGTAGATGGTATGGCCCATTTCTTCTAGATAGTCGCGCAAGTAACGCTTTAAGCGCACATCGGAGACAAGGCAGCGCTCTCTGTCGTAATCCATGCGGGGACGGTTCTCATCATCAGGATCCCCGTTAGGATTGCACAGTTTGCAGTCATAAAGGTAAAGAATCTCACTGTTTTGCTCAATAACGCTCATCAGTTTGGCCCTCCTTTAATTTGATTCTGCGGTCTCAACGTTGATTTCTTCAGCTGGGGCAGCAGATTCCTTTCGTTTTTCAATCCCGGCCTGGTAAGCTGCCCGGGTGGCCCAGGCATAACCAGAAAGAATAAAGAAAACATTCTCTTCTGATGAAAGCGGCCAGGTGGAAGCATGGGCATCGAGCATCTCTTTCATAGCAGCGTAGATGCCCTCGTTGTAGATAAAGATACGATGCTGTCGCAGCTGATCAACCAGCAGGTTGCTCAGGCGGACTACCTTAGGCCAGCTCATGCCGTTGTAGTTGACTTTGTCCAGGACAGGTTTATGCTCGTAGCCACTGCGTCGCTGCGATCCGCCGATCTGGTTTAGCAGATAGCCTAGCAAGAAAAGCGCTGTGTGGGGTTCGCGGTAACCCATCTCTTGAAGGTAAAGCTGCATTCCCTCCCTTAGATATTCCAGACCGCGTTTATTTTCATCGGCATTGTTCACAAAGCTACCTCCTTTCAGAAGCTTTTCGTTCCGCAGGAATGTCAGGAAAAGGTTAGCTTGCATCAAACGGCGGGCCAGCTCCAGTTCCTCATACCCACGGCTGGGTTGCCGTACATTGGTGGAATCAAAATCCCCGGTGAGGTATATCTTTACTAGAGTATTGAACTCACGGATAAGGGTGTTGTAAGGGAGCGGCCTGCGGGATAGCAAAGCCTGGTAAACATGCAGCAACTTTTTGTATTCTTCACTTTGCCCTTTGCGCAAGGGGATCAGTTGATAAAGTGCGGTAAGATCAAGCTGCCAACGATCCTTGCCAAGCAGTTTATTGGCACGGTTGGAAAGCTTGTGGGCTTCTTTAATAAGGCGGCTGATCCAGCTGGGTGCAACATCACGGACCAGGGCTTGAATGCGGAGCTCGCTTTGGCTTTTTTGGCAAAAAAGGAAATGCAGGAGCGCAGTGTTTTCTTCAGGAAGCTCTTCTAGATAGTCGGCGATATCTGTTTCCAACCCTTCCGTGCCGCCAATATTCTTAATCCAGGCGGTTGTGTTAACCAACCCACTGATCCGGCTGCGGAAGTGTTTTGACCAAAATCTCAGCTCAGAGCTTTCCAAATCAACAGCAGTAGCGAAAGAAGGCAGCACCATAAACTGCAATGGGCCAACCCGGAAAGACATTCGCTGCGGTAGAAATTTCTCGGCCAGCAGCAGACCTCGATAACACTCGCTGCAGGCGGTAAAGTTGCGCGAGAAATCGTGCAAACCCGAGGCAAAGCCCAGCTTGTCGTTAATGTAGTATTTTAAAAAATCGAGCGTGGTGAAGCTATCGGTCACCGGACGGCCGGTAGTACCGCAGATCGAGCAGACTTTTGCCGTGTCAGTCTTTTCCTTTTTGCTATTCTCCCCACTGTACGCTGGTTCCTTGCTGTACAGGACATATTGATCATAGATCGGATCTGCAGTTAGCGGGCGTCCATTGAATGACAAGGTCCAAAGGGCAGCCTGTGGAGTTTTGAGCCCCAGATCAGCTAGCAGTTTTTTTTGCAGGGCTGCTGCAGCGTCGTTTAAAACGGTTTTTGCTTTACCTTTATTTTTATCCCAGGCACTGTCGATAAAGCCTTCTTCAACTAGGTTTAATTTTTCGAGATCCAGTATAGGTTTGTTGTTGGGCAGGCAGCGGTAAAATGTACCTAAAATCCAAAACAGATCCCTGTACAAAGAGTTTGCTTTGAGATCTGCTTTCTCCAGTTGAACAATAAGGTTGAGGACACTATCACCCACCAGATAGTCCAGCCTGTTTGTGGTTAAATAGGTCTGCGGGCTTCTACCCACCACATTACCGATCCATCGGTAGCGGATGCAGACATCGTCATCGATCTTAATTGGTGGCAAGGGGGCCAGCAGCGGCCCGGTTGGCTCGTCGCGCAGATCTAGCTGGATAAGGTAGACTGCTTTATCCTTATCCTGCGGCTGGCGTACCGTTTGGGCCAGGATGGCCAGGGGATCTTCTTCTTGGGATAGCGCTTGTCCAAAACCGGCAATTGCTTCTAGCATCATTTCACCTCCTTTTTAACTTTATTTAACAATAAATTGGAAGCTGCAACTATAATTTTAAGACGGTAAATTTTTAGGGCCAAGACAGCTATATACTGCTTTAATTGGTATAAGAATACCAAGCAACACTATGTAAGCAATTTTTCTAGTGATGGTATTAGTGCCTTGACGTTGCTTCTAATTGTTACTGGTGTAGCTGCGTCAGTATTCATGGCGCAATGGGCTATGTCGTTGCGTAATTGTAATAACTTACTCCATATAACCGCAATCTCCTTAGATTGCGGGTCTGCTTGATACCAAAAAGGAAGTTTAACACAGGTTAAGCTATTTGCTTTTTTTTGAACTGTAGACTTAGATACCAGTCCCAATTCTCTTTCAACCGCATTCCGAGCATTTCTGTTACGCCAGTTTTTATGTCTTTTTGTACGCAGCATTAGAACACTAACTAGCCATTCGCGAGCTAGAAGAATTGTTTGCACAATTAGGTCCCTCTCGGCATAATAATTAATTAAAGCTAATTGTGCGTCTAAATTTTTCATGTTTAGTGCATACGGGTCTTCGTTTTGCAGGGGATCAATATCTTTTTCAAGATCATGTAATATATCTGCGAAGGGCTTTGCCCAAAGTGAGGCTTCTTCCTGTACTTTTTCCAGCAAGCCATGAACTTTTGCTGCATGAGAAGCGGCATCGAGGGGGCGAAGCAGTCTTAGGGCTTCGGAGAAATTTTGTAGTTGCGCGGCTGTGTATTTTAAATTTTGGGGGAGGCCTGTTGTTTTTGTACCAGTGATTCTAGTTTGATACAGGCGGTCCTGGGTTCTGGACAAAGAATCAGCTAACTCCCCTGCGTCACCCCGGCACTGAAAAGCATCGATGCCATGTAGCCAATCTTGCAGATCTACTGTTGAGGTAAGATCGAATATGGGCACTTTTGGTGGAGTAAAGGTTGAATCACGCACTTCAAAATTGCCATACACGATTCGCTCAACGCTAACGTTTTTTATTCTCCTCAAATAGGATGCTACATTGAAAACGATCAAGGGCAACGAACGGAAGGCATGGGTTATGTCAACAAATAAGGCGGCTTCTGGGGGCACTTGCTTGGCAACAATAGAAAAGATGTCCCAAAGTTCTCCTTCTGACTTGCCCAACGGTATTGGAACCGTCTTCAATAAATTACCAAGCTTTTTTTCCAAACGACAACAGTTTTTATGTCTAGCTGCTTCTTCGGTAACAAAAAGGATAAGTTTGGTGAGTGGGAACAATTTAGGTAAAACTTCTGGAAATAGATCAGTGGTGTATTCAAAATCAGAATCGCCGTAACCCCAATAGTAGCAGGCCAGCTTATAATCAGTTGGTGCAATAAAGCTTAAACCGATCATATCTTTTTTCATTTTTCCACCTCAGGCTTTTGGTAAGGACAACAACATCCATACCCCTGCGAATTTTTAGCTCCTAAACCAGTGGTTAGGGCGATCTTCAATAAACCGGGGTCACCCTGTAGTTCGTAAGTGCCCATCCAACCCTTGACGATAAAACCCTTGTAGCGAGTAATCTTATGATCCTGCTCGGTTACCTTGAGAGGTTTTATTGAAAAGAAATCTGAGAGCGGAGGCCCGGCATGGACTAAAAGATGTTTTTTTACCAAATTATCACGGACAATTTCACTGAATTTGGGCTCGAAAGGGGAAAAATAGTAGGTGTATTTGCGCCCATCTGCAGTCGGCAGAGTGCTGTAAACAGTCATCGGCGAAAGCATACTCACATGAATACGGTCGCCTTCTACCCGGGGTTGAGCGGTAGTGATCCCTTTTACTGTAAGTCGGGCTGGACCGATGCGTACAGAGCCCTGACGTAGAAAACCGGTGCCTAACTCCTGCAAGATAAAAGGAATCGGTGAGCAGACAATAAGTTTAAGCGGCGGGGTAAGCACCAACCTCCGCTCCCGCCGGTTGAAACGCAATTCTTTTCCTGTCAGGCGTGAAAAAGTAAAGAGTTTGAATCTACGCTTCTCAAACTGAAAACCCTGTTCGTGAAGGTAGTTTCTGAGGAGCGGATTTTCCATCCTGTGGTAGAGCATACCCTGGATAAGGGGACCGTAGTGTACAGGTAGCTCCACCGGGGCTGGTGCATCAAAATTTAACGTTAGCTGCATGGTGTCACCTCTAAATTGCTGAAAAGCATATATCTAAAGCTATTCTTTGTCTAGCATTTTACGGATAGCTTGAACTGCAGGAGTGTTTTTTCGATTTGGTTTCTCCCATTGACTTTTACGGTAAACTTGAAACCAGTTTTTGAGAAGGTTTGCTATGGTTTGCCGATCGTTTTGAGCTGTATCTTCTGCTTGCATCTTGACCAGCCACTTTTTCTTCAAAATTGGTAGGAATTCATTCGGATTAGTGTCATATTGATCCTTTACCATTTCCTCGGCAAGGGGACCGGCGAGATGCGATGGAATTGATGAAACCGGCATACGTTCTTCCTTTTCACGCTGGTTAAGCCTGGTTTTTAGTTTCTTTTCTGTCTGTTCGCACCGCTTAAACCGGCCATAACCAGTAGCGGTTTTGGCACCGGCACCGATGTTTCCCAGAGATTCCGCTATCCACTGCGAAACCATTGTTAAATCTTGCTCAGCAGTAGTTTTATTTCTAGGTGCTACTACAAACATAAACACCTGCTCCTCAGCAATTGTTAAAAAAGGGATCGGATTGGGATCCATCCAATCACCAGGAACTTCCCCTTTTCTGTAGTAGTCCTGGTAGTGCGGTGTCATAACGTCTGGGGTTAGCTGGACAGGTTCAACAGGCAAGGCATCGTAGAAGATAATGCTACCAGCACTTTCTGTCAGGTTGCTATCATCTCTTGTTCCTGTATTTTTTGGACCGAAGATGCGATCAATGTCTTGTTGCGGATGCGAGTCAAGCCATAGCTCAACATAGGCCCTGACTGAACCTTTAACTGAGGATCCCGGCAGATAAGGAACTCCCAGGGTATGATGCCAGGCCATTCCGTTTTCTAAGGGGTGGTTTAAGCCCAGTCCGGTAACAAACCGCCAGGTAGTTTTATAGCAGTAAAACTCACCATTCGTAAATTTAGCCAGGCTAAGCATTCGTTCAACAGCTTCGGAGAGGAGATTTCTATTTCCCACTGGACGGTTGCTAAAAGCTTTAATCCAGCTGTTTTTGCCTTCAGAGCTTATATCCCACCCATTAATTTCCCGGTCTGTTTCCCAACGGTTAAAGTACTTGTTAAAGACGAGCCCGCTGTTGCCGCTAATGCTCCTGATTAAACCGTTTCGTTCTTGCTCATACTCTTCTTTTAGCCTGTAAAGTGGCAGCGCCATATCTCCCCCTCCCTAATCTGATGTTTTTTCAGTGTTGTATTCTTTCAAAAAAGCAACAGCAAATTTTTTGTACCATTCCAGGTAAGCCAGCGCCTCAGCTTGTGCACGGATGTAGCTGTCACGTTCTTCTCTGGTAATAGCGGTGAGTAAACTTTTGTGTCCCAGGTGGGATCTATAGGGTGCCGCATCGTCGCTGCGGCAAAGCCAGTCTTGCAGTGCTTCATAAATTGCCATGTGAGGATCATTTGAATCCCCTTTGGCCTGGGCACAAAGAGTAGCAGCTGCTTGACCCAGTCCGTTGATCAGAACTGATGCAGGAGCATTTTCAGCGTAAGATACAAACCTGCTCCTGATTACTTTGTCTTGGAATTTGTCTTTGGCCTTCCTGATCATCAAAAGAGCATGTTCAGCGCGCCGTTGCTGAAGTGTTTTCACTTTAGAACTCATCAAGATTCACCCCCATAAAGAAAATTTATAATGGACCAACCTTGCCCTATAGTTTCATTACCGCCAATCTGAAGATAGGGATGCTGGCTGAAAAGTTCTACCGTAGAAACTAAGGAATCTTTTTCGCCAGGGCGGGCCATCAGGAGAGCGTAAAATAGGGTGTCCGGGGGTATGGTCTCTTCGTACCAAAGATTTTCACTGATTTTATTTTCGTCTAACAGATTGCGCGCGTTCACCGCCAATGCGTACCTGGCAAAAAATGAAAACTCATTATTGTTTATTACTACCAAGTTGTTTGCCAGACGCTCTTTGATCGAGGAGTGCCTGATCAACGGTTTGAAGGCATTGGCCAACGGTACCATATTTGTTTCAGTAATTTCAAAATGAGCATCTTCAAGGTATAGCCGGCCCTTTTCGGCAGCGGCTGCTTCAGCATCTTCTAAACTGTTAAAGGGCTGAAGGTCAAAGGGCTCGGCTGAGATGTCAGCTAATCCACAATCGCGCTGAAAACGTTCCAACAGGTAAGGACAGGTAACCCACTTGTAATGGCTATTTAAGGAGCGTACTGGTAAAAGCAGAAGGCGGCCGTCTGTAACAGCAACCGCCCCGGCCCGTTTTGGGCTTCCAAAAATCTGCTCTAGATCAAGGTCTGTGTTACCTTTTTCATGGTGTTGCCCAGCGGAGTCTTTTAGCGCTCCTTTTAAACTGGAGCCAACTATTACCGGATAATCAGTTGTTTTTTCACGAGCAACCGGTAGGTCAACCGCTCCGCTAACTTGCCCGGTTCCAGGATGCAAATTAGTCTCTGCTAGCAAGCCCATGATTGCACTGGCCATCATTAATCAACCTCCCACGTTCCAATTAATATTTGACCATAACCGTAAGCGGACTTTTCTTTACCGATTTGGCTTCCATGCAGCCTTTCAATGTTTTTCTTTTCAGACTCATCTGCTTCTAAAAACCAGGTGCTGCCGGGGGGAAGAAAGGGCCGTAGCGGCCGGGGTTTGCGGTTTTTCAGATCCCAACCGCCGTAAAACTGTGGTTTGCCGATGCAGGCGCTGATACAGCTGCCTGGAGCAGCGGGGCCTTTAAGGGTAAGCTTTTCAAGTGTCTCTTCGCTGCCGTACGCTGGCGTAATTAACGTAATAGTGTAACGAATCTTTTTGTTTTTGGCTTTTAGTTTAGGTACAGAGGGAAACATTACCTCAAAATGGTTTTCTGTTGTAGGGGTGACCTCTAAAGCGGCCAGGCGGCCCTCTCCGCCCAAAGGAACAATCTGTTGCTTCGGTTTTGGCCAGTCAGCCGCCAATCCCTCAACAATAACCCTAATCTTCAAACCTTTTCTTGGTCGGATGTGGCTGATGCGATAAAGATTATGATCCTCGGCTGTGCGGGTCTCAGAACTAAGTTTTAATCCGATTCGCGGTTCTAAACACCATAAGTGGTCATGAAAATAAAGATCGTGTTTGTGGGGGCTTTCCATTTTAGCGATAGATTTATATCCGTTCGGGGTAATATAAAGGTTTTTTGGAAGGTGAGCTCCATCCAATTCTTCTTTCTTCTGCGGTAAGAACACTTCTGAACCAAGGTCGCAGCTGTATTTTTTTCCAGGCACCAGGAAGGTAGTATCTATATCCGGTTTTATCTCAGAGTTATTTTCCGGAAGCTCTTTGATCAGAAGGTTCAATGGTGCTGGAAAGATTGGTGTCCCCTCCATGATTAGGAAAGGGCCCTTTAAAGACAGAACCCCCAGGTTATTTGCATCTCCTAGTTCTTCTGGCCAGTTTCGGCCAGGTTGCCATCCGCGAGCTGCTGCCAGAGTGCTGCGGATAGCGCCTTGAAGTGTGTTCATGGAGGGAGGGAAACAACTATTAACCCTGCTGTATCCCCCTTCACCGGCGTGAAAAGGTTGTCCCGAGCGGAAAAAGCCGGTGTCGAGCAGGGTGAAATCCCAAAACTCATTGCTCATGGTTACACTCCTTTCTCTAGGAGGAATTTAGCTAAGAATATGCTATCCAGTTTCATCTTGTTTTCATCTGTTTGGGTGTACCCTTTCCGGTCATTCCAGTAGCGCCTGCAAAGTTCCAACATCTGAGCTGTAATTTCCCTTGCCTGATTCTGATCTGCGTTCATTCCGCGGTTTTTGATAAATTCAGCTATCAGCAGATCATGTAGATCTTTACTTTTAAATTCAGATAGGCTTTTTTCTCCATTATCAAAAAATATAGCTAGCCGGTTTTGAACATCGTAAAAGAAGCTGTTGCTAAAATCCTCTAAATCCTTATTAGATGCGATCTTTTCGAAGCCCTCTAAAAAAGGCAAGAATTTCGTGATAACAATATCCCAGGGCGCTGACCAGGTTAATACTTTTCCTGCGCTTTTCCAGACGGTAACAGCGAGACTGTCCCTGCCGGTTTCCCTTTTAGCTATATCAGTGAGAAGCTTTTGCGCTTCATGATAGACTTCAGTAAGCGGGGTGTTGAAATGAGTGTAGATGATTGCTCCAGAAATAGTAGCCCGGATATTTATGCTATCAAATGCATCGAGGTAGGATTTACGCAACTTGATTGCAGTGTTCAAAGCGTTTTCTAGAGGCATAAAGGCCAGCACATCATCTCCACCTGCATAAACAGTAACCCCATTTTCAGATTCAACTAGGGATGGCACATTGAGGCTAAATTGATTTAATGCGCCGCTAATTTCCTTTGTTTTTTCTTTATGTTTCTGCAAAAGTGCTCCGAACAAATCTCCATCCATCAGCAGCATGGCGTAGAATGGTGAAGGCTTGGTGAGCTTTTCTAGTTTTTTAACCAGCTGCCCTCTTACTTCTTTAGATTTTTGGGCCGGGTAGGCAGGTCTGTCCCAAAGATTGGGGTTTTCTAGAGTGGCTTTAAAAAAACAGTTGCCGTCTAGAGTTGCAAACTCGCGGGCTTGGGGGTTATCTCTAAGAATCTTTTGAAGGAGAGGAAACATATCCGGATTTTCGCGCCCTTTGGGTAATGGGTATGCCTTTTTAGCGTAATTAGCTGCCTCCTGTGTTTTATCTTTGACAACCCGGGCGATCCAGTTAACCGAAGCCAGGTAAGGTGTCGAGGGATAATTAAGGGGTACTTTGCAAACTATTTCTTCAGCTATATACGGAAAGAACCTTTTAATAAAAGCAACGGCGCAGAGGCGTTCGTTTTCATCAAGATCATAAAGCGCCCCTGCTTGATTCTGTTGGCGAATCTCATTCCAGAATTGGTCCTGTTCGTTTTTTTCGTGGATGCGCAAATAACCTGAAAGTTCTTGCATGCTTCCAAGAAGGGTACATTTATCGCCGGGCTCTGTTGGTGGAATATAGCAACGCCAGTTTTTCCGAAGATCCAAAGCAGCCGGATCTTCGCTCAAAATCCAGTTTATATCCCAGAAATTGTTAACCTGTCTTTGCCAGATATCTTCAGTTGAGTGTCCTATGTTGGCCATCCCAGCAAGGTAGCGTTCCCAAACTAAATTTGCAATTTCGTTCCAACCATCTTCAATCGCTTGCTTACAAAGCTCTGGATTAAATCCTTCCGGTACTTTTGCCCGGAAACGGTTTGGCAGTGTGGCGATAATGCTATTGTAGCTGCTGTTGATATATTCACTGTTCCCGCGCTGCATGATTGCCTGCAAAAGAGGATCTGTAACGTGATCTTTGTCGGTTGCAGCGGCAGGTAGAATTAAGCTTCCACCCCCTTCTAATACCACTGCCATAGCTTGGCCAGCCAGGTAAGATAGCAGAAAAGAGCCTGTCCAGAAATCACGTGTTTTGCGTGCGCTAGCAATGAAACTTTGCACAGGGCCAATGGAAAAGTTTAAGACTTGAGTTTTACTCATGGCCAGACCACCACCTTGCTTTGGCTAAATATCGGGCGTTCCATGAAGTCTGTGATGACGCTGTAATCCACATCGCAATCAACAGTTGCACTGTGGTGCCGTCCAGATGACAGTTTTATTTTTACGCCCGGAGGGAGGAAACTGGCTGGAAGCAAAGCTAGGATGGCTGCATAGCTATTTGCTTTTAGTCTATGGATATGGATAAAAAGAGGGCTTGCCCGGCGGTTATAATCTTTCCCAGCGGGAGATATATCAACATTTTTTCTTGATGACTTAAAGTAGTAGTTATGGGGCAGGCCGAAAACAACTCTACGGGGATGCGTAGTAACATTTTTATCACGGCAAAATCTCAAAACCAGATCATGGTCGTCGGCAAAAATTTGTTCTGCGTCGATGTCTCCCGGTAAGACATGTTTTCCCCCCACCTCACGACCATAGCTTCGGTAGCGCAGCATTTCAAAGCCTATCCCGTTTAGCAGCTCTATGGCGTCTGTACCGGTTTTGGCTATCCAGATGCGGCTCTGTCTGCTAAAAGCAGTATATTCAGGCAAGGAATTGCTGTTTGTACTTAGACCTATTTTGTTGAGCAGTGTTTTTTTGGCTATTCCTGAGTTCCTCAATGGTCGTAGGGGATCTCCAAACATTTTTGCCGTTGTAAATTAGTGATTCAAGAGACAATGAGCCAAAACCCTTACGCGAGCGTGCACCGGCGGCACCAAAAAGACCAAGTGCCTGTAAAGTCAACGGCATATAAAAGGTAATTTTTTCTGGAGCTCCTTTTTTTGTGCGTAGCCTTATCGTAAAGCTGCCACCTGGTTCAAGAAAGGGGCGAAGAGTTTTACCCTTAAAATCAGTAACCCCATGTCCCAGGTATTGCATCCCCGGGTTGTTTCTCCAGTTGGCTGATTTTTTTTCGGTAATGCCCTCTTGATTTTCTATTGTTAACAAAAATGCCGACTGTTTTTTCGTACTTCCAAATATTTCATCCTCGAGTTGTTTTACCTCTTCGCATTTTTTAAGGATGGGCAATGCTATTGCACGAAACCAGAAACGTAGTAACCCTTTTAGTGAAGGGGGGCGGAGCTCTGTTTTTATTTCAGCACTAGTATCTGCTCCACCCATAAAAAGGGGTGTTGTTATACGGTAAGTTGCATCCCAATACAATTGTTTATCCCTCCTGTCTTTTAATGTGTAGTATTATAATGGAAAATGCACCTAGCATCTTCACCTTTTCTCCCTCGCCCGTTCGCGCATTGCCTGGAGGTTCAAGATCTCTGCTATTTCGAAATAAGGGGTGAGCCCCTCATTATTCGGTCTTAGCCTCAGGATAGAAGGGAAATAACCAATCCGGCCGTGTAACTGCGCCAGTAGAGCAGCAGTACTGTAGTTTAAGGAGGGCAAATTGATCAAAATAGCTTTCGTTTGCCATTCCTGAGTGGTTAGGTTGATGCCATCAAGCATTGCTTCGATCTGTGGTTCAATAGCCTTGCCCGGGTCTATCTGGCTGGGGATCTCTGTAACGCTGGTAATTACCTTGCCAGAGAGGGCTTTAATCCCAGCAAGCTGCTCCTCTGTTAATGGATGGGCAAAGTTTAGTATGAGCATGTTAATAACCATCCTTTGTTTCTAATAGGGTAAAATAGGGGGCAAAACGGGCAATCAAGACATTACGATCTACACTGTAGTCTGGATAATCCAGCCATTCATGGAGTTTTTCATAAATGCCGCGCAGCTGATTAGCCACAGTTTGCCTTTGTTTTTTTAACCTTGCAGCGATGGTAGCATTGTCAAAGCCGCGGCAGGCCATTTGTGCCACCTGCCGTTCAGCCGGGGTCAGCCAGTGTTTAATAAATTCGCCCTGTCGTTTTTCTTCTGCTTTTTGGGTCAGTCGGTCGTACCAGATCAACACTTCTTGCGGATCATCTAGTTCGGTCACAGCTTGCATCAGTGTGCCTGCCTCTTGCCAGCGCAAGACCGGCACGGGGACCAGTCGGGCCTGTTCATTAGTGGAAACATGGAGCTGGCGGGCCGAGCCGGGTTTCCATCCTTCAGTGATAAGGTACCAGACGTGGTCATCTGGTCCGAACAGAAGCTGAGCTACGGTCATGGCGATAACGCCCATTACTTTCCGCCCGCCGGAGATGCATAGATGGATGGGGGAATTGTTTTGGCGAGCATTTCGTATTTCGCTGTAGAATGTTCGCAAAAGTGCCCGTAGTTCTTCCTCACTTTGAAAATCTTTCACCGGGCCTATTGGCGAAGTTATTTTCACAGTACGTAAAGAAAGGCCATGGTANGTACTCTTATTTAATTCATTTTTAATTACAGCCAGCGCCTCTTTTATGGCCGGGTGATCGGTGTGGAGTATAGTTACATTGCTTATGTTTATTCCGCGTTTAGTGAGGCAATCAATGGTAATAGTAACCACCTGCGGCTCTACGCCGAGGGTGGCGATCATAGTGTGAGGATGGTTTTTCGCTAAGTGATCCACTGTTTTCTCCTCCGTGGAGTTGAGTAACAGTTACACTGCAGCATATTCGTTAGGAAATTAAGTAGAAATTTAGGCAATCATGTTGTTTTCAATAGTATCATATATTTGGATATATTTCCATAAGGGTGACCAAAAAACTCCATACCTCTAGTAGATCCATTCTTCGCCGCCTTTTTGTACGCCTATCGATTTGCGTTCTGCATACTTCTGACTACCCAGTATGTAGAAAAGCAGCGAATCTTCGTCTTCATTAATGATCTGGCGAAGATCTGCAATAAAGGCCCTAAAGGTAGCCTCAGTAAGTTCACCTTCAAGCACCGAATTTTGCACCCAGGTCAGGTAGCGTCTCGAAGTTTTTAAAACCTTAGCAACGCGTTTTACGTTGATATCGTAGACAAGAATTACATACATGCTCTACTTACTCCCCTTACCAACGGCTGACAAAGGGTTGGTATTTTTGTTCACCCATAAGGTGTTTCTGAAGCTTATAAAGCTCCATACGTATTAGGGTTTGATAACTGACATGCCGTTTAAGGCGGCGGTGGTAAAAAGTGCTCATTAGCTTTTCTTCGAATTCCTGTACGTAAAGTTTGCGTCCTTGCTCTTTAAGCAGGGTAGCACCGCCGTGGTTTTCAAAGCTCTTTCTGTCTAACATTTTTTTACCGATTAGACTAAACAGGACGCGATCAGCGAGGATGGGTTTGAAAATCTCAGCAACATCGAGGTTAAGAGTGAACCGCCGAAAATTGGTAGTATGTAAAAAACCGATACGCGGATCAAGATGTGTTTTGTAGATTTCGGTTAAAACCTTCATGTAGACCAGTGTGTTTCCAAAACTGATCACTGCATTGAGGGGATCTTCGGGCGGCCGCTTACTACGGCCTTTGTACTGAAAACCTTTTTGGTTGATGATTTGGTTGAATGATTGATAGTAGTATGTTCTGGCATTTCCTTCGTACGCCATAAGCTCTTCAATGCTTTGAGCAGCGCTGCATTTGTTGGAAAGAGAACTTACTGAGTTGGCCTCCTTTTTAATATTTTTACCCCTGTTTTGGTAATAACGCAAAACTTGCAGGATATTGGCCAGGGAGCCGGAAACGAATTGCCGAGCAAGGGCTAACCTGCTTTTAAAATTAAGGTAATGTTCGGCTTGTTTCAGGATCATATATCCTGAATTATAGTGTTCGCGAGGATAGAAACTCCCCACATAATGACCATGATAGCCTAAAAAATGCAGGATCACTTCATTTTCATGAGCAAATTCTAGGAGTTTTTTGTTCAGGTCGACTTCGCCAAAAATGATAATATCCCGGATGCTGGCAATGGGAAAATAGCGGGTTGCCTCCTCGTTTGCAACACAGATTGTATTTCCCTTTCTTTTTAGACGACCACTTTGAAAAAGGTAAAGAGTTTTTTGCATTCAGGCAGCTCCTTTTTTATGGCGGCCCACCAGTTTAAGCTAGCTGTTAATGGGCCTGATCAAGCCCAACAGAGTTCGGCATATGCGCACTTAGCACAGCGTTTAATTCTGTGGCAGGGTGGGGGATGTTCCTGTTTTACAAGATCATTAATTTCGTTTTTTACCCGGGCGACCTGTTGAGAAAGCGCTTCATCCAGTACAAATCGTTCTCTTCGTCGTTCCTCAGGAAACAGCAGTTCTCCTTCAGCCTCGATACCGATAGCCGCCAGCTCATAGAGGTAAAAGGCTAGCTGAAGTTTGGCCGCCTCCTTAGCGCGGGACGACTTTTTCACTTCACCAACAATCAGTTGGCGGTTGTCCCGTCTCACTAAATCGAGACAAAGGTGTCCCAAACGAATCTCCTTTTTATCCCGTCCATATGACTGCTGATCGACCAAGCGCCCCAGGGCCAGATAGACGTTATCTTCATCGGGACAGATCTGCCTTGAGGCTAACCAGGCCTGCCGAGGACAGACCATGAAGGCTTGTATAAGACTTCCGGTGATGCGGAAATCGCCCTCCAAAGAAATACCTCCCCC
>Ga0004534J46558_1000063_pt1 | contig 18404 bp, 19 predicted proteins | sample BioPla1RNA1_FD_46558 | JGI IMG/M metagenome (IMG submission 46558) | reverse complement strand
AAAATCAGGGCTCAATGTGTAAAACGGTGTAAGTGATAATAGCGTATTATGTTAACCGCATTTTTGCTATATTTTCTGTCACGATTCCTGCAAATGCCTGTCACGATTCCTGCAAATGGACAGCTCAAATAGGCCAAAATCAGGGCTCAATGTGTAAAACGGTGTAAGTGATAATAGCGTATTATGTTAACCGCATTTTTGCTATATTTTCTGTCACGATTCCTGCAAATGCCTGTCACGATTCCTGCAAATGCCTGTCACGATTCTTGCAAATGCTTAGCTTAAAATAACAATCTCATACCTGAGATCAGTTGCCGGCTCACTCTTTCCAAATCCCACCTTGATGGTAAGTTGCGAACCGGAGAGAGCAACCTCTTCTATCCAGATCATCTTATTGCATCTGGGGGTTAGCAGGACAATAGGAATAGAGCTATATGTTCCTGGTATTGCGTGCGTAGCAGAGTTATCGGTTGCCTCAGGAGGCGTTTTGCCAGATGGGTTGCCAACTCCCTGATGTTGGTTGCTGATATGATATTTGAGATTCAGGATAGAGATACTGCCATTTTGTAGATGGCTGCTGTCGATCGCTCCTGCCGCTATCTTCTGTCCGGTGATTACGCTATTGTCGATGTGATTGGTGTATATACAGCGATCTTGCAGGCCTCGTGCGTCGAGCTGTCCTATTGTTACCGTGCGGCCGCTAAAGCTGCCTGCAGGGCTCGTTCTGTTGTCCCATATCTCATAATATCCCTGGTCGGCTTCGTCTTCTATATCGACCTCGTAGTATCCTGTTTGCTCTTTTTCGATCAGGGCGATGCCAGTGGCCCATTCGCCGCCAGGGCGAACGAGGCGCACCTGTAGTCCGGATTGTGGCGTGCGGACGCCACCCTCGCCGGTATAATAGCTAAGTCCATATTGCATAATAATCTCCTTTATGTTGTAGAGGTGACGATCTCGTCGTCGTCCTGGACGATAATAGTAGTCCAGTCGAAGTATCCAGGCGTTCCGATATACTTAGATTCCAGGGAGAACTTGGTAATTCCCGGGTACTCGTGCATATCGTCGGGACACTCCGGCAGCGATGTGATTTGCACGGGGTACTGTTTGCGTACATTCCCGTGCATATATTCCAGATAGTACTTTTCGCCTCCAGAGAGGAAGCCTATAAGTTCGGCATATGTGTCCGGCGTAAGGTACGCCTGAAGTTCAAATTGATCTTCTCTGTATTCCTCTCGGCGGTGCGTGATAATCGGATTGAAGGCGTTCTTTTTCTCTATGCGCCACTTTCTGCTGGGGCGATAATCTATCATGCCTACGGCATCGTGGTAGACATTAGCTGTCCCGCCGGCCAGGCGAATCAAGCGCCATCCTTCTATGTAATTCGCCATGCTTTCACCTTGTATTCGTCTTTTTCATAGTCTTGGGCGAGCTCCGTGATAGCATATACCTGGTCTCGGATACGGATTTTAGATTGCAGTGCCAGGTCATATTTTGCCAGCTGATCAATTACGGCATCTATACTCCAACGGCTTTCGTAAAAGCCCATGAGTTCGCCCTTTATAATTTCTTGCAATTGCGTGGTGTCTCCGGCCAACACATCAAGCTCAGACACTTTCGGCTCTTCCTGGCTTGTTCGCTTCAGCACGAAGGACACCACGTCCCTATCCTCAATATCTATTATATTGTTAGAATAGGCGCCTTTATTCGCCAGGATTATCCTGCCCTGGGCATCGGTGTAGAGCGTGGCATTATAGAGCATCAGCATGGCTCGGAGAACTTTCATCATTCCGGTATGTTCGGAGGTGTAGTTTATATAAGCTTGGCCAGGTTGGAGGTAGCTGGGATAGATGTTGCCGCTAAAGGTCGCTACTACCTGGTGGTCAGGGGTCTGGTTGCTGTCGTATGTTCTACCGTGTATTGTGTCACCGCTTATCAGTTCATCCAGTGTGCTCTCCGCAATTCCTTTGTCTGTGAAGAAGGAGATAAGGCCGTCCATATTATCTACGGCTTCCAATGTGTCCCAACCTGTTTGACTATCATATTCTTGCACCACGGGGCAGATTCCATTGAATATCCGCACAATCCTTCCTCTTAAACGACACTGGTAGTATCCGTCTCCCCCAGTTCCATAATCCGCATGAATTACCACTTTGTGCAAAAACATAAAGTGAATGTCATTCAGCGTAAACCGGTATCCATATTTTGGCTGGTACCAAGTGTTTTCATGTATGGTAAGGCTCACATAGCTGAGTGCCGGAAGCGCATACATATCGCTGTAATCTATCGTGCAGACCGTGAGGGCATTGTCTCGGACAGGCAGCATAAAACGACTTGCGGCCGGAGTTCTGATCGGAATTCTCAACCTTATGTGTAGCAGATACGTTACGAGTATATCCCAAGGCTCAGAGCCTGGTATCGAGCTATACCAGCGCTCGAGATCAGAATAGACAGACAGGAGCTTCAGCTTGTCGTAGCAAGTAATCTTTATGATGTTGGTGGAGATGTCCTGCGACAGTTGGGATGTGTCTATAATACCGGTAAAGAAGAGCTCATTATCACGATAGGCTTTGATCTCGTAGTGGGAGATATAGCGCTCGTGCTCATGTTCTCCGCTCAGGATATTGTCTCGAATCCAATCCGTGAGAAAACACTCGAATACGAGCCGTTTTGGCTCTCTGGTGTAGTTGCTTACGCTCTGGAGCTTGTCGGCCGAGACGGATAAGCTGATTATGGCCCTTTGGTTTGTGCCGTCGACCAGGGAATGCTTTACCTGGCCGTAATCCGGCTCGTCTGTTTTACCCTGGTAAAAGTCTATGCGAAAGAGGTTCATATCTCGCTCCGGATCATCTTGCCCTGGTCGTTTATTTCACTGATACGGACGGGGTCGCTGTCGAGGGGATCGACATTAACTTCTATAATCGGGCGGGACTCCGTCACGGCCTGTCGCAGCTTGACGAGCTCATCTGTGACAGTTCCCAGCATCCTGGACATATCACCAAGAGACAGGCCCGACGAGACAGAGCCGCCCGAACCATATTGTACACTTTCTATCTGGCGCACCGGCACGGAGGGCACAGGCAGGCCGGCAAGGGCAAGTTTTACCTGGCCCAGAGGGGCGAAATTGAGAAAGTCAAATAGGTTCTTGCCCAGGGCTTTGACTCTGTCTTTCGCCGTGATATATTCGTCTCCTTCTGCCTCGATGAGGACACCGCCTTCTTGATGCGATCTGCCCTGGATAAGTCCGCCGGTGGCATACTGTTGAGGCTCATACTTCAATTCCTTTATACGTGCGATATTTCCCATGCCGGCGGCTACCGCAGCTGCCGCTGCCGCTGCCGCTAAGCCGGGGCCAATGAGAGGAATACCCACCATAGCTTTGTAAGCACTTATGGCGGCAGTAAACGTGTCCACATATCCCTGTACGATAGACAGGGCTTGCCAACGTTTAAAACCTTTTTCGTTTTCCGTGTTTTGGAGATCGGCCATATTGCCAAGAAAAGAAGATATGTTGCTGAGACTGCGTTGATCATGCGCCATCCTCAGCTCTCTGATGGCTATATACTTCTGCCGCTCTATTTCCTCTTCTGTAATACCTGCTTCAATAAGTTTTTCGCCCCGCTCATCATAGTACTTTTCCAGTGCGGCAAGCTCAGCTTGATAAAACTTGTCGCTGAGCTCCAGATCACGCACGTGGAAGTCGTGCCGGATGTCTTCCAGCTCCTGGAGTCTTTCCAGCTCTTCCTGGCGGCGCTGCTCCTCTTCTTGCCTGCGCTCTTCTTCAAGCTTTCTGCGGCGCTCTTTCATCTGCTCTATCTGGGCCTTGATAAGCTGCTGTTCTTTCTCCGTGAGGTGGATGTGGGCCCAGGCATAGTATTCCCTCATGGCTTCCCGCAGGTTGTTGTAGGAGTCTACGCCGAGACTTTCCAAGGTTTCGTAATAGCTAATCTCCGCTTTTAGCAGCTTTTCCTCGGCACTCTTATTTTCCTGGGCCTTCCAGGCATTCAGGTTTTCTATGGCTGTTTTTTGGGTTTCGGATTCCGCTTCGGTAAACTCTTGGATCAGAGCCAGGCGCCGGTCATATTCCTGCTGAATGCGCTCGGTCTCGGTAAGACGTAGACGCTCCAGTTCCTCCATGAGGCGCATAGCTTCCCTGCGGCGTCTTTCCAGCTCGCTGTCCGTGCCGGTTCGTGTTCTCCCGCCACCGCCACCTTTTGAGGCAGGATCAAAAGTAAGATCAGGAGCTTCCAGCATGGCCTTACGGTAGGCTTCAGCAAATTCCCGCAACTCTTTTTGGCTTGCTTGCAGCGAATTTCTGAGTTTGTCGTATCTATCTACTACCCCCTGTGCGTACTGAAGCTGCGCCTCATCTGTATACGGTTTGTAATTATGGCCCCAAGATGTGGCGTCACTTACAGCAGTGGTACCTATCTTCAACCGGCGTTGCAAAGCCTTATCATATTCCTCTTGCATTTCGTTGAGTGCAATTTGTAGCTCGGCCACCTCTTTTATCTTAGCATTATACCTTTCGCCGTAAACTTCTGCTATCTTCTTGGATACCAGGGCTTCAGAGGCTGCCGTAATAGCTGCTGCCAACTGATCATAGGAGGCGGCTTCAAGGTCTATATTACCGAGATATTCACCATAGTCCCTGTTGAGCGACCTGATGATATTGCGCATCTCTTTCTTGTCTGCTGTAGTGCGGTTGGTGGCGGAGCGAAGCTCAAGCAGGCGAGAAGACAGAATCCGGAACCGCTCTGCCTCGGTAGACACTTGGCGTTCAGCTTCCTTGATTTCGTCTTTCAGGCTTTTCTGGGCTGTGGTCACCTCTTCGGTTTTCGTCTTGGCGGCAGCGAGACCGAAGGCCAGGGCAGATAAGGCGCCGACGGCAATACCGATTACACCGGCTACCGGATTGATGGCCACTTTCAGGGCGTGTACAGCCGCCGTAAGGGCAGCTATAACAGAGGTTGTGGTGACGATTACAGGAATAGCCACCGTGATACCGGCGACAAATCCTTTCATCACGGGCGACAGGTCGTTATAGGCATCCATCAGGAACTTGAGGCCCCTGAGCAACGGATTGATGATGGTGTTGAGCATTTCGCCGATGGATTCCTTGATCTCAGTCCAGGCAACAGCGTTCTGTAGGCGGAGATCGGCCAGGGCCTCGGCTGTGCCGCCATAGTCTTCTCCCAGTTTTTCCACCAGGTAGGACACTCCTTCGGCGGCGAGCCTCGTCTTGTCGAGATATATACCAATACGCCCCAGATACTCAGTATGCCCCGTGAGGGCTCTGCCCATGAGATCAAAGGCCCTCTCTACCGTCATGCCGGTGGCTTTATGGGCTTCTGCCAAGTCCAGGATGTGGGGCGTCAGCTGCATCACCTCGTCTTTGCTAAGCTTATAGGCCATCGCCATCTTGGACATGAGCGGCAGGAGCTGGTGATCTGCATAGTTGGTAACATCCTGCAGGGAGGCTGCATATTGTGCTATTTCGCCGGCAGCATCTCCGAAGGCAAGCTTAGTGATGGTCATGGCTCTGCGCTGGGTAAGGGCAGAGTCCAGTAGCTCATTGGCAGCGGAGGCGAGCCTTTTCACGGCGGCGATAGCGGCCTGGACAATGATTGTGAGATCACGGATACCGGCAACAGCGGCCTCGGTATCAAACTCCATCTTCATGGGTTCTTCCACCTTCTGGCGAAAGTCCAGAAGCTCGGCTTCTATCATTCTCATCATCGTTTTGTTTGGCCCGACAGTATATAGCTGAATAGGCTTCTCGATAGCCTTTCGCATCTCCTCTGTGGTTGCTTTAAACTGCTGTGCAGTCTTTTCGCCGGATGTGGGATCAACAACAATCTGATAACGAAGCTTGCCCTTCAGCTTCTCCTGCATTTCCTCAATGGCGGCCTGGGTTTTGGGGTCGATCTCGACTTCTAAGGGCGTTTTGACGGGCTCTGCGGCCTTCTCTCGGAGGTCGTATATCTCTGCCTCGACCATGCCCGCATCCGTCTCTATATAGAGCTGGATGGGGCGTTCCATAGCCTCCTTTTGGTCTTCTATGGTATCCTTGAAGACCTCGAAGTCTTTTATGGCGCCGTCTGTATCCAGGATGGCCCGGAATCTGATCTCATTGGTTATCCGGCTCATTATTCCTCTGTTCCCACCAGGCAATAGCGCAGGTACAGCTCGGGGAGCGTGTGGGTATCAAAATCCATGGCAGAGAAGCCCAGGCGCCGCATACTCATCTCAAACCTTTCTAATCCGTTTTCTTGGGCTTTACCCTGGATGTGATGCTTTCGAGCCAGGGCTTCAATTTCGGCAAGCTGGCTCGAATATATTCGAAAAAAGCCAATATCCATCCCATGGCTTCCGTGGCGTCCATATTCTCAGGGTCTTGTCCGCTAATGATGCGGATTAGCTCGAGGTCGGCACCGGATTCGACAATAGTTTCAATCAGGCCCAGCTCCGTGAGCTCGGTGTCCCCGGCAAACACATCCGCCAATTTGAGGCGGATGTGCTGGTTGCTAAGGGTAATGCTCAAAATCTGTCTGAGCTGGGAATAAGTTAATTTGATGTTTTTCATCTGTTATTTCCTTAAGGATTGGAAGGCGGCAAGCCAGGCACGGCCAAGGGATAGATGTTATTCTCCGTGCCACCACGCAGAGAGGCGGTAATGGTAAGGCTGTTAAGCTCGTCGCTCGTGCTTTTCCAGTTGGTTTTCCAGTAGAGCCCGCTGTATACCATTACCTCGGTATCGAAGTCCCAGGCGTTGGGGTCGTCAATGGCAGGCGTCATTATCTCGTTTTTTGCCAGGATAATGGTCACCATCTTATTGGCGAAGACGTTTTCATAGTAGTCTTTTTGGGCGTTACTTATCCCATTCAAGACAATCTCCGCCGTGCTGTCTCTGCGTCCGGCTACCAAAGAGTTTCTGGTGGCCAACCTGGCGGCCTGCGACTCTGTTTTAGAGGGCTTTTCGGCCAGCTCGCCCATCTGAATGAAAAGGCTCCCGTCCCTGAGAAGGCGGGCAACGCCTGAAGAGTCCGAGAAATGGGTGGTCAGATCGTTAGCGGTTACATTGCCAAGGGAGAAGAAAGCCACATCGCCAGGCATAATGGGAATCTGGTTTTCCCATTTTAGATCATTCACGCCGCTCGGTAGTGTTACAGGTGTCATTAAATTCTCCTTTGCGGGGGCCTAAGCCCCCGCTATGTTAAAATGTTAATACTTCTGGTACATATGGATGCGGTTTTTGGTGTTGCCGGAGAACTGGGTGGCAATCTTCATTTGAAAAAGGCCATCTGTTTCAGCACTCCAGTCCACCACCCATCGCAGACCGTTAAATACAGTTATGCGACAGCCGTCTTTCGACAGGCAAACTATGGTTATCTTGGGGCCACTGAAAGCGCTGCTTTCAAGATAAGCCTTCTGGGCCTTGGACATCCCATTGATAGTCAGCTCGATAGGATTTGTGCGCTTTCCGGGGAGCGAATACTTGCGAGTATTGGCCATCTCTGCCTGAGATTCGGCGATCACGGGCTTCTCGGCCAATTCGCCCAGGCTGGCGAAGTATGTGTCAATTTCAGCCTGAGCTTCAATGGGATCGGTGAACTTGTCCTGAAGCTCAGCTTCCGTATATTCCCCCATGGCAAAATAGGCGTCGTCTGTGACTAAGACATCAATCAGCTGGTCAAAGTCCAGATCGGCAGCAGTCATGCCGGTAGGCAGGGTTGGCAGTTCAAAAGGCATTACTTGCCTCCTGCGATATTCACGGCTTTCTTCTTGGCGGTGCTGCTGATCTCATAGGCTGCCTGTACGGCAGTATCAAGGCTCCCGAAGCGTTTATTCAGTAGTTTCAATTCTCTTTGTGTAAGGCGTTTGGCAGCGAAATCCACCACCGCATTTTTCTTTTCATGGCCCGGGAGCGACTTTCGTTTTTCCTCTACTCCGGCTATGATCTCAATAATCTTCACCAAGATAGGGTAGATAGCAGTCTCTTCCAGGTCTATGCCCAGCCATTTGAATATCTTAACGCCGAGCGGGAACAGCGCCACAATGATGGCAGCCAGCCGAGGCCAAAACAGATTGGGCTTTTGGGGCGGCTCATCGGGCACGGGCGTGAATGTAGGGGGCACATCCTGGGGCAAAGGCTGGGGAGCCTGAGCCCTCAGGGCGGTCACGCCGACCGCTATAATCGTAAGTGCCAGAATGGTTAGAATAAAGAATCGTCTCATTTTTCACCTCCTTATGGTGTTGTGAGTTGGAATACCTTTGCGTGGCCATCCATGTAGGTGATGCCGGGGCGGACACGGATATACCAGTGGTATTTCCAGTCGGAGCCGTGGTGCTCAATCTTCATCTCGGCATCGGTGCGGACGCCAATAATGATGAACTTGGGCAAGCCGGCCACGATATAGTTGTCGTCCATGAAGCGGGGCTTGATGGGGATGCCGCCGAAGCTTGCCTTTCCGTTATCAAGCAGGAACTTGTCACCGGCAGCGGTCTCACGTTTTGCAATCCAGCTCTTAATGCGGATTTCGTCGTAGTGACTCACATAGAACACGAACTTGTCTTGCTCTTCCAGGGTATCCGTGGGGAAGCTCAACAGGGCTGCCTCGAACTGCTCCGCCCAATTGACGTGCTCTGTGGTGTCGATGCTCACCACCTTGTTTGCGGTGGTGGCGAGTTGAATCACACCGTTTAGAGCCTTTAAGGCGGGGGTGGCGCTATTGCGGTTGCCCTTGAAGAGGAGCTTGCGCAAGGCCTTCTCGGTCTTTTTGCTGATTGCCTGGTTGACGTAGGCGCCGAAGGCAGCCTCGCCATACTTGTCTTTGTAGAACTCGACAGTATCTCTTGCCAGGGAAAACTTGGCGTGCAAGATACCGGTGGGCACTACGATGTCTTTGGTGCCGACATCTTGGACATCGCCCGGGGTATCGAGGGAGTTTACAAAGACCAGGTCGTCTACGAGTCCCACATCAATACGATTGTCTTTCAGCAGCGGCACCACCGTGATGTCTGTGAGGGTGTCGCCTGGTTTGCTTTCGATCACCTCGTCAATGAAGAGGCTGGTGGTGGTGGGCGTGAGGATGTTCATGGAGGTGCCGGCATCCACATTGGCAATGCTCTTATAAAGCTCGACTCTGGACGCCTTAACAATCACTTTTTGCCCGTCAATCATCACCTCCTGGTCGGCAGGGGGTTCTTCGTTTTTCAGGCTCGTGCTGATGGCCTTGCTGATAGAAGTGTTAATCGCTCTGAGCTCGGAAGTTAGGGTTTTCATCAGCTCGTTGGATACCTGCTGGTCTCCCTGTTTTTCGAGATCGGCGATACGTTCATTTACCAGGGCCAAAGACTTGCTGTCGGCAGAGGTTGGATTTACAGCGATAACCTTTTCCAGCCTTTCCTTGAGGCTTTTCAGCTCTGCCAGGACAGCGGCATTGGTTTGGGTGTCGGGGTCGGCTGTGACGAGCTGGTCGGCCCTTCCGGCGATGGAGACGCCGTTGAACCGGCCCTTCTCCACTTTTTGCCAGGTTTCGGAATTGAGATCGTCGCACTTCAATACCATCACCCAGCTTCCGACCTTAGTCTCGGGGAAGTGCTCATTGTCTTTGGTTTTGAGAATGTAGCTTTCTCCCACAGAAAACTCAGGAACGGGCACGGAGTTGTGGTTTACGTCGTTGCGATTTACCATGCCGCCCTTGGCGAAACTGTGAGCTGCCTTTTCCACTTCTGCGGCGCTGTAAAAGTCGCCCTGCAGGTCTTTTACGTCCGGCTCCATAACCGTTACGTAGATCAGGCCCTTGGTGCCACTGCGTTCGCTTTTAAACTTGTCGGAAGTGTAGATAGTTGTGTGGTTTCCATTTGCGCTTTTGATGATGGCGCCACGCATATTGGCGGGCTTCATATCATCAAAAAGGAGAGAGACCAGATCGACGTCCACGTTCATCAGTTCTCCCTTGCGCAAGTTTCTGCGTTTAAAGAATTGTAGCATAAATCCATCTCCTTTTTTTGTTATGCTTTTTTACGGAGACTGCCGAACAGTCTCTCTTCTGCTGTTTGCAAGAGCTCTGTCAGGTTTCCAAAGTGGAATTCTTCCGGCCTGACGTTCCAGCCGAATTCCCAATTGAACTCATCGGCCAGCGTAAGGGCCAGCCTGTTCTGTATCGGTTTTGCCACGAAGTTGTAAAATATATCCATATCGCTGCGGTTATCTCCACCTAACTGCCCGGGCACCAGCTGAGACACCAGCCTGGGGGGCACACGGTGATAGGCAAATATCCCCTCCCTGAGGTCTTTTTTAAGCGTGAGGAATCCGCCCTCTCTATGATCCTGCCGGAGCGGCTCAATCCGGATTTTCACATTGGGATTGTCGCTCTCGATGAGGACTGTGGAGTGGCTGCGGTTATTGCCCTTTACCTCGGAGAGGGCCTTTTCGATCTCGCTGTATGCATCTTGGATCACTACGTTGCCCGCCTCGTCCGTGACGGTGTTATCCCGCAGTGTGCCGCCCTCTACAATAATGAAGTAGTCAATCATGAGGCCGTTTTTAAAGTTGTTGTAATCAAAGGTTTTGATCTCGCTCAATATCTCGATATTGATGGCAATAGGAAGCCCTGCCAGCCCCCAGAGCTTGCTTCTGTGGGTGGGCTTCTTCATGTGGATAATATCCGCATAAGGATAATCCTTGCGCTTGCCACCCCGCAGCTGCAGGTAGTTGGGCCGGGCAAAGCCATACTTGTCATAATTTTCTACGATCATCATTTCGGAAGGCAGGATAGTTTCGAGGCCGCACCACTCGCCCTTGGCGTTCCGCATCTTGAGCAGGAAGCCGTTTCCACAAGCCTGGTGGTGGCGGACGATCTCGCTAAGCACAGTTATTTGATTTTCGCAGACGCTGTATTCGGCAGAGTCAAACCATGCCTTCACGTCGGGGTTGTCGCATTCCACCTGCAAGACCACCACTTTTTCCATGGCGTCCACACAGCCCCAATGATATTCGTCTAAGTCCAGCAGATCAAGCAGCTTGGCCATGGAATATGGCGGCGGCACGACCCTCTTTTTCTCGGCAGACTTCGAGAGCAGACAGGGGCCCACCTGGCTGTATTTCGATAGGTCTACGGGTTCATATGCCAGGCGCTTCTCTGCCAGCTCGCCGGCGTGCGAGATGCCCACACGGTAACCGCCAAACTTCATTATGTTCACGATCCTGCCCCCGAGCCAGGACGCAAGAGTTCCAGCCTGGCAATACGCACCAGACGGGCCCCGCCCATACGGCCATCATAGTATTCTATTTTGGGAATGTCTCGGCCCATCCTCTCTATCAATTGGGCCCTAAGCTCCTCTTTCAGGTTCCACAAATCCTGATCTGGGTCTTCCACCTTTTGGGCATTTACAATCAGGAAAACCACCCAGGATATGTCGGTAGACGTGTATCTCCTGGAAGTGCCGAGCTTGCCGTCCTCTGCTTCCATGCAGATAATGGCTGCGGGCAGCTCTTTTGGGATGTCGTTTTTGTTGAACCTGATCTCTGCTACACTCGTGTGCTTTAAAGCTTGTTCAATCAATTCTCTCTGCTTCATCATAATACTGTTACCGCCATGTTTTCAAGTTCTTTAAGTATCCACTCTTCATGGTTTTTAATTACTTCCTGGTAGACGTTCCTTGCCGGAATGCCTCGCCGCCTGATTGCGGCTCTGATCATATAGGCCATCGTCTCCACGGAGAGAGGTTCGCCCGTATCCTTATCGACCCAAGCGAGGCCCTTACGCTCTACCCAGGCGATCAGTGGGGCTATGGGCGTCCAGGAAGGGACTTTGCCGCCAAGGACATAAGGCTCATGCTTCACATTGCTGCCGAGCCTTAATGCTACTGTATCATGGCTTACCTGGGTTACGACGTAAGCCATGGCGTTGTAAAAGTCGCCCTGATCATAGATGTATCTGTCCGAATAGCCGCCATGGTCGACCACTCGGATCGCTTCCCTCTGTGCCTCCACGTTCAGCTTGTTGCCGATATAGTGCACCTTCTGGGTAAGCACTTCCATGATGGCCCGATATATCTCTTGCAGTTCGAAGTCCATCAGATTACCCTTGCCCTGACAGGCTTTCTTTCTGGCTCAGTAAGCTCAGAAAGCTTAAGCCTGAGATAATGGCTTCCGTACGGGGCCAATGCCTCTAAAGCCCTGATCAGAATTTTGTTTTTAAAATCTTCAATTTCGGCGCCGGTTAGGAGCTCTGTAGCCGCCTGGTCTATGCCGATGGTTTTTACGATGCCCTCGCCGACTGTATTCAGGTTGAGAAACTCCGCCACGGAGTAGAGCATGAGAAAAGCATAGCCCATGCGAAAGGCTGTCCGTAGGTGTGTGGTTACCTCTTCGCCACTGGTGGCATACTCAAAAGGCTGCTCTTGGGTATAGTGCTCAATACCAGCCAGCACGAGGTCTTGATGCTCTGCAAAGATCGGATTCTTCAGCATATCTTCAGTGGGCAGATTCAGTATCTTGCACACGTCTTCTGTCGGTAGCGGTATAACGGGCTCAGGCATAGCTTTCTCCTTGTATCTTTTTAGGAGTCAAATAACTCGGGGGCTGCTCCCAGGTCAAATCGAGCTGCTGCCTACTGCCACAGTTTTTGCTCAAAACACCATCTCCGTCTGAGTTCTACAGCGCCAATGGAAGGGGGGGAAAGGTGTGTGGGGGCCGGATACGCCTATGGGATTACGGTTTTTGTCCCGTATTATCTGCGAGTCTTTTACCCAGGGCGCCAAGGCCTTGATGTGCTCCCGAGCCTCTTCAAGCCCCACTTTCGTCATGTCTATGTTGTTAAGATTTTCCATAACCTCGAGGGCCGGCTTAAGCTCATAAATCTTGTTTGCGCTCACGAGCGCCCAACAGATTTCGCTGGTGCGGCCATCCATAGGGTTTACCAGCCGGTAATGCGTCGCTCCAGCAGCTTTGTAGCCGTTTAGCCGGCCGTATTCCCTGATCCGGAGCAGCATATGCTCGGCAAGTCCATACCAATAATGGTCAGATTGCTCAAGATCGGCAAATTCTTCTTGCAGTGCAGCGGCAAGGTCTCGCTTAGTCCATCCTTCCCGGAAGGCCTTGCCCAATATCTCCCTTATGGGTTGGGCAACCTCTTCTCCGGCGCCCTTGATCCAAAACACATTGTTGACGCTCACGGTGGCAATAGTCTGCTCATGCTGGTACCCATACAGCCCGATGCTTATTTGGGCGCCCATCCTCTGCACGTCCTGTAGCCCGAGGTAATAGCTTTTTCGCATATAGGCCTTGGTGGGCTCGTTAATGGCTGCCGCAAAGTCTTGCCCCAGATGCTGCTCAATTACCACCATCCACTTGCGGACAGTCTCTTCATTTTGGCGTTCGTGCTGCGGGAGCTCCACCAGCATCTGGATAGCAGTATACGCAGCTTCCCGGACAGACTCCTGCCAGGCATTGATCAAGACCTGATAATACTCCCGCAAGAGCCGATCAAAGAAGGTCATGTCCGCAGGCTCCTTACCCTTACCCTGTGGCGGCTGCTGTCGTACTCGCTAAAGCGCTCCAGGCAGCCGGCAAGTGCGTCCGGGCCATCAACATAGCCATCCGGATAGGTTAGAAATTGGCTTACCAGGATATGCGTGTCCTGGCCTTCCGGCAAGAGCAATTTGCCGGTCTCTATAGTGGTTTCCGTGCGCTCGATGCGCAGATTCTTGTTTTCTTTATTATCAATCCTTTTGATGCGATGGGAGATGGGGTTGAGGCCGTTGTCCTGTGCCCAGCGGTCGAAATCCTCAAGTATCCTGGATTGCCCATAGCTTACCTCGATGGCGCCTCTGAACCTGGCCCCATACTTTCGAGTAAGCTCCATGAAAGCGTCGTAATAATACTTGAAAAAGCGGGTATTCTTGGTCTGCCGCACCCACACATGGAGAGCGTAAAACCTGCTTCCGTCGTAGGCAAGCGAGACAATACCCTTGTAACATCCTTTTTCGCCCCAGGCAGGGTCGGCATAGAGCCACACCCTTCTTATCTGGCGGGAAGGGGGCGGGTATTTATATCGCTGGAACCACTCCGCTTTAAAGATATTGCCCTCGATCACGGGGCGCCCCAACATCTCTCGCTGGTAGCCGACGGTGCCAAATTGACGTCTGAGCTTTGGCAGGTCTTCTGTGGGATACTGCTCTGGCCAGACGCTGTTTCCTTCGGAATCTTCCAATGGGATGCGAATAAGGGTCTTTCCGTGGCTCGAAATTACTTTCTGGTGTCCCGGGTCGAAGTCGGGGTTTTCCTCCCGAATTTCGGCATATATGAGCCCCTGAAGCTGGGATATGGCATAGTTGGGGTGGACCAGGTTCCCTGCCCAGATAATTCTCCAGTCTCCACCAGGGTCAAGAGCGCCGGCGATCTCTTGCATGATTTTGTCTAATTTCCGCTTGCCGATCCTTGGCGATCCGATGTTTGCCTCTAAATCTATATCGTCTGCCTTTACTTCCTGGGGCCGGATGCCCAGGTACTCGTGGAAAAGGCCACGGATGCCCTGCTTGATGCTTCGGGCCATGATTATAGTCTTATCTTTCAAGACAATCTTGCTTTCTTCAGAGGCGATAATCTGCAGCTCAGGGAAGTCTTGGGCCAGGCGGTTGTTGAGCCGTATCTGGTTTTCGATAAAGCGTACTTTCAGGCCGGACAGCTCAATATCTGCGGCCACGTTGACCGTAAATTTCATGCCTTTGATTATTCGCCAGATGTCTCTGGCGGAGATAATGAGCGTACTCTTGCTGAGGCCACGAAAGCCGGTGATGGCAGTAACACCCTTGCGCTTCTCCACTTCCTCAAACATCAGCTTGTGGTCTGCGCAAAAAGGCAGCTCAAATATGTGGGGCATATAGGTCTTGCAGAAATATGCAAAAGAATCCCAGCCTTCGCCGGTAACATTTCGGACTCTTGCGTTTATGGCCCGAGCGCTTGTATCTGGGAATCCTTGCAGACGGGGCGTCTTGGCGACTATTTCCGCCAGACGCTTCCGCTGCCGCTGGGTAAACTTCTTGCCGCTCATACTATTGCAGATTCAAGGTGTTGCGGGCGTAATCTTTTGCCCAGGTTCTCCATGCCTGGTATTCCAGCCACTCGTCTTCATCTTGTCCGACCAAGTGGTTGTTTATTGTGGCAATCTCTTGATCCAGGGTATATTTATAATGGATCAAGGCGGAGACCACATCGTCATAAGTGCGGGTAGGCGAGATTGCCTCGTTCCCTGTCCAATAGGTCTCTCCGTCTATGGTGATTTCTTCCAGATTCCATCTTACCACGTAACCTATAGAAATCTGTTCCATGAGAACGGGTTGAACGTCATGATTTGCTTTCATTCTGTAGCTCCTGTAAATGTGTAATATGTTTTGTTGAATGCGATCTGTGCCCTGAAAGGCAGCTCGCCCCATCATTGACACTGTTATTCGTCTGACCGCTCACTGCAAAGGCACGTTTTCCGGAAACCTTATTTATCATTGTTGCATCCTCTTAAATTTTGCAGAGCCGCCCGCCAACCGTCGAACGCGTAGTCAGCAGACCGAACCCCGAATCGAAGCCAAACGCCCCATCAGCGACACCGTTATCCGACCGACCGCCCACCGCAAAGGCACGGAGACCAGTCGAGCTCGAGTAAAACATCCTATCATATGTGTAGGAGCTTAGCCCTCTGGAAGACGAGTCGTCATTGGGCAATAAGTGAGGCGATGGAACCTTCCAATACCTGCTTACGTTCGGAATCTTCAGCTCATCGCCCGTGATAGATGGCAGGGCCATATAGTCGGGGTTGGAAGCCGCCCCTTCTACCGATGCAGGGGAAATATATTCGTCACATCCTGCCTCCCCGCCATTGATACATTTGTGCGCATAGGGCATGATGTACGGCTCTCCGCCTTCGCCCGAATCAATGATGCCGAGACAAATACCATCGACCCAATGGAACACATGGCTATAAGGCTGCTCTATACCTCGATAAGAAAGAGATTGAATGCGATAATTAAGAGCGCCAATCTGACACGTCTGGTTGGCTGCATACGTATCCCAGGTATGATTTCCAGCAGCAACAGTGTCGCCGCACTTCCTAATCGGCCTGTAGCCATTGTAGACGTCCCAGTTCGCTACTCCACTGATACCGTTTCCTATGCCTAACTGGGTTTGCATATGCCCCAGCTCAATAATCATCAGTAGCTGGATTATAAAGTTCGTGGTGGCGTCGTACTGGTGGTATCCTTCCCCTACACTTTCGCTTGCAGTGCGATAATTAGTCAGAGATATGTTTGTTTTTCCATAGTAGCCCGCAACGCTCAATATCTTATAGTTAGGCGGTACGGGGGTAACAGTGGCGCCCTCCCACGTAGAAGCGGCCTCGTCCCAAGCCCCATACCATCCGTCCTGAGGATTATTGTCTTCATCGGCAAGCACGCCTTCGAAAGCCCCCACATATCTCTTGGGGTAGAAATTCCCGCCTGGTATCTCTCGGAGGCTTATTTGATGATGCTGCCAGCCGTAGTAGGCCCTGCCTTCCAGATCGTCGGGGTTCTCCGGATCAGGCTCATAGCTCCACTTATGCCAGAAAGACGGAATTTCCACCATCACGTTGCCATCCTGGCCCCCAAGTATCGCATCGCCGATCATGTAATAAGCTTCGCAAGCTTCTGCCACTTCGCCAAAGCCATCAATATGCGGATGCGACAGAATATAGGCGGATTGGTCGCTGGAGATACCTATGATCACGCCATACCAGCTCGCCCCCTTCCCATCAAATATGTTCATCACGCAGCCAATCTTCTTCGGGTCAGGCTTCGTGTTGACTTTTGCCTCGTAGTTTCCGACCTGCTTATCGTCTATCACCACGCCGTAATTGTCCAACACTTCGGTTACTATCCCTTCAGCATTGTCGACAGACTGCTGCCTCCAGCTCCCTGCTTGCCACATACTATTCCGGTGGTCTAAATAATACTTTACCTTGCCATCATACCCCACCACGCAGCGGCGCAGCTTATTATGGACGGTTAGCCGCTTTTCTGGCACCTTATCCAGGCCCTGGTCATATCCGGCAGCCAGGCCGGTGCGCTCATACTCCAGCCCATTAAAGGTATACACGCCGTCGGCGACCGTGAAAGTGTCCCGAAACTTGAGCCCATACCAGGCATTATTTACGGACTGTCCACCGGCGGCTTTCCCAGTGATGCCGACACCTATCTTAAGTTGCAATCTCATCTTAGCTATAGACGATCAGCACCATGTCGGTGACAAGTGGCATCTGGATATAAGTAAAATGCCCTTTCAGCTCGTAGCCGTCGCACACAACATCATTCAGGTCGCTCAAGTTCACGCCTACGCCACCCAGCTTGATGCTGGTTGTGTTGTCGGGGAAATCCGCTTTGAAGACGGCGACGCCGGAGGCAGTACCCTGGAAGGTGTTGCCGGCGGTAAGCACCCGAAAGTAGTCCGGCATACTTTGCATCTCTTTCTTAGCCATTGTTCTCATGCTCATGATACACTCCTTTTATTTTGTGTTATTGCTTGTGATCCTGCGTTTTGGTTGGAGCCGACCCTCGTTGATCCACATGAGTTCCAATTTTGTGAATCCTTCATTCATCTTCGTCTCAATCAGCCGCTCCATTCCGGCGAAACGCTCATCTATTTGCTCACGAATCTGCAGGAGGTTCGAGCTCCTCAGCTCGATCATCTCTTCGTGCATATTCTTGATTTCATCTTTTGCGTGTTTGAGGTCGTTCCACACGGTGCGGAACAACCAGCTCATCACGCCGCTGTAAAGCCCGAATATAACAAACAATATCTTAACTACCCAGTCTTCCATTCCGGCGCTCCTATACTCATGAAATAGAGGCATCCCCGAGAGGGAGGAACCAGTCTCTCAGGGGATGCCCACATGGAGGGTTTATGTCGATGTAGAAGGTACGTCACTGGTTCCTCTTTCTCAAATACTCGCTTAGCGGCATTACGATTTTCTTAAATTCTTTTAACAACATATCCAGGTCGTTCTCCAGCATATAGTCCGTCGTCTGATCCAGAAAAACCACGATGTGGTCGTTGAGGTCTTTCGAGGGCGCTGTCCGGCGCTCTTCTGCTTTCAGAAGCTGCACCAGGCTCTGTAGGTTATAATTTGTCGGGTCTTTCGCAAAAGACCTGAGAGCAGCAACATACGCCCGTCGCCGCTCTAATTCGGCGGTCTTTTCGAGCCCCATCAGCTCCATCTCTTCTTCTGCCCATCCGTACTTTTCAATCCACTTTTTCATGGTCACGGGAGAGCAGCCCACCAATTCGGCCAGAGAATAGATGTCTCTGTTGCCGTTCAGGTAGGCTTCCCGGGCCATTATTCTTTTTTCTGCATAGATTTTCTTTTTTGGTA
>Ga0004534J46558_1001005_pt1 | contig 18916 bp, 13 predicted proteins | sample BioPla1RNA1_FD_46558 | JGI IMG/M metagenome (IMG submission 46558) | reverse complement strand
TTTTATCGTAGACTGGTACCTAAGCAGCATCCTGGCAGCGTTACCGGTTTTTGTCTTCCAGTCGATTCACGGCCAAGACCTAGTCCTTAATAACCGCATCGACAACCTGCCCGTCGCTCTGCAAATACCAGCAGCCATCGCAGGCCTGCTTGTGTACACCCTGTACTTCTGTGTGTTCCCCTTGAGGAATAAGAAAGGTCAAACCCCCGGCAGACGACTGCTGGATCTGGAACTGCAAAAGCTGACCGGGTATGAACTTCAATTCAAGGATTTATTCATCAGGGACTTTGTGGGCGTTTTACTTCTCCAGGGCAATCTGACCAACGCTAACGTTTATATCATGAGCTTCGTGCAGGACCTTACTAGTACGGACATTATCCCTTACTACCAATCCTTCTACACTGTTTTTGTACTCATCTCACTTGGCCTGGTTTTCAGCAAGAAAAGACAGACCCTGCATGATCTAATCAGTAAGACCAAACTCAGAGAAGCTATCTGAACTGACACCTGTTAGCACACGGCGAAAAAACCAAACAGATTCACTATAGACTCCAAGGAATGGGTTCCTTTGTCGGGCCCATTCCTTTTTTGCTTGATGCCAATTCCAGAACACGGTCAAGGCTGAGACTTCTATGCTGGAACCGCCAGCCTACCTGGTTGTCCCCACATTTCTCTGTGTTGCATTTGATCCTAACAACACATAAACAGATTTTTGAAACAATTCTTGGACTTCAGCATGATTGGTTGTTAATATATGGTTGGGAATGTTGGGATTGTGCGCGAAAATCAGACAAAAGGAGGGTGGCGAGGTTTAAACTATCAAGGATTTCCATTTTTGATGGTTTAGCCCTGCTGCTAGCGCTACTGGTGGCTCAGGCCAACACAGTAATTCCAAACTTCATGTTACGGCCCCTATACGAAGATTCGAGAGAACCGCTGTTCCAAGGGAAGAACACATTCTTGTACATTACATCTATAGGATGTAAGTATTGCACTGCTTTCGAAGAGAACGCACTCTCGGATCTACTGTCTCTCATTGAAGAAGTGGATGACAAATTGGATTTTGTGGTTATTGCCTATGGACAAACCCTGGACGAAATAAGGGAACATTATGCCGGTAGTTCAATGAGGATCCTGCTTGGAAATGACGAATTCACAGACACTCTTGACTTAGACGGAGTGAGTCATGCCCACTTTGACGGACACTAGGTCGTGATCGTATAATTAGTTCACGAAAGGGTGTCAATTATGGGTAATAGATCAGTCCGGTACGATGACGAGTTTAAGGACCACGCGGTCAAGATGGTAGTTGAACAAGAGAGGACGGGCAGCTTAAAGGAGAAATCTGACCACTGCTTTTTCGCAAAGCCTACGAAGTCCTCCACCCACCCGCCTACAGCCCGTTCCCTCAGATCGTCTATGGTAATGATCTCAAGCCCGAGAGTCTGGGCTAAATCTCGCACTGTGTCAACCGCCCTTTTATATGGGCTGGAATAGACCCGCGCTATATCTAGGCCTTTAAGGGCAGTTGTAACCCTAAGCGCATCCGCCTCCCCTCTGGCGGTCAAGGGACGTGTAAGGTCATCCCGAACACTGACATCCGATTCTGCATGGCGAACGAAGTAAATGGTGGTTCTGTCCATGGAAGCCTCCTCGACCTCACCCAAGATCGTAGTCGGCCACATTACACAGCCAAACCAGATGATCGGTGCCGTTACCCCAGTAGTCTTTAGCCACCACATACGGCGCACCGAATTTCCTTAACCAGACCTTTTGGGCAAGTGCCAAGCCGCAGTCCAGGCAAAACTGCTCCACACCCTCACTCTGGAGGTGTTTGACCATGGCTTGAATTAGGCCCGAGGCTACTCCCTTACCTTGAAATTCGGGCAGGATGTAGATACTGCCCAGCTCGCCCAAGTGATCGAGCTCGTTGTTTGTACAGCTTCTAATGTCATCACCACAGGGGCCAAAGGAAATAGTACCGATAACCCTTTCCCCCAGTTTGGCCACTAGAAAAACCATGTCCGAATCGCTATCCTGCACAGATCTGCGGATGAGCTCCTTTTTGTACTCGATCTCCTCCGCTGCCTCGTCTGTAATACCTTCCTGTTGAAAAGCCAGATTAATGGACTGTTCAAACACGTCATAAGCAGACTCAAGATCTGTACCGACCGGTCGTTCAATCGTCATACCTTCAAGCATCCATGTCACCCAAATCTATCTAGAACTGTCACAGCGGATATACATACATAACATCATCAGGGTTCTCCCTTACTCCCCCTGTCCGCTGGTAAAGCCTGTTTGCGGCTGTATTGTTTTCATTCGTGAGAACGAATATTTCAGAGCAATTCTTACTAACGCCTATCCTCTTTAGTTCTTCGATCAAAGCAATACCGATTCCTTGCTGTTGAAACTGAGGGAATACGTCTATGGAATACAAAAACAACTTGGGGCGGGTTGAATGTGGCATCTCTAGGAGATGGGCATACAAAAACCCTGCCGGTTCCCCATCCTTCTTGGCCACAAGCAGGATGTTATCCTCCTGGAAGAACCGCTCGTTCACCCTATCTATTTCCATTCCAGCTTCTCGAAACAACCGTACAACTAGGGCCGAATCCCTTTGGAAAAGTCGCTTAATTTCCACGCTGAACACCCTCCCTTGCTTGCCCTCAAGGCCAACTCAGCTGTCTAAAGAAGGGACTCATCTCGTCTTCCCCCATGTAGGAGCAGCGCCAGTCTGTGACTGGCGCTGTCCTGCTTAAGAGGAGATAGAGAACAGTATCTGCTCTTCCGAGAGATCACCTGCTAAATCCACCACAGAACTTCCCCCCTCGTAACGAACAGCAAGCTTCGGATGGGATACCTTGAGATTGACGAAGGTCAGTCGGCATGGTTTTGCGGCCTTGAGCGTAACCTTGATCTCCCCTTCTTCTTTCACGATGGTGATCTGCAGCTCGGAATCGCCGTTTGGCCCGTAAACGGTCCGTGAACAAGGCTTGTTGTCGATGAGGTTATAAACCTGCAGGTCCACGTTATCTGCAAAATCGTACTCAAAGGAGTTGTCGGTGGCTCCCACAGGCAGGATGGTGTTTTCCCTCACCAACAGGGGTAGGGAGAAGTAGTCGTGCTGTTCTTTATGCCATTGATAGCCCGGCACATTCTCCCTGGTGAAGTAGTTCGTCCACTTACCCGGAGGCAGGTAGTATTCTACCTCGCCCGTTTCAGCAAAGATGGGAGCCACCAGGAGGGCGTCACCCAGCATATATTGACGGTCCAGGTAATGGGTATTGCGGTCTTCCGTAAACTCCAGTACCATGCTCCGCATGGTGGGAATGCCCTTTTTGCTGGCCGTTTTGGAGATGGAGTAGATATAAGGCATCAGACTGGCCTTCAATTTTGTGAACTTCCGCAGCACATCCACTGCCTCTTCATCATAGAGCCAGGGTACACGATAGGAAGTACTACCATGGAGCCGGGAATGGGATGACAAGAGGCCAAAAGCGCACCATCTCTTGTAGACATCCGCGGAAGATGTGCTTTCAAAGCCGCCAATGTCGTGGCTCCAATAACCGAAGCCTGACATCTGCAGTGATAGTCCTCCCCGGAGGCTTTCTGCCATTGATTCATAGTTGCTCCAGCAGTCGCCTCCCCAATGCACGGGAAACTTCTGACCGCCCGCAGTAGCTGAGCGGGCGAATAAAATGGCATCATCTTTGCCCCGTTTTTCCTGGAGCAGTTCGTAAACCACCTTATTGTATAGATAGGCGTAGTAGTTGTGCATTTTATGGGGATCGGCTCCGTTGTAATAGACAACGTCAGTGGGTATTCTTTCGCCAAAGTCCGTTTTGAAGCAGTCCACACCCATATCCAAGAGCTGCTCGAGCTTGCTGCGGTACCAGCGGCAGGCTTCCGGATTCGTAAAGTCCACTATGGCCATACCAGGCTGCCACATATCCCACTGCCACACATCCCCGTTTTCCCGTTTGAGGAAATAGCCGTGTTCCATGCCCTCATCGAACAGATGGGACTCTTGAGCGATATAGGGATTAATCCAGACACAGGTCCTAATACCCAGGTCTTTAATTTTCTTCAGCAGTTTCCGGGGATCTGAAAACACACGCCCATCCCAGGTAAAATCACACCAATGAAAGTCCTTCATCCAAAAACAATCAAAATGGAACACTTCCAGGGGAATGTCCCTTGCCAACATACCGTTGATGAAACTGAGCACCGTTTCCTCGTCGTAGTTGGTGGTAAAGGAGGTGGACAGCCACAGCCCGTAGGTCCACGCCTTCGGCAGTGTGGGCTTTCCTGTCAAGTCTGTGTATCTCTCCAACACTTGTTTCATGGTCGGGCCGTTAATAAAAAAGTAGTCCAAAGACTGCCCGTGGACGGCGAAGCCCACCTTATTGACGTACTCACTGCCAATCTCAAAGGAGACGAGCTCAGGATGGTTTACAAACACTCCGTAGCCGTTGTTCGTTAGATAGAATGGTATGTTTTTGTAGGCCTGGTGCGTTGCTGTTCCCCCATCCTCGTTCCAGATATCGATGGACTGCCCGTTCTTGACGAAAGGTGTAAACCTCTCCCCTGTACCATACACCAACTCCCCAACGGACAGGCTTAAATGCTGCTGCATGAAGCTGTTTTCATAGGTGGGCTGATCATAGGCAAAGCCTTTCCAGTCCCGTTTCACGTACCCTAAATCCCGGCCGCTGGATTGGGTTATCAGTTCATCGCCGCGATAATAACGCATAGACCAGCTCTGCTTGTCGATTACAAGCCTCAGTGTTCCGCTTGTCACAATAATTTCGTCCCAATTCGAGCTGTAGTCCAGCGTACCCCCCTGAAGGTTCAGGTCAAACTCAGGCTGTCTTTTTACCACACCTTTATAGTGGTAGGTCCGGACTCGAATTACCTCTTCCAGGGGAGCGGAAATCTCAATCGTTAAGTTTACTCCCCCTAAGGTATCTCCTCGGTGGTTAATACGCTTGGTTGGACAGGTGAGAACCAACTTATTATCGACTACTTTTTCGAAGTAGACTTCTTGGGGGCTGAAAACTTCGCAGCCCTCCTGCAGCAGCCACTGCCCGTTGCTGAATTTCATTGTGCTCCCCTTTCTCTCAGATCCTCATTCGCCCATATTTTAAGGTGCAACAAAGTCGAAGATCACTTCTATCGTTTCTATTCTCCCGATGTTCTGCTTATTGAGAGGGGTAGGGGTAACAAAGGGCCGCCAATTCGGGTTGATTACGCGGATACCCTCGGGGATGACCCTCACCCACTCATTGTAAAGGTTGACCCGCGTGCAGATGCCATCGTCAGATGTAGTATAGGGCCTACCCCTCATCTGATAGCGCTCGCCATTGATCAGAACTTCTTTGATGTCGATTATATAGCCCGGAAAGTGCAGCTCACCCTGGGCAATTCCCACCGCTGCGAAGGTGATGGAGTTGGCAAAACCCTGCGCCGTTCCCCGGAAATCAAGGGCCACTCTGTGTCTCCCCTCACCATCAATCACTACATCGGTGGCAATAACCCCTTCTGTTTTTGATGTGGGAGTGTAAATGTCGCCCACGCTGTAGGTAATTTGATAATCACCGCTGTCAAACATAATCCAAGCCACCGCTTCCCCACCGGCACCAAGCACCGGGCCGGCCTCTAAGTCCCTCTGCCGGGCCAGTTCTAACGCCATGGCCAGATGGGCCGCGGCCTGTCCTTTGATCTGCCCCTGAGTATGGGCTGAGCGGGCTGCGAGGCTCCTTTCTCGAAAGAACCTGGCTAAGCCTTCATCTACGATCTTTAGCTCTCTTCTAATGAAGAAACTGCTCGTATCCCATAGCATGGGCACGTAACCATAGAGCTCCATATTGGCGTGGAAGTTGGCTAGAAAGTCCAGGGTGTTGTTCTTGAGGGAACCATCCGACTTGGGCAAGACACCATACTCTCCGAAAACAATGCCGTAGCCCTGCTCGGTGAACTTGGTCATCTGGGCCAGCAGTTCGTTTTGAGTCTGGTACTCCCGCTCCGTTCCCCAACTGTTCACACCTTCTGTGCCGCAGTAGCTCCAGGGTGTGTAGTAGTGGACAGAGAGCAAAAGCTTATCCTGGGCCGAATCGCTTGGCATTCTAAAGCGTTCATCTATAGTTCTCGCTATATCCGTGTTGTAACCCGGGATCAAGAGGAAACGGTCCCCATTCTTTCCCCCGAGTCCCCGGATCAAATCCACAAACCGCTGGTTGATCTCGTTCATTACCTGGTAAGTCTCATCGTCTGTCAACCAGCCCGAATCCTGGGCTATGCTGGTCTCATTTAAGCGAGAACCAAGCTCTTCGTTGGCCGCTTCAAAGATCAACAGGTGGGGATAGTCGCGAAAATGGGTCCCGATCTGGGTCCACATGGCGACAAATAAATCCATCGCGTCGCTCCGGGTCTGTGCGTTAGCTGAACCGAACATTCCCCACCAGCCGCCATCCCAATGGTCATTGATAATCACAAACATATCTGCAGCCAGGGCGTAATTTACAATCTCCTCTACGCGCTCAAGATAAGCTGGATTGATGGTGTAATCGCCTTTTTCATAGTCCATCATATTTGTCCAAGCCACAGGGATGCGCAGCGAATCAAAGCCCGCCTCCTTCATGGCCAAGATCATTTCGAGAGTTGTAACTGGCTGCCCCCAAAACGTCTCATACTCTGAGACATCTGCCTTGGTTCCCAGATATGGTCGGCCATAGGCCTCCATCGTATTACCCAAGTTGATCCCGTTACCCATCTGAAGGGCCAGTTCTAGGGCAGTCATGCTTTGTAGATCAAGATCTGCCTTTTTGGCTGCTCCTTGGGCAGAAGCGCTCACCGCGAGCAGAAAAACAAACAATATTACATAAACAAGTTTTATCCGCATCAGGCATCTCCCTCTTTTTCAATACTGCGGAACAGCTTCACGGCGAAGCCGCTCACCGTTAAAAACAGACAGGCCGGTCCGATCAAAAACCCAAAGAACAACAGTGTACTGTTGAACAGAAATAGAGCGATCAGCACCAATAGAAGCAGCCACAACAGCAGAGTGTGGCCGAAGTATCTGACTGCAATGGCAGCTGAATTGCGGAATGTTCGAAGCAGAGTATTATGGTACCTGGCGCTCAAAGGGAAGGCATAGGTAAAGTGCGTTAAGCCCACGGCGCCAAGGAAAATGGCGCCAAACAGGAAAATGAGGGGATGATCCTCTGCGTGGTTGAACAGCTGTAGATTGAGGTAAACAGCATAACTGACGAAAAGGGTGATCAGCCCCATGGGAATCCCCTGCTGCCAATTGGCCTTAAAGGCCTGCACAAACTGTTTTGTGACACTACCTTCCCTGTTTTCCACCATCTTGAGGGTAACACTGTAGGCTGCCACTGTTGAGCAGCCTACAGTGATAATGGGCAAACTGAACAGCCACCACATCAGGTTCAGCTTGATCATGTTCCAGAATGTGTCCAAAAAGGCGTAGAACTTACCCTCTATGCTGAGCAGCTTCATGGGCAACCGTCCCCCCCGTTTGTTAACTCCTAAATCCCTTGGCGCACTTCGTCTTCCAGAGCCTTTCTCTTAGCAGCTTCCTGCTGGGACCACTCTAAGCACGCATCATAGCCGTAGCTTCTAACGTCGCGCTGCATCATTCTCACAATGGCATTGAACTGAGCTTCCGAATTGGCATAGATCGCCCTCCAGGAGTAATCCTTGATCGCCTTAGTGACCTGCTCCCACTGGACCCTTAGTTCATAGGAGCGAGCCCCGGGAGCGTACGATGTGCCCAGCGCCACCTTGTAATTCCTACTGCTCAGGTAATCGTTGGGGTGAGTGACACCGGTAAACGCGCGCCAATCCGCTTCAATTTCACTTTGGGGTTCCCCTTGATTGCTTTCCCAGAACTCCCAGTTGAAGGGCTCCCCTGATTCCGGATTGATGGCATTGAGGGACCAGGTTGTGTTGTTAAACTCAAATTCACCATCGCTGAATTTGCCTGAATAGCCCGTTTCCTCGGGAAATGCTGTGTCTTTATCATAACGCATTTGTTTGCCTAACTCGGTAAAGTAGGCCTTGCCGTTTTCGTCATAGTCCCAGGTAACACCCTTTGGCCCGTATTCCGAGATCATCCTCCCTTCCGGCGTTGCCAGCCAGTTGATGATCTGCATACACAGCTCCGGATACTGGGTCTTGGCACCAATGCTCCAGATCCTGTTACCGCCCTGGACGTTCATGCCGTACACGATGGGGGTTGCTTCTTCTGGGGTGAGGGTCAACATCATCTTCCCTTCGTTTTGGTGGTCTATCGTGTTAAACACAATGGAGCCGGCGAAGTTGAAGATGGAGAAAAAAGTTCCGCCGTTTTTCACCTTTTCCATCGCCCGGTCAAAGGTGTTGGTCATGGAGTCCGGATCGAGTAAGTCATGGCGGTACAGGGCATTGAAGAACCGTAGTGACTCAAGGTAAGGTCCATCTTCATCCAGCGCCCCGTAATAATCACCTGTTTCCGGGTCGTAAAGACCAATTCCCAGCTCATCATAGCCGTAATAGGCAGTAGCGAAGGCTTTAACATACATCACCATATCGCCGTCCCAATCGGGCCAGAGTGAAACGGCATAGGTTGGGTTCCCGTTCTCGTCCACCGGTTCGATCTCTTTCATGGCGATCAACAGCTGCAGATAATCGTCCAAGTCCTTTACTTCGGGATAGCCCAGTTTCTTGTAAAGGTCCCATCGAATATCCCAAGTATAGAAAAAGGCTTCATGATCGTCGCTGGAATAGGCAACGTCATGGCCAAAGCCATACAAGGTGCCCCCCGAGATCCGTTTGTTTTTCTCCAAGGCAAAGGGCATGTTCTCCTTAATGTAAGGCCCGTACTCGTCCAGCAAATTATCCTCTTCCCAGTCAAACAGCAGGCCCGCTTCTACCGCACCCAGATACTGATCGCCGTCGGATCCCCAGAGAATGATGTCGCCTAAGTTGCCGCTCTCCATCCTAGTCTCATATACACCATCTGCGTCGGGGACAATGATTACTTTGACATTAAACCGTTCCAGCAGTTCCTGGGCGAACCAGCCTGTCATCTCTCCGGAGTAGTTGGCCAATTGACTGTATACCGTTAAGGTAACGGGCTCCTGATTGTCCTTGCCCCGGGAACAACCGGTGAGTATAATCAGCCCAGCCAGCAAGATCAAAAAAACTGCAGATTTACGCATCACAAAAGCACCCTCCTGTCTTGGTAAATATCAACCTTTAACCGCACCTAACATAATGCCCCTCTGGAAATACTTCTGCATAAACGGATAGAGCAGCAAAATGGGAATAATGGTCACCATGGATATTGTGTACTTGATTACCTTGCTGTTTAACACATCATGGACCGCAGTTCTTCTGCCCATGATAGCCTCCAAATTACTGGCCTGATTCAAGTAGATGTAAAGGCGATGCTGCACTGTCTGCAGATGGGGCGCACCCTGCATCAGAATGAGCGAATCCATAAACGAATTCCAATGGCCCACAGCCCCAAAGACCGCGATTGTTGCCAAAATGGGTTTGCTTAAAGGCCAGATGATGTGGCGAAACACGGTGAGATAACCGGCACCGTCAATAAACGCACTTTCTTCCAGCTCATCTGGAATCGATTCTATATAGGTCTTCACTAGAATCACATTAAACGGAGCAACAATGCCCGGAATGATGTAACCCAAAAAGTTGTTGGTCAGGCCTAACATAGACATGTTAAGGTACCAGGGGATCAAACCTGCATCGAAGTACATAGTAATGATCAAAAAACGGTACCAGAACCTGCGGTTCTGCATCTCCTTTTTGGTGACCAAATAACCGGCGAAGGCGCAGGCAGCAACCATTAAACCGGTGCCAATCACTGTTCTAGCAGTGGTGACTATAAAGGCGTTACCCAGTTCACTGACCTCAGCTAGAGCCAAGTAGTTTTTCAGGTGCAGTCCCCGGGGGATAAAGGTGATCACCCCGCGCTGAACTAGGGAGTTATCGGAGATGGTGTTGATAAACAGATAGTAGAACGGGTAGATACAGGCGATGGTAAAGATGCTGAAAAAGCTGTAGTTGAAAATGTTAAAGATCACATCGCCAAGCTTGGATTTCCTATCAGCATTAACCGATTGCATAGCGGGGCACCTCCTAGAAAATGCTTTCACCGCGCACGTATTGTGACAGTTTATTGACGCTGAGAAGCAGTACGATGCTGACGGTAGATTTCACCATGCCTATCACAGTCGATAGGGGAATAACACCGTTTTTGATACCCAGCTGATACACATACAAGTCCAGCACGGTAATCTTACCGGTATTGGTGGCGTTTTCAAACACGAGGTACTGCTCCATGCCGTTGCTCAAAAAGGCGGCCACAGCCATAATCAGCAGGACAAAGTACGTGGGCATTAAGGAAGGCAGGGTGATGTAGCGCATTTTTTGAAAGCGGCCTGCGCCGTCTACGGTAGCAGACTCATACAAGGTGGGATCAATACTGGAAATGCTGGCGATGTAAATAATGGCACTCCAACCCAGTCCTTTCCAGGTCCCCCACGCCCACATCTTTAGCCAAATGAAACTGTCTCCCATCAAGTAATTAACAGGCTGGGTGCGCCAGCCCATGTTGATCAAAAAGCTGTTCACAAAACCGTCCGTGGAGAAAATGGCTAGGGCAAGCCCGTAAACGAGCACCCAGCTGATGAAGTTTGGAATGGTGGTGAACGTCTGGACAAACTTCTTAAATCTAGGGCTGCGGGCTTCGGCCAGAAACATGGCGAAGATCATGGGCAGCCAGCTGGTAGCCAGGCCCAGGGTGGACATAACCAGCGTGTTTCGCATCACCCTGACAATGTCATTGAGTGTTGCCGGGTTTTGAAACAGGAAAGTAAACCACTTAAAACCCACAAAATTATCCCTGGTCAGCGTGGTTACGCCCGCTCTGTAATCAAAGAAGGCGTAGCGCCAGCCCCACAGGGGCAGATAGGAAAAGACGAAAACAAGGGCAGCGAACGGTAGGTACATTAAGACAAGCTGTTTGGACCGCTCCATCTCATAGGGCATGTCCTTCCCAACCCTGGGCAGGACGGTAAGGAGAACCGTGGACATAAGCCAAATGAGGGCAGCTGCGATCATGTACACAAGGAAACCTGTAGGCAGCTGGGGCAGCACCCTCACCAGATTAGCGGATTCACCCAGCTTAATATAGGCATAGTAAATGCCGAACAGGCCAATAATCTGCAGCACTCCCCCGATCAGGGTGAATTTGTAAGCTAATCTCTTTAGTCTCAGATTGCCAATGGAAAGGCCCGAACTCAGTAAAGCAAGAATGATGCCTAAACAAATTGCGATGCTGAAGACAAAAATGAGGACGAAGTTCCTTTCCAAAACCCAACCTAATCTAATGGCCCGCACTGCCTCGGCAGTCAGCCTGTTGTAAGAAACGGCAGAAGTAAAAAGCGAAGTTGTTTTGTTGATCAACTCAGTTATCCGGGCCGGATTCATGGTAGGAAAGAACATCATGACAGCACTAAACAGTACAATCACTCTGAGAAGGATCTCCAGACCCTTAGTAATGGTTTTATTGCGGCCATAGGTTTCCATCGGGATTCTCCTCTTGGCTGTTTTTCTCGCCTAGGTACAGTTATGCGAAACGCCTGAGTCAGGCGTTTCGCATCTGCATCCTAAATACGTCCACAACACTTCCCTAGCGTTCGATTCCGGTACCTTCCAGTGTGAACTCAATTTCGAGCATATTTTCCGGGGTGATCAAAGCCGGGTCAATGGCGGGAAGATCCCCTGTGGGACCCCAAGCGTTGTACAGCTCAATTCTGAGCCTGCCGTTACCCTCAATATCACCAACCACGATTCTATCCTGCCTAACCGGCACTTCCTCACCATCTACAAACACTTTGACCGTGACCTTCAGATCCGTTTCCCTGAGAGCCCCGCTGGCATCTTCTCGCAAGGTGCCCAGCGCAACCATGGCCTTACCCAGCTCTTGGATATCCACTAAGAACACCTGAGCGCCCATTGCTTTACCGTTAGCAAAGACCTTGGCATCGTCAGCCGCATTGAGATCTTCAGCCTTCAGGTAGACTCTAAAGGTTCCGTCGCCGATTACAGCAGTGTCGCCCGAATAGCCGGGGTTATAAACCTGCCATCTTTCTTCGTCCGTATCGCTGAACATCATAAAGGCATTGAAGCTTTCAGGTACCTCATAGGGAGCAGGCTCTTCGCCCCGCAGCACGGTAAATGTGACCTCTAGCGATTTAATGACCGTATCGGCGTACTCCGCTGCGTTGATCAGTTCTCCCGTTACCCGGGTTAGTGGCCTGTCATTGGTGCGGTCGCCTTCGGACGGACGGGACATATCATCGAAGATGTTGGTTCTGGTATCTGGTCCAACACCGGTTGTGTAAGAATACCCGGTAAAGGCGACATCCTCACCGTTGATCCTGATGGAATCAAGACGGATGAAGTTGTAGGGCATATACGTTTCGCCGTCATTGATCACCAGTGACAGCTGCCCGATGCCGGTGAAATCTTCCGCGGCACCACTCAGATCCAGACCTACTGTGTAGCGGCCGTAACCTTTAACGGCAGCCGTTATAGCAGCTGCGCCTTCCACATTGTAGGCGTCATCGCCCAGGATGAACTGGTTGATCCAGGTAGCATCAAACATGGACAGATGGGCAGTCAGACCTTCCGCAGGCAAGCCTATTTCGGTACCTTCCATCAAGGTAAAGACTACTTCAATCGTCTTAACTTCGCTGTAAAGCTGATTGTCAACGGGTGTGGCAGTTACATCTCCTGAGCCATCGATGGTTCTGCCTTCCGTGATTTCTCCAACCCACTCGTTATACAGATTGGTCCTGGTGTCGAGTGCGTTGTCTGACGAGGTATAGGTTGGACCAAGCTCAACAGGCTCACCGTTGATCTTCAGCGAGTCGATCCGCATGAAGCTGTTTGGATACATAAGTTCGCCGTTGCTGATTTCAACGTCGAAGAAGGCTATACCGTTGGCATATCCCCCTTCTGTTCCAGTGAAATCAACCGACACAGTATACTGGCCGTAACCTTCCACCTGTTCCGATCTAAAGACTACAGCGGTGGGGTTGGTGGCAGGATCAACGTAATTGTCCTTCCACATCTGTACCGCCCAGTCGCTGGAGGCAAAACTAATGTAGGCGAGGGCCTCATCTGGAACCCAGGTGCCAATTTCCTTGCCCGGCATCAGGGTAAAGGTGATTTCGAGCGTAACGATTTGGTCATACTGGGAGACATCGAAGGGTCTGGCTGTTACACCGCCCCTACCGTCAGCGGTGCGGCCATCTGTAATCTCATCTCCTACCCACTCGTTGTAAAGGTTGGTGCGGGTGGTAATGCCGTCATCCGATGAGGTATAGGTGTTGCCTAGAACGACTTCTACCCCGTTGACCTTGAACGAATCGATTTGCATAAAACTGTTGTGGTACACCAGTTCACCGTTGGAAATTTCCACATCCATAAAGTCGATGGAGCTGATAAAGCCAGCCTCAGTCTGGGAAAAATCAGCCATTACGGTGTACTGACCGTACCCGTCTACCACCTGTGTAGTTGCGATCACGTCGGTAGGATTGTTTTCCGGATCGAAATGGTTGTCAGGCCACAACTGCACTGACCAACCATCGGCAGCTATGTTGATGTATGCAACTGTATCTAAATCATTGGCCTGTACTACAGTGGTAAAAACAAGGATACTCAGCAGCAAAAAGCACAGTGAAACAACAGAAACAACTCTCTTTTGCACTCTCTTTCCTCCTTTACAGGCTTGTGATTTAATTATACAGGGAGAAAATGGTAATATTAACCTAAAAACTTCTACATCTTTACCTAAAAAATTACAGTTTGTTAACTACAAGTCTAATGTTCAGCCCGTGCTTGCCCACGGGCCGCATTCAGTTCCTTGGCAATTTTCAAGTCATAGGCAAGGACTTCATCAAAGCCTGAGGCTGTCACTATCTCCCTCATTTCCCGCAGCAGCCGTTCAAACTCCTGGGCATCCCGGGCAAAGACCATTTTCCAAGAATAACTGACGATCACGTCTTTACAGACAGCCCGATACTGGCTGATTGTGGTGGGCTCTGCCGGTATCACGTAATCTGTTCCAGGTGCTATGAGCAGTTTACCTTCCCGCCGTAGGTACTCCATGGATGATTGGGCCTGCATGCGTTCCTGCCAGGACTGATAGACCGGAATGGATGCATCATAAGGCTCCCAGTGCCTGAAATCATAGGGATAACCAGTATTGGGGTTTATTTCTTTCTCCAGCACCGCTTTAAAGTTGAGCTGGGAAATACCGTCTTTCCAACTGCCTCCTCCCCAACTTTCCGGCATAACGGCATCTCCCTGCAGCAGGGCTCTTCTACCAAAATCAGTCAGCTGGGGACGCCCGTCAACCATTTCCCAGGTCAGCCCCTCCGGACCGCCATAATTACCTGTCTGAGAGCTACTCAGCGTTATTCCCTCCGGGGAATAAAGCCAGTCGATGAAGCGGGCCAAACGTTCAGGATCTTTCGCCCTGGAGCCTATACCCACCACATAAGAAGTTCCGGTTGTGGCCGCCCCATGGGACAAAATCTCCATGTCTTCAATGGGTGCCAACATAAAACCCCGTCCCGCCCTAAGGTTGGCTTCCGTGTTGTAAGCATCTTGTCCCAGGAAGGGCCAGGGCGAAAACAAAATCCTCCCCTCGGCGTACTTCCGCCAGACTGTCTCCCAGTTTTGTGTCCTTGACTCGGGATCTAATAGTCCTAGTTGATTGGCTTCGAAGTACAGCCTAAGTGCCCTAAGATAAGGCGAATCGTCGGCGATTGCGCTGATGTCCGATGTACCATCCGCCCGGCTTAAGACAAAGCCCACTTCATCGTAGCCGTAAAAGCAGCAGGGCTGTTTGGCCAGGACCATCAGATCGCCATCCCAATCGCTGAACAAGGAAAAACCGTATGTCTTCTCGCCGGTAGGCGTAAGGGGATTCTCCTCCTGCATCTGCTTCAGCACAGGCAGCAGGCTTTCCAGTGTTTCCAGTTTGGGGTAGCCGATCTTGGCATACAGATCCCAGCGCAGGTATGGGCCATAAGTCGGCTCCACCCCCTCCGACGGCTCTGTCGGGGGATAGGCGGTAACCTCCGAAGGGATGGCGTAAATGCCTTCAGCTATGTTGCTTGCCACCCGGATGTTTTCGATGGCTGCTTTATACTGCATGGCGTGGGGCATGAGATCTTTATAAGGAGTCATATCCAATAGCAGTCCAGCCTTGACTGCCTTCTCCAGCTGGCCGTGGTCTGCCCCAATCATCACTATGTCACCTAGGTTGCCCGAGGCGAAACGGGTTTGGTAAAGGTTTTCGCCAGAGGAAACGTTAGGTGCAATAATGTTCAGCCTGATCTTGAACTTATCTTCCACGTACTTGCCGAACCAACCGCCTTGAATACCTTGGTAATTAGCCTGATACGCGAAGACATCAACTGTGATCAGCTCTTCGTCCTGCCTGCAGCCTGTTGTCAACAGCAGCAGTAAAAGAAGCAACACTTGCCACTTCCCCTGCACAGCTTCCCTCACCCCTTCTTGAACTTAGCGGGTGTAGTACCGACATACTCGCGGAATTTCACATGAAAATAATCCACATTAGAGTAACCTACTAAACCTGCTATTTCATAGATTTTATAATCCTCACTACGCAAGAGTTCCATAGCCTTCTCAATTCTCACCTGGTGCAGGTAATCGTTGAAACTGATTTTGTATTTCTGGGTGAAAATCCGACCAAGATACGAACTGTTGTAGCCAAACTTACGGGCGATTGTCTTCAGTTTTATGTCTTCGGCGTAGTGATGATTGATGTAGTTGTACACAGCCTCTAAAACGCCATCGCCGCTAAGACTTGTGAGGCTCTCGATCATCCGCTCGATTTCAACCCGAATATAGGCTAAGATATCTGTCAAATACCTCTTCCCTTCAACCGCCTTAATTATTTCAGCGCTGGTTGCAAAGGAGAGTCCGTTTTCTGCATAATCCTTCCGAAACTCCTGCACGATGTAGATCAGCACGCCCGCCAAGAAATTCTTAATTTCCCTAATCTCACTGCTGCTCCTGGCCAAATTGTCCCGTAATCTATCTAGAATACGATCGCATTCATACTGCTGATGCACGATGATGCACTCGTACAAAGACCTGCCAACAGCGGAAGGATCTCCTAAGGCAATTACATCGGAGGAATTAAGCAGCTTTGCAACAGCACTTCTTTCCAGGATAAACCTCTTTTCCCGCGCAAAGAAGTTGCGTTCCCTAATGAGCTCCGCTTCCTGGTAAGAGGCATAGATCTCCTGAACGTCCGAGACAGTTTTCCCGGCGATAACAATGAACGGTCGGCGCGTCTCAGCCGCCTGGTCCTCCGTGTATTNTGCGAACTTCGCTATGATGGGTCTGCCCTTTAGAAGGATGATCTCCCCTGTCTCTTCGGAATAACGCTCTAGACTGTCGCTTTCTTTCCCTATGCCCAGCTCACTGCAAAACTCTGCATAGACGTCACAGTCAGCTTCCAGCTTGTCTAAGATGAGCACCTGGTACTCATCTGCATCCAAGGATAATTCCTTGAGTGTAGAGTCTGCCAGCGGCAAACCGGTGCTTTGGCTTTTTAGGATCTCTTCCAGGATCTTAAACTTCGCCTTTTCCTGGAAATAGCTTTTGTGCTTAGATTCTAAAAGCTGTTCCTCCAACTTTTTGTGTATGGCAGCCACCGCGTTTTTCAGTTCTTCCCGGTCAATGGGTTTGGTGAGGTAATAATCCACATCGTAAGAGATGGCCTCCTGGGCGTATTCAAAATCCGAATAGCCGCTGAGGATAATGATCCGTCCCGTAAAGCCGCCTTCTCTCAGCTTGCGGGCCAGAGCAAGACCGGACAGTTTGGGCATACGGATATCGGCCAGAACCAAATCCGGTTCTAGGTCCATGATCTCTGCATAGGCGGTCAGCCCGTCCCCCGCTTCCCCGCAGACCTTAAAGCCCAGTTCGGACCAGTCAATTATTGATTTCAAACCCTGTCTTACGATCAGCTCATCATCAACAATGTACGCCGTAAACATGCAATCACTCTTTCGCCTCGCTTACCGATTTTGGTACCTGAAACTGAACAAGCATACCTGCCTGCTCCTGAGCAGAAATCTCGAGCCCATATTCCGGGCCGTAAAACAACTGTAACCGATGGTGGATATTATACAAACCCGAACCTGTGCTGCCTGCATCGGCAGGCCGGTAAATTCTCTCCTTCAGGACAGCAAGTTCTTCTTCCGTAAGCCCGCAGCCGTTGTCCCTCACCTGAATCAAGATGCCTGATCCCCGATCCAAAACGCAAATTTCAATTCTGCCGTTTTCCGTCGTATCCTCATGGCCATGGATAAATGAGTTTTCCACAATAGGCTGAATCAAAAGGGGTAGGATTTCGACCTGCTCTGGATCGATTGAATCGTCCAGGTGAATGTGGTAGCTGATGCGGCTGGAAAACCTCAAGTTTTGGATCTGGAGGTAAACGTTGATGTAGTGGAGTTCTTTGGCCAATGATGTCACACTGCCCGTAGATTCTAGGTTGTAGCGCATGTACTGGCCCAAGAGCTGGATAGCCTCGGCCACCTCATAGTTTTGAGAGCTGACTGCCTTCATGCGAAATGTCTCCAGGGTATTGAAGAGAAAATGGGGATTGATCTTGCTGGCCAAAAGCTGGAGTTCGATTTTCTGCTGGTAGTTTATGAGTTTCTGCTTCTTCATTTCATTGTCAAAGATGAGTTGGTCCCTAGCCTTGATGGAATGGATCATCTCCTGCAAACTGTTAAACAGGTCAGCCAGTTCATCGTGGCCGGTGAAGTGGTCTGTGATGTTGTAATCCCCCCGTACAACCCGAGCCATCTCTGTCCTTAATGTGTCAATGCGATCTGTCAGCTGGCCTGTGTACTTCAGAATGATGACGGAGGGGATGATTATGCTGATCAAAACGATCAACAAGTTGGTTGAGAGAATGCTGCGGATGGCGGGAAATGCTGTGGGATCATTGGAGAAGATGTAGATGGTGTCGTCTGTTTTGATGGGGGTTATGGTGGATGCCTCAAGCAGTGTCTTCTGATCGAGAAATATGCTCATGCCGGAGTAACGGAAATATTCGTCCTGATGGTAATCCTCAAACTCAATGATGATGCCGGAGTTACCCCACGAGCTGTAAAAAACGGGGTCGTGGTTTACTGTAATATCTGCCCGGATGTTGTTGGTGTCAATGAGGTTTTTCAAATAATTGTTGCTGATGTTCATCACCAGCACCGCATCCCAATTGCTGTTGTAAAGTGATATTGGGCGGGTCAGCTGCAGTTCCTGCCACTCAATGCCATACTGGTTTGTCACAGTGGCAGTGGACCAGTGGTAGCCAGGCTGGGACAGGGTTCTTCTAAACCAGTCCCACTCGTCAGCTGTAATCACCCGCACGTGTTCGTAATTAGACAGGGTTGGGTTATCGGTGAACAGGGTGATGGATGCAAACTGAGTGTACATCCGATAAAAGCTATCAAGCAGATCAAAGCTCTCCAGGGCTGACCGGGCTTGGCCGGGGCTTTCATAGCGAGTAGAAATGAGACCGTGTAGACTTACGTCTCTGGCAATGGCATCTGATAAATGCGTTACAAACGTTGTCACTTCAAAGAGAACAGAACGCACCCGCAAATTGTGTGACACGATCATGTCTTTGTGATGTCTATACAGCAGATTGTAGTTATTGAAAAGGAGGAAAGAGCCAATGGCTAAGGTCGGCACCAAGAGGGAGATAATAAAAACGTTGTATAACTGCCTTTTTAACACAGCCGACCTCCTCCCTGCAATTCCC
>Ga0004534J46558_1014186_pt1 | contig 24326 bp, 24 predicted proteins | sample BioPla1RNA1_FD_46558 | JGI IMG/M metagenome (IMG submission 46558) | reverse complement strand
CTCCTATTAATCTTTCTGGAAAATTAATTAATTTACTTACTTTTTTCATTGTAATCTCCTCCTATTGGGTATATAATTATTATATAATAAAAAGGGGGTGAAAAGCAATGTTGAAAGGAATTAATGTAAAAATTTACCCAAACCAAAATCAAATTGAATGTATTGAGCAGAATATCGGAAATGTGCGTTTTGTATGGAACCAGATGTTAAGCATGTGGAATACCCGTTATCAAAACAATCCCAATCTACCAATGCTAGGGAGATACGATTTGAACAGCTTGTTACCCACGCTAAAAAAAGAATACGGTTTTCTTAAAGAAAGCGAATCGTCAAGTTTGCAAGTTGTTTGTGAAACGCTTCATGCTTCTTTTGTTGAATTCTTTAAAAAGACGCGTCGACACCCTCGGCTTAAATCTAAGAAGAAAGCGACACCCTCTTTTACAATGAAAAATAACAAAAATATCGAATTGAAAAAGAACGCCATCAAGTTACCTAAAATAGGATGGGTTAAAGCACGTTGGTCTGATAACATTTCGTTCGATAAAATTAAGCGTGTGACCATCACTCGGACCTCTTTGGGTTATTATAAAGTTTCTGTTTTAGTTGAAAGCGAAAGCCAAGTATTAGACAAAACAGAACAAGAAATAGGACTCGATATGGGGCAGACTGATTTGATGATTGGTTCGGATGGTCTTCGTGTTAAGACACAAGCTTACAAAAAATATGAACACAAGTTAAAACTGTGGCAACGAAAGGTTTCAAGACGTATGCGTCTGGCTAAAAAGAATGGTACGCCGTTAGATGAAGCAAAGAACTATCAAAAAGCTAAACGAATGGTAGCCAAGTATCACGACAAGATTCGCAACTCCCGCAAAGATTACTTGCATAAAGTGACAAAACAAATCATTATAGACTACGATTTGATTGCGGTTGAAGACTTGCGTGTTAGAGGTATGCTAAACAAAAATAATAGTAAGATCAATAATAAAGCTATAGCCAACCAGTCTTGGTATGAGTTGCGAACAATGCTTGAATACAAGTCAGATTGGTACGGGAAAACATTTGTAAAAGTCGACCCGAAATATACCAGTCAAGATTGTTCATATTGTCATAACCGCACAGGGCCTAAAAATAATCTGTCTGTTCGTAAGTGGACTTGTTCACATTGCAATACAAATCATGACCGTGACATTAATGCTGGAAAAAACATTTTAAACAAAGCATTGGAACAAGTAGGTTAATCCTACAAATATATAGGTTCGGGACGAGCCTTAGTAACATAGACGTGTTAGACGATATGGCGGTTACCCACCCTTTGGGATGGATAACGTCCTGTCGCAATGTTGTTCCTAGAAACTCGGTACTTTAGTGCCGATGTAGTTCATATGGATACATTTGGATGGTCAGGCGTATAGTAGATAGGTGGGCAAATATGTTATGATAAAGGTATTAAAACGATTAGAGAAAGGGTGGTTGTCAGTGTCGAAGCAATATAAAAGTAATAGCGGACACCAGTTTACTCAAGAAGAAATCGAAGACTTGCCACCATTCGATTGGGAAAGCTATGATTCCGACGCGGAATTAGAATATGAGAATGAGCATGGTATCTCACCATTGGAGGTTCGAGAGATTATAGATGAATTAGAACGGGAAAGAGAAGCGGAGCGTGAAAACGAGTTGGAGACGGATACTATGGTCGATGCCCATGGCCAGCGGTACGAGCGGTTAAAATCGGACGCCATGGTTGATCGTCATGAGAAAAATGAGCTGGAGACGGATACTATGGTCGATGTCCATGGTCAGCAGTACGAACAGCTCAAATTAAACTTGGATGATGAGCCAAAGCAAGTCGAAACGGAAGCGAAAGATACGTTTGACAAACTCGTAGAAAGTTTCCAGATGTACTGGGATGATGAGCCAGAGCAAGCTGAAACGGAAAGAGTGGGTAACGAGTCGAAGAAAGAAACCGAACAGAGAGATAGACTCTTAGAAAGTGTCCAGTTAGACTATGATAATGAGCGAGAACAAGTTGAAACATTGAAAGGCAAGTCGAAGAAAAAAGCGAGTTGGAAAGATAAGTTTGGCGAGCTCACAGAAAGTTTCCAGAAAGCAAAGTATTCGGTTGATAAGGTTTCTGTCCAAGCGGCCGTTATTGCGATGACAGTGCAAGAGAAAGAGCTTGAACGCTTGCGAAACAAACGTGATCTAGTTGCCCAAAACCGGGAAGCGAAAAACACAATTCTTGATTTTGCCAACGGCACGATAACGAAAGAAGAATTGGCGTATCGTATGGCGAATGATTCAACTCTACAAGAGTCGATTGGTCGCGTGTCTCATAACATGTTGCACCCGTCACCGATTAAAGGTCTCAAAACGGAACGCACACACTTGCATCTGGATGTCGGATATGGTTTTGCTGTCTTTCTGGACGAGATGCGTACGCCGACGGAAAATGAAGTCGAGACGCTTATGGAGATCGATAACATGACCATGTTAGTGGAGATGGGTCAAGACAAAAACATCCCGCCAACTGTCCGAGAAAACTATTTACGTGAAGCAGGTATCACGGATGATAACATGACCGAGTTTGTCACACGAGACGATTATCGTGATTACGTGGTTGCATTGGAACAGAAGTTCCGAGCCGAACATATGGAGCGACTAGGTCTGTTGGATAAAGATGTGTTGGATGTGGAAGACGAAAACATGTTGAACGAACTTGTTGAAGATTCAATGAGTCTGTATGACAGTGAAAAAGACACATTCGAATTTATCTCGAGCCCAGACGGCGAGATTCAAACCACCTATGAAGAAACTTATAACATGAGCTCTGAAGAGATGTTCAACCTATTTGACAACGTGGATAACTATGACGGGTTGTCATATGAAGACTTACAATTCCCAGATTATGTGGATTACACGTTCGAAGATGCAGAGTTCATGCGGTCGTCTGTCGAAGAGTATCATCAGCTACAGACGATGAGTATTGCAGAAAGCGAAGCATACGAACAAGCTATTTCGGACGAGATACGAGCATTAGAAACCCAGCAATCAGCGAAAAAGGTTACACATGAACAGCTCGAACTGTTCGATGAAGATTTGGAGATCTTGGAGCAATATGCTCCGCAAGAACGATCCAATAACGATTTGGATAGTTTGTCTCAGCATGAGCCGCCAGAATTGTCCGATGAAGATTTGGCGAGTTTGGCCGATCATGAACCAGAATTAAGTGATGATGATTTAGATGATTTACGTGATGATGAACTACATTATCAGCGATAAGATTGGGTGTTACCACCCAATCTTATTTTTTTCGTCTTGGTGACCATCTAGGAATGTGTCGATAAGTGCGGTACAATAATACATAGACAACATATAGAAAGGTTGATAAATGACGATGGAAAAACTCCTGATTATAACAGAGAAACCGAGTGCGGGTCGAAACTTCCAAGAAGCGTTAGGCGGATCAAGAGGAACGTTTGATGGTCACCCGTATATTATTGTTTCTCTACGAGGACACATTTTAGCACATGAAACACCTGAAAAGGTGGCATTCCCAAACCATGCCAAAACAGTCGGCGGATTTGCAAAAATAGATGCGATCCCGTGGGACTATAAATATTTTGATTTTAATAAACGAGTGATTCCGGACAACGTTCGTGATTATGCCAATAATGTGATCGCACAAATGCGTGAAGCAATTGCTGATGGATACATTCCTGTCGTGGCAAGTGATATTGATGCGCTCGGTGAAGGGGATTTACTTGTACATGAAGTCCTTATCTACTTAGGGTATGAAGGTAAGATTTACCGTGAGTATCATGTGGACGAAACACCGAAATCGATCAAGAAAGCACTCCGTGAAAAGAAGGATGTGACCGCTCGAAATGACGGATTCATTGCGGGGCAGACCCGTATGGTGCTAGACTTTTTAACACAGCAAATTGTGCGTGTTGCAACAGTTACGATACAAGACAAGGGTTATCGTCTACCACGACCTGTTCCTGCAGGGCGATTGCAATCAACGATTATGAATATGGTTGGGCAACAAATTGATGCGATTAAAGCGTATGTTCCGTCTAGTAAGTTTGAGTCACGCTATAATTTAGACGATATTCTGACACTAACAAACCCAGATGTGGAACAGTTCCCAGATAAAGCGTCATGGCATGCGGGCGACCTTCCAACAGAGTCACGAGTCAAAGAAGTGAAGCAGGTTCCGGGGAAAACAGCCCCACCAAAAGCGCTCACATTAACAGGATTAGGGAAGCTAATGTCCCGTCAAGGCTTATCAGCTAAACAGACAACAGACCTTGCGCAAAAAATGTATGACGATGGTGTGTTATCGTATCCACGAACAGAGGATAACTTTATTACACCCGAACAGTTTGATGAGATCACACCGCAACTGGACAGAATTCTCGGTTTACTAGGTCTTGCACCGAATGTCTTCACACGTCGTGAGCCAAGAAGCACACATGTGAAAGAAGGCGGATCGCACGGAGCCCTTCGCCCGGGTGTGAACATTCCAAGCGATGTGGATGAGCTTGATGCAAAGTATGGTCGCGGAGCATCGAAGGTATACAGACTTGTTGCTGAGCGATTTACCATGATGTATTTAGAAGATACGGAATGGGTGCGACACGAATATGAAACGATTGATACGCCGATTCCATTCAAAGGGAGTATTCGCATTGTGACGAAAAAAGGTGTTGTCGACCCTGATGAAGACATGAAAGATGTCGCGGCCAAACTCCCGAATCTTGAAAACAAGGCGAAAATTTACGCCCACGAAGTCAAGACAACTAAACCAAAAGCCCCAACAGAAGCGTGGCTCTTAGGTCAACTCGAGAAGCATGAAGTTGGAACGGCGGCAACACAAATGTCAACCGTATCTCGACTCATCGGTAAGAACAATAATTTCCCGTTACTAGCGGGTTCGAAAACAAGTGCGCCACTCACGTTGTCACCGATCGGCACAGTCGGTTATCAAGTCGCCAAAGACATATCGCTCGGGTCCCCTGAAAGTACACGTTACTTCGAAAATGTGATCAAAGAGGTTGTGAAAGGGACGAAGACAGAGCATGAAGTGTACGAAGCGTTCACACAGACCATCGCAGAAGATGTACAGAAGATTAAGAGTATGTCGTTCGATATGGACGGCCTTGGCTTCCAGAAGTCGGCGGCTCGTGTGGAAGGCGTGTGGAACGGCGAGAAGGTATCGATTAAAGATAGCACCAATGGTTATACGTTCACGCAAGCCGAACTAGACACACTCTTTGCGGGTGGCAGTGTCACATTCACTGGGAAAGACTTTAATGGAAATGATGCAGAATACTCTGTTATGCTCGGGCGTATGAGCTATAAAGGGAAGCCCTATGTTGGCTTTATGGATGCAAGATATTGCTACGGCACATGGAACGGAGAAGAGATCCGCTTCAACCGAAAATATTCATCGCACACGTTCACGGATGCTGAGTGTGAGCAACTGTTAAACGGCGAAGAAGTGCACATTGCGATTGACACGAAAGATGGTAAAATCGGTGTGCATGGTAAATTGGCCAAACTAAAAGCACCAAACGGCGCATCATTTGTTGGGTTCGATGCGGTATTCCCACTAAGAGAAGGTCATGTCCGTGGTGTGTTCAAAGGGAAAGAAATCACCTTTAAAGGTTCTTTCGCCGATCACACATTCACACAAGAAGAGATTGATCGATTGTTAAGTGGTGGTCGTATTGGTTTCAAGTTCACAACAAAGGCTGGAAAAGAGAGTTGGGTGGAAGGTACACTCGAAAAGCAAGCGTATAAAGGGAAGCCTTTCTACGGATTTAAAGCAGATTTCGGAAAGAAAAAATGATAACAAAAAGAGCTGGGAGACGATCTCCTAACTCTTTTTGTTTGGTCATATCTGTTGCGACGACGCGGTTACAGTGATAACATAAGAAGTATAACGGAGGTGGCGGAATAATGAGAGAGCCAACAATCGCAGACCGTATTAAGAATATTGGTCGGAAGTCGAAAGTATCAGATGAAAACTTAGATGTTGAAGAAGCATATCGCAGAGGTTTTGGTGTTGATTCTTTGGGAGTGGAAGATTCAGAACTGATTGGAGAAGCATTGCGTAGTGGTAAAGTTCCACAAGAGCTTCGGGATAGAGGGATTGTCTCTGTGGAATATGCTAAGAAAGAGAGTCGCATGGATAAAATAAAAGGGATTTTTGATAAACTGAAACCTGTCGATAGTATTGGAATACCTATGGAAGAGTACGAAAATATAAGCAATAACAGTGTTAATAGTGAAATGAGCGATGATGGCTTAGACACAGGGTTAGAACAGTCTTACCTTGACCCCGCATCGGAATTCGACTCGATGACTGATGAGCGCAAAGAAGAGTTAGGTTATCACCCTCGTGCTGAGTACAGTACGATGGCTCCACATATACGTGAAGAATGGGACGCTAGGTTCAAAAGTGAGCCTGAGACACAGAACAATAGCGATATCGGAAACCATATGAGTGATGAAAGCATACTTGATAGAGCGGGATATGTTGATGTTGATATGGGCGATGGTGCAATGGCGCAGGCTAGATACTCACCAGAAGATACGGAAATAATAAAAAATAAAATACGTGAATCGATGCATTTATCTGATAGCGATATCAATGACCTTGGCTCATTATCCGATAATCAATCAATGGCTGCTAACGCTGGAAATATGAATGATACAGAAAGCATGCATACTAGCTCAATACATCTTTCGGCATCAGATATAGACGATTTAAGCGCATCACAACCATCACATCAATTATAATAAAAAATGTAATGAAGACCGAGAAGCGAATGTTCTATCACATCAACTATAACAAAAAAGAACTAGGAGATCGTCTCCCTAGTTCTTTTTTGGTATGTGGGCGCTCAAGATCTGCATCAACCCACGGTTATTAATTGATTGTGAGTGTGGTTCAGGAATACCGAACAACAAGTCGACGGTTTTGCGGTTTTTAGCTAGTACCCTTTCCAACTCATCGAATAGATAAGAATCCGTCATACTGATCTTGCCTTCTTCGCTGATGGTGTACCCTGTCAAAGCACTAAAGCCTCCACCCAAGAAGATAATTGCGTCAAAATAAGACTGTCTACCATATGTTTTCAACACTGTTTGTACGACCTCATCGACATAATCACGACGCTCGACATCGACATATTCTGCCCATAGGGCTTTCTGACTCTGTCTACGCTTGTTTGTCGAGGATAAAAGACTCTGTAGTTGTTTCCGTGACTCGATTGTGAGTCCTTCACGTTCCGCCTTACTCATCGATAATTCTAGGATGTTACCATATCCTTTTGTAATCGAATACGAGTATTCTTGGTTGAAACGTTTGTTACGAAATACGGCCAAATCCGTCGTACCTTCACCAATGTCGACAACAAGGAAGTCTTCCAGCGTTGTGATAGCGTTCGGCTCTTCGTCCAATTCTTTATACAGTGTATCCATCGCTTTCTTGAACTCTTTATCGACTGTATCTAGTAAGCCTAAAAAACCCGCCTGCCCTTCATTTAACACTTGAGCGGAGGAGATATTAATAGTAACATCTCGCTGTTGACCGTCTGTGTAAATACGTATGACGTGTCTACCAACTAATAAACCCTGATACTCTTTTGTCAGATTGAACGTCTTTGATTCGACAATTGGAATAGATACTGCCAGAATCACATCAATTTCACTCTCACCTGTCTTAATGGCTTCCGCAATCACGCCGAAAAGTAGTGATGTCGTAATCTCATGATTCGTTTTGTATGATGTCGTATCCACATCAAATTGCTGATAGTTTGGTAAGTCGATGGCGTTCTGCCCGATAGCAATAATGTCTGTCGGGTGTTCCAACACACTCTCTAAAATTTGAATATATTGCGTCTTGTCTGTTGCGAAAGATAAAAATTTCACATCGCTGATCGTATTGATCGCACTCGGGATTAACACATCCTGAATGATGGCGTTTTTATCACTAAGAATATTCCCTTTTACAGCACTATTTCCTACATCTAATCCGACCTTAATCGTTCTCATAATCTCTCTCCTTTTAAAAGTGTATTTTGCAAGCTGTATGTAATCAGCTTCGATTTTGATAAATTGGTTTTTTCGCTCCATAATTCTAACAAATTAAATGCTGTTTCGGATAAAGATATTTGCACGGCCTCTGTTTGACCCCGTTTGTATTGAATATCATTATTTGTTGGTGTATGAGCGCTCATTTTTGTAATGGCCTTTTGAACAACCAGAGATAAATAGACATCTTGCTCATCAGCAAACCGGCGAAGTTCTTCTGCAACATCGTCCGGGATAGTGATGAGAAGGCGTTTGGTCTTCATTAAGACCCCTCCCTTACATGTTTTTGCTATACACAAAGTATATCACATATGATAGTATATGCAATAGGGGGTAAGATAAGGTGTGTGGTCATGGGTCTGGCGAAATAGATGTCGGAATGATATAATATTATTTGTAGTATAAATTATGAAAGGGGTTGGCATGCATGTCAATGCTGGATAAATATCGAAACCTTTATGATTATGAGGTAGAATCTGAAAGAAAGCGACTCGGACTAGCGCATGAAGATGTCGTAGAAGAAAGTAAGTTTTATGGAAAAAATGTTGTTCTGTCTGGTCGGTTTGAAGTGTTCAACAAGCAAGAAATCTCCGATATCCTTGATAATCATCAAACAAATATTCATAATCAAGTGAGTGGTAACACAGATTATTTGATTATGGGTGAAGGGTCAGGGAAGAAGCGAGAGCGTGCTGAAGCTTTAGGTGTTGAGATTATTAATGAAGAAGAGTTCTTAGATGAGTTGGATCGAGTGGGACACAAATCACAAGCAGCCGCCGCTAAGCATTATGATGGGTTTAGTCAAGATACATTGCATAAGTTACACGGCTATGCACATGGAGATACATCATTCGAAGATGTTAGTGAAGCGGTTTATGCAGATAAAGGTGAACATGTCATGTCTAGGGATGATGCGGTTCAATATATAAAAGACCAAATCAAAGAGAATAAAACACCTCAAGCACAAGCGATCAATAAAGAGTTGAGTCAAATGGTCGAGTATCATAAGCAATATGATGAGTTAGGTATTGTTGAACCAGATGGTGATAAACGCTTACCGCAAGGGTTTGTGGATGCTCAGGGTTATGATGTAGATAAATTTGTTGACCAATATGAAGATAGAGCCTTGACCAACCATTACCGAGATACAGGCTATCTATACACGAAAGAAGCGTTGGATGACGAGATCATCAATGTGAACATGGTAGATATGGCGTATGAACAAGTGACAGACGACCATTCGGATACCGTATCATATCACCAAGGTGTTGAAACGGGCCGTGATGAATTTGTAAATAATTACGCTAACTACACACAAGAAGAAGCAGACGCATCTTTATATGTTGTAGATAAATCTCTTGCAGAGGCGCAGAGAGAAATGCACGGTATAAAAGGTAACCGTAATATGAGATATGGCCATGAAGCCGTACAAAAGAGAATCGCAGAAGCACAAGAACAAACAGATATTCAGAGCTTATCGGATGCTCTCGATGATTTAAGTCAATCAGACGCTCGACAGTTATAAAAGACGAAAATAAAACTATCCATAGTGATAGTTTTATTTTTTGTGTTTGGACAACCATAGAGCCATACAGATTGTTTTTTGGTATACTTAAAAGAGGAGAGGGGTGACAGTGTGGATGATACGTATAAGACGCCATTGAGCGTAAGCGACTTACAAATGTTGTATGAAGGGCTCACACAAGAAGATGACGGCTTCCGCAACGCGATGACTGAACTCGGCTACCCTGTTGACAAGGACGAGTTGTTCAGCGAGAAAGAGCGTGTGAAGAATCGATTGAATTATGCCATGCTCGGCGTCCATCCGATATACAGGCGGGAAGTAGAGCTTGCAGGATTGGTCGATTTTCATCAGAGAACATTATCGCTCGCATCGAAGCCAGATGATATTGTGATTCCTTTTGATAATATGGATCCATCCTATGTGGCCTTTTTGGAAAACCAAAAGCGCATCTATAACACGGAGTCGGGTACGATGCCGATGTCAAGTGTCGCTCTAAAAGCGAGCAACGAATTAAATAAAGATAAAATGGATGTTCCTGATTTAAGTGATGTCCATCTAAACGTCCCACAAGAGACAACAAGTACGGCTCGTAGGGTGCTAGAGCGAGCGTTCACCAATAGTATGGTGATGATGACGCATTTAGACGGGATGATTAAAAAATATGGTTTTGATGAAGCCTATGGGATGAATAAAGATCATCTGTTACAGCATGTTGCAAGCGATCAGTTCAACCATAGCTTCAATCGAAGTGTGACAGAGATTGAGCAGATTGCGAGTAAATCTGTTGACGAATATAGCTTGTGATGAAAGGGGTTATGCGTGATGAAAGAATTATCTCTACGTATTTTTGGAACAGAAGACTACGAATCAATTTTAGCCATCTTACCGCCATATGATGGTATGGTACGTAAGTTCCATAAAGAAGCGGCAAAATTAGAAAGTGAGGGGAGTCGTTTATGAGTTCACTAGACACAATTACAAATATTCTCGGGAACTCGGTTCGTCCAACGTTCCAAGCGATAGAAAAAGAAAAGCGTGACCGTTTAGTGTCGATTATTCAACGACCGGACTTAAACGCGACCTATAATGAGAAGAGCGATGCAATCACATTACGAACCGCTTATGGAACAGTTCGTTTGGATGGTAGTAACCCTGAAACCATTCGCAATGTCTATGTGAGTGGTCAAGAGTACAGTGTGAGGGGTGAAGGTGTAGAGGTAATCGAAGCTCTTGCGGGTGGTTATGATGACGTTCGTAGCGTGCTTGATGAGCCGATTGGCAGACGAGCTCTCGGACGACGAACACGACGAGGTCGAAATAGACGTCCAGAAGAAATTCCTTTGGAAGAGGTGCAAGAGACAGCTTATAATGACCTTTCTCGGGCTGGATTGACGTATAGTAACCTATTTCATGAACTTGGTGGCGTCCTGCAAAACCCAAACGCTGAAGTCAGCGATGTGATGAGCGACTTACTCGCGCACAATGTCCCGGAAGAAGATATTGCGAAGCATTTAATCTATGATTCTGAATATAAAAATGAAATTATGGCTCGCATGTACAACTATCGCGTGGACGAAGTTGACCGAAAGTTCAACTTTGAGACGGTACAGGCGGACAATGAAACCTTTGTTGGTAAACTCGTTACCGCTCTCGGGAAAAAAGAAGCTCGCTATGACCGAGAAGAAGGTGTGCTTGAATTCGATGAGCGCGTGATGGGGAAAGATATCAAACGAAAAATTACCAATCTACCTTATGTTGATGAAAAAGGTATCTTCCATAATAAAAACACATCGTATATTCCGCATGATATCGTGTATTTTGCCGAAGGGGAAGGAACACGGATGGATCGCATTCGCTTCCTAGACCCAGTTGAACGAGCGATTAACGGTGTACGTTTGGAATATGATTTAACAACACATGGCGATGTAAAATTCGAAACGATTCTGGATGTGACACGTAATTTACCAGATTTCGATAATCACCCTTATGGTGATGAGATACTGAGCACGTTAAAAGGTAAAGGTGTGATCAGTGCCAGATATCGAGAGTCTAATTCACTCTTAGCTGAACATATGGGACAAGCTGATGAATTAGGTGCTGTTGCCTTAACGATGTTGGACGATGATGCGGAAGGTATTATCGACCCGTATGGTACAAGTAACGGAAAAAACCTAGGGATGGTGATTTACAGGACGGCGGACTCGGTCATCAATGCAGATGGGAGTGTGACACCGGGTGTCGAGAAGTTCTCAGAAGTCGGGAAGATCCTAGATGAATACGGTGCGGGCAAAGATAACTTTAACCGTCAACAGATGTCATTTAATGCGATGCTCACATCGTTAGATGTTTCCAAACAAACGGTCTTTGTAGGTGAGTTCGGTATGTGGAACTCAGAAGATGCGGCGGTCATGATGAATGACTTAGGCAAAAACTATAAAACAGGCGATAAAATCCAAGACTTCCATGGGAACAAATCAACGGTGTCTGTGGTGCTGAGCGATTTAACCGACGAAGAGATCGCAGAAAGACATCTGGAGTACGGGAAAAAGTTCGCCGAGCTTAATCCACACGTTGATATTGTCACATCACCCGCTTCCTTAGCGTCACGCCTCAACATGGGTATTATTCATGAAGGTGTTGGTAGTAAGAGACAAGATGTGACATTGCCAGATGGTTCGGTTGTGAAAGACGGTGCGATTGAGCTGATGTATATGAAGCTACCGCAAACAGCCGAAGCGAAGTCGAAAGACTATGAGATGGATGTTGGGTCTCGTCGTTATTCAACTCTGTTACGCTATGCGCTATCCTCAAAGGTCGGCGACCTGTATAAAGAAGGTCTGCTCTCCGAAGACGTGCGAAATGCAAACATCGATGAAGCGGCAAGCGTCTTTTACCGTTTAGGGATAAGCTTCCATGACGATAGCAAACTGATCGAAGAAGGTAACGTGAAACTCTATGCGGATGCGCCTGTCACAGTATCAATGGATGACTACCAGCATGCAGCTCCTGCAGCTATTCGCCTTGCACTTATGAGTGAGATGGATGGTGGAAATGCGATCAATATTGATCTAGGGGACATAGCAATCACATCGAAGATTACAGGTGAAGCGATCACGGATTCCGACGGCCGCAATGTCCTACCGATTCGGATCCCAGAAGGTGAAACCATCCCATATCGGTATATGGAAATGTTCCAGCAAATCTCTCGTGGAAACACTAACGGGATTCAAAATGCATATCAGAAACTAAGTGATGTGGATTATGGGCGACTGGTTGTAAAAGACAACATTCTGAAAAACATCGATACGATGAAGTTTGAGAAAGGTGCAAAGACAACGGTGATTGTACCCGACCCAAGCATTGGGCTTGGTGATGTCCGATCTAACTCGAAAGATGATCGATTAATCGTTCACCGTGACCCAGCCATCCAATCAGGTAATGCAATTTCTGTAAACAATGTCGGCGGTGCCCGACCAAATGTTCTGCATGTCAATCCACTCATGATTAACCAAGTAGATGGGGACTTTGACGGGGATACGATGGGCGAGAACGATTACTCAAACCTGACGCTTACAGACACACAAAAAGAAGAGTTCTTCCAGAAATCCAGTGTGGAAGAGCAGGTCAACTATTACGGTAATGTGTTCCTTGATATTGGTGGAGCTCACTTTAAAGCGTTAAGCAAGGTAAACGACCTTCCGATGGATCAATTCACATTCGCAAACGGTGCGACCAATGCTGAGATGATTGAGATGGTTGAGAAGCAAACGAAAGAGATTCTCAAGAGCGAGAAAAGTTATGGTGCCTATGCGATTAGCTTTGAGAATGTGGATACAGCCCGACAAGGGTTAGAACGTTTAGCCGATGACGGTATCAAGGGTAATAAAGAAGAAATGGTTCATCGGTTAGAGAACGGGTATTCGGATGAAGACAACCGTGCTCTAGCGAAAGCTCTGATTGCAAAGTCTGAATGGACAGGGCTTGCGGGCGCAGTCACAAACAATCTGATTGCGGATTTGGGGGAAGGGAATTACGATATCTCCCGAACAGCCTTTGATGTGACGCATTCGATGACGCAGGCTGTGTTACAAATGAAGAAAGATGCGGAACGTCTCCCAGAAATCGATCTCAAAATCAAAGAGATGAAGAAAGTGATGAGTGGGAGATACGACATTGACAAAGCTCGCACGGTGTTGAAAGAAACAACCGATGGGTTGCTGCCTGAGCGTGCAGTTGACGAGTTTGTTGATAAGGTGGCTGCGAAACAAGACCCAACAGCAAACTTCGGGCACGGGGTGATCAACGGTAATGAGATGACGACGACGAAGCTAAGCTATATCAGCGCTCAGTCCTTTAGCAAGGCGTTAGAAGATCTGGGTGAACGAGCACAACTAGAAGAAGAACTAAAGGGCGGTGCATTGTAAATGGATAAGAAGACATTCAGACAAAAACTTGGTCGGTCTATTCAACTCGAGCGTCGTGGAAGCGATTGGCTTGCACATCTCGACAAAGAGACGCTTCAAAAAGATTTCAATGTGTCGCTGAACGCCCATCTCACATCGAAAGAAAAAGCGATTTATGTCTTTAACTATATCTCGGAGCAACGTGGCGTTGAGCCGCTCCGGGACCCTGCAGGGTACATGGCTTTAGATAACAACCTACAAACTTATATCAAGCAGACCTATGAAAATAGGTATGAAGAAACGTTGGAAGATATTGAAGATAACATCATTGACGGAACAGGTTATGGGGTGGAGAGTGTGCTGAACAAACTCGACTCGACCATTCGAAACGATATCAAACAACACCTACCAAAAGATATGAATTATGGGGATTTGCGATTTGTTGCAGTGAATGATGAGCGAAAACAGGCAGTCGATGCATTTGTGAATGCTCGTATCTCGAAAACGCTCGCCTATGAAAAGAAGCGTAGCTATGAACCTGAAGCGATGGAACGAATTGATACCCGTTTTAAAGAAGCGGGACAAGCGTTCCAAGAGTCGCTTGGGGATGGGAATGAGAAAAGTCTGACGCTTTGATGAGAGCTCGTTGACGGATTCAAAAAGAATAGGTTATAATAAAGAGAGTGCCCTTGCATAAGGGCATTTTTCATTGTCGGGGGTGTGTGTCGTGACAGCATTTCTTATGGCCCTATTAAAATACCGCATCTATTTTTCCCTCTTTGAGCTTAGCCTACAACCAAGTATTCGTTTATTTAAGAAATGGCGGGATGCGAAAGGTAAACAACGTGACATCTACCGAGAGAAAATGGAAATAGTTATATTTGCGAGTGCGGTCGTCTATGTTTTGATTGCCGTTTTGTGTGTATACATAGTTGGTGTGGAAAAATTCCAAGAAGCGGTATGGTTGGCGATTATCGCTAAAGGGGTCTTTATACCTGTTGCGACGGCTGTTCGGTGGATCTCATCACGAACGATTTTTCGAAAAGAAGTCATCCAGTATGTGAAAGGTCGTAAGGATAGGGATTTGCTAGGTCTTGATATGATGGTTATTGTCATACCCGGTATCATCCTTTATTTTGCGATGTTACCGTTTATGTGGGGTGTTGTTACTACAGGCATTCTATATAGTGGGCTCTTCTGGATAGCCTACCGAGACTCGTTATCTATTCGTAACGAAGTGAAGAAAGTAAAGATACAAGAGATGTGGAAAGACCACGGGGTATGTGTATGGTCGGTGCCGGTATGGCTTGTGCTATACCGGGTATTGGGAGGAAGCACCAAGGTGACGTATGTGTTGCCGTTGTTTGTATTTACTCCGATTGTGATTAGTATGGATTTGGAATAAAATCATGTTTGAAGATATTTATAACCTTTAAGAAAAGAGGCGAGATAGTTGGCTAAAAAGAATATTATGATTGCACCGATAGTTAAGTGGGTAGGTGGTAAAAGGCAATTACTTAGTGAAATAAAACCGCTAATCCCTAAAAGAATAACAACTTATGTTGAGCCGTTTTTAGGTGGTGGGGCGGTGCTTTTTGATATGCAACCTAAGAAAGCAGTTATAAATGATTATAATTCAGAATTGATTAATGTTTATAAAATAGTAAAAGATAATCCTGTTAAATTATTGGAGTTATTAGAAAAACATAAAGAAAACAATAATGAAGATTATTATTATAATGTAAGAGCATTAGATAGAGATAGTAGATATAAAATGATGACCGATGAAGAAAAGGCAGCTAGAATTATTTATTTAAATAAGACCTGTTTTAATGGATTGTTTAGAGTTAATCAAGCTGGTCAATTTAATTCTCCATATGGAAGATATAAAAATCCTAACATTGTGAATAAGCCTGCTATATTAGCTATGTCTAGTTATTTTAATGAAAATGAAGTAAAAATAATGTGTGGAGATTATAAACATTCGCTAAAAAACTTAAGGAAAGGTGCATTTGTGTATTTTGATCCGCCATATTTGCCCATTTCATCATCATCATCTTTTACAGGATACACTGAAAATGGCTTTACATTAGAAAATCAGATAGAGTTAAGAGATCAGTGTGATAAGTTAAATGAACGAGGAATAAAGTTTCTTTTATCAAATTCAGACCATGAAGAAATAAGAGAGCTATATAAAAACTACGAAATAATTACTATAAAGGCAAGGCGATCAATTAATAGTAAAGGTAATAAAAGAGGAGAAATCAATGAGGTATTAATAAAAAATTATAAATAAGATGAGAGATGAGGAAAATGACACCTTATGGTCTGTGTGTGGTGTACCATGATAAACTAGAGATAATATAATGAAAATAGGTGGATAGGAATGACGTCGGTAACAGGAAGAATTAAACAAGTCAAACAACCTCATGGTGGATACCTTCCAATTAGACAGATGAACGTACAGAAATATGATGGTGCGGATTTACATCCACATGAGAATACACAACCATCACTTGTCGGTCTCGCTGTGGATTATTTAACACGCGTTATGCTTGGCGATAAGCCTGTCACGGCGTTTGCCCCTTCGATTCACGGTCTAGCGGATGCTGAGGGGTTAGGTATGACACTCTCGGTTTATCCTGATGCAATGCCGACAGACTTGAGTGGTGTATCAATTAGGAATGCAATCATATTCGCAAGCTTCGATTCGATTTTTCGAGCGGGCCCGCATACGTATCGCCCACCAACACTACCGGACAAAGAAACGACGGAAAATATTAGACGGATGGTCGAGCGAAGTGTCACATTCTTTACAGACGTTTATCCAGCAACAGCGAACGGATTCGATTTCGAAGGCGGATATACGGATCTTGTCAGTTCAGGTGATGGTGACTTTCTCACTCGGACAGGTCTGTGGGATATGAAGGTGTTGCGTGGTAATTTGACATCGAACCATTCCCTACAACTGCTTATGTACTGGCGAATGGGCTTGCGTTCGATTCATGACGTGTTTCAAGATATTCGAACACTTGGGTTTTACAATCCTCGCAAGAACGAAGCGACAACAATTGACATTGCGGATATACCAGAAGACGTGATTAGGATTGTCGATACTGAAGTGATTGGTTATCCTTTTTAAAAAAACCGTAAAAAAAATGAGAGCCTAAGGAATAGTTTCCTTAGGCTCTTGTTATCTTGAGTATAATTATTCACAATTATATTAAGACGGTGGTGGTGTAAGTTACGAGCATGGAAACAACAAGAATTATCGCGTTAACAGTAGCCATGTTTTCACTCCTATCTATCAAGTTTTCTCGTATGTATTAAGGTCGCGGTAGCGCATACTTCGAGTCTTGCGGGAATTCGAATTCATAACCATTCACAACGATTTCAATGAATAAACCATCGTCATAAATACCGTTAGTGTCTCCAAGAAGAAAGTATTCGTAAGAGAAATCCCCTAACGTTTCTTTTAGTTTCTCAATACCCTCTATTATTTTTTCATATCTGTCTAAAGCAATCTTATAAGCCTCTTCAAAATGTGCCGTCGCTTCTTCTTTCGTGAGGAACCAATTTTTATCAAAAGTCTTTTTTTCTTTGATCGAAAATTCATTTTTGCCGATAGCATCGTTTTCGTATCGGTAGAATAACAACTTTTCTTTTTTCATTTTATCGCTCCCCTGTCGTATTAAGCGGTTCATATATAACAATGATATTTGCCATTTTGCCATATAATGTTTGCTTCTTTTCGGTAAAAAACAATGTGTAGATGTCTTTTGTTTGTTGCGAAAGCTCAGCGTCTAACGGCTCAGGTTCGAATCCATTATCTTCAGTTTCGCCGAGCGATGTGCCGAAGGCCTCGTTGAATTCAACCGCGTCAATGTTTGCGATATTGCCACCAATAACTATAAGCGTAACTACGATAATGATAGCAATGGTGAAGCGGTGGATACGTGTTTGTGATTTGTCGTTTGCCATAATAACATCTCCTTTTAGTTATATATTTTTTTAGTAAATTTTATAGGTCGTACGGTTTTGACTAGGATTTCTTTTGCGTTTATTCAAAAGTAAAAGGGGGTATGGGGGGTCACCCCCAATAGGTTGTGAAGGCGTATGCCTGAACAAAGAAAGGCTATGCTCTCTCTAATATACCTGAACAAAGACAAAGATGCATCTATGTTCCAAGGTGCACCCCCTCCCCATTGATTTTTCGCTAGGCTCATAGTATGATAATATGCACCAATGAGTAGGTGGGAGATGAATTTCGGTTGGCGTTAGCCAAAGTTATTGCATAACACGAACGAGTGTACTACAATGAATACAAATGTTCTTTGAAAACTGGATATATGAGGTTGCATACGGAAATCAGAGCGAAAACCAAGCCCCTTGTATGCGTAAAATATCCAAGGTACTAAAAACATTGCATATCAGTAGGGTCGGAATGCCCCGAATTCACGCTCGTGGAGAACACATAAGACTTGCTTGCAAGCAATGTTCGTGGAAGCGAGAAGCCCCCACTTCAATCAAACCGTAAGGTTGATAAGTGGAGGGTAGTTCACAAAAATAAGAGTTTAAGGAATATTTTTCCTTAGACTTTTGCTTTGAAGGGAGAGTTTTCATGAAGTATAAAGCAATGAGTTTATTTGCAGGTGTTGGTGGGATTGATCTCGGATTTGAGCAAACAGGTCGATTTAAAACAGTTTGGGCTAATGAATTTGACAAAAACGCTTCAATCACTTATCAAGAGAATTTCGCTGATCACTTAGTCGTGGAAGACATTCATAAGTTGAACCCTAACCAAACGCCTGATGTAGATGTTATTCTTGCTGGGTTTCCTTGTCAAGCATTCTCAATAGCAGGTTATCGAAAAGGGTTTGAAGATGAGCGTGGCGATTTATTTTTTGAAGTGCTAAGGTTCATTATTGAAAAACAACCCCAAGTTGTCTTTTTAGAAAACGTTAAAAACTTAGTCGGTCACGATAATGGAAATACATTCAGAGTCATTCGAGAAGCACTAGAATTTCATGGTTACCATGTTAAATACCAAGTCCTGAACGCAAAAGACTATGGGAATATCCCTCAAAATAGAGAGCGAATCTATATTGTTGGGTTTAAAGATCGAGAAATATATAAAAACTTTGATTTCCCTAAACCTATCTCTTTAGAAACTAAAATATCAGATGTCATTGATTTTTCAACCAAACAAGAAGAACGTTATTATTACACTAAAGATAAACAAACCTTCTACCCACTATTAGAAGAAGCAATTACAAGCCAAGAAACAATCTATCAATGGCGTAGAAAATATGTTAGAGCAAACAAAAGTAATGTCGTTCCCACACTCACAGCAAACATGGGAACTGGTGGTCATAACGTGCCACTGATCTTGTCTGATACTGGTATCAGAAAGCTAACACCAAGAGAATGCTTTAACGTGCAAGGCTTTCCAAAAGATTATAAGCTACCTGACCTTGCAGTCTCACATCTCTACAAACAAGCAGGTAATTCTGTAGTCGTTCCAGTTATTAAAAGGATTGCAGAACAAATTCTTTTGGCACTAGAAGAAACTAATAATAAAAACCCCAAAAAAAATAAGAGTCTAGGGAATAGTTTTCCTTAGACTCTTGTTTTATCTTCGAACCATTTATCAACAGACTCAACATGAATTCCAGCTACCCCATCAAGAACCAAAAGGTCGTTATTAAGCAGACTGTGATCCCTTAGAAATGAAATCATTTATCGCCCAACCTCCTTTAGTGTACCAAAAACAAACCGTACCCTTTCAATCAATTTCGATAACAGAAGAAACCCACCTTTTTACTTTACAAAAAGGTGGGTGTCGTAAGTCTTCGTGGAGAATACCTATTAAAACGGATTTGTGAAGCTTTAATTATCTTGACTGTTCTTATTTGCTATTATACTAGAATCATATGCAAAAATGAAGGTGCTAGGAGAGACCTAGACACCTTCTCTTATTCTCGATCTACACGCTGTGCACAACCAAGAGGGTGAGCACGCCCCACAGAAACAGCCACAACTTGGCGTTTGTTATAGTATAGGAATACAGGGAGTGGAATGATGATCCAACCAAGACTCTTGATGATTTGGCGTATAGCGTCCGTACGATAGCGTTCTGTTCGTTCCTGCTTTTCCATTTCGTATGCGGCACGTATCACATCTTCATTCGGTGGCTCATTATAATTATGATATCGGACACGCGTTTCGTAGAATGAGTCGTAGGATTCCATATAAACGCTAGGTGCAAGATAATCTGCAATACCCATAAATACGCCGATAGAACCTCCGATACTCATCATGATCGTGGCGAATAGCACAAGATAGACATAGATATTTTTTAACAATGTTTCACCCTCTTTCTTTGTCATCGTTTGATCGGTGTTGCGCTTACCTGATAGTCGTACAACAATAACAATACCCCCGATAATGATCGCGGTAAAAATAATGATTGGTATTATGCTGAAAAATCCAAATCCCATAATAAATGCTCATCCCTTTCTTGTGTGTATAACACTTAATAATCAGTTATCTCCAAACTCAAAGTACCCAATAACAGAAACAGCTAGTAAAAACAGAAGACCCGCTAACATTTTCAAAGCTAGATGAGCGTAGTCCTCGACGTTGATTAGATACACAACAAACCAAAAGAGTGTTCCGAGAACAAGACTAATAACAACAGCTGCCGTTAAGGTAAGAAGGATTATAAACACAGACCAAATTAATCCCGACAGAGAATAATAAGCGATTCTTAAATATTTATTACGCGGTTTCTTATTGTAAACCCAACCTTTAAGGTTTTTTATCCAGTCGGCTATTTTATCAAACATATCAAACATATCTATCGCCACCCTTTCCTAGATTATCTATGATTTTAAAAGTAAAGACAAGCCCCTATCAAGGCTTGTCTATTTTACTGTCATCTCCATTCACCTAGCTCGACTTGAAATTATAGAGTGGTTTGATCACTTGTTGGATATCGAGTGATTGCTGGATATTATCCATAATCATATCAAGGGATTTGTATGCCATTGGCGACTCGTCCAGCGTTGACGGTGAGACAGACGTTGTCCAAACGTCTCGCATCGTATCTTGGAAATCGGCGAAACTAACCTGCTCTTTTGCTTTTGTTCGAGATAGGACTCGCCCCGCTCCGTGTGGGCCTGAGTAATTCCAATCAGGGTCACCTTTACCAGTTGCGATAATCGACCCGTCACGCATATTGATTGGGATGATCACGCGCTCATCTTTTTGTGCTGAGATCGCACCTTTTCGCAAAATCATATGGTCGAAATCAATGTAGTTATGGATCGTGTCGAAGGAATCAATGCTAACCCATCCCATATGTGACATAATGGTGTGTGCCATCGCTTTCCGATTAATTTCTGCATAAGTTTGCGTGACTTTCATATCGTGTATATAACGATTAAATGAATCCCCTTGCAAATAAGCAAGCTCTTTCCGAATGTGTTTTTTAGGTAGCTGTTTCAAGGCCTGTTCGATTTCTCTGTGACGACCTTCCCGCTTCAAACGTTGAATAAGCTCTTGTCTCTCTTGAGTGTTGTTTACCAGTTCGTCATAGGCGACATCTTGATGGTATCTAGCGACCTGTGCTCCAACACTACGAGATCCAGAGTGAATGACAAGCGCAACAGTTTCATCGTCAATCTTATTGAGTTCGATAAAATGATTGCCACCGCCTAGCGTGCCGACGTTATCATAAGCTCGACTCATATCAACAGGTGCGTATAAACCTTGTTTGTCGATATATTTCAGCAATTTCACCATTGTGTGTCTATCGTTTGAGTCGTGTGCATTTTGACCGTGTGGAACGTATGTTCTAATTACCGTATCTAATTTATCATATTCGATCTGTTCAATATTGGTCTTGATGATATGTACGGATAAACCGCACCCAATATCCACCCCGACCAAATTAGGAACGAGTTTGTCTTCAATCGTCATCGTTGTACCGATGACACAACCCTTTCCAGCATGAGCGTCAGGCATGATACGAATACGTGAATCTTTAGTGAACTCTTGGTTACACAAGTCGAGAATCTGACCAATCGTTACATCGTCGACGTGGTTTGTGAATACTGTTGCTGTATTATACTTACCTTGTATTTCAAAACGATTATTCATCGATAGACCGCTCCCTTTTTAAATTATCTATGGTTTAAAAAAATAGACAAGCTCTTATTAGGGCTTGTCTATTCTGTTGATATATTTTTCATAATGCTCTGTACGCACCTTCTTGCGTTCGTGAAAAGTCATTATGATTCACCCAACCTTAATACGTTGATATGTTGGATATCTTCTATCCAAAACATACCTATATCAATATACTTATTGTCATGCAAATATTCGTTTGGTGTGCGCTCATCAGGTAGGATACCAATGGTTATACACGGATGAAGACCATCATAATCTGTGCCTGTCTGCACACGAAGTCCAAGATCAACAATCTCACCTGTGTAAATGCCTCTAGGGTGGTGAATTTCGATGAGGTCGCCCATATCTAAGTAACAATTGAGCTTATCTTGATTCTTATGAACGCGTTTCGCTTGTTCGTCCATTGTTACACCTCTCATCAAATCATGATATATTACGCGTCGAGCTCACCCGACCTTTTTCCACACCCCTAATCGAATGGTTTTTATCGCGCTTAGAGCTCACCACGACCAACCGCAATCGGTGCAGGTAATGGTAAATAAATATCATCAGTGTAATTTTTCCAACCGAAATGTGTACCGTACTCAAATGCTTGGAAGCTCGTCACGGACTCATCTATCCAGAATTCTGGTGCGTCTGGCTCATCTCTCCGCAAGAATGCCATAGCCTGCTCAATATGTCGATCGTATAAATGTGCGTCATCCATCGTGAAGACGAAATCACCGATCTCACGTCCGACGACTTGGGCGATTAACCGATGTAGGAGTGCGTATTGTGAGACGTTGAATGGTAATCCTAAAAATACATCGGATGACCGTGCATGAACAGACAGATAGAGTTTATCATCAGCCATGATCTCCCAGTGCGAGGTGAATACGCATGGTGGTAATGCCATTTCATGTGTATCTTTAGGGTTCCATATGCTTGTGATTGTTTGTCTGCTGTACGGATTATCGATTAATTGGTGGATAACATAATCCATCTGCTGTAAATCAACATACTCTCGATCAAAGACATCTAAGCGACTATTATAGTTCATCTCGCCGATCGCACCGTTAAGCGTCTTACCCATAGCGATGAACGATTTTTCTGATATATCCTTAACATATACCCGGTATGCGTTATTTCGTATTTGGTAGCCATATGCTTTGAGAATGGTCCCATCTGCTTTTTCCCACTCATTCCAAACATTAGACCCTAAGTCTCGTGCATCTTGAACAACGTTGCTTGCCTTTTGCATGATCCATAGTATCTCCGATGAGAAACTTAATGGGTTGACGAACTTTCTTCTTAGGATCGGGAATCCGTCTTCGGGTGTGAAGCGGAATAAGTGACCCCACACAGCTTTGGTATATGCAGGCTCACCATCTTTCCAGACCGTACGCACGTCTTTCCCTTCATTGCTTACACCATTTGATAAAATATGTTGTAACAATTCAGCATATTGTTTATCAAAACTTGTCATGTGTTTTCCCCCTATTTGATTTTTACGTCATCTAGCTAAATTTTGTTTTGATGTTTCTTATTGTGATTTTATCCCTCGTTTTTGTAAAACGTAATATATTCTGGCAGTATCGGTACTTCCGTCACATACTCCCACTCACATGTTTTATAGATCGGAAAATCAGTTGGAAGTTGTACCTTTAGACTGACTACTTCTTCGTCCGGTATAAGGTCGTCGAACGCCGCACCGAGCCATTGACCAAATGCTGTTTCACAGTCTTCATATGTGGGAAATAAATAAATTCTTTCTTTTATTTCCACCCCATCTGAAAGCATACCGATTTGTGGAATGAGACCCATTTTGAGTATGTTTTCCAGATTGGTAATTGGAGTCACATGGTATAAGGTTATTGAGCTCATGATCGACACCTCTTAGCTTTAATTGTCTATTTGATTTTCACATCGTCTAGCCAAACCTCACCGGTGAAATCCTTGGTGAAATTTAGCGCTAGTTGTTTCAACCTTGCAAACCACGCTTTGTTATAGTCATTATCAGGACGCGAACTTAGATTGGGCATAGGGAATAAGTTTGCATCATACCCTAAAAATACGATCTTGTTTTTGTTGCTGTGCTCTTCGCTGTATACCCACTCTTC
>Ga0004534J46558_1002884_pt1 | contig 24452 bp, 21 predicted proteins | sample BioPla1RNA1_FD_46558 | JGI IMG/M metagenome (IMG submission 46558) | reverse complement strand
CCACACTTTAAATTCTTAAATAAAAAGACGGTATCTCATAAACAAATATTCAACTAGTAAATAGTAAGGTGTTTTAGAAGTGTCCAAATGCAAGGCACTGAGATTGAGGGCAAAGGAGCATACTGAAGTATGTGACTGAGCCCGTGCTTCGACAGGCTCAGCAACCATCGAAAGTAACGTGGTTGCTGAGCGAAGTCGAAGTGCAGCAGTTGGGCACTTATGAAACACCGCTGAGTTTGGGCGATTTAGCTGCTTGAACGCTAATTTTTCGAGCAAAGCGGGCGCAGTCTTGATTTTTTTTGCTTCGTTTTTTTAGTCTGATTATCAATTGAATTTAATGTCAGATTGTGTGTCGGCAGATTTGATTTTTGCGAAGCATGGGTAGATTTTTTTGTTTTTTTCTCTGCATTGGCAAAGCAAGCTTTTTCGCTAAGTTTTGGTTTGAGCGTGGGCTTGCTGATGTACTTGCTTTAGCGTTTGGGTTTATTTGGACTTATCCATATTGATAATAATAAACCAATACCTACAATCACATCAACAATATTCCAAATCTCTCTACCAAGCGCTATTTTTAAAAAAGGTTGAAACAGTATAGCCAAACCTCCATATATAATCATCTCTACTTGTTTCCCTTTTTTGTAAGCTTGATAAGCAAGAATTGCAAAACCAACAAGACCTGCAAATCTTACAAACTGATAAAAACCGTATGGCATATCCAACAAGCACAGAAAGAAAAGACCTGCAAGAACAACTTTTGTTATTGTAGACAAATTATTTTTCATCTTTAAAGCTTGAAAAATCAATTGTCTTAATTTCTTTCAATTCGGGGATAGAAATAGTTGAAAGCAAATCACTGAGGGTTTCATTTTTAACAACGTCCTGTGAGTAGTCTCTATCAAAAAGGTACTCAACTGCACCAAAGCGGTCTCGAATAATTTCATCGTGCAACTCAAGATGTGAACGAAGAAAACGAATAAATTTAATCTCGTTTTCATCCATTTTTTTATTTGCCATTGCAAGACGTAACGCAACCTCAAGAATTAAAAGCTCCTGAACAGGGCTTAATTTCGTGGCTTTTAAATATGCATAAAGGTCTTCAATTATGTGTTTTCCTTTTTCTTTAAGAGCAACAAGCAAATCATCTAATTCATCAGATAAATCAATATCTTTAAAATAGATAGAAGCCTTATTCAGCGCTTTCATTTCCTTAATTTCCATCTCATCGATACACCCATCACAGGCTATCGTGCAAAAGGCAACTTTAAATAACAAATGTTGAAATTGTTGTTTTTCTAGTGTCATATTTATTCATTATTTGTAGGACGAAAACCAATACGTGGGCGTTCTTCCTTCATTTGTAAATCTTGTTTTTCATTATCCCATTTCCTTTTTAAGGCCTCATATTTTCTAATTTCTGTAAGCGAAACTGTAGGTTTATTATCGCTTATTACTTCCAAAAAAATGGACATTGTAATCCTACCTCTTACCTTCAGAGCTTTTCGGGAAGCTTCGTCTATTAAAAATTTTAAATCACTTGACACGTAGTTCTCTGTCAATGAGGCTAATTTGTCATAGTCAAGCCCTAGGTCTATCGGTCTGTCTTTCAAGTAAAGTTTAAACATTGCTGACCTTGCATTCTTGTCAGGTGGCGACAAATAAACTGATTTATCCAAACGTCCGGTTCGTAAAATTGCAGGGTCAATTTTTTCAGGACGATTTGTTGCACCAATTACAAAAATTCCTTTTTCTCCACAATTTGTCATCTGAGCCAAAATCTCATTTACTGCCGAAGCATGCATTTGATGAAGATCTCCTTCTCTTGATGGTGCAATTGCATCTAATTCATCAATAAAAATTATTGTTGGCGCTTTTTCTTCTGCTTCTTTGAAAAGTCTTCCAATATTCTCTTGTGTTGCATTAATATATTTACTCTGCAAATCGGAAGGCTTTATCATTACAAAATTATACCCAACCTCTTCAGCAAATTTTTGAGCAATAAAAGTTTTTCCACAACCCGGCGGCCCATATAATAACATTCCGTTTAACATTGGAATACCGTATTCTTTGTATAATTCAGGATCGTTTAAAAAATCTATTACATCTTCTTTGAGTTGTTGTTTAAGGCTTTCCATACCTGCAATTTGATCAAAACCCGTCCCTTGCTTTTTCTCCTGTTTTCCTCCGGCTTTTACAAAGGTTTTTTGAATGTCATTTGTTTCTATAATCATTTCACGCTTTAACGCTTTGGAAAACTCTTCTGCGGTTTGAAAACGGTCTTCAATATCAATAGATAAAGCCTTTGTTAATGTGTTTTTTATGTGTTCATCAATTAAATCATCATTCGCAAGGGAAAAATTTAAAGGTTTACTTCTTGCTGCTTCCAATAATCCTTTCCACTTGTTAATCGGTTGATTTAGGATGTTCTCATTAAAGAAAGGAGGAATACCGAATAGCAAATGATACAACAAAGCTCCAATTGAGAATAAATCACTTTGCGGAATAAAAATCCCATTTAGTAATTCAGGCGCAGCATGAAATACCGACAAATACTTAATTGAAACGCTTTGTCCGTTTTCATGAATAGTCCTCGCTTGTTCAAACCCTGTTAAAATAGGTTTGTCTCTTTTTGACGAATAATCCAGTTTTATTGTATTAGGATTTATTCCGTTATGAATTATTGGGTCTGACAGATTATGCAAGTAGTCAATTGCTTCGAGTAGCTCAATAATGATAGGAATTGCAGTATAGGGTGAAAGTGTTCCTTCTCTTTTTAACCTTTCTGTAAGGGTTTCGCCACTTACAAACTCATAAGACAGAAAAGCAAACTTTTGTTTCTCAATAATGGTTTCGCCTTCTTCCAAGAGTTTTGGTATATTGTTGTGATTAATTTGATTTAGCAAATTAAGTTGTAATAACTTACCGTTTTCGTCAAAATAAGACGAAGGAAGTGAAGCAAGATTAATTAAATCAAGCCTTACAATATTGCCCGAAGTATCTTTTGCCCGATACGATTGGGCAAAAGAATTATTGCCGATTGGAAATTGAATTTCAAATCGACCGGCTACAGAAAAACCCTTCTGCAATAAGTTTTCTTTTTCTTGCATTAGTCTGTTAAAAGGCTATCATCACCTGTAAGTATTGGTTTGTCAACGCCAGGTAATAGTTTATATAATTCAATCACAATTGGTCTTAAAACTTGTTTACTTGGTCTATTTTGAGCTTTAGCAAGTCCTTCATTAATAAGCATTCTCGCTTTATTCCTGTCGCTCCAGTCATGCATATCAAATTCTTCATTAAACTGATGTAAGAGAGAAATCTCTAAGCTCGCACCCAAACCAGCATCTACGATTGTAAAAGCCATACCTCGCATTGAATCAATTAACTCTTTAGCAACTTTTACATTTTTATCTTTAATTACTTGCGGAATTTGTTCTTTAAATTGTGCAATAGCCTCTTTAACTCTTTCTTCATTCAAGCCATCAACTTTACCTTCAAATTCTTTAAAAGTCTTTTCTAATTTGTAAAAGGCATCTTTTAACTCCTCCTCTGTTTTTGGCCACTCAATTGAATCTTGTATATCGTCAAGTTTTCGTAAATTTCTTCTAAGGTTGTCCAATACTTGTTTTTTACGGTCGTAATCACTTCGACCTTGTTCCAATAATTTTTCAAGTTCAAAAATCTCGTTTGATAGTTTATTCAAAGTATCTTTATCTATAAAGTCGCTTTCTTGTTTAATGATGTTCAAGGTTTGTTTGGCTTTTGATATTTCTGTTTCAAGCCAATTTGCATCAATTTCTTTTTGTGTTGAATTATTTGGCACTTCAACATCTTGAGCGAAATTTAAATATGGGAAAAAAGCAGAAAGTGTTATACGTTCAGATTTATCAACTTTAACAGTCAAATCAACATCACTACCTTCTGGTAAAAGTTCGGGTAAATCCTCACCTGTAATTATTACATCATAAACGCGTTCATTGTAAATTGCCCTTGACTCTTCTGCACCATAATCACCTTGATAAACAGGAATTTTAATAAAGTCAGAAGATGAACCCGGGTTAATTTGTTTTTGTGTCTTCAAACCATTGGCTATGCCAGTTGCAGGTGTTGATTGATTTTTCTCAAGTCCTTTGATTGGTCGAAATACGATTTTTCCACTTGCTTTGCTCTTTATTTCAATCCCAATATTATATGGTAAGGGTGCACTACCAACTTTTGAACCTTGAATAATTGTAAAATCGTTTGGTTCGCTTGGAATTAAATCGCCTTGCTCATTATAAACAAAAACATTAAAGGCATTTGCTTTGCCTTCATTTAATTTCACTTCTACAACTTCTCCAACATCGTCAATTTGAATTTTACCACTTGACCAAGCCTTGTCAGTTCTTACAACTTCGACAAAACATTTTTCAGGAATTTTTCCCTCCGTTTTGTCTTTAAGAATTTTAATTGTTACAAATTCCTCATTTTCAACTGTTGTTGGTTCGTATCCTAAACCAAGTTGAATTTTGGTTTTATCTCGGTTTTTTTCAATTATTTCATCAGAAACATTAACAGTTGAAGCGTATAATGCCGCACCTTTTGCAACTACTGTCATTGGGTCGTAACTTGTGTCAACTTTTTCGGTTACTTGTTCCTTTAACATTTTTCTCAAGATGGGAGAATGAGTGGGACCTCCAACTAAAATTAATGTGTCTAAATTATTGCCGTTTAATTTATTCCTTTTAAGTAATGCGTTGCAAATATCAATTGCCTTTTGAAAAATTGGCTTAACAACGGGAGCAAAAATTGATTCAGTTAGTTCTAAATCCAATTCAATTTCTGTTCCTTCATCATCTTCGGGAAAATCGCCAAGATTTGATAAGATATCGGTTGAAGGAGCAAAAGACAGAGCAATTTTGGCATCTTCTGCAAAATCTTTCAGAGCATTCCTAAAATATTCTAATTCACTACCTGATAAAAAAGTGTCTATTTTAAACTTACTTTTTAGATCCGGAATTAGGATCTCATCAACTATTGCGTAATCAATATTTTTTCCTCCTAAATAGTTGTCTCCTTCAGTATCTATTACTTTCATTATACCGTCTTCAACTTTTAGCAATGCTGCGTCAAAAGTACCACCACCAAAGTCAAAAACCAACCAAAGACCGTTTTTACTTGTTGAATCTAAACCGTATGCCATTGAAGCTGCAATAGGTTCTTGCAATAATTCGCAGTGCTCAAAACCTGCAAGTTTTGCGGCTCTTGAAGTTGCATCTTTTTGATTTATAGTAAATTTTGCAGGAACAGTAATAACAACTGATTTTATTTCTTCGTCTGTAATAAATGATTTTAGCTTTTTTAATACTTCGGAAGATAATTCTTCTGAAGTATAATCTTTATTCATATTAGAACTACTATACATTTTGTCAGTTCCCATCGTACGCTTAAACTCTATGAAAGTATTTGCATCTGATTTCATGGTTTTTAAGGTGCGTAATCTATCTGAACGAAACTGATTTGCAGCTGCATCACCAGCAATAATTGATTGTTTTTTGTTAAAATTAACACATGAAGACATTGTATCTTTCAATGTATCAGTTTTCTTTATTACCGGTTCTCCATTTTCCATTCGGGCAATGGCAGAATTTGTAGTTCCTAAATCTATTCCGTAATCAATTTTTGTTCTTGCCATAATATTTTGATTTTTTAGTTTTTACTCGCCTTGACTAACTTCAATTTGTGCTGATTGTATCATAACACCTTTAAAGTTTACTTGTGGCTTTATTATTCTTGTTATAATTTGCTCATCTGGTTTTAAGTTTTCATCAGGTTTAAAATTAGCTGTAACTTTCATACCAGCATCATAAGGTTTATTTAGCATATCAACTATCTCATAACCATTACCCTCAAAATTTGCTTGAATACGTTTTACTGATGCTGCTAATTGCTTTAAACCTCTTGTTTCGGCATCCATGTTATTGATGTTTTGTTGAATACGGATTATCTCGTCAGCAACTTTTAAAGCTAATGAATGGTCAACATCTTCGACTTTGACCAAAGATGTTTGCTTTTCCTCATTCATGAGTTGCATTTGAGTATCAAGTAATTTTATTAACTGACCATCGAGTTTTAATTGTTCTTCTCGTAAAGAATCAGAGGTTTTTTTAATTTGATCTGAAAGCCCAGTTTTCTCTTTGCCAAGTTGTTTCTTAAGCCAACCAAAAAGAAGGACTGACAACAAAGCGATAAATAATACCGCAATTATCCAATACAAGGTGTTTTTACTTACAGTTTTACTTAATGTCGAAAGGTCTGCACTTGCTTTATCGCTTGTTTCTTGAATTTTAACACCAAGATTATCTGCGATTGTCTGTAAATTGCTATTTGTGTTTGCCAAATTATCTTTCAAAATATTGAGACTATCAGTGGTGGCTGATAGCCTTTTATCAATTTTTTGAATAATGACATTTGCCGTATTTAACTGATTTGCCAGACTTTTATTCGAGGCTTCAAGTTTTTCGATACTGTTTTGTAACTGTTGAATAGTATCAGTTTTAGCTTGTGCAAATAAAGCAACGCTAAAAATTCCAATAGCAGTTATTGTTAAAAGTATTTTTCTCATATTATTATTTTTATTCACATTATTCACAAATTGAAACAATCAAAATAAATAAGCCAATACCAATTACCCATAGAATCCACTTTTGAACTGGAGTATCTCCAAAAAATACAATGCCAGTATTTAGTTGCTTAAATAAATCTTTCAGCGTATTTTTATTTTTGTTATAATGTTCTCTCTGCTTGTTTGACATATCAAAAACTCCTAAACTTACCGTTGCTCTCCATGCATCTGAAATAACATTTTTAAGCTTTTCTAGAGAATATTCAGGAGCATAGGGTATATTCTCTCTCAAAAAGCCACAGCTCCAACCTGACATTGATAGTCCACTAAATGGGCCATTTATATAATTAAGATACTTGACATAGTTATTTCGTTTTTCCATCGCATCGTTTACAGTAGTAACTATCATCCCTAATGCATTACTAGCCACAGCAGTACTAATTTTAGAATACAATTCATCATGTGCTCCCAATTTTAATTTCATATTATCAAGACGAGGTTTGCATGAATTTGCAAAATTTGTAGCATTGGAAATTGTATCATCAAGTGATTGAAATTCTTCAAGTTTGTCAGTAATAAATTTCAAATCATCTCGTACGATATTCTGTTTATCCCTGTAGGGTTTATCGGCTATCCATTCTTCAATAATTTTAAGATTTTCATCAATTCTATTACGAACTTGTCCATTGGTGGAAATATCTTTAGCTAATTTTACAACTTTATATGCTGTATCACCTGGGTCTATATCATTCTTTTTTTGATGTACATTAAAATATTCAATAGCACATTGCAGAATTTCATTTGCCAATTTATTGGCAATCATTTGATATTGTACATTATTTGAACCCCAAACGTTTTTTAGAAAGACCAAATCTTCTTTTGTGTTTTTATAAAGTTCTTCGCCATATTCCTCTGCATCGTTTGGGTTATCGTTTCTTTTTTGTTTAGTAATTTCAATTTGGTTTTCAATATTGTTTAGAGGTCTGTCAGTAAACTTGCCCGAAACATATTGTTTTATTTCATTAGGGAAAGAGCTAAATGCATTAATTAATTGACTTGATTTTATGCCATTGGGTTTATTCAGGTATGGTTTAACTATTTGCAGAATCTCTTCAGCAAACTCTTTCAATATAATATCACGATTTAACGAAATACCTTCTCCTATTACTGTAGTAACAAAATTATTGAACACATCCGACAAAATTAGTTTTCCTTTTAAATCAATAGAAGCTGAAAACTTTTCAGGGTCAAACGAGCCATTATAAGTAGCAATTCCAAGTTGAAGTGTCGAAAGGTTGCTTATTGCAGCGAAGTTTTTAGCCGTTACCGCTGAATCTTTTAAAGTTTTTCCCAAATCTCGGCAGCCTTTTCAATATGCCCTTCCTTAAGATTATCCAATGCAGCTTCGTCAATATGTCCGCTGTTTAAAAACCAAAAAAGAGCATAATGAACTTTGTTTTTTGCTTGTTCTATTTTACTTGCCGCTTCTTGTACCTTTTCTGCGTTGCGAACAACTTCTCCAAAAAACGAAAAATCATAGTCAAACGCCTTCGTTTTTCCAACTTCTGCAAATCTCTTTATGGTTGCAATTTGCCTTTGAAGTTCCCTTTCAGATGAGTTTCCAAAAAGTCCAAGCGTTCTGTAGGGATTATTTATTACTACATTCATATCTGTTGAGTTCAAAATGTTATTGTTCTTAATCGTAGATCAATTGAAAATTGGCTCTTATGGCTTTGCGTAAGATTAGGATTGTGTGTCGCCTTTTCTCGTTCTATATCTGTCGGTAATGTTATTATATTTTCATTTTTTAAAGTCTGTTTATCAGGGTTGAAGTGTCTTTTTACCATTACTTATAACAGTTGAGTGTAGCAGCAGTAAGGGATTGCGGAATAGTTTTCTGTCAATCGAGACAAAAACTTGAGCGGGCCACAATGCTTGTCCCTGGAGAAACCCTTACGGCATTTACATTTTGTTGGCAACTGGTGTTCTTGTCCTTATGGTTAATAAGAATTTCTATATTTTTTGATTTTTTTTTACTTGAGCTTATACTTTCAACTAATTTTTGATTTAAGTTGTGTGAATATGGTGTCCCAAATTCGGGCTTATACAAAATTTCAAAGTAACTGTCGGTATTAAATTTAGCTAAGCCAATATTGTATTTTTTAAATAATTCTAAGTTGTTTAATGCGGCATTAGCACTTTTACTTGAAAGTACTACATAAGAGATATTTGAAAAGCTTTTGTAACGGAAAGCTTGTTTAGCTGCTTTCTTCCAATTTTTTAGTTTCAACTCAAAAGAAATTATGGAAATTTCTTGTTTTTGTTTGATATAAAATACAAAGTCAGGAATGCCAAATAAACCTTGACATTCTTTGAGATAGGCATTTCCGAAATTTGCTTTCAGATATTTCTCAAACATTAACGACATTTCTAATTCCGTTTGAAACATTATTATTTGGTTAATTCTTTTTGAAAAGCATTAATAACATTGAACCAAGTGGGCAAATGGGAACCATCGCTATTCTCATCCAAAAGGACTTCATTTTCTATTTTCTTGAACAAGGTTAAAGCATTTTTTATTTTGCATTTCAGCTCTTCAATTCTGCCTTCTTGTGTAGAAGGTAAACTTTTTATTTGTCTGTCGAACACATAGAAATAATGCTTATATGGTTCAGACTTTGCAAAATGCCACTTAAATTCAGGAGTAAACATCAGTGGTCTATATTCTGAATCGTCAAAGTAATTTGCATAATCGGGCATTAATTTTTTCATTGCTTGAATATATTCGTAATCTACCCATTGCAAAAGATAACTACTGTATAATCTTGCATTGGGTGCCCTCATTTGGCTTTTTTCCATATCTTGGAAGCGTTTGATTCCAAATGAACGCAAGTTTTCATAAGACCCAATTGTAACAGAATCGGGCATCGCAATACTATATAAAAGAGCTTCGGTGTTACTATAACCCAAATGAACTTCCATTTGATTATCTTTTAAAACTTTAATAAACTTTAAAGCATTTAAAAGGTAATCGAAATCTTTAATTTGTTTACTTGTAAAGTTGTTTTCAAGGATCAGATAAACACCTTCAATATTTTGATGTCCTGTAATCCAGTTTAGAACTTCATTTCGTTTTTCTTCATCCGAAAGCATTATTGTTTTTACAATTACTGAAAGGAGAATCTTTTTTTGAATATTTTTATTCCTAATATAATCGCAAAACGGGGTCACAAAATAATCAGTGCTTTGAGAAAAAAAAGTGGTCGGATTATCAGTATAATATCTTGATGGGATTATTAAATACTCAAAATTATTTTGTACTTGGTAATCTACACACAATTGAGCCAATTGAATGTGACTGTTATCTAAATCGGGTGTTGCAAAGTCTGGTTTTATATTACCAGGGAAATAAGGGTAAGTATCTAAAGTTCCTTTTGCCTCATATAATAAATAAAGTTGAGGGTCAAGAAATCCTGAATGTTTCAGTTTAACATCTAATGCTAATAGTTTATCAGCATCAATGTTTATGGGAGAATAAATCAAACCATTTCCAACTCCATTTAAGAAACTTTCAATATTCCATTTATATCTAAATCCCGTTTGATGATATACTTTCATACTAAATTTGTTTTGCGATAAAAGCGTTTAACATCTTATAATTTCTGAACCTTTCGTAAGGTTGCGTTTGCAAGGTTTTATTTGCAAGTTCTACAATTACTCCATCACGTTTTTTTGTATCAGTTTCTACAACATATTTGTTCTGCATTATATTTTCTACAATTGAGAATTGATTTCCAACACAAGCAGGGTCATACGGATGGACACCTAAATACAGTTCCAGTACAATAATTCCTAGACTAAAAAAATCAGTTCGTGGGTCAATTAAATTTTTATTGTTAGCTAGTTGTTCAGGTGCTGCATAGATTGGAGTACAGGGTCCCATCGGTGAAATTGTTTTAGTCAGTGATTCTAAATCTAAAAAACGCGCAATGCCTAAATCAATAATGCAGGGCATACCATTAGGGCGAATAATAATGTTTTCAGGTTTTAAATCTCTATGAACAATATTTTTATCCCAAATAACAGAAAGTCCTTTTATCAATGAATTGAAAAGAGTGAATATTTCTTTAGTTGTTTTAAATTCTGTCATTACTTCTCGTAATACCTTGCCTTCAATATAATCCTCTACAATTTCAAATTTTTTAGTTTTTACATCAATGTTAAAATGGTGTTGTTTCGGATAAAAGTCAGATTCTAATTCAGAAAGCAACTCCACCTCACGTTTAATTCTTTCAAGCGATGTGAAACTTTTTATTGTCCCCTCTTTAATGACCACCTTACCAACTTTGGAGTGTTCAGCCAAGTGAACTATTTTCTGTCCGCCTTGTGGTAATTCTTTTATTATTGTACAATCTCTAATCATATTGCAAAGTTAATATTAAATCTTCAAATCTTCTTTATCAAGACAAAAAAATGAAGAGGGATGACAAGGTCACAAGGTCTCCGGAACTGATTTATAATAAAAGGGGCTGTCTCGTTTTTAGACAACCCCTTTATACTTTATGTCAATTCGAAAAATTTACCTTACTTCACAATGGATTGGAAGGTAGCATCATCCCAAAATTTAGAAAACTCAATATCCTTGGATGCTTTAGGACCACATGCTGCATCTTTACCAACAGCAGTTTTAAGATTTGAATAAACACCGTCTTTATCATTGGTGCGGGCAGCAACAATAGCTGACAGATAAGCTGTAGTTGCATCCGGCTTTTCTACTGATGCCAGGGTGTTTTTCGCTGCATTGTATTCCTTGTTCATAATTTGTGACAAAGCAGCATTGTTGGAGTTAACTCCTGCAAAAGAAGATTTTGCTTTGGCATAATCACCGGTAGCAACATAATAAGTTCCGGTGGCGTTCTTCAAGTTTCCGGTAGTACCGGCAGCCTTACCAAAATATTCAATAGCCTTGTCATTATCACCTTTTGCCAGGGCACACAAGCCTGCATTGTAATTGGCATCCGGGTTTTTCGCATCCATTCCGAGTGCTTTTGCAAACAATGATGCAGCCTCATCTATTTGATCTTGTTGATATCTTACAACTCCTAAATTGTTGTATGTTCTGATATCAGAAGGATAAGCATCAATAGCTTTCTTATAAATTTCAGCCTTTTCGTTCAAATCGTTTGTAAGCGTAGCGGCATACAACAATTCTTCTACATCTAATTTAGATATATCTTCTTTGGCGTACTTAGCTATCTCTTCATCAGATTTTCCGGTTACCTTAACGATCAGTTGCAATTGAGAACGACGAAGTTGTGGCAAAATCTCATCAGCAATCTGTTTATAAGCTTCAGAAAGATTTTTAATTTCGCGCTCGCGTTGTTCCGGATCGGTATACATTGAGAGTACGCGCAAGATCAATTGTTTGTCTTGAATATTTGATTCTTCCATCAATTTTTGGAAACCTTCCCAATCTTCGGGAGTAAATCTGGTTTCTATTGTAAGAGGAGAATCAATTTTCTTTAATTCTGCATTTAAGAACTTCGCGGTTTCTTTCTGACGTCTTTCAGCCAAAGAGGTGTTTAAATCAACCGGACCATCTGGTGATGCATAAGCAGAAACTTTCAAGTTTTCAACTGTTTTGTTTAACGCATCTTTAGCTTCAACTATCTTTTGAGTCAGCGCCTTGATGTCATCGGTGGTAGTTTCAGACTTGCGAACAACAGACTGATGGATCAAGAACAGAATTTCAGCTTCCGTCATTTCCATAATGTCGCGTACGAATTGATCAGCAATGATGGCAGCACCCAACTCATCTCCGAAACTTTTCTGAGCAAGTTCTGAACTGGCATTCACACCATCAGCTACTTTAACAGGTTTTAAATCGTATTCTTTCTTCTTGTCTACTACGTTAAATTCCAAATACAACTCACTAACCGCTAATTCGGGTACATAATCAAAAGACACGTTGAGGGAATAATTTCCTCCGGCTTTGTAAGCAATCGTTTGATCATTTCCTACTACTTTCTCTCCTTGGAAAACACTTGGAGATCCTTTTACTTCATAACCTTCTGCATTTTTAAGAACAGGGGTAACGGTAACAACAGCATTCTTTTTAAAATACTTTTCAGGGAAAGTTCCGGTAACGGTTGCTTCTACCTTGCCTGCTTTGGTTTCAAGAGGATTAGGTGTGCAATTGAACAAGTTTGGATCTAAATCGGAAAGATTCTTACAAGAGCCAAACAATACTGCAACCGAAACTGTAAGCGCAAATAATAACTGTTTCTTCATATGTAATTAATTGTTTTTTAATGGCTTAAGAACATCCGGATAAAAACGCAGCAGTTTGTAAGCTTATTTTTCAACCTGTGTGCTCCCCAGCCGAATTGATTATTATTGAGTTTTATTCATTAAGTTTTTAAAATTTCAAAAATCCTGACAAAGATACTGATTTCATCGTAATAATCAAACCCTTAATAAGAAATATTTAGAATTTGAACGGGCTATTTAAAAAATGCTTTAAAAATATCATTTCCATTTGCATAGATAAGCAATGCAAACAATAACAACATACCAATGATTTGCGCACGTTCCATAAATTTATCTCCGGGTTTTCGACCGGTTATTATTTCATACAGCAAGAACATGACATGACCGCCATCCAATGCGGGAATAGGCAGAAAGTTCATAAAGGCTAATATAAGGGACAAAAAGGCAGTCATATTCCAGAAAACTTGCCAATCCCATACTGCAGGGAACAATTTACCTATACTTCCAAATCCTCCCAGCTGCTTAGAACCTTCTTTGGTGAAAACCAACTTGAATTGTTTCACATAACTCACCAGGGTATTCCATCCTAAAGAGATGCCGGCAGGCACGGACTCAAGTAAACCGTACTCTACTCTTTTGGTCTCAAAGAATGTATACAGAGGGCGTAAAATTACCCCCATTTTACCACTTTCAGTCAAGGACATGGGAACATGATGTAATTCACCCTCTCTGTAGAAGGACAATAAAATTTCATTTCCGGCGTGCTCATCCAGTGCAGCAGCTATATCCTGGTACATGCTGCACGATTGCCCGTTAATAGCCACAATGCTGTCATTTTTCTGTAGTTGTGAAATGTGTGCAGGCGTGCCTGCCTGTACTTCTTCAACAACGAACGGAAAGCGAATGGTAATCAGACCTGATTCACCGGACGCGAGAATTTGCTGTGCAAAATCTTCAGGCATTTCAATAGTAACCAGGGAATCATCACGAAGCACCTGAACCTCCCTGCCTCCATCGATCAATATTTTTTCTATAAAATCAGATGACTGCTCAATAGCCTGATTATCAACGGCAATAATTTTATCTCCATGCTGAAAACCATTCTTCACCATCGTAGGAGAAAACTGGAAGCCATAATATGCATTTTCAAATGGCAGATACTCTTTTCCCCAGGTAAAAAGTACAGCTGCGTAAATGACCAGGGCTAAAATAAAATTAACGAATACTCCACCTGTGATGATGGGCAAGCGTTTCCACACCGACTGAGCACGATATTCCCATGGTTGAGGCGGAGCAGCCATCTGGGTCTTATCCATCGATTCGTCAATCATACCTGCAATTTTGCAATATCCCCCCAAGGGTAACCAACCAATGCCCCACTCTGTACTTTCAGGATGCTTTCTCCAATCATCGTCAGGCAACTCATCCAACGGAATAGGTTCCATAATGGGTTTACCTTTGTCATCAACCATTCCAACTCCCTGTGAATTCATGGCCTGACGTTCGCCTGGCGGAACATTGGGTGCAAAAAATTTCACACTCCATTTTCCATTGATCTTTTTTGCCCTTACAATTGAAATTTTGGGATTGAAAAACATATAAAATTTTTCCACCCTTACTTTGAATAATCTGGCGAAAAAAAAGTGTCCGAACTCATGCAAAAAAACCAAAATTGACAAGCTGAGTATCAACTGTAACGTCTTGATTAAGAAAGTCTCCATTTATTTCAAAAAAACAATATATGCTAAATTTATTTATCGGCTTATCTCAGCCACCTTCTCTTGCGCCTTTAAGCGCGCCTCTTCATCGGTCTTCACATAATCCTCGTAAGTTGGTTTCCTGATGAAAACCATATTACTCATCACAAACTCAATCACATCACTCATTTCTAAAAAGCCTATTTGTGATTTCAGAAAAGCCTCAACCACCACCTCGTTGGCTGCATTGAGTATGCAGGGCATATTTCCGCCTTCTTCAATAGCCTTATATGCAAATCCAAGATTTCTAAATCTCTCCAAATCAGGCTTTTCAAATGTAAAGTACGGATATAGATTAAAATCCATACGCGGGAAATTTGTCTGTACACGTTCAGGATAAGTAAAAGCATACTGAATCGGCAATTTCATATCCGGCAGGCCCATCTGTGCTTTGATAGACCCATCAACAAACTGAACCATGGAATGGATGATGGATTGCGGATGTACAATAACTTCAATCCTTTCCGGCTGAACCCCGAACAACCATTTTGCTTCTATAACTTCAAAGCCCTTGTTCATCATCGTTGCAGAATCAACCGTAATCTTTGCCCCCATATCCCAATTGGGATGTTTCAAAGCCTGTGCAGGTGTCACTCCCTCCAAAGCTTTCAAATTAAAAGTACGAAAGGGACCACCCGAGGCCGTCAATATCAACTTTTCGATTGAGTCGGTACTTTCTCCGGCCAAACATTGAAAAATAGCCGAATGTTCCGAGTCAACCGGTATGATAGAAGTGCCATATTCCCGGCATAGATCATTAATCAGATCTCCGGCAACCACCAAAGTTTCTTTATTGGCCAAAGCAATGCGCTTCCCCGCTTTAGCCGCCGATATGGTCGGCTCGAGTCCGGCATAACCTACCATAGCAGTCAACACAATATCAATTGGCTCCATCTCTGCTACTTGCACGATGGCATCCAATCCGGCAAAGACTTTCACCGGAATATCCGATAAAGCTTCCTTCAAATTCAGATAATGTTTTTCATTGCCAATCACCACTATTTCAGGCAGAAATTGGTGTGCCTGTTGGATCAACAGTTCAATATTATTGCCTGCAGTAAGGGCATAAACATCAAAAAGCGACGGATTTGCCGCTACCACCTCCAAAGCCTGAGTTCCTATAGAACCTGTTGAGCCGAGTATGGCGATATTTTTCTTTTGGATGTTCAAAATATGAATTTAGAATGCATTCAGAACACAATAACTTCTTCCGGGTTAACAGGATTTCCTTGTTTCCATAGCTCAAAACAGAAATGTTCTTGCATATTTAACACATTATCGTCACCGGTAAATGCAATGACTTCTCCGGCTTTGACTACGTCGCCGACTTTTTTAAGTAACTGAGAATTATGCTTGTAGATAGACACGTAATCATCTTCATGTTGCACTTGAATGATACCTCCGTGGCTGAATGAATAGGAAATATATATGACAGTACCGTTCAGTACACTGACAACCGCCTCGTGAGGAGAAGTCAATATAGATATTCCATAGAATTTTTCCTCGGGGTTAAAGGAAGAAGTAATTACACCTTTGGTAGGTTTGAAGAATACCAAAACACGCTCCGCATCGCCGGGAGCAAGGGATGACAGGTTATATTTTTCATCTCTTTCATAACGCTCCACAAAATCTTTTTCTGCTTTTGATTTTTCAACCAACAGTTCAGCTCTTTCTTTAAAGGTAATCGTATCATTCATCTGTACGGAATCATAGCGAACGTCACCGGAAATTATTCCTTTGACCACCTCTAAATACTTTGCCTGTAATTCCATCTGATTCAACAAGGAATCAACCTGGATCGACTTATTGATAATTTGAATACGGTCGTCCGGACTGCCATAACCCGGCAAGTAATACCTCAAGGGTGTAAAAATGATGATGGATGCTAAAATCAAAAATGTAAGCAGGATAAAAAAGGACAAATAGATAAATACGGTGAACCTGGATAGTCGAATAAACCAGGACTCTTCCAATGTGTTCTCATTCAGTATCGAAACACGATATTGAAAGCGTATCTTCTGCATGAACTTTTTCCATTTTCCTTTTTTCTTCGCCATGTACGATTGTATTATCTAAAGTTTCTTCAAGAATCAGCGACAGTGGTATTTAATTCAATCATGCAAAAGTAAGTTTTTTTTGGCTGAACAGAAAATACAAAAAGCTCAAACAGTTGATATGTTTGAGCTTTTTTATGACTATAAGTTCTTTTTACAGTGCATTCCCAATCATAAACACGGCTGCTAACGACACAATGGCGTACAATTCAGGGAATACCGCCAAAATCAAGGTTTTCCCAAACACATCGTATCCTGAGCCAATGCCTGCAATACCGTTGGCACATAGCTGACCCTGACGGATAGCTGAAAGCAAACCGGTCAATGCCAATGTCAAACTAGCGCCAAAGATTGCCGCAGCGACTCCCCAACCCATGTCGGGAGTCAAATGTGATTGCAGCAAGAAGTATCCGAGAAAACCATACAAACCCTGTGTTCCCGGCAGAGCACTTAAAACCATGTAGTTACCAAAGGCGTCCGGATTTTTTTTCATTGCCCCAATAGAAGCATTTCCCGCAATAGTAACTCCATACGCACTACCAACACCGGCCAAACCGATCATTAAACCAATACCAATATACGCTAAAACAATAGGTTCCATAATTTTTTATTAAAGTTGTTTTTATTTTTATTTTTAAATAATTTTTTCTCTTTCATTATCACTCTTCTGCCGGTTCCGGTTGTTTGAATGGATTGTACTTCCTGCCTCCCCCCTCAAAGCCTGCATTTTTATAAAACTCTACAAAGGTCAGGCGCATGGGATGCACAAATGCCCCCAAGCCTGCCATAAAGATATTCATACCATGGCCGAAAACCATAATTACCAGCATAATCAAGGTACTCACTACGGGTATATCACCACTCAACTTAAATGCTAAGTCGTTGAACACAAAGCCCATTACACCTGAAGATATTCCCAGGGCGAACAAACGTATGTATGACAGCAAATCGCCCAACAGTCCGGTTGCCATATTATAGGCATCCCAAAGTCCCGCTCCCACATTGATTAAAGGATTCCGTTTAACATCGTTCAAGATGAAGACGAATATAGCTCCCACTCCACCAAATCCGTAATATAAATATTTCACGATTTGCTCATCTATGTCATACACCTGAGAAGCCAGGAAAGTTCCACCCATACCAATGATGATCAGCAGCCAACCCCAATTGGCAAAAGAAGCGGCCCATCCGTGACGAATCACTTTGCTCACAGCCTGAATGATCATTCCGAACAGTATCTGCACCACGCCAATGATCAAAGAAGCATAGAATAATTTGTTGGAATCCAGCATAAAAACCTTGAATTTCTCCAACCAGGGAATATCGGCGTCAATCAAACTAAAACCGAAAAAGGTACCGGTCACCAACCCCAGCACGATGGTAGAAGCCCCCAACCAGGCCGCCAAAGAGAACACAGGTTTCATGGAAGGTTTGGCTTTCTTCCGCAAAATCAATGATGCTATAAAAATAAGTAAACCATAAGCTGTATCACCCACACATAAACCAAAAAACAACAAGAAAAAAGGTGCGAAAAAGGGAGTTAAATCCAACTCATGGTAGTTGGGCAAATCGTACAATTCCCCAATCATTTCAAACAACTTAGTAAATTTGTTGTTTTTCAGCTTTACGGGTACTTTTTCTGTATCTAAAGGTTCTGCCGATTCGTAATAAACACCGGATGATTCCAAATAATCTTCCAATTCGGCTGTGTTTTCTTCAGGACACCATCCTTCTAACAGCATCACCTTCTCATCCACTTGTGCAGTGGTGTTCAACACAACTTTTGAAAAGTCAATCTCACCGGACACTTGTGTACTGAAAGCTTGCAGATCGTGGTAATGCTCAATGGCAAACTGCCTGATAAATTCTTTGGAAGCAGATATTTCTTTTTGGATAGATGCGATTTCTTTTTGGATTTCAGATGCATTTTTATCAGACAACTGAATGGGATCTGCATCAATATCTACCACGACATCAGGTCTGTTGATAGTTACAAAATGCTTGTAAAGCCCAACTGTACCAATTTCAAAAGCATTATACAACACTTCCCATTCCTGATCAAATTTTTGCTCATGACAACTGAAAAAGCGCAGTTCAAAACCGGCATCCTGCAATTCTTGTAACCTCTCGTGTGAAAAATTACCCCACACTTCCATTCTTTCCCACTCCCGCTCGGCTGATTGCAGTTTCTGATACTGTGATTCCAACAAATCGTATTTTTCTTCAATCTCCTGCATCAGGGCTTTTCCATCACTATCTTTCTTTGTTTTTTTAGGTTTTACCCCCTTAGGCAATTCCGGTTGCAATTTCTTCAACAAAACACCTAATCCGGTTTTGAGCTGTATCTGACGGGTTAGTTCCTCGTCCTCCTGGACCCCTTCAGACTTCTCAATGATGTGTAACACACCAATTTCCCTGATCTTATTCAAGAAATCCAGGTATGTCTTATGATACACTAGAAAGGAATATTTTCGCATCTTAACTATCATAGCAACTCCTCCTCTCTTTCTCTTTCTTGCCGTGATTTTACTATTTTCTGAGATGATTTGGAAAGATTTTCTTCATCTTCCATAAATCTCTTTATTTTCAAAATGGCGTCTTCATAACCGGGAATTTGTACTTTTTCAAACAAATTTACCTTTTGCGTGGTTTTTTTACGTGCATGCTCTAACAATTGTACCTTTTGCTCCGCAAAAACCTGTTCGATACCAATCTGAGCCAGCTCCTTCAATTGCGCCAAACCGTCTGCGTACCATACAGGGGCATTGAATAAGCTGTATGGTTTCATTTCATATATAACTTCATCCAGTACAGGAACACGCACAGCAGCAATTTTTCTGACACTCATCCGCACATCCTTCACTTTCAGAAGAGATGTATCAAATTCTCCCCACAAGGCCAACATCTTGTCGTATGAAAGGATGCGGTTCTCCAATTCTTGCTCCAAGCTTTTAATCTCATCTTTTGCTTTCTTAACCTCAACACGCAAAGCACTTTCCTTATTTTTAATGGTAGGAAGTGCACGCACACGCATGTTCAGGTTTTTCTCCAAAGCCTGTAATGATGTTTTATTATATTGAAATTTAATAGACATAAAAGCTGTTTTTTATTTTGCAGTCGTAAGTCCCGGAAACAAAACTTATCATTCCTTACGAAACAAATTGGATCACTTCCTCCAATACTTATCAACCAAATCCTGTCTGATATTCACTTCAGTGGATGTAAAATGCTTGCCGAACAAATCCCAGGCAACGTCTAACATTTGATCTGTATTGAGGTTCACATCAATAGCCATCAAATGCTCCGCATAATCTTTGGCATATGCCAACGCCCTTTCATCATAATCCGTAAGGTCGAAACCATTCTCCAGCTTAGTTTTAGCATTCGCTGCATCAGCATACAAACGCACAGCAGCATTCATTACCTGCGGATGATCCTCGCGTGTTTTCTTACCAATCACCAATTGCTTCAAGCGCGACAAAGAACGGAAGGGATCGACTATCACTTTCCCTATATCCGAATCGCGTCTCAGGAAGAGCTGTCCCTCAGTAATATAACCTGTATTATCAGGAATAGAGTGCGTAATATCTCCACCGGAAAGCGTGGTAACTGCAATGATAGTGATAGAGCCACCTTCAGGAAATTGCACCGCCTTCTCATATATTTTTGCCAAATCCGAATACAAAGAGCCTGGCATGGAGTCTTTGGAAGGAATCTGGTCCATCCTGTTCGACACAATAGACAAGGCATCTGCGTAGGAAGTCATGTCCGTCAACAACACCAAAACCCGCTCATTCTTATCAACGGCGAAATACTCTGCGGCCGTCAACACCATATCCGGGATCAACAGACGCTCCACAGGCGGATCCTCGGTCGTATTCACAAAGCTGATGATGCGATTAAGTGCTCCGGCATTGCTGAATGTATTCTTAAAATACAAATAATCATCGTTGGTCAGTCCCATGCCACCCAGGATAATTTTATCAGTCTGCGCACGCAACGCCACGGTTGCCATCACTTGATTAAAGGGCTGGTCAGGGTCAGCGAAGAAAGGAATTTTTTGTCCCGACACCAAAGTATTGTTCAGGTCAATACCGGCAATACCTGTTGCAATCAGTTCTGACGGTTGTTTACGACGAACCGGATTCACAGAAGGACCACCGATTTCACGTTCTTCACCCTCAACAACAGGTCCACCATCAATGGGTTCACCAAAAGAATTGAAGAAGCGTCCGGCCAGCTGTTCACCTACTTTCAAAGTGGGAGATTTCTTCAAAAACACCACTTCTGCATTGGTTGGAATACCTTCAGTACCACTGAATACCTGCAAAGTAACTTCATCACCCTGAATTTTTACTACCTGTGCCAACTTACCGTCAACTGTAGCCAATTCCTCATTGCCCACCCCTGTAGCACGTAATGAACAGGTCGCTTTCGTAATACGGGTAATTTTCGTGTATATCTTCTGAAAAGCTTTTGTTTCCATATTCTATTTTTTCTTTCTTATATAGTCTTTTCTGCCAGGATGTTTTTTAAATCAGTCTCATAAGCGTTAAACTCCGGAGATTGGAAAGCCGAGTAATTCATTTGCTTTAACACATTAATTACCCGTTTGAAATAATCCATCACATCGACAAAACCTGCAAATTCAAAATCCGCATTACAGATATCCATCACTAAATTTAACATATAATGTTGTCTTTCTAAGGAAGTTACAGCATCCACTTTATCAAAAGCATCCTGTTGCAAGATGGTAAAGTCAATGACTTCCGACTTCCAGAAAGTCACGTGATAATCAACAGGAACACCGTCATCCCCGAGAATATTGATTTGCTCATTTACCTCTTTTCCCCGTTGAAGAATCGTTTTCATATCGTTCACCAGGCTGGTCCATTGCGGAGAAATTACCTCAGATATATATGATTCAAATTCGGGATATTCAATGTATTTAGAATAACTATCGATTGGATTGACAGCCGGATAGCGTTTATGGTCGGCCCTGGACTGTTCAAGTGCATAAAAGCACCTTGCAGCTTTTTTAGTGCCCTCGGTTACCGGCTCTTTCAAGTTTCCTCCGGCAGGTGACACTGTACCAATAAATGTAATCGAACCCGTTTCTCCATTTTTCAGATAGACATAGCCGGCACGGGAGTAGAAGTTCGCAATGATGGCTGACAGGTCCATGGGGAAAGCATCCTGACCAGGCAATTCCTCCATACGGTTCGACATTTCACGCAGTGCTTGCGCCCAACGCGAAGTCGAGTCTGCCATCATCAGCACCCTCAAACCCATGGCACGATAATATTCGGAAATCGTCATGGCCGTATATACGGAAGCCTCACGTGAAGCCACCGGCATATTCGAGGTATTGGCAATGATGATGGTACGCTCCATCAACTTGCGACCGGTATGCGGATCATCCAATCTGGGGAATTCCACAAAAATCTCCACTACCTCATTGGCCCTTTCACCGCAAGCAGCTATCACTACAATATCAGCCTCAGCTTGTCTGGAAATGGCGTGTTGCAATACCGTTTTTCCCGTACCGAAAGGACCGGGAATAAAGCCGGTGCCACCTTCCACAATAGGATTAACAGTATCAATAATACGTACACCGGTTTCCAATAATTTAAAAGGGCGCGGTTTTTCCGAATGTATATTAATGGCTTTCTTAACAGGCCATTTTTGGATCATATTCAGCTTGATATCTTTGCCATCTGCATCCGTTACAACGGCAATGGTATCCATGATGGTATATTCTCCTTCTTTGGCGACACTCTTCACCGTATAAGTTCCTTCGAAAGCGAAAGGCACCATAATTTTATGGGGCTGATGATTTTCTTCCACCTGACCCAACCATGAACCGGCTTCCACAACATCTCCCGGAGATGCCAGCGGCACGAAATGCCATAGGGTTTTCTTATCGAGTGGGAAATTATATTCACCACGGTTTAAAAAGATACCTGTCAGTTTGTTCAAATCATTTTGCAAACCGTCGTAGTTTTTGGACAATAATCCGGGGCCTAAGGTAACCTCCAGCATATGTCCGGTAAATTCCACCTTGTCGCCCACTTGCAGTCCGCGTGTACTTTCAAAGACTTGAACAAAAGCATGATTTCCGGTAATTTTCAGCACTTCCGACATTAATTTGGTATCGCCAAGCTGAATGTATGCAATTTCGTTTTGCATCACGGGACCATCTGCTTCAACGGTAACTAAGTTGGAAATGATTCCTTTTACTATTCCTTTTGTTGACATTATTAATAGTATTATAGGGTATTATATTGATACGTTTTATGCGTTAATTTTTATTCCTTCCTTCATAGATAGCAGCAACTCTCTAAAAATTTGAGAACCCGATTCCACGGACAGCATCCTCCAGCGCTGCAGCATCTCAACTCTTAATACATAAGCCAATATTCTTTCGATAGAAAAATAATTGAAGAAGGTGTGTTCATCCAACCAATCCCACTTCAGAGCATCAATTTTCTTTTCACGCTCCAACAAATCCGTATCTTCAGATAATTTAATTACCTCTTCCGTATATTCAAAAAGATTGGCCACTCCGAAATCCCGGGCGTGACTACTTCTTAAAATCTTAGCAACTTCAGTACTTCCAACTATCAGTTTTTCTTGCGGCAATTGATGCTTACGGCAGAAAATGGCGGTCAGCAAATTATTTAAATTCAAATTAAACTCAAACCAGGCACTTACAAACTGATTGGATGACTGCATCGCATGATCATAATACAAACCGGATAAATAATCTTCTTCTGACCATCCCTTTAGAAAATCCTCTTCTGATTTGATTTGCTTATAAAATTTAGCAAAATAAGGCAGTAAGCGCTCGTCCGAAGGGTTATCCTCCTCTTTGAGCAATTGGAACAAATCCTCCCAATCCGAACTTTTCAAAAATCCCCTGTCATCTATGACAGCATCTTTATCTTGCAGGAGAATCAGGAAATTTCGATTGTCGTATACAGCATAAAGCAGACGCAACAATTGAGCATCCTCTGTGCTCAGTTGCGGCATTATCTCGATCATTAAATCTTGCAGAGATAAAAAACCCTTGGTGTCATCTTTTTGTAAATCCGGCAATCCGGACACCAGGTAGTAATAATTGGACTTTGATTTGAGGAGTTTGGACATCAAAACAGTAGTTCTACTAATTGTGGTCTTAAGAATTCCTTGAAATAAGCGATAAATTCCGCTTCGCCAAAATTGATTTTATAACCACCTTTTTCGGCAACAATGGAAAAATCGGTTTTAATATTGTTGACTGCCACTATCTTCACGCCTCTATCCAACAAATGCTTTGCATTGGATTTGAAATAATCCGTCAATTCTTTTGCCTGTCGGGTCTCTATCGTTACCTCCTGGTTTTTTGCCAAACTCTCTGTCAATACCAGCAATATTTTCATCATAAATTCCTTGTTGGTAGTGGCAGCTTTAACATTGGAAGACACGACCTCTCCGCAAACGATATCGGTGATTTCAGTTTTTAGCGCATTGAGGGCTTGTTGTGCGAACAATTTGATCTCCACCTGAGTGTTTTTCATCAATTCGTTCGCTTTTTCTTCGGCAGACTTCAAAGTTTTATCGGCCTGCTTCTGAGCGCTGGCAACAATATCCGCCGCCTGTTGTTCAGCTTGAGCGATGATTTTTGCAGCCTCTTCCTGTCCTTTTTCTATTCCTTCCAAATAGATCTTATCGGTTAATTCCTGCAGTTTTGTGTTCATATATCAGCAATAATTTATTTCAAGGGGAATC